>OFCZ01000008.1_pt1 | contig 110350 bp, 110 predicted proteins | sample 1521011 | NCBI WGS metagenome assembly OFCZ01 (sample SAMEA2532532, study PRJEB24079) | metagenome | biome: bacteria; feature: seaside; material: soil | place: India | collected 2012-02-01 | depth 0.1 m | reverse complement strand
AGGAGCGACGTAAGTCGCGACCTGGCAGGTTTCCGCGCAAGGCATCGCGACTGACGTCGCTCCTACAGGATGGGGGCCTGGTGCGTGGCGTGACGAAAATTCGTGGGAGCGACGTCAGTCGCGACCCGACAGGTTTCCGCACAAGGCATCGCGACTGACGTCGCTCCCACAGGATAGGGGCATGGTGTCTGGCGTGACGAAAATTTGTGGGAGCGACATCAGTCGCGACCTGGCAGGTTTCCGCGCAAGGCATCGCGACTGACGTCGCTCCCACAGGATGGGGGGCAAGGTGCGTGGCGTACCACGTCAGCGGCTTTTGTTCGACTCCACACCCGTCAGCCGAACCACAGGCCGAAGTGATCCGATGCCCAGGCGCCGTCGGCCGCCGGCTGGCCGAACAGGATGCGCGCTTCGCTCACCTGGAAGGCGTCGCGCTGGAAGAACACATGATCAATCCGCTGCGGTGGATGGCCCATGTGCGGATTGAGCGTGGTGTGCGCGGGCGCATCCACCTCCTCATCCGGATGCGCGGCGCGATAGGCGCTGCTGAAACGCGGTGACAGCGCCGCCAGTTCCGGCGTGCCATCGCCGGTATTGAAGTCGCCGCCGACGATGGACGGACCCTGGTCGCCGGTACGCGCGATGAAGGCCAGCAGATCGCCGATCTGCCGCGTGCGGATGGCACCGCCCCCGGGCTTGTAGTGCAGATGGGTGACGTAGACGTTCAACGGACGATCGTCGATGTCGGTACGCACCCAGCCCGCCACACGATAGTCATCCAGCGGTTGCAGCTTGACGACCTCGCTGGCGCGGATCGGATGCCGGGTCAGGATGGCGTTGCCGTAGCGATGCGCCTGCCCTTCCGGATCCACCGAAAAGAAACGGTAGTGATAGCCCAGGCGTCCGGCCAGGCTTTCCGCCTGGTTGACGAGGCCGGGATCCTGCAGCACTTCCTGCAACAGGATGACGTCCGGCTTGCGCTGCTCCAGTTCGCGCGCGATCAGATCCTGCCGGTGTGGCCAGTCCTGCTTGTCGTGCCACAGGTTGAGCGTGACCACATCGAGCGCGTCGGCGCCCGCCGCCGTGGCCTGCGTTTCGATGCGTGCCGGTACCTGCGCGCAGGCGACCAAAATGACAGCCGCCGCAAGGGCCATCGCGCACGCGAACAGGCCCCTCGTGCGCGACGCCTTCATCAGCGCTTCGGCAGGTAGAGCTGCGGATCCACCGGCTTGCCGTTGTAGCGGATCTCGAAGTGGAGCATCTCGCGCGCGGCGCCGGAGCTGCCCATTTCCGCGATCTGCTGCCCGGCCTTCACGTTCTGGCCTTCGTTGACCAGGCGCTTGCGGTTGTGGCCATAGGCCGACAGCCAGGCTTCGCTGTGCTTGACGATGATCAGTTCGCCGTAGCCGACCAGGCCGGCGCCGGAATACACCACCACGCCATCGGCGGCGGCGCGCACCGCCTGGCCGCCGGAGCCGGCGATGTCGATGCCCTGCTTGGTGGCGTCGCCGGTGACGAAGCGTCCGATCACGTGGCCGTCAGCGGGCCAGCGCCAGCTGAAACCGCTGTTGACCGGTGCGGCCTGCGGCGGTGGCGGCTTGGGTGTGGTGGCCGGCGGCGTAGTGGGACGCGGCGCGGTCCCGGTGGCGGCAGTGCCGGTGCTGGCTGGCGGACGACTGCCGGAGGACGGGTACAGGCGCAGGGTCTGTCCGGGGTAAATCGTGTAGGGCGAGCCGATGCCGTTCCAGGCGGCCAGATCGCGGAAATCGATGCCGTTGCGGAAGGCCAGGCCGTACAGGGTGTCGCCGCGCTGCACGCGCACCGTCTGCCCGTACTTGGGCTGCGACACGATCCTGCCACCGCCCGAGGAACCGGTCTGCCGGACCACGGTGCTGTGGCAGGCCGCCAGGCCGGCCATCACCGCGATGCTCAGAACAAGGGCACGTGTGGCTTTCGTCATCCGTTCACTCACCTTCTGCGGATACCAGGAATCAGGTGGAGGCGCGCCAGATCAACCAGCCGACCAGCGCCACCACCAATGCGGTGGCAATCCAGCCCACCGGTTCGATCCAGCGGCGCAGCGCCGCCTCGGCACGCGCCCCGCCCAATCGGATCGCGATGCCCAGCAGGTACACCCGCTTGCCGCGTCCGATCAGCATGCTGAGGATGTATTGCAGCATAGGCACGCCCACGATACCCGACGCCCACGTGAACACCTTCATCGGGATGGGCATGAAACCACCCAGCACCAGGAAGGTGAAGACCGCCCACGGCGACTCGGCCATCTTGGCCTTCACCAGGCCGATGCCCGCCTCGATGCCGTCGAGCATGCCCAGCGCGGCGAACAGCGGCTTGAGCGCCTCGAAGGCGTAGTGGCCCAGCGCGTAGCCGACCAGGGCGCCGGCCATCGAGCCGATCAGGCTGAGGGTGGCGAACCACAGCGAGCGCTTGGGGTTGGCCACGCACATCGGCGCCAGCATCACCTCCGGCATCACCGGGAAGATGATCGCCTCGATGAAGCTCAGTCCTGTCAGCAGCGCGGGCGCGCGCGGATGCCGGGCCCACTGGATCGCGCGCTCGTACAGCGGTTTGAAGATCTGCATCCGCAATCAGTCCAGGGTGCCGGACAACAGGGGAACGAACACGACCGGCGCCAGGGTTTCCTCCTGCACGCTGCCGTCCTCGCGCTTGGTCAGCTTGACCAGCGATTGCGAACCGGAGCCGCCGACCGGGGCGATCAGGTGACCTCCCACGGCCAGTTGATCGATCAGCGCGTTGACCAGCGCCGGTGCGGCGGCGGTGACCAGAATGCCATCGTAGGGCGCGTGTTCCGGCCAACCGATGCGGCCGTCGTCATGCTTGCTGCGCACGTTCATGCCGAGCTGGCGCAGGCGCTTGCGTGCCTGGCGCAGCAGATCGCCGATGCGTTCGACGGTGTAGACCTCCAGTCCCAGCGCGGCCAGCACCGCGGCCTGGTAGCCGGAACCGGTACCGATTTCCAGCACCTTCTTCGGCGCGCCCTGCAGCAGCGCCTCGGTCATGCGCGCCACCACCCACGGCTGCGAGATGGTCTGGCTGTGGCCGATCGGCAGCGCGGTGTCCTCGTAGGCGCGGGTGGCCAGCGCCTCGTCGACGAACAGATGGCGCGGCACCAGCCGGATGGCGTTGAGCACGGTCTCGTCGCGGATGCCGGACTCGCGCAGGCGCTCGACCAGGCGATCGCGCACGCGCTGCGAGGTCATGCCCATGCCCACGGCTTCCGGTTGCAGGCGCAGTCGCGGGGTCACGCCGGATTCTCCAGCGAGGAGGTCAGCCCATCGACCCAACTGGCGACCTTTTCCAGCGCCTGGTAGCGGGTCAGATCGACGTGGATCGGAGTGATGGAGATGTTGCCCATGCGCACGGCATGGAAGTCGGTACCCGGGCCGGCGTCCTGTTCCGGACCGGCCGGGCCAATCCAGTACACGGTGTTGCCGCGCGGATCCTGCTGGGTCACGCAGGGCTCGGAGCGATGGCGGTTGCCAAGCCGGGTGACCTCGAAGCCACGGACCTCGCTCCACGCGCGATCCGGGACGTTGACGTTGAGGATGGTGTCGGCCGGCAGCGGGTCGGCCTTCAGCCGGGCGACGATCTCCACCGCGGCACGCGCGGCGGTCTCGAAATGGCGCGGCTCGTGATTGCGCGAGACCAGCGACATCGCCACCGCCGGCAGGCCGAGGAAGCGCCCTTCCATCGCCGCCGACACGGTGCCGGAATAGATCACGTCGTCGCCGAGGTTGGCGGAATTGTTGATGCCGGACACCACGATGTCCGGTTCGAACTCCAGCATGCCGGTCAGCGCCAGGTGCACGCAGTCGGTCGGCGTGCCGGCGACGCTGCAGGTGTAGTGATCGATCCGCTTGAGCCGGATCGGCAGATCCAGGGTGAGCGAGTTGCTGGCGCCGGAACGGTCGCGATCCGGCGCGATGACGAACACTTCATGGCCGGCCTCGCGCAACCCCTCCGCCAGAATGCGGATGCCGGGGGCGTCGACGCCGTCATCGTTGCTGACAAGTACGCGCATGTGCTTCCTCGGGGGACGGCCCATGATACCGGAAGCGGATGACCGCTTCCCGCGCTTGCGTCACGCGCCCGCCGCGCTACGCTGTGGGCCATGTCCGATCCCCCCGAAGACGACGACGCCGCCTTGTTCCGCCAGGCCATTGGCGAGGTGAAGCCGATGGCGGACGCCGCGCCGCCTCCGCGGCCCCCGAAGCCGCGCCCCGCCGCGCGGATGGCCGAACGCGACGAGGTGGACGCGCGCAGCGAGTTCCAGCGCGGGCTGGACGATCTGGCGCTGCTGGAAGCCGGCGATGTGCTCAGTTTCCGCCGCGACAAGGTGCCGCCGCGGGTGTTCCAGCGCCTGCGCAAGGGCCAGTTCTCGGCCCAGGACGAACTGGATCTGCACGGCGCCACCGCCGCCGAGGCCGAGCGCCTGCTGCGCCAGTTCATGCAGGAAGCACATGCGCACGAGCATGGCTGCGTGCGCATCATCCACGGCAAGGGCCGTCGCAACGAGCGCGAGATTCCGGTACTGAAGAACGTGGTGGACAGGCTGTTGCGCCAGCGCGGCGACGTGCTGGCATTCCATTCCGCACCCGCCTCGCAGGGCGGAACCGGCGCGGTGCTGGTGTTGCTCGCGCGGCGCTGACGGACGGCCGGGACAAGGCTCGGCTGAGTCAGCGCGCGCCGACAACCGCCTCGTTACTATCCCGTCGCCACACGCCAGCAGCGCGAGGGTCCGCTCAGGGTGCCGGCGGCGCCTCGCGATCCGCTTCCATGACCTCGCCCAGTTCATGCAGCAGCGCCGTGGCGTAGCTGCCAGGCGGCAAGGCGAACCCCAGCGAGAGCACGTCGTCGGCCAACCATTCCCAGGCCAGTCCCTGCGGACGCAGGCGCAGTGCGCGGCGTTCCTGGCGAAGCTCCGCCTGCTCGAGCCCGCTGCGCAGGCGATGGGCGGTATCGTCGGCCAGCGCCGCCAGTTCCAGTTCGTTGCATTCCCCGGTGCTGCGCAGTTCCCCTGCACCCCACAGCGGGCCGCTGGGATGGATGTCGAATGCGGCCAGGCGCTGCGCCAGCGTATCGTTCCACGGCTCCGGACCGAACACGCTGCGGCTGCCGTCCAGCATCCACACCTCGCCGTCCATGCCCCGGTTCCAGTTGCCCGCGGTGATGCGGGCAGTCAACACCCGGTTGAACAGTTCCGAACGTGCAGCCGACAGCAGCATCGAGCGCTGATCGCGGCGCACGCGGCGACCACCGAACATCGCCAGCGCGGCGGCGATGTTGCCGCCGTCGCGGCCGAAACGCTGTTCGCCGAACCAGTTGGGCAGGCCCTGGGCGGCGATGTCCGCCAACCGTCGTTCGATGTCCGCGCGGTCCCCGCGCACGTCGCGCAGTACCAGCACGAAGCGGTTGCCCGCCAGCGCGCCGCGCGGCAGCTTGCGGTTGTGCCAGGTCGATTCCAGCACCTGCAGGTCGTCCGTGTTCAGCGCAGCGATGTCGGGCGCGTTGCGCTTGGGCAGATGCACGCTGAAGCGCTGGCGGGTCACCGCATGGCGATCCTTCAGGCCCGCGTAGCCAATCGCCATCTCCTGCAATCCGGCCCAGGCGGCAATGCGCTTGGCGGCGAAGGCGGTGTTCATGCCGCGCTTCTGCACGGTCAGCAGCAGGTGTTCGCCTTCGCCGGTGGGTTCGAACCCGGGCAGTTCCTCGACCAGGAAATCCTCGGGGGCGGCGCGGAAACGCGCTGTCAGCACCGATGCGCCGAATGCGCGTGGCAGATCCGCACTCATGCGCGCACCAGCAGCACGACCGCCTGCGCGGCGATGCCTTCGCCACGGCCGGTGAAGCCGAGTTTCTCGGTGGTGGTCGCCTTAATGGCGATGGCGCCGATGTCGATGTCCAGATCCCCGGCAATCGCCATCCGCATCGCATCCGCATGCGGACCGACCTTCGGCCGCTCGCCGATCACGGTGATGTCGGCATTGCCGACGCGCCAGCCGCGCTCGCCGATCAATGCGTTGCAGTGACGCAGGAAATGGCGGCTGTCCGTGCCTTTCCAGCGCGGGTCCGAAGGCGGGAAGTGCTTGCCGATGTCGCCCAGCGCGAGCGCGCCGAGGATGGCGTCGCACAACGCGTGCAGGACCACGTCGCCATCGCTGTGCGCCAGCACGCCGCGATCATGCGGCACGCGCACGCCACCGAGCATCAGATGGTCGCCATCGCCGAAGGCGTGGACGTCGAATCCCTGGCCGATGCGGATGGAAGGAAGGTCGGGCATGCGCGTATCCAACAAAAAAAGAAACCGGGCCGGCGGGCATTCTCGCATCCGGGGGCCTTGAGGGATCGGGTGCGGTTGCTGGCGGTTGGGTGCTCCATCGGGAAAAGCCCGCACGCCGGAGGGAAGAGCTCGCGCCGGGACGGCGCTCCTACCGGATGGATGGCTCAGCGGCTGCGCTGGGCCAGGATGAACTCGAAGCGCGCCAGATCCGCCGGGGTGGTGATCTTGAAGTTGTCCTCGGCGCCTTCGATCAGCAGCGGACGCAGGCCCTGCCGCTCCATCGCCATCGCCTCGTCGGTGACTTCGATTCCATTGCCGGCGGCGGCTTCCAGCGCGCGTTGCAGGTGCAGGCGGCGGAACAGTTGGGGGGTGAAGGCGCGCCACAGCCGCTCGCGCGGTTCGGTGCCATCGATGCCGCCGTCGTCGCCGGCCCGCTTGAGCGTGTCGCGCACCGGGGCGGCGAGGATGGCGCCGACCGGATCGTTGCGGCCGCGCTCCAGCAACTGCGCCAGATCGGTCAGCCCGAGATTGGGACGGGCGGCGTCGTGCACCAGCACGAAATCATCGGCGCGCACATCGTCGGGCAGCGCGTTGAGTCCGGCCAGCACCGATTCGGCGCGCGTGGCGCCGCCGGTGCAGGTCAGCAGCGGCCGGCCGGCGAACGAGGTCCAGCCCGGCCAGTCCGCATCGTTGGCCGACAGCGCCAGCACCGCGCCCAGCACGGCATCGTGCGCGAACAGCGCTTCCAGCGTGTGTTCCAGCAACAGCCGGCCCTCCACGCGCAGGTACTGTTTGGGAATCTCGCCGCCGAAGCGCGTGCCGCGCCCGGCGGCGGGAATCACCGCCCAGATCCCGGCCATCAGGGCTGGTGCTCCGGTTCGGCGATCGGGGCCGGTTCGGCGGCCGCTTCACCGTCCTGCGTGGCCGCGGGCGGCGCCGGCACCGGCGCGGTCGGTTCCACCACCCGGTAGAACTTCTCGCCGGGCTTGATCATGCCCAGTTCGCTGCGCGCGCGTTCCTCGACCGCCGCCTCGCCGGACTTGAGGTCCTCGACTTCGGCGGCGAGCGCGTCGTTGCGCTCCTGCAGGCCGGCGTTCTCGCGCTTCTGCACGATCACCTGGCTTTCCAGCGCGACCACTTCGCCCGAACTGCCCGCGCCGAACCAGAACCGGTATTGCAGCCAGGCCAGCAGCAGCGCCAGTACCAGCAGCAGCCAGACCAGTCGGCGCATGGCTTACTTCTTCAGCGAGACGAAGGCGTTGCGGCCGGCGTAGCGCGCCGCGCTGCCCAGCGCTTCCTCGATGCGCAGGAGCTGGTTGTACTTGGCCACGCGATCGCTGCGGCACAGCGAGCCGGTCTTGATCTGGGTAGCGGTGGTCGCCACCGCGATGTCGGCGATGGTGGTGTCCTCGGTTTCGCCGGAGCGGTGCGAGACGATCGCCGCGTAGTTGGCGTGGTGGGCCATGGCGATGGCTTCCAGGGTCTCGCTGAGGGTGCCGATCTGGTTGACCTTGATCAGGATGGCATTCGCGGTGCCGGACTCGATGCCTTCCTTGAAGATCTTCGGGTTGGTGACGAACAGATCGTCGCCGACCAGTTGGACCTTGCTGCCGATGCGATCGGTCAGCAACTTCCAGCCGGCCCAGTCGTCCTCGGCCAGGCCGTCCTCGATGGTGATGATCGGGTACTGCGCGGCCCAGTCGGCCAGGAAGTCGACGAACTGCTCGCTGGTCAGGCGCTTGCCCTCGCCCACCAGGTGGTACTTGCCGTTGTCGAAGAATTCGCTGGAGGCCACGTCCAGGCCCAGCAGCACGTCCTCGCCGGCGGTGTAGCCGGCGCGGCCGATGGCTTCCAGGATGGTGTCCAGGGCTTCGACGTTGCTGCGGAAGTCGGGAGCGAAACCGCCCTCGTCACCCACCGCCGTGCTCAGGCCGTGCCCCTTCAGCACCGACTTGAGCGAATGGAAGATTTCGGTGCCCGCGCGCAGCGATTCGGCGAAGGAATCGAAGCCCACCGGCAGCACCATGAACTCCTGGAAGTCCACATTGTTGTCGGCATGCGCGCCGCCGTTGATGATGTTCATCATCGGCACCGGCAGGGTCACCGCGTCGCCGCCGGCCAGGTAGCGCCACAGCGGCTGCTTGCGCGAGGCGGCCATCGCATGGGCGTTGGCCAGCGACACGCCCAGCAGCGCGTTGGCGCCCAGGCGGCCCTTGTTCTCGGTGCCGTCCAGGTCGATCAGGCGGCGGTCCAGGCCTTCCTGGTCAGCCGCGTCGAAACCGTGCAGGGCATTGGCGATCGGGCCGTTGACGTTCTCGACCGCCTTGCGCACGCCCTTGCCCAGGTAGCGGGTCTTGTCGCCATCGCGCAGTTCCACCGCTTCCTTGGTGCCGGTGGAGGCGCCGGACGGCACCATCGCGCGGCCGAACGAGCCGTCGGCGAGGGTGACTTCAGCTTCGAGGGTGGGATTTCCGCGACTGTCGAGGATTTCGCGGGCGTGGACTTTGGCGATCGTGGTCATGAGGGGTCGGCCAGACTGTTCAGTTTGAGTAAGGGGACGAAATCGTTCGGAAGGGTACAGGTTTCCGGCGCCAGGCGGGCAACGTAGAGGGCCAGCAGGCCAGTGGCCTGCAATTGGCGTGCGGCCGCCGGCGAGGTGAGTTCCGCCCCGTCATGATACTTCTCGACCAGCAGACCGACGTTCGCCATGGCGACTTCCAGATCGCCGGAGCGCTCCTGGGGATCGACCGGCAGCTCGTAGCCGAAGGATTTCGAGACGCCGACATGGCCCAGCAGCTCGTAGGCGGCATCGAACAGCCGCGGCAGTTCCGGGCTGGTCGCGAAGCGCGCGCGGGCACCGTCCAGATCGAACTTGGGATCGTTGCCCAGGGCCAGGCAGCGCCGGACCTGCGGCATCGCTTCCATCATCCGCGCGTGCTCGGCTTCGTTCCAGAGTTCCGTGTAGGCCGGCCCCTTGCAGCGCAGTTGAGCGTCGGCGGTGCGCAGGCCCTTCGGGTTGTCCGGCGTGGTCATCAACAGGCGGATGAACGTCTCCGACGGCGCGCAGCGGCCGCCCATCATCTGCGCGCCTAGCAGCCGCTCGAGGCCATCCACGCGCAGCCGGTGTGCCGGCTGCGGGCTGGCCGCTGTCCCCGGCAAGGTCGCCGCCATCGGCAGCGTGGCCATCCGTCTCATCTGCCTCATCAATTCCGGACGGCCGCAGGTCGGCGCGTCGAGCGGCTCCACCAGTTCCGGCGCATCCATCAGGCGGGCGTAATCGCGGATCAGTCGTTCCAGTTCGCCGGAAGCGATCGCGAGATCCAGGCGTTCGTCGAGCTTGCCGTCGTCGCGATCACGGCCGGCCTCGCACTGCTGGAGTCGTCCCATCTCGGCGACGAAGGCTTCGCGTTCGGCTGGCGTCCATGGCACCACGGACGCCTTGTGCAACACCCGGATCAACGCTTCCCGACGGGCGGGATCGGTTTCGACCCTGGCAACGAATGCAGGCAGTTCCGATTCGGTCAGCGGCAGGACCCGGGATTCAGCCAGGTCACCGGCGCTCTCGGGCATCCGCCACACCGGCACATCCCGGGCGCCAGCCGGCACGGCCAGACCGGCCATCAACCCCAGGCAGGCACACGGCCCCGCGATCCATCGACGCATCGGCACGACGCCTCAGACGCCGGTTTCGAGGAAACCGTTCTTCTTGGTGATCGAATCCAGCGCCAGCAGGGTTTCCAGCAGTGCTTCCATCTTGTCCAGCGGCCACGCGTTGGGGCCATCGGACAGCGCCTTGGACGGATCCGGATGGGTTTCGGCGAACAGGCCGGCCACGCCGACCGCGACCGCCGCGCGCGCCAGCACCGGCACGAACTCGCGCTGGCCGCCGGAACTGGTGCCCTGCCCGCCCGGCAGCTGCACCGAGTGGGTGGCGTCGAACACGACCGGGCAGCCGGTATCGCGCATCACGCTGAGCGAGCGCATGTCGCTGACCAGGTTGTTGTAACCGAAGCTGGCGCCGCGTTCGCACACCATGATGTCGTTGTTGCCGGTGGACTTGGCCTTCTCGACGACCGGCTTCATGTCCCACGGCGACAGGAACTGGCCCTTCTTGATGTTGACCGGGCGGCCGGCCGAACAGACCTTCCTGATGAAATCGGTCTGGCGGACCAGGAAAGCAGGGGTCTGCAGCACGTCCACCACCGAGGCGACCTCGTCCATCGGGGTGTATTCGTGCACGTCGGTCAGCACCGGCACGCCGATCTGCTTCTTCACCTCGGCCAGCACTTTCAGGCCCTCTTCCATGCCCGGGCCGCGGAAGCTGGTGCCGGAGGTACGGTTGGCCTTGTCGAAACTGGACTTGAAGATGAAGTTCATCCCCAACTTGCCGGTGATTTCCTTCAGCCGGCCAGCGACATCCAGCTGCAGCTGCATGGATTCGATCACGCAGGGACCGGCGATGAGGAACAGGGGCTTGTCCAGGCCGACTTCAAAACCGCAGAGTTTCATTGCAGTACCTCGTAGGAGCGACGTCAGTCGCGACCGTAACACCAGGACTCCGGCCCGGATCGCGAATCATCGCGACCGGCCGGAGCGGATTCAGGCCCGCGCTTCCTTCAGCAGCTTGCCGCCGGCCTTGCGCTCGCGCGCGGCGCGGATGAAGCCGACGAACAGTGGATGGCCATCGCGCGGGGTGGACAGGAATTCCGGATGCGCCTGGCAGGCCAGGAACCACGGATGCACCGCGCGCGGCAGTTCGACCATTTCCACCAGCAGGTCGTCCATCGACTTGGCGGAAACCACCAGGCCGGCGTCTTCCAGCTGGGTGCGGTAGCGGTTGTTGAACTCGTAGCGGTGGCGGTGGCGCTCGGCCACCACGTCCTTGCCGTACAGCTCGCGCGCCAGCGTGCCGGGCTTGAGCCGGGCTTCCTGCAGGCCCAGGCGCATGGTGCCGCCCAGATCCGAACGCTCGTCGCGCTTCTCGACATCGCCGCTGGCGGTGCGCCATTCGGTGATCAGCGCGATCACCGGGTGCGGCGACTGCTTGTCGTTCTCGGTGCTGTTGGCGCCTTCCAGGCCGGCCACGTGGCGGGCGTAATCCACCACCGCCGCCTGCATGCCATAGCAGATGCCGAAATACGGTACGCCGGTCTGGCGGGCATGACGCGAGGTCAGCACCTTGCCTTCGAAACCGCGATCGCCGAAGCCGCCCGGCACCAGGATGCCGTCGACGCCGTCGAGCAGCGACATGTCGCTGCCTTCCAGGTCCTGGGCCTCGATCCACTTCAGGTTGACGCGGGTGCGCTGGCGCAGGCCGCCATGCTTGAGGGCCTCGCCGACGGACTTGTAGGCGTCCTGGTGATCGACGTACTTGCCGACCACCGCGATGGTGACTTCGTCCAGCGGGTTGAGGGTGGCGTCGACGGCGGCTTCCCACTCGGACAGATCCACCTCGCGCGCGCCGTCCAGGCGCAGCTGGCGGATGGCGATCTCGTCCAGTCCCTGGTCGTGCAGGCCCAACGGAATCTTGTACAGCACGTCCACGTCCGGAACGCTGATCACCGCGCGCTCGGGCACGTTGGTGAACAACGAGATCTTGCGGCGCTCGGAATCCGGAATCGGCTGTTCGGAGCGGCACAGCAGCACGTCCGGCTGGATACCGATGGAGCGCAGTTCCTTGACCGAATGCTGGGTGGGCTTGGTCTTCAGTTCGCCGGCCGCGGCCACGAACGGCACCAGGGTCAGGTGCATGAACAGCGCCTTCTCCGGCCCGCGCTCGGTGCGGATCTGGCGGATCGCCTCCAGGAACGGCAGCGATTCGATGTCGCCCACGGTGCCGCCGATTTCCACCAGCGCCACGTCGTAGCCCTCGGTGGCCTCGTCGATGCAGCGGCGGATTTCGTCGGTGATGTGCGGAATCACCTGCACGGTCGCGCCGAGGTAGTCACCGCGGCGTTCACGGCGGATGACGTTCTCGTAGATGCGGCCGGTGGTGATCGAGTGCTTGCGGCTGAGCCGGGTGCGCACGAAGCGCTCGTAGTGGCCCAGGTCCAGGTCGGTCTCGGCGCCGTCGTCGGTGACGTACACCTCGCCGTGCTGGAACGGGCTCATGGTGCCCGGATCGACGTTGATGTAGGGGTCCAGCTTCATCATCGTGACCTTCAGGCCACGAGCTTCGAGGATGGACGCAAGCGAAGCGGCGGCGATGCCCTTGCCTAGCGAGGACACGACGCCGCCGGTGACAAAAATAAGGGGAGTCATTGGCAGGGCTCCGGAAAGCCATAGTCTACCGGCAACGCCGGGTTTCTAAAAGCCGAACGCCCCGCTCAGGCGGGGCGTCCGGGGCTGCCGTGGAGGCTCGAAAGCCTTGTGCGGCAATGGTTTCGATGGAATCAGGGCTTGCGTTCTTCTTCCTCTTCCTGCTCGCCCGATTTCTTGCCCTGCTCGCCCTTCTGCTTGGCGCGCTCGGCGGCGGCGGCCTCGTTGGCGGCCCGGCGCTGCGCCTTGCGGTCGGCGTCGGAGGAGTCGGACTGCGAGGAAGCGGACTTGTCGGCGTCCTGGTTGCCCGACTTGGATTGCGCCAGCGCCAGGCCGGCGGCTGCGGCGGTCACGGCGGCCAGGGTGAGGATCAACAGCTTGCGCGGTTTCATGGCAGGTCTCCGTTTCACTCGTACGATGCCAGATGGAGCCGGAATGGCCCGATTTCAACTGGCGCGCGCACCATACCCCAGCCGCCCTCGCCCGCTCCTGAACGTGCAAAAACGGCGCGCTGGCCGCAAACTTCGCGTCTCGCCGCATCGCGGGACCGGAGCGTCCCCCGATACGGCGCCGGCTCGGGCGCCCGCCTGACCGGCGCCTCCCCTGTCGCGCCCGAACGCAAGAGCACACGACCACCCAACATGAGCAGTCGCTACAACGCCGCCGACATCGAAGTCCTTTCCGGCCTGGATCCGGTCAAGCGCCGCCCGGGCATGTACACCGACACCGCGCGCCCGAACCACCTGGCGCAGGAAGTCATCGACAACTCCGTAGACGAGGCGCTGGCCGGCCACGCGGGCGAGATCGAGGTCACCCTCTACAAGGACGGCAGCTGCGAAGTCAGCGACGACGGCCGCGGCATGCCGGTGGACATCCATCCGGAAGAGAAGATCCCGGGCGTCGAACTGATCCTCACCCGCCTGCACGCGGGCGGCAAATTCAGCAACCGCAACTACACCTTCAGCGGCGGCCTGCACGGCGTCGGCGTGAGCGTGGTCAACGCGCTGTCGAAGAAGGTCGAGATCTTCATCAAGCGCGAAGCCAACGAGTACCGGATGGAGTTCCGCGACGGCGATGCGGCGTCCAGGCTGGAAACCGTCGGCACGGTCGGCAAGAAGAACACCGGTACCCGCCTGCGCTTCTGGCCGGACCCCAAGTACTTCGACACGCCCAAGTTCAATGCGCGCGCACTGCGCCACCTGTTGCGCGCCAAGGCCGTGCTGTGCCCCGGCCTGACCGTCAAGCTGTACGACGAGGCCACCGGCGAGCGCGACACCTGGCATTTCGAAGACGGCCTGCGCGACTATCTCAAGGGCGAAATGCAGAACCGCGAGCTGCTGCCGCCGGATCTGTTCGTCGGCCAGCTGAAGAAGGACACCGAGATCGTCGACTGGGCGGTGGCCTGGGTGCCGGACGGCGAACTGGTGCAGGAAAGCTACGTCAACCTGATTCCGACCGCCCAGCACGGCACCCACGTCAACGGCCTGCGCAGCGGCCTGACCGACGCGCTGCGCGAGTTCTGCGACTTCCGCAACCTGCTGCCGCGCGGCGTCAAGCTGGCCCCGGAAGACGTCTGGGATCGGGTCGCCTTCGTGCTGTCGCTGAAGATGACCGACCCGCAATTCAGCGGCCAGACCAAGGAACGCCTGAGTTCGCGCCAGGCCGCCGGTTTCATCGAGGGCGCCGCGCACGATGCCTTCAGCCTGTGGCTGAACCAGCATGTCGACCTGGGCGAGCGCATCGCGCAGATCGCCATCGAGCGCGCCTCCGCGCGCCTGAAGACCGAGAAGCAGATCGTCCGCAAGAAGGTCACCCAGGGCCCGGCGCTGCCCGGCAAGCTGGCCGACTGCATCAGCCAGGACCTGTCGCGGACCGAACTGTTCCTGGTGGAGGGCGACTCGGCCGGCGGCAGCGCCAAGCAGGCGCGCGACAAGGACTTCCAGGCCATCCTGCCGCTGCGCGGCAAGATCCTGAACACCTGGGAGGTCGCGTCCGGCAGCGTGCTGGCCTCGCAGGAGGTCCACGATCTGGCCGTCGCCATCGGTTGCGACCCCGGCAAGGAGGACATTTCCGGCCTGCGCTACGGCAAGGTGGTGATCCTGGCCGACGCGGACTCCGACGGCCTGCATATCGCGACCCTGCTGAGCGCGCTGTTCCTGCGCCATTTCCCGGCGCTGGTGCAGGCCGGCCACGTGTTCGTGGCGATGCCGCCGCTGTTCCGCGTGGACGTGGGCAAGCAGGTGTTCTACGCCCTGGACGAGGAAGAAAAGCGCCTGCTGCTGGAGAAGATCCAGCGCGAGAAGATCAAGGGTACGGTCAACGTCACCCGCTTCAAGGGCCTGGGCGAAATGAACGCCTCGCAGCTGCGCGAGTCGACCATCCACCCCGACACCCGCCGGCTGGTCCAGCTGACCGTCGAGGACGGCGACCAGACCCATTCCCTGATGGACATGCTGCTGGCCAAGAAGCGCGCGGGCGAGCGGAAGATCTGGCTGGAAACCAAGGGGGATCTGGCCTCGCTGGAGGTTTGATTCCCGGCAGTTCATTGCCCGGGGCCGTGCGACGGCGTTGACTTGCCTGTGCCGGCGGCCCCTCTAAGGCGCGGCTTCACTGGAAGTCTGGTTCCCGGCGGTTCGCCGGCTTTCCACCACGGGCCGCGGGCCCCGGTCCGCGACCCGGGACCGCCCCGGCGGAGGCGTCTTCCGCCCCTGGTCCATGATGCGGTGCCCGGTGACAAGGCCCGGACGCTGGTGGCAGCATCGGGCGTACATCCGCACCTGTTCCTGGGGAGGAACCGTGTACGCATCGAACGGACTGAAATGGGTCGCACTGCTATGCGGCCTGGTGGTGTTGCCTGCCTGGGGCCAGGCGATTCCCGTGGAAAGTTTCGCCAGACACGGCGAGATCAGCGGCATTGCCCTGTCGCCGAGCGGCAAGCATGTCGCCATGGCCGTCCCCAGTGCCGACGGCCTGGAAACCCAGTTGCAGATCGTCCCGCTGGACGGCAGCGGCAAGGTCCAGGTCCTGCGCTTCGGACTTCAGCAACACGTGGCGACTCCCATCTGGACCGACGACGAACAGATCGTCGTGTCGCGCGCCAAGATGGAGCCGCTGCACGCACGCCCGTACAGCTACGGCGAACTGATTGCGTCCGACATCCACGGCAAGACCCAGGAGACCCTGTTCGCCTACGTCAAGGATGACGGCGTGCGCAGCGGACGCCGCAAGGATCAGGGGTTCGCGTCGGTGGATTTCATCCTGGATGACGAGCCGGGCAATATCCTGGTCGATTTCACCTGCTGGCCCGGTGTCTGCGGCGAGGAATCGCCCACCGTCGTCTACAAGGTGGATACCCGCACCGGTACCCGCAAGGAAATCGAGCGCTCCTCCAAGCCCGCCACTTTCTACTACGACCGCACCGGCAAGCCCCGGCTGCGCATCACCCGCGACGACAAGGACGAACCGGTCCTGCATTACCGCCCCACGCCGGGCGCGGACTGGCAGCCGGTACCCGCGGCGCTGGCCGGCTACACGATGTATGGCCTGAGCTTCGACACCGACAACAACACCGCGTATGCACTGGTCTCCGATCAGAAGGAACCGGCGCAGCTGTTCCGCATCGATTTCGCCGCCGGTTCGCGCAATCTGCTGATCGGTCGCGACGACGCGGCGGTCAGCCGCCTGCTGTACGCCGGCTACGACGGCGTGCCGTTCGGCGTGATCTACGATTCCGACAAACCGTCCATCCGCTATCTCGACAACGGTTCGGAATGGGCCAAGCTGCATGCCGGCCTGCTCAAGTCCTTCCCGGGCCAGATGGTCAGCATCGTCGATTTCAGTCGTGACAGCCGCAAAGTGCTGTTCAGCACCTGGTCCGACCGCCATCCGGGCAGCTACTACGTGCTGGATCGCGACGCGGGCAAGGTGCAGCTGGTCAGCGAAGTCCGGCCATGGATCAAGCCCGAACAGATGGCGCCGATGCGGCCGTTCGAGTTCAAGTCGCGGGACGGCCTGAAGCTGTTCGGCTTCTACTCCGCCAGGAACGGCGCCGCCGGGCCACAGCCGCTGATCGTGATGGCGCATGGCGGTCCCTACGGTCCCTACGACAGTTGGGCATTCGATGACGATGTCCAGTTCATGACCAGCCGCGGCTATGCGGTGTTGCAGGTCAACTTTCGTGGTTCCGGCGGTCGCGGCGAAGCCTTCGAGCGGCTGGGTTACCGCGAATGGGGCGGCAAGATGATGGACGACATCGCCGACGGCGTGCGTTGGGCCATCGACAACAAGCTGGCCGACCCGAATCGCATCTGCACCTATGGCGCCAGCTTCGGCGGCTATGCGGCGCTGATGAATCCGATCCGGTATCCGGAACTGTACAAGTGCGCGATCGGCTACGTCGGCGTCTACGACCTGCAGGTCATGCACAAGGAAGGCGACGTCAACGACACCAAGTCGGGACGCCGCTATCTGGATCGAATCCTGGGCAACGACCCGGCCACGCTGGCCGCCAATTCGCCGGCGCGCAATGTCGACAAGATCAAGATTCCGGTGATGCTGGTGCAGGGTCGCCTGGATCAGCGCGTTCCCATGGATCAGTTCAACGCGCTGGAAAACGCATTCAAGAAACAGGGCACGCCGGTGGAAACGCTGGTGGTCGGCGGCGAAGGCCATGGCTTCTACAAACCGGAGAACCGCGCAGAGCTGTACCGGCGCATGGAAGCCTTCCTGGCCAAGCACCTGGGCAAGTGAAATGAGTCCTCACGCCGCGTCGCCTTGGTTGGCGGCGCGGTGGCCCTGAACGATACGTTTACCCGATCGATGCGATAACGGACCTGTTCCTTCCCCGGACAGGCCACGCGTGCAGGCACATCCGTACACCTTCGGACTCGAAGAAGAGTACTTCCTGGTCCGTCGCAACCGCCGACGCCTGCGGCACATGCCGCGGGCCTTCTTCGACCATTGCCACGAGGCGCTGGGCGATCGCGTCGGCAGCGAACTGCTGCAGACCCAGGTGGAGGTGCAAACCAACGTCCACCACGACCTGCTGGAGGCGCGACAGGATCTGCACCATCTGCGCCGCACGGTCGGCGCGATAGCCGCCGGGCATGGCCTGGCCATCCTCGCCGCGGGCACGCATCCCATGGGCCTGTGGCGCGACCAGCGCAGCACCGACAAGCCGCACTACGATCGGGTGATGGAGCAGTTGCAGATGCTCGGTCATCGCAACCTGGTCTGCGGCCTGCACGTGCACGTGCAACCGGCCGACACGTCCGCGCGCATCGATCTGCTGCGACGCCTGCAACCCTTCCTGCCGCTGCTGCTGGCGATCAGCACCTCGTCCCCGTTCTGGATGGGCCATCCGACCGGGCTGATGGGCTACCGGCAGACCGCCTACCAGGAAATCCCGCGCACCGGCCTGCCGCCGCTGTTCGCCAACCAGGCCGCCTACGATCGCTACGTGGCGCGGATGGTGCAGTCCGGCACCATCGAGGACGCCGGTTTCCTGTGGTGGGCGATCCGCCCCTCCCTGCGCTTTCCCACCCTCGAGTTGCGGGTGCCGGATTGCTGCACCGATGCCGACGACGCGCTGGCGCTGGCGCAGCTGTTCCGCTGCCTGGTCCGCCATCTGGAACGCCATCCGGAGCGGCACGCCGGTCTGGATGCCGGCGTGCAGGCGATCATCGCGGAAAACCTGTGGCGGGCGCAGCGCCATGGCTATGACGCCGGCCTGATCGATCTGGCCAGCGGCAGGCTGGTGCCGGTGCGCGAGATGCTGCGCAACCTGCAGCAGGTACTGGAAGAGGATGTCGCCGCGCTGGGTGCCGGCGAGGCGTTCGAACAGTTGTGGAAGATTCTCCAGTACGGCACCAGCGCACACCGGCAGTTGGCAATCTACCGCGAGCGCCGCGGCGCCGGCGAAGGCCGGCTGGACGCATTGCAGGCGGTGGTGGACTGGCTCGCCGACGCCAGCGTGCCGGCATCCGGGACCTGACGATGCTCAGCCCGGGTCGGCGCGCTTCACGCTGGAGGGCGGGATGCGATGGGTCGGTTGCAACTGGGCGAAAATCGCCGCCGACGCCATCGTGATCAGCCCCACGCAGACGAAGGTCCAGCGGAATGCCGACAGCGCCTGGCCCTGCAGCGGATGCAGGACGATGTTGCCGAACGCGCCCAGCAGGCTGCCCGCCAGCGCAACACCAATACTCATTGCCAGCATCATGGTCATCGACAACATGCTGTTGCCGCTGCTGGCCAGATCGCCGTCGAGATCGCGCAGGGCCAGGGTGTTCATGGCGGTGAACTGCAGCGAGTTCACCGCGCCGAAAATGGCGAAATGCAGCAGGTGCAGCCACAGCGGCTGGTCGGCCGATATCAGCGCGAAGCTGGCCATCGCCATCCCCACCAGCACCGTGTTGCCGACCAGCACCCGGCGATAGCCCAGCCGCTGCACCAGCGGCACCACGATGCGCTTGGAGAACATGCCGGCCAGCGCGGCCGGGATCATCAGCATGCCCGCCGACATCGGCGAGAAGCCCAGGCCGACCTGCAGCATCAGTGGAATCAGGAACGGCATGCCGCTGCTGCCCATGCGCGAAAACAGGTTGCCCAGCAGGCCGATGCTGAAGCTCGGCACCCGGAACAGCGCCAGCGGGAACAGTGGCCGCGGCGCGCGTGCGGCGTGCAGCCAGTAGGCCACCAGCCCGGCCAGTCCGAACACCAGCAACACCACCATCGCGCCGCGGCTCCCGGCGTGATCGGACAGGCTGTCCAGCGACAGCGACACCGCCACCATGCCGAATGCCAGCAGTACGTAACCCAGTGCGTCGAAACGCACCCGCGGGCCGCGCAGGTCCGGCATCCAGCGCAGCGCCGCCACCGTGCCCAGCACGCCCAGCGGCAGGTTGATCAGGAAGATCCAGTGCCAGGAAGCGACTTCCACCAGCCAGCCACCGAGCGTGGGGCCGATCAGCGGACCGATCAGGCCCGGTACGGTGACGAAGCTCATGGCCGCCAGGAAATCCTTGCGCGGCACCGCACGCAGCACCGCCAGTCGTCCCACCGGCAACAGCATCGCCCCGCCGACGCCCTGCAATACGCGCGAAGCCACCAATTGCGACAGGTTCTGCGAGAACGCGCAGGCCAGCGAGCCCAGGGTGAACAGGGTGACCGCGGCGATGAAGATCCGCTTGGTGCCGAAATGATCCGCCAGCCAGCCCGAGGCCGGAATCAACATCGCCACGGTCAGCGCGTAGGCGACCACCACGGCCTGCATGCGCAGTGGCGACTGCGCGAGATCCCGCGCCATCGCCGGCAACGCGGTATTGACGATGGTGCTGTCCAGCATCTGCATGAACACTCCGGCCGCCACCAGCCACAGCAGCGGCCGCAGGGCGGTGTCGGGTGTCGGTGTACCGGACGTGTTCATGCGCTCATTGTGCCCGCGCCGGTCCGGCGGAAGGATGAAGGCCGCGGACGCCGCCGCGCCTCATGCCGCCTTCTGCCGCGAGACCACGAACACCCCGGACATCACCAGCACGGTGCCGACGATCTGCCACGGCCCCATCGGCTCGCCCAGCAGCAACAGGCTCAGGACAATCGTCGAAACCGGGCCGATCATGCCGATCTGCGCGGCCAGCGCCGAACCGATGCGCGATACCGCCATCATCACCATCAGCACCGGCAGCACCGTGCAGACGGTGCCGTTGAGCAGCGAAAGCCACCACACCGTCGCCGGTACCGCCAGGAGATCCGCCGGCGGCCGCAGCAGCAGGAACTGGCCGATGCACAGCACGCTGGCCACGCTGCTGGCGTAGGCGGTCAGGCGCGCCGCGCCGACCCGGCGCACCATCTCGCCGCTGCCGACCAGATAGATGGCATACGCCAGCGCGCTGCCGAACACCAGCAGGCTGCCCAGCGCGATGTTGCCGCCGCCCAGCGACCAGTCGTGGCCAAACGCCAGCAGCACGCCCGCATAGCTGATCACCAGCGCCACCAGCTGTGCGCGGCTGGCGCGGCGACGGAATACCAGCAGGCCAATCGCCAGCACCAGGGTCGGAGTGAGGTACAGGATCAACCGCTCCAGGGTGGCGGTGATGTAGGCCAACCCGGCGAAGTCGAGGAAGCTGGCGAGGTAATAGCCGAAGAACCCCAGGCCGACGATCTTCTGGCCGTCGCCGCGCGCCAGCGGCGCGGCGCGGCGGGCGGCCCAGATGCCCATCAGCAGGAAGAACGGAAACGCGACCAGCATGCGCAGCGCCAGCAGCGTGATCGCGTCCACACCGTGCCGGTAGCCGAGCTTGACGATGATGGCCTTGCCGGAAAAGGCAATGGCGCCCAGCGCGGCCAGCGCGAATCCACCCAGCAGCGGGCGCGGCGCGGCGGCGCCGGACGGCGCCGCCTCCGGATCCAGTACCGCGCTGGCCGATTCGTCCTGCTGCGCCTCGTCGTCCTGCCCGACCCCGCTCATCGGGGAGTGGGCTCGGGGGTGCGAAGGCAAGGAAGGCGGGATGCGTGGGGGGAAGTGCGCTCATCCATGCGCGCATTCTAAACCCGGCGTGATTTGGACCAGGCTGGTTGACTCAGGCCGGATGCACCGTTCCGTCCGCCGCCGCCGCGACGCCCTGCTTCCGGCGCAGGGGCGGCAATTGCCAATAGGTCAGCGCGCGCCACGCCCATTCCAGCGGTCCGTACCGGAAGTGGCGCAGCCACAGCCAGCTGAAAGCCACCTGCAACGAGAACACCACCGCCACGAACGCCATCTGGCCGGGGCGCGACAACTGGCCCCAGTAGCCCAGCCCGTAGCCGAAGAAGAACAGCGTGCTGATCACCGACGCGCCGATGTAGTTGGTCAGCGCCATCCGGCCCGCGAAGCCCAGCGGCGCCAGCCAGCGCGCGGCGCGCGTCCCCAGCAGCAGGACCATGCCGGCGAAGTAGCCCATGCACAGCAGCAGCGCGCCGATCTGGAACAGCGACATCGCGGCCATCCGTACCGGATCGCGACCGCCCAGGCCGTCGCCGGGAAAGCTCGGCACCAGCCACACGCTCAGCAGGGTGAGCGTCATGCCGATCGGCAGGGTCCATGCCGCCAGCCGGCGGAACAACGCGGCGTGTTCGCGCAATCGCGCCACCACGCCGGAGCGGACGAACCAGAATCCGATCATGAACATCGGCAGCGCCATGAAACTCAGTCCGGCGGCCTGCGGCATGTCCTCGGCGAATTTTCCGGCGCGGTAGCGGACCGCCTCGGCATAGCTGCCGCGACTGTCGATGCGGATTTCCTCGACCCGTTCCTTGGCCCGTTCGGCCAGGCGCTCCTGGCGCTTGTTCGCCTGCTCGGCGGTTTCCGGGGAGCGGATCTGCGGATACACCGCGGTCACGCCGGCGCCGATCAGGCCCAGCACGAACATCAGCGAATACAGGGTCACGCCCCACTTCCAGTAGCGCGCCACGCTGCCGCGATGCAGGAAGAACATCATCACGCCAACCAGCACCAGCAGTATCAGCGCGCCGACCACGGCATCGGATTTCAGCACCACCGCCATCGCCGCGAACGACACCAGCAGGCCCAGCCAGAGCTTCCAGTTGCGGGTGACCACCAGCAGCAGCGCCAATGCGGTGATGGCGTAGTTGTGCAGGATGTCGCCGGTCCAGATCAGGACGAAATGCGCGCTGCCGAACAACAGCAGGCCGAGGATGCGACGCAGGTACGGGGCGAGGAACGGGCGTCCACGGGTTTCGGCGCGCCCGAGCATCACCGCGAAGCCGATGCCGAACAGCAGCGAGAACAAGGTCCAGAACTTGCCCTGCACGAACACGTACACCAGCCAGCTCACCGCGTAGTCGATGCCATGCAGCGACGGATCGATGCCACGGCCCAGTTCGCTGATCGGGCGGGTGAACCACTCGATGTTCATCAGGAAGATGCCGATCAGGGCGAAGCCGCGGATGATGTCGAGCGCGGCGATGCGTTCGCCCGCATCGATGGGCTTCAACGCGGCACCGGCTTCCCCGGGCGTTGCGGCGGTGGCGGAAACGTCCTGGTGCATGGCGGCTCTCCCGTGTTGGCGCAACATAGCGCCGGCACACGCCTGCCTCAGGTGCCGGAGGTCACCCAACTGTCGGCACGGCCCGCCGCCGGTCGGACCGGCGACGTCGACCCGACGGATCCGTCAGCGCAGCAGCACCACTTCCTCGGCCGAGGTCGGATGGATCGCCACGGTGTCTTCCAGATCCCGCCGGGTGATGCCGCGCCGGATCGCCACCGCAAAGCCCTGCAGGATCTCGTCCGCGCCTTCGCCCAGCAGGTGCAGGCCGACCACCTTTTCCTCCTCGCCCACGCACACCAGCTTGAACAGGCTGCGCTGCGGCGAATCGGCCAGCGCATGCAGCATCGGGCGGAAGCGTGCCCGGTAGACCCGCACGGCGGCATCGCCGAAGACGGTGCGGGCCTCCTGCTCGGTCAGGCCGACCTTGCCGATGGGCGGATGCGAGAACACCACGGTGGCGATGTCGCGGAACTCCAGCCGGGACTCGGGCTTGCCGCCATACAGCCGATCCATCAGACGGCGCGCGGTGGCGATCGCCACCGGCGTCAGCGCCGGGCCGGCAGTCACGTCGCCCACCGCGTGGATGTTCGCCGCGGTGGTGTCCTGCCATTCGTCGACCCGCACGTAACCGCGCGCGTCCACTTCCACGCCGGCATTCTCCAAACCGAGGCTGGCGGTACTGGGCACCCGGCCGGTGGCGAAGAACACCTTGTCGAAGGAATCGCTGCGTTCGCCGTTCGCATCGACCAGCAGAACCTTGCCGTCGCCGGCCGGCTGGAGCTCCGCCAACGTGTGGCCGAAATGCGCGCGCAGGCCGTGCTGGCGATTGTCCTCGAGCAGATCCGCGGCCAGTTCGTGATCGAATCCCTCCAGCAGGCGCTGGCCGCGCACGAACAGTTCCACCTGGCTGCCCAGCGCCTGCAGCACGCCGCCCAGTTCCACCGCGATGTAGCCGCCGCCGATCAGCGCGACCCGCGCCGGCGGATCGCAGAGCTGGAAGAAGTCGTCGGACACCCCGCCCAGTTCGGCGCCCGGCACCGGCGGACGGCGCGGACGGCCGCCGGTGGCGATCAGGATGCGCCCGGCCCGCAGCCGCGCGCCGTCGCTGTTCTCGACGGTATGCGCATCCACCAGATGGCCGCGACAGGGCATCCAGACGATGCCGCTCTCGTCCAGCCGCTTGCGGTAGCTGGTGTGGATGCCGGCGATGTAGCGCTGGCGATGGACGATGAACTCGCGCCAGTCGAGTGGCTGGGATTCCAGCTTGAATCCCAGTTGCGCGGCCAGCGCGATGCGCTGGGCGGTGTCGGCGGCCAGCCACATCGCCTTCTTCGGCACGCAGCCGACGTTGACGCAGGTGCCGCCCAGATCCGAGGGTTCCAGCAGCGCCACCCGGGCACCATGGGCGGCGGCGCGGAAAGCGCCGGCGAGCCCGCCGGACCCACCGCCTATCACGATCAGGTCGAAGTCGGTCTGCGGGGTCATGAAAAACGCTCCGGTCGATAAGGAAAGGGATCGATGGCCGGCGTCCGGCCGGTGATCAGATCGGACATCAGCTGACCGGTGGCGGCGCTCATGCTGATGCCGAGCATGCCGTGGCCGGCGGCGAGCCAGAGCCGGTCGTGGCGGGGAACCCGGCCCAGCAGCGGCAGGTCGTCCCAGGTCATCGGCCGCCAGCCGCACCAGCGTTCCTGCACGACCTCGCCCACCGGCTCGCGCAGGAACTCACGCGCGCCGCGCTCCAGCGCGGCCAGGCGGATTTCGTTGAGGCGGTCGTCGTAGCCGGAAAACTCCATCGTGCTGCCAAGGCGGAAGCCGCTGTCCCACACGGTCACGCAGACCGACCGGTCTTTCAGCACCAGCGGCCGCTTCGGCACCCGCGACGGGCGGCTGTAGGTCACCGAGTAACCCTTGCCCGGCTGGATCGGGATGCGCAGGCCGAGCCGGCGCGCGAATTCCGGCGTCCACGCGCCAAGCGCGAACACCGCTTCGCGGCCCTGAAGCGTTCCCTGCGAGGTGTGCACACGCACGCCGTCGCGCGCCTCGTCGAAACCGAGCACGCGGCGCTGCGTTTCGATCACCCCGCCACGTTCGCGCACGGCGCGCGCCAGTTCGGCGACATAGCGATCCGGGCGCAGGCGGGCGTCGTCGGGGAACCGGATCGCGCCGGCGACGCCTTCGCGCATGGCCGGCTCCCGGGCCTCGTAATCGGCACCGGCAATGACCTCGCTGTCGATGCCGAACTCCCGCAGCGCCTGGCATTCGTGCACGTAGCGCTCGAAATTGCGCGGATCGCGGAACACGTAGTCCAGCCCTTCTTCCTGGAATTCGCAGCGCAGCGCGTAGCGCTCGACCCAGGTCACCAGGCGGGCGCGCGAATCGTCGAGGATCGCCGCGCGCGCATGCGTGCTTTCGCGCCAGTCGCGTGGATTGCAGCGCGCGGCGAACCGCAGCAGCCAACGCCAGAGCGCGGGATCCACCCGCGGCTTCAGGTACAGCGGCGCGTCCGGCGTCAGCATCCAGCGCAGCGCCTGCCGTACCACGCCCGGCGCAGCCAGCGGCGGCGCGTGGCTGGGGGTGATGGTGCCGCAGTTGCCGTGCGAGGCGCCGGCGCCGACTTCGCCCGCTTCCAGCACCCGTACCGCGCGTCCGGCTTCCAGCAACGCCAGCGCGGTGGACAGCCCGATCGCGCCCGCTCCCAGGACAAGTACCTCATCTTCGTTCGGCTTCACGCATGCGTCCTGTTCATCGGAGACCGCCGCGCGTTCTTCCCCATGTCGGGAAATGACCAGATTTTCCATACGGAGACAGGCAGCATGGACATGTCAAGCGTAATCCGCGGAAGGTAACCGTCATTCTCTGTCTTTCTTCACATGGTTTCTATTGACACCAATTGTCCCGCGACAACATCGTTGGGCTGTCGCCGGTCGTGTCCGCTGCCGCGCGATGGAGCGCGCCCCACCCGCTTCCGATCCTGCTGTCGCAACACCTAAATCCACACATCACAGGGGTCAGCAAGCAATGCAACGGAAGATCAGCCTCATCACCACGGCCATCGCCGCCATCCTCGTCACCTCCCCGCTCTACGCCGCCAACGCCGACCAGACGCCGGCTGCCAGCCGCGCCAAGGGCCTGGCCGTCGGCCATGCAGCCGCGCTGAAGAGCAGCGACGGCGACGAGTTCGTCGCCCGCGATGTTATCGTCGATCGCGACGGCACGGAGCACGTGCGCCTGGATCGGCGCTACAAGGGACTGCCGGTCATCGGCGGCGACGTGGTGATTCATTCCAGGAATGGAAAACTCAAATCCACCAGCCTCACCCTCCGTGGCAACGGCCGCCCCGCACTCAAGGCCGGCATCGACGCCGATGCCGCGGTGATCTCGGCCGGCGCCGACTTCAAGGGCCAGATCGACGACATCGGCAGCCAGGGCCTGGTGATCTACGCGCGCGGCGCGCAACCGGTGCTCGCCTACGAGGTGCGGGTGCGCGGCGTGTCCGACAGCCAGGGCGAAGCCGACATGCGCTACTTTGTCGACGCGCACAGCGGCAAGGTGCTGGATCACTGGAACATCATCCACACCGCGGCGGCGGTCGGCACCGGCCAGACCCTGTTCCTCGGCGACGTGGCCATCACCACCAACTCGATCAGCGGCGGCTACGAGATGGTGGATCCCTCCCGTGGCGGCGGCAACACCCGCGACGGCCTGGGCAAGGAGATCAGCCGGGTGTACAGCACCGCGGCCGTCATGACCGACGCCGACAACAACTGGGGCAACAACAACGAATCGCAAGTGGCCAGCGAGGCTTCCGACGCGCACTTCGGCGTGGCGGCGACCTGGGACTATTACAAGAACACCTTCGGCCGCAACGGCATCTTCAATGATGGCGTCGGCGTGAAGAGCATCGTCAACGTCACCTTCCGCGGCGGCGGCGGCCCGGCCACCGGCGGCAACGCCGGCTGGTACGGCGCGCCGTACAAGTTCATGGCTTATGGCCTGGGCACCTCGACCTGGTATCCGGTGGTGTCGATCGACGTGGCCGGCCACGAGATGACCCACGGCGTGACCGAAGCCACCTCCAACCTAGCCTATTCCGGCGATGCCGGCGGTCTCAACGAGGCGGCCTCGGACATCATGGGCACGATGGTCGAGTACTACATCAACAACGCCAACGATCCGGGCGACTACCTGATCGGCGAGAAGATCTACCGCAGCAATCCGGACGGCAAGAAGGCACTGCGCTACATGTTCCGCCCGGGCGACGCGGATGGTGGTCGCTCCTACAACTGCTATCCGGCGGCGGGCTTCGCCGGCGTGGATCCGCACTACTCGTCCGGTCCGGCCAACCACTTCTTCTACCTGCTCGCCGAAGGCGCGGTCTCGCCGGCCGGCTTCAGCTACACCGCCAGCCAACTGGTCTGCAACGGCGATACCGGCGTGACCGGCATCGGCCGCGACGCCGCCCAGCGCATCTGGTACCGCGCCCTGACCGTGTACATGACCTCCAACACCACCTATCCGCAGGCCCGCACCGCCACGCTCAATGCGGCCAGCGACCTGTACGGCGCCGGCTCGGCGCAGTACAACGCGGTGGCGCGTGCGTGGAGCGCGGTCAGCGTCAACTAATCCGGCTTCACCAACGCTGCAAAAGAAACGGCCCGCGCGAGCGGGCCGTTTTCTTGCCGGGGAGTACTCAGGCCGATACGGGACTGGCGCGCATCGGCTGTGGCCGCAGGTAGGTCAGCGAGCGCCAGACCCACTCCGCCGGACCGAACCGGAACCGCGCCAGCCACCAGCGGCTGTACAGCACCTGGATCAGGAACAGCGTGAACACGAACACCACCTGCCACGCACGCGGCAGCTGATCCAGGTAACGCAGCCCGTAGCCATTGAAAATCAGCGTGCAGACGATCGATTGCATCAGGTAGTTGCTCAGCGCCATCCGCCCGGCCGGCGCCAGCCAGTGCAGCAGCGGCGCGGTCGCCGCCGTCTGCACGCCCTTCACGATCCAGCCCAGGTAGCCGAACGCCATCAACACGCTGCCGACGGAGCTGGCCACGAAAGCCAGCGATGCGCGCAGGTTGATGTTGCTGAAGTTCGACGTGGGTTCCATCCAGAACGACAGCAGCATCAGGGCCAGTCCCAGCGGCAGCGCGCCCCAGCGAAGGAACGCGAACAGGCGCGGAAAACGATCCGGCGCCGCGATGGCGCCGCTCTTCACGAACCAGGTGCCGAACAGGAACATGCCGAACACCGTGGGCCCGATGAACAACAGGTTGCTGAGCATGAAACCGACGTCCTTGGCGCGCTGGATGACGGCTTCCAGATAGGTGCCCGAGCCGTAGGCGCTGCGCTGGGCTTCCAGCATCGCGCTCATCTCCGCGCCCGCCTTCGCCATTTCGCGGTTCCAGTCGGCACCCGCGGCCGGATCCAGTTGCATCGCCGATCCCACCAGTCCCAGCAGCAGCATCATTCCCGACGACGCCAGGTAGGTCAGGCCCGCGATCCAGGGCAGCCATTTGGCCGGCACGTTGCGGAACGCCAGCAGGAAGAACGACAGCAGCGCGTACATCAGCAGAATGTCGCCCGACCAGATCAGCAGGCCATGGATCACGCCGATGACCAGCAGCACCAGGCTGCGCCGCCAGTACACCCCCGCGAACGGTTGTCCGCGCGCTTCGGCACGGGTCGACATCACCGCGAAGCCCATGCCGAACAGCAGCGAGAACAGGGTGTAGAACTTGCCCTGCACCAGGATGTAGATGAGCGCATCGGCGATGCGATCGGCGCCGGTCAGGGCGGGATCAAGCCCGCTGAAGGACTGGAACAGCGGGCCAGCCATGCCCTCGATGTTCATCAGCAGGATGCCCAGCAGCGCGAAGCCGCGCAGTACATCCATGATCTCGATGCGTTCGCTGGCGGCGACGGGCCGCAGCGGCGCGTCCGGATTCGACGATATGGCGCCCATGTCCTTGCTCCCTGGAATCGTGGCGCATTAAAGCATGACGACGTCCCCGGCCCGCCATCCTTTGGGGCGGACGCCCGGTGTAACCTCGCGCCGAGTCCGCTGCCACCCATTTCCATCCCTCCGCCTTCCCCCGCAACGCCTTCGGAGAAACCCGCCATGAGTTCACGCCGCCTGCGACTCGCCGCCCTGGTCCTGTCCGCCGGTCCCGGCCTGCCCGCATTCGCTGGCACGCCGGACGCGCTGCTGCAACCCGTCAACCCGCCCGGCGCGACCATTCCCCATGTCTCGCAGGCCATGCGCATCGACGGCGGCACGCTGTTGCTGCTGTCCGGTCACGTGCCGCTGCGCGCGGACGGCAGCGTGGTGGAGGGATCGCTGGAAGCGCAGATGGAACAGGTGATGCGCAACCTCGACGCCACCCTGCGCGCGGCCGGCAGCGATTTTTCACACGTGGCGCGGCTGACGATCTACGTCCGCGATTTCGATCCCGCGCAGTTGCCGGCAATCAGGGCGGCGCGCGACCGCTGGATTGATCCGAAACGGCCGCCCGCCAGCGCGCTGGTCGGCGTGCAGGCGCTGTTCCAGCCGGACGTGCGGGTCGAAGTGGACGCCATCGCGGTCATTCCGGAACCCGCCGGCGACAACAAAGCCGCGCCCTGACCGAACGGCGACAAGCCGGAAATGAAAACGGCCCGCTCGCGCGGGCCGTTCTGTTTCCATCGTGGAAAAGCCTGTCGGCTCAGTGGTGGTGGCCACCGTCGCCGTGCACGTGGCCGTGCTCGATCTCTTCCTGCGAGGCTTCGCGCACCTCGACGATTTCGACGTCGAAATGCAGATCCTTGCCGGCCATCGGGTGGTTCAGATCGACGTCGACCACGCTCATGCCGACCTTCTGGATGGTCACCGCACGCGGGCCGAAGTTGGTGTTCAGCACGACCTGCTGGCCCGGGACCAGCTTCTGGGTGCCGAAGTGCTTCTTGGGCACGCGCTGGCTGAGGCCGTCGCGGCGCTCACCGTAGGCGTCGGCGGCGGTCACGTCCACGCTGAAGCTCTCACCGGCTTCGCGCTCCTGCATCGCGTTCTCCAGGCCCGGGATGATGTTGCCGTGGCCGATCAGGATGGCGAGCGGCTCGCGATCCTTCGAAGTTTCCAGCGGCTCCTGGCCGACTTCGGAGACGGTGTAGTGGAAACGGACGACGCTGTCTTTTGCGATTTTCATTCAGGACTCTGGAATATGGGCTGCCGGCGGGCAGGCGTGGTGGCTTGTCGGCCAAGTGGATTGCGGGCGAAGATGCGCCGCAATGAAGACCGTGCATTATCCCGGCTTGGACCGCCTGCCGCCACCCGCGGCCCCGCGCCCGGCCCTCGCCGCCTGCCTGCTGCTGTTGGCGGCCCTGCTGGCCGGTTGCGGCGGCGGCAAGGAGACCGTCCGCCGTACTCCGCCCCCGCCGGCACGCGAATGGCCGCGGGTCGAGGCCGAGGATCCGGCGGCCGCCAATGCCGTGCTGATGCGGGCCATCGGCCTGGTCGGCACGCCCTACCGGTACGGCGGCAACACCCCCGAATCCGGCTTCGATTGCAGTGGCCTGGTCGCCTACGTGTTCCGCGACATGCTGGATCTGAAGCTGCCGCGCACCTCCGGCGAGCTGGCCAGGGTGCAGGGTCCGCGCATCGAGCCGCGCCGGCTGGCACCGGCCGATCTGGTGTTCTTCGGCAGCCGCGGCAGCGTCAGCCATGTCGGCATCTATGTCGGCGAAGGCCGCTTCGTGCACGCCCCCAGCACCGGCGGCACGGTCCGGCTGGACCATCTGGACGGCAGTTACTGGCGGGACCACTACACCGGCGCCAAACGGGTTCTGCACTGACGCCGGCCACTTCTGTGACCCAGGCCCGGGATCGTTAACGAATAAATAACGATTTGTAAACCAAATCGAGGCGATATGACGGCACTATTACCGCTTCGCCTTTTCCCCGACCCCGCGTGACGACCGACGACCTGCCGCCAGGCCAGCCCGCCGCCACCCACCGCACCTCGCGGGGCGTGACCCGTCTGCTCTCCCTGATTCTGCTGACCGCTGCCAGCGCACCTGTCTGGGCCCAACAGCACGCGCCGGGCGCGGACCCGGTCCAGGCCGGTTCCCAGGACACCCCGGCAGCCACCGCCAACGCGGAAGCTGCCCCCCGCGAAGCCGCCAAGCCGGCCCCGCTCAGCATCAAGCAGAAGGCGGCCGAAGCCGCCACCGCCACCCTCACCGCCCTGCTCCCGCGCCTGGCCGCCAGCGACAGCCTGCCGCTGCTGGACCGCTCGACCATGGTGGCCGGCGACCTCAGCCGCCTGCTGGCTGGCTACGACCTGAGCCAGGAAGGCGTGGTCAAGGACGAAGGCGGCAAGATCCAGGCTGTACTCAAGCGCGCCCTGACCCTGATGGGCACGCCCTACCGCTGGGGCGGCACCTCGCCGGACAGCGGTTTCGACTGCAGCGGCCTGGTCGGCTACGTGTTCCGCACCGCGCTGGGCATCGAACTGCCGCGCGTCTCCCGCGACATGGCCTCGCAGGCCGACGGCGAGCTGATCGCCAGCCGCGAAGAGCTCAAGCAGGGCGACCTGGTGTTCTTCGGTCGCAAGGGCCGGATCAACCACGTCGGCATCTATGTCGGCGAAGGCCGCTTCCTGCACTCCCCCAGCGCCGGCAAGGACGTCCGCGTGGACAGCCTGACCACCGGCTACTGGGCACCGCGCTTCATGCAGGCCCGCCGCGTCGCGATGTAACCGGCTCAGGGACGCCGTTACGCGCGTCCCGACAGAAGAACGCTTTGGATGCGGGATTGCGGACTGTAGGAGCGACGTAAGTCGCGAGCTTTTCGCTTGCCCGCCCTTCCATCAGAAATGAGTTTGCCGGACTGACGGCAGATTTCCCGACGTCCCGACACACCCCGTCGCGACTTACGTCGCTCCCACAATGGGCGGATCCAGGCGGCTCTCCCCTGTGGGAGCGACGTAAGTCGCGAGCTTTTGCTTTCCCGCTCCCCCAGCAGAAATGAGCTTGCCGAACTGACGGCAGATTTCCGGACGTCCCGAACCACCCGGTCGCGACTTGCGTCGCTCCTACAGGGAAGGCGGCGCCTCAGGTCGTCGTACCGGCGCTCTGGTAGTGGGCGACGGTTTCCTCGATGCCCTTGCTCAGTTCCATCACCTTCATTGCGTACTCGGCCAGCCGGCAGTCCTCCGGTGTTTCCGGTTTCCACGCCGGCACGGCGGTCGGCTTGCCCTCGACCTGATCCAGGGCGACGAACACGATGACGCAGTGCGTACACAGGCGCGATTCGCCGCCCATCGGGTCGCGGGCGCGCACGTCCACCGCGAAATGCATGCTGCTGGTGCCGGTGTAGACCAGCTTGGCCGAAACCGTCACCAGATCGCTGGTGCGGATCGGCGCGACGAAGCGGATGCCGCCCACCGCCACGGTCACGCTGTAATGGCCGCTCCAGCCCACCGCCGCGGCGTAGCCGACCTGATCGATCCACTTCATCACGATGCCGCCGTGGACCTTGCCGCCGTAGTTGACATCGGTCGGCTGGGCCAGGAAACGGAAGTTCAGTTCGCGCTGCTCGCCACTCATGGGCTTCTCCTCGGATGGAGCGGCAAAGATACGCCAGATGGACGCCGCATCCACCTGGCGCAAGCGCGGCACAGGCTTGCAGTCATGGCCGTCGCCGCGGGTCTCAGCGGCGGACGACGTAATGCATGCCCAGCGAGGCCGGCCCGACATCGACGAAACCGTACTGCGCATACAGATGTTTCGCTTCGCCGTCGGCGATCAGCGAGACGTGCGCGCTGTCCAGGGTATTGGCCTTCAGCCAGGCATCCAGCGCATTCATGATGCGCTTGCCCAGTCCGCGTCCCTGGTGTTCCGGTTCCACCGCGATGTCCACCACCACGAACGACAGGCCCCCGTCGCCGATGATCCGGCCCATGCCGATCGCGCGGCCCTCGTGCAGGAGGCTCACCCCGTAGAGGGTGTTGGGCAGGCCGCGCTCGGCGGCTTCCTGCGATTTCGGCGACAGCCCGGCGACCGCGCGCAGCCGGCGGAAATCCTCGACGCCGGGGAAGCGCTCGACCAGCGTGTAGGGATCAGACGGCGCGTTCATCGGAACCGTCGCCCTCCTCCAGCCCGAGGTTGGTCGGCGCGGCCTCGTAGACGTTGCGATCCAGCAGACCGGTTTCCTTGGCCACCAGCACCGGCACCACCATCTGTCCGGTCACATTGGTCATCGTGCGCATCATGTCGAGCACGCGATCGATCGCGTACAGGTAGCCGATGGTTTCCAGCGGCAGGCCGGCGGCGGTCAGCACCACCGTGGCCATCACCACCGCCGTGCCGGGCACGCCGGCGGTGCCGAAGCTGCCCAGCACCGAGGCGATCAGCACGACGAAATACTGGTCCGCGCTGAGCGGGTGACCGGTGTACTGCGAGATGAAGACCGCGCACAGCGCCGGATAGATCGCGCCGCAGCCATCCATCTTGATGCTCGCGCCCAGCGGCACGGCGAACGAAGCGTAGTTCTTGTCCACGCCCAGGTTGTGGGTGACCGCGCGGATCGCCGCCGGCATCGAGGCGAAGCTGGAGGAACTGACGAAGGCCACCTGCATCGCCGAAGCCGCGCCGCGGAAGAACTTCCACGGATTCAGGCCATGGCTGAGCAGCAGCAGGCTGTAGGTGATCACGATGTGCAGCGCGCAGGCCAGGTACAGCGCACCGACGAAACTGGCCAGCGGCAGCAGCTTGCCGAAGCCATAGGCGCCGACCAGCGAGGCGATCAGGCCGAAGGTGCCCAGCGGGGTCACTTCCAGCACGAAGCGGGTGACCTGGATCATGATCTCGCTGCTCTCGCCGGCCAGCTTGCGCGCCGCGGCCACGCGATCGCCCAGCTTGACCATCGCGAAACCCAGCAGCGCGGCGAAGAAGATCACCGGCAGGATCGACCCCTTGCCCGCGGCGAGCACGGTTTCGCCCGCTGCGTTCTTCGTCGTACCGATGCCGGTCAACGCATGGAACGGATTGGACGGCACCACGTCCAGCAGCACCTTGATCGGGCTGGGCACGTCCTTGGGCACGTAGTTCGGATCCACCTGCAGCGTGGTGACGCCCACGCCCGGCTGGACGATCACGCCCACCGCCAGGCCCACACCCACCGCCAGGGCGGCGGTGACGACGAACCACAGGAAGGTCCGTCCGCCCAGCGCGGCGACGGATTGCTGGCCGTGCAGGCTGGAAACCGCGTTGATGACGGCGAAGAACACCAGCGGCACCGCGATCATCTTGATCAGGGTGACGTACAGCGTGCCCAGAGGCCCGAACCAGGTATCGGCGGCCGGCCCCATCAGCCAGCCGGCCAGCGCGCCGAGCACGAAGCCCCCGACCACCCGTTGCCAGAACGGGATCCTCAACCACGCGGAAACGAGCTTCATCGGCGGCCCTGAAAAAACGGAATCCCGAACGATAGCCCAGGGCCGGGCCATACGCGATGGCATGGTTGGAAAGTCAATGTGTCATGAACAGGACACTGTCACCGGTTCATAATGCCGCGTTGCCTTGCATGGAGTCCCTGATGCGCCGTACCGCCGTCCTGCCCGCCCTGGGCATGTCCCTCGCCACCCTGCTCGCCGGCTGCGCCTCGGCGCCCGCGACCTCCTCCGCCCCGACGGCGGTTTCCAGCATCGATGTTCCGGCGGTCGCCCATCCCGGCGGCGAGACGCCGGCGTGGTGGTACCGCAACGGCGCCGCCCGCGCCGCCGCCAACGGCGCCATGAACGGACGCGCGAAGAACGTCATCCTGTTCCTCGGCGACGGCATGAGCCTGACCACCGTCGCCGCCGCACGCATCCTCGACGGTCAGCGCAAGGGCGGCTCGGGCGAGGAGAACCTGCTGAGCTGGGAGCGCTTCCCGCACACCGCCTTCAGCAAGACCTACAACACCGACTCGCAGACGCCGGATTCGGCCGGCACCATGACCGCCATCACCACCGGCGTGAAGACCCACATGGGCGCGATCGGTGTCAGCGCCGGCCGCCGCGACGACTGCGCCGACAGCCTCGGCAAGGCCGCGCTCACCTGGCTGGAACTGGCCGACAGCGCCGGCCTGGCCACCGGCATCGTCAGCACCGCGCGCCTGACCCACGCCACCCCGGCGGCGACCTATGCGCATGTGCCGGACCGCAACTGGGAAAACGACACCGACCTGCCCAAGGCCGCGGTCGAACAGGGCTGCCGCGACATCGCCCAGCAGTTGCTGACGTCCTCGCGCTTCGGCCACGGACCGACCGTTGCGCTGGGCGGCGGCCGTGCCGAATTCACCAGCACCGAGCAGCGCGATCCGGAATACGACGACAAGGTCGGCGAACGCCTCGACGGCCGCGACCTGCCGTCCGAATGGCTGAAGGCCAATCCGGGCGGCCAGTACGTATGGAACCGCAAGCAGCTGGAAGCCGCCAAGGACGCGCCGCGCCTGCTGGGCCTGTTCGAGCCCGATCACATGCAGTTCGATCACGACCGCTCGCGCGCCGACACCGGCGAACCGTCGCTGGCCGAACTGACCCGCGCCGCCATCCACACGCTGTCGCGCAGCCAGGACGGCTATGTGCTGATGGTCGAAGGCGCGCGCATCGATCACGCCAACCACTACGGCAACGCCTTCCGCGCGCTCGACGAGACCATCGCCATGTCCGAGGCCGTGCAGGCCGCGCTTGACGCGACCTCGCGCGAGGACACCCTGATCGTGGTCACCGCCGATCACTCGCACACGCTGAACTTCGTCGGCTATCCGGTGCGCGGCAATCCGATCCTGGGCAAGGTCCGCGGCCAGGGCAGCGAGGACGACATTCCCGGCGACCTCGCGCGCGACCAGACCGGCCTGCCGTTCACCACGCTCACCTACGCCAACGGCCCCGGCTACACCGGCGAGAGCAACCAGCAGAAGGCCGGTCCCAAGCGCTTCATCCATGCGCCCAGCAACGTCGAGACCAGCGAAGGCCGTCCCGATCTGACCGCCGTGGACACCGAGCATCCGGACTACCTGCAGGAATCACTGGTGCCGCTGAAGTCCGAATCGCACGGCGGCGAGGATGTCGGCATCTGGGCCATCGGCCCGGGCAGCGACGCGGTGCGCGGCACCGTCGAGCAGAACACCATCTACCACTTCATCGTCCAGTCCACCCCGAAGCTGCGCCAGCGCCTGTGCGCGGCCAACACCTGCAACGCCGACGGCGTACCGGTGGAATTGCCGAAGCCGGTGGATTTCGAGAAGAAGCCGTAAACAGAAACGCCCGGGCCACAGGCCCGGGCGTTTTCCCTTGCAGGAGCGACGTCAGTCGCGACCTTTGGCTGCATGGTCATGAAGTGTTTCCGGTCGCGACCCACGTCGCTCCTACAGATGCGCTGATTGTGGGAGCGACCTGAGTCACGAGTTTTTCCAATGAACCGACCGGCATCGCGAATCGCGACTGACGTCGCTCCCACAAGGTGGGCGTCGCTGGATCGTGCAACACCCTCGGTAGGAGCGGCCTCCGGCCGCGAGCTTTTCCGCGGGAACATGGAAAAAAGCTCGCGGCCGGAGGCCGCTCCTACCGCCGGGTTTGATTTAGAACGGCTTGGCCAGCACCAGCCAGACGATGCCGATCAGCACGATTACCGGGGCTTCGTTGAACAGGCGCAGGGAGAAGGAGGACGGCAGCGCGCGTCCCTTCTCCACGCCCTTGAGCCAGCGGCCGGCGATGATGAAATGCGCCAGCACCAGCACCACCAGGGTCAGCTTGGCGTGCAGCCAGCCGGCGCCGGGCGCGGCCATCGTCGGAAAGCCCGGAATCACCTTGTAGCCCAGCCACAGCACCAGGCCCAGGATCACTGCCAGGCCGAACATGTTGTGGCCGAAGCGGTACAGCTTGCGTCCCATCAGCAGCAGCCGGGCCTGCACGTCCGCCTGTGCGGTCGTCTCGGCGAGGTTGACCAGGATCCGCGGCAGGTAGAACACCGTCGCCATCCACGCGATCACGAACACGAGATGGAAGGTCTTGACCCAGAAATAGAGGCTGGCTTTGTCCACGCGGGACTCCGGTGCGGGCGAAGGGTGCGCGGATTCTCCGCCATCGCGCGGACCGCTGTCCAACCGAAGAACCGTCCCCGCCCCTTTTCCTTCGCCTCGCAAACCGGGATCCTTGCCGATGAGCTTGCCGAGGTTTCCGTTCCGATGAAGAAGTACGACGCCCATTATTTCCAGCGCTGGTATCGCGACGGCGAGATCGGCGGACCGCAACGCCTCGCGCGCAAAGTGGCGCTGGCGGTGACCACCGCCGAGTACTACCTGGAGCGCCCGATCCGCACCGTGCTGGACATCGGCTGCGGCGAAGGCGCCTGGCGCGCGCCGCTGCTGAAACTGCGCCCACGCCTGCGCTACCTGGGCTTCGACAGCAGCGAGTACGCGATTGCCCGTTACGGCCGCAGGCGCAATCTGCACTTGGCCGCGTTCGCCGATTTCGAATACCTGCGCCCGTGCCCGCCGGTGGATCTGCTGGTCTGCGCCGACGTGATGCACTACCTGCCCACCCGCGATCTGCGCCGGGGCCTGCCGGGGCTGGCGGAGCTGTGCGGCGGCGTGGCCTTCCTGGAAACATTCACCCGCGAGGACGAATACGAGGGCGATCACGACGACTTCCAGTCGCGCCCGGGCCGCTGGTACCGCCGCCAGTTCGAGGCGGCCGGCCTGCGCGCGGTGGGCTCGCACTGCTGGCTGGCCCCTGCCCTGGCGGCGGAAACCGCCGCGCTGGAGATCCCGGGCGCTGGCTGAACAGGCCGATTCCGGGTGGTCCCGGTTTGCGTTATGCTGCGCCGCAGCAGACTGCACCAAATCCGGGATTCCCGTTGCCCATGACTCTCCTGTACCAGTGGCATGAACTTGGCCGTGCCTGGATGGCGCCGCTCGCCTACATGGCCGAAGCCAACGCGCGGATCTTTTCCGCGCCCGGCAGTTGGCTGTCCAACCTGCCCGGCGCCGAACGCATCGCCGCCGGCAACGAACTGATCTACCGCATCGGCAAGGACTACGAGAAACCGGCCTGGGACATCCACGAGGTGGAAGTCGAAGGCCGCACCGTGCCGGTGGTGGAACAGGAAATCATCAGGAAACCGTTCTGCCGGCTGCTGCGCTTCAAGCGCTACACCGACGACGCCGACAGCATCAAGGCGCTGAAGGACGATCCGGTCGTGCTGGTGGTCGCGCCGCTGTCCGGCCATCACGCCACCCTGCTGCGCGATACCGTGCGCACCCTGCTGCGCGACCACAAGGTCTACGTGACCGACTGGGTCGACGCGCGCATGGTGCCGACGTCCGAGGGCGCCTTCAGCCTGGACGACTACGTCGCCTACGTGGAGGAATTCATCCGCCACATCGGCGCCGACAACCTCAACGTCATCAGCGTCTGCCAGCCAACCGTGCCGGTGCTGGCGGCGGTGTCGCTGATGGCCGTGCGCGGCGAAGCCACGCCGCGTTCGCTGGTGATGATGGGAGGCCCGATCGATGCACGCCGCAGCCCGACCGAGGTCAACAGCCTCGCCACCCGCAATCCGCTGTCGTGGTTCGAGAACAACGTCATCCACAGCGTGCCGATGCCCTATCCGGGCCAGGGTCGTTCGGTGTATCCGGGCTTCCTGCAGCACGCCGGATTCATCGCGATGAACCCCAGCCGCCACTTCATGTCGCACTGGGATTTCTACGCCAACCTGGTCAAGGGCGATCTGCAGGACGCCGAATCGCATCGCCGCTTCTACGACGAATACAACGCGGTGCTGGACATGCCGGCCGAGTACTACCTGGACACGATCCGGGTGGTGTTCCAGGAATTCCTGCTGCCGCGCGGCAAGTGGAAGGTCAACGGCGAACTGGTCAATCCCGCCGCGATCAAGAAGACAGCGCTGCTGAGCATCGAAGGCGAACTGGACGACATCTCCGGCCTGGGCCAGACCGCCGCCGCGCACGATCTGTGCACCGGCATTCCCAAGGCACGGCACGCGCACATCACCGTCGAGGGCGCCGGCCACTACGGCATCTTCAGCGGCCGTCGCTGGCGCGACAAGGTCTATCCGCAGGTGCGCGACTTCATCGCCAAGTACGCCGACTGATCGGTCTTGCGCCCACTCGCCTGAAAACAGAAAGCCCCGCGCGAGCGGGGCTTTTTGCTGCTGCCGTCAACTCTCGTCACGGCACCCCTGTGTGAAAACCTTGTTGTCGGTGACCACGCCCCAGCGTCCATCGGCGGCACCGCACCCGGCGGTCCACGAACCCACCAGCACGCCTTCCTCGTCGTAGTAGTGCCACGTCCCCTGCCAACCGGCGGCCGCGTTGAAGGACACCAACGCCAGGAATCCCAGCGACGCCGCTACTGCAAGAACACGGTTACGAGCCATGATTATCGTCTCCATGATGGGCGCGGCGGAAAGCCGCGCCACAAGGTAGACATTCGACGAGGCTGCTTTCTGTTAACCAGCCCGCAACTCCGGCATCGCCTGCATTCAGCCATGTGCACGCGACGTCGCGATCACACCACCGGCGTGCGCACCAGCAACTGCTTGGCCAGCCAGCCATGCACCTTGCCGACACCGCGTGCCAGGTGCAGGGTGGCGAACAGCAGCAGCACGCCCGAGGCGCAGACGAACGGCAGCAGCCAGGGCGCGTCGTAGGCCAGGTTCCAGTCGTCGAACCAGATGCCGGCATGCGGCAACAGCAGTGCCAGCGGCGCGGCGGCCAAGCCCAGCGACAGGCTCAGCAGGGTCACCGCCACGCTGAAGTACAGCACGCCCAGCGGCTGCATCAGCAGGAAGTACAGCATCGCGGTCCAGGTGCCGCCGTCGGTGAACATCTCCTTGATCCGGGTCAGCCAGGGCTTGTCGCGCTGCGTGTACAGCGGCCGGCGCGGCATGCGTTCGCCCAGCAGGGCTTCGACGATGCGGCCTTCCACCAGCGACAGCACCCGCACCGAGGCCAGGAACAGCATCAGCAGCGGGATGCCGATGATCAGGATCAGCAGGCCGACCGACAGGCTGGCGCCGGTGACCACCCAGGTGAAGTAGAAGACGCCGGTGGCCAGCGACAGCAGCATGTAGAACAGCGCGCCGTAGGTGCGCGGATCCGCGGCCACGCCGAAGAAGCGTCCAATCGCGGAGCGGCGCTTGGGTGGTGCCGGCGGCTTCAGCGCGCGGGTCACCGTCACTTCGGTCTCGCGGTAGATGTCGGCGACTTCCTCCGGTGCGCCATAGCTGCCGGCGACCGAGGCGATCACCTCGGCCTCGCTCTTGCCTGCCTGCTCGGCCAGTTCCGAACGCAGGTACTCCTCGGCGTCGTACAAGGCGTCCTGGATCAGCGCCGGATCCGCGCCGGCCAGCGCGGCCCGCAGCTGCTCCAGGTATTCGGGGATGGAAGTGGGAAGACGCGGCGTGGTGGTGGTGTTCATGCGGTTATCCCCGACAGGACGGAATCGACGGAATCACGGGTGGCGCGCCAGGCGGCCGCCCAGGTCTGCAGGGTCTCCCGCCCTGCCTCGGTGATGCGGTAGTAGCGTCGCGGCGGACCGGCGATGGAAGGCTCGACGAAGCTGTCGAGCAGGCCGGCACCCTCCAGGTTGCGCAGCACCGGGTACAGCGCGCTCTGCTTGCCGCTGAGCACGCCGTCGCCGACGCGTTCGAGCTGCTTGGCGATCAGGTAGCCATACATCGGTTCGCCGGCCTGGGCCAGCACCGCCAGCAGGGCGAGCGACACCGTACCGGCGCTCAGCTCCTTCTGGAACTTCTTCAGGTAGGTATCGGCTTCCACCTTGGCGGTCTCCGGGGACTAGCGTGGAGACGATGCTATTGCGAAGTTGACTATAGCGAATGTGCTGTTAGTCATTGGGCCGGATGGGCGGCCTCGTCTGGCCCCGGCGGGCGTCCGCCTGGCCGGGCGCGGCGAAGACGCCGGTCAAGCGCGACCGCGACGCCGCCAGCTCCGGCCGCAGGCGCGGCAGATGCAGCGCAGTTCCCCGCCGCGTCCCGGGCGCTCCGGTCCCAGCAGCCCGCCGCAGCGGCACAGCAGATCGGCGGTCCGCCGCGACCGCCACAGGCGGACGGTCGTCCACCATCCCAGCGCGCCGGCCAGGACGAACAGCGCGTAGGGCGCCCAGTCCCAGCCGGCGGGCGCGGCGGCCGAGGCGGGTTGCGCCCGCGCCTGCGATACCACCAGGGATGCCACGAACGCGGCGGCCAACGCCGCCGCCGCGGGCACGTAGGCCCGCACCACACTCCAGTCCCATCGATCCTGCATCGGCCATGTCCCCGTCGTCGCGTGGATGCCGATTGTCCGCAGCCTGGTCGCGCCGGTTGAGACGCGCGATCACCGGAATGGCTGGCGTCGGTGTGCTCCGCCCGCCCGCCTCAGCCCGACGGACGCGCCGCATGCACCTCGACGGTGACGTGGACCAGTTCCTCGTGCACCTGCAATGCTCGCCGGTAGTGATCCGGCGAGCGCGGCTGCGAGGCGATCAGCACCATCTCGCAGGCGTACTTGTCCCGGCCGACCCGCCAGACGTGCAGGTCGGTGATCTCGGTGTCGGGTTCGGCCGCGATCACCTCGCGGATTTCCTCGACCACCGGCGCATCCATCTCCGCGTCCAGCAGCACCCGGCCGCTCGCGCGCAGCAGGCCCCAGGCCCAGCTCAGCACCAGCGCCGATCCGATCAGTCCCATCATCGAATCCATCCAGCGCGCACCCCAGATCCAGCCCGCCACCAGCGCGACGATCGCCAGCACCGAAGTGGCGGCGTCGGCGACGACGTGCAGGTAAGCGGCACGCAGGTTGAGGTCGTGATGACCGGCATGCGCGTGGTGGCCATGGGAGTGGTCGTCATGGGAGTGCCCGCCGTGCGCATGCGCTTCGTGGCGATGGCCGGCATGACCGTGGTGGTGATCCCCATGACCATGACCATGCCCGTGATGATGGTGAGGCGCATGCCCGTCTTTCAGCCACCAGGCGCAGAGCAGGTTCACGCCCAGGCCGACGACCGCGATGACGATGGCCTCGCGGTAATGGATCGCCACCGGATGGATCAGGCGTTCGACCGACTGGATCGCCATCAGCGCGGCCACGCCGAGCAGCAGGATCGCGCTGGTGTAGCCACCCAGCACTTCGACCTTCCAGGTGCCGAACGCGAAGCGGTGGTCCTGCGCATGGCGGCGCGCGAACCGGTAGGCGAACACCGACAGGCCCAGCGCCAGCGCGTGCGAACTCATGTGCCAGCCATCGGCCAGCAGCGCCATCGAGTTGAAGTACCAGCCGCCGGCGATCTCCATCACCATCATCGCCGCGGTCAGCAGCACCGCGCGGCGCGTGTTGCGCTCGGCCAGCGGATTGCCTTCGTCGAAGACGTGATCGTGGCGACGGGAGGCGGCAGCGGCTGACAGGGTCATGTTGGCGGGGTAGTGACAAGGGAAGCGCTCGCATTCTATACCCCCTGGGGGTATAGTCGCGACATGTCGCATATCAGCCGTGATCGCAGCCGCCTGCAGACCCGCGTCCGTCGCCTCAAGGGCCAGGTGGAAGCGCTGGACAAGGCCATCGCCGAAAGCACCGACTGCCTCGCGGTACTGACCCAGGCGGCCGCCGTGCGTGGCGCGGCGCAATCGCTGATGCTGGCCCTGCTCGACGATCACCTGCACGAGCATCTCGTCGCCGAGGACGACGCCGACACCCGGCGTGCCGAAGGCGAGGCCCTGGCCGGCATGCTGCGCAGCTACTTCAAGTAGGCCGCGCGCGGCGAAGCGCCGACTGTGCGTAGAATCCGGTCAACCCACCACCGGAACGCATCGCCCATGTCCCTGCGCACCACCCTGCTCGCCTCCGCCGTGGCGCTGGCCGCCGCCCTGCCGCTGTCGGCCGCCGAACCGGCCAAGTACCGCAGTGCCCAGGAAATCCTCGACGCCTCGCCGGCCGGCGACTGGCGAACGCTTGATCCGGCCAACACGCTGTACATGGAACTGGAAGGCGGCCGGGTGATCATCGAACTGGCACCGGCGTTCGCGCCCGAGCATGTCGGCAACATCCGCACGCTGGCGCACGAAGGTTTCTGGAACGGGCTCAACATCTACCGCTCGCAGGACAACTGGGTGGTGCAGTTCGGCGACCCGACCGAGGATGAAGCCAAGCGCAAGTCGATCGGCACGGCCAAGGCCAAGCTGCCGGCGGAGTTCGAGCGCAAGGCCGAAGGGCTGCGCTTCGATCGCCTGCCCGATGCCGATGGCTGGGCGCCGCAGGTCGGTTTCGTCGATGGCTTCCAGGCCGGACGCGATCCGGCCACCGGCCAGGCGTGGATGGCGCATTGCTACGGCACCCTCGGCGCCGGCCGCGACACCGCGCCGGACAGCAGCAACGCGACCGAACTGTACGTGGTGATCGGCCAGTCGCCGCGTCAGCTGGACCGCAACATCACCGTGGTCGGCCGGGTGGTGAAAGGCATGGAACTGCTGAGCGTGATCAAGCGCGGCCCGGATCCGATGGGCATGTACGACAAGCCCGCCGACTACACACCGATCAAGGCGATCCGCCTGGCCAGCGACGTGCCGGAAGCCGAGCGCACCGCGCTGCAACTGCTGCGCACCGATTCGAAGACCTTCGCCGAGGCCACCGAAGCGCGCCGCAACCGCCGTGACGCCTGGTACGTGCGTCCCGCCGGTCACATCGACCTGTGCAATGTGCCGCTGCCGGTGCGCGCACCGAAGAAGGGCTGAGCCCCACGCGGGCCATCGGCACGCAGGGCACGGCTGTCCCGGCCCCTCTTCCATTCGCGGGGAGGGGCCTGTTCTTTTTCCGGCATCCGGAATCCCGCGACATTCCAGGCCCCGCCTGCGTCGGGAATGCGACTGCGGTCCGCCGACCGTCGGTCATCCAGCGGCTTGACAGTCCCCGCATGGCTCGCCAATAATTAACAAATACGTTAATTGGTTAAATCATTACATGGCCATTGATCGCGTCTTCGAAGCCCTGGCCTCCCGCCCCCGGCGGGAGATACTTGCCTACCTGTCCGCACAGGAACTGACCGCCGGCGAGATCGCCGAGCGCTTCGAAATGAGCGCACCGGCCATTTCGCGACACCTGTCGGTGCTGGAGAACGCCAGCCTGGTCAGCAGCGAGCGGCGTGGCCAATACGTGTTCTACCGGCTGGTGCCGGACAGCCTGGTCAATACCCTCACCGGCTTCGCCTTCGAGATCTGTCCCACCGCCGGGCCGCTGAAACGCGAAGCGCGCCGGCGCACCGCCAAGGCGCGCTGAGTTTCCCCCGCCCGCAGCACGACAGGATTCCGCACGATGGCCAACACCACCGAACCGGTCGCCACCTTTCCCCATGCGCGCATCCGCTCGCGCACGGGAGGACTGCCGGTGGAAGTGTTCCTGATCGCCCAACTCGGCCATGGCGCCGGCGATCGCATGTACGCCGAAGCCTCCGCGCGCCAGCGCGCCCATCCCCATTTCATCGACGAACTCGACGAACCCTCGACCAGGCTGGCCGGCACGGATTTCGACAAGGGCGACGCCACCGCGCTCTACACCTTCGCGGTGGGTCCGCAGGGCCATCCCTTCCACCGCCACGCCGGCCACCGGGTGTTCACCGCGGTCACCGGCAGCGCGGGTGCGCTGCTGCGCTTCTCCACCGCTTCCGACGCGCAGATCGCCGCCGATCCGCACAGCTTCATCGACGCGCTGCACCACGTGCGGCTGCCGCCGGACAGCCTGTTCACCGTGCGCTTCGGCGATGGCGCCTGGCACCAGTTCACCGCGCCGCATCCCGGTTCCACCCATCCGGTGTTCTTCGCGCTGTCCTGCCATACCGACGAACTGGGTGGGCCCTTGCCGCAGGCCGAACGCGATCGCGTGCTCAGCGGCGACGCCAACCTCGCTTCGCTGACCGAACTGCTGCCGGATGCAGTGCTTGCGTTGCTGGAAGGCATGCCGCCGGATGCCGCCGCCATTCCCACCGTCGCGCTGGCCTTCGACGCCGCGCCGGGCAGTTCCCGGCAACGCCTGTGCGCGCGGATCCGCGGCCTGCTGGGCAACCTGCGTGGCACGGTATCGCGCTGGCGGCATTCACGTGGCTACATCGCCGGACGCGGTCCGCGCGTGGTCGCACTGGCCGAGCCGCCGCCGCACTCGTTGCTGCGCGACCAACTCGCGCATGGATACCACCACCAGGACACCTTCGTGCTGAGCGTGCGCGGCGAGGGATTCATGGGCCTGCGCGCATCGCGGGTGCTGGCCGACGTGCTGGACGGTTTCATGCAGCATCGGCCCGCGGGCGTCAGCGCGCTGATGAAACTGCGCAACGTGCTGGTCAGGCCACTGCGGCTGCGTACCTCGCCGCTCGGCTGCCCGGTGTCATCGCTGTTGTCGCCGCAGCGTGATCGGTTGTTCCTGGATCGCTTCCCGGTGCAGGCGCAGCAGGTGATACAGGGCGATCGCCTCGCCGAAGTGGTGCTGGGCGCGGACGACCGCCATCTGGTGTTCCGTTCCTGCGTGAGCGTGCGGATCGTGTCCGACGATCGCATCGACATCAGTCTCGGCACCCGCGTCCGCTGCAGCAACCCGTTCGGCCACGTCTACCTGGCCCTGATTGATCGCGTGCACCGCAACTACGTGGCGCCGGCGATGCTGCGCGCGGCGGTGGAGAAAGCGGCGGAGCGCAGCGAAATTCTGGTCGCCAGCGACGGTTTGTTCGCCTGACGTCCGATCCGGAGCGGCTACTTCTTCGCCAGCGCCTCGTCGATGGCCCGTTGCGCGAGCGGTGCCATCAGCGCGTAGCCGGCGGGCGTGGGATGCACGCCGTCGGCGGCCAGGCGCGCGTCCATGCCGCCTTCGGCGTTGCTCATCGCGCCGTGGTAGTCAAGGTAGATCGCACCGGTGTCGCGGGCGTAGCCACGCATCCAGGCGTTGAGATCGCGGACCTTGCCGGCCGGATGCAGGCCCGGCTGCCACGGATAGTCGCTGACCGGCAGCACCGAGGCCAGCACGACGCGGATGCCGTTGGCGCGCGCGAGTTCGGCCATCGAACGCAGGTTGTCCTCGATCATGTCCAGCGTGGCCGGGCCGGTGTTGCCGGCGATGTCGTTGGTGCCGGCGAGGATGACGACGGCGGCCGGCTTCAGGGCGATTACATCCTGGCGGAACCGCACCAGCATCTGCGCGGTGGTCTGCCCGGAGATGCCGCGATTGACGTAAGGCTTGCCGGGAAAGAACGCGGTGCCGTCCACGCGTCCCCAGCCATCGGTGATCGAGTCGCCGTAGAACACCACCCGCTGTTCGCCGGGCGCCGGTGGCGGCAGCGCCGCATTGTCCTCGCGGTAGCGCGCCAGTTGCGGCCAGTCGGTCAGCGCCTGTTTGAGCGGGGCCGAGGCGACCTGTTCCGGGTCCCGGGGCGCGGTTGGCGCCACGATCGATGAAGCGGCCGCCCGCGCGGGCGTTTCCTTCCCGTCCTGCGCGTTCACCGGCACGTGCGCCAGCGAAGCAAGCACGAGCACCGAACATCCCCCAGCCAGCCAATGTTTCATCGCACGTCCCGTAAACCGAACCCGTCGCCAGTGTACGTCGGCGCGGCCGAAACGGTCAGACCGGAGTCAGGCGTCGTCTTCGACGCGCTTGTGCGCTTCCCGGATGATGCGCTTGTTGCGGATGCGCACCGCGCCGACCATCAGCAGGCGCAGGTCCCGCACGATGTAATCGGCCAGCGCGGCGTCCTCGATGTCGTCGCCATGCAGATCCAGACGGAAGTCCTGGCCTTGCAGGCCGCCGCCGTTGCTGAAGTCGATCTCGAAATCGAACACCACCCGCTTCTGCGCGGCCGTCGCAATGTCGTTCATGGCTTGGGCGCCCGCTGGCTGAAGGCGACGCTGCCCAGGATCAGCAGGCCGGCGGCCAGCATTGCCGGGGTCACCGGCTCGTCCAGGAACAGCCAGGCGAAGGCCGCGCCGAACAGCGGCACCAGATAGGTCACGGTGGCCGCGCGGGCGGCGCCGATGCGCTGGATCAGGCGGTAGTACAACAGGAAGGCGTAGCCGGTGCAGAGCACGCCGATCGCGATCGCACTGCCCCAGGCCAGCGGCGAAACCGCGTTCGTCGGCCAGTGAGTGGCGGCGAACGGCGCCAGCAGCAGCGCCGAGCAACCCAGCGTGGCGGCAGCCGCAGCGGCCGGCGGGATGCCGCCCAGGTGGCGGCGGACCAGATTGACGCCCACGCCGTACAGCAGCGCGGCGGTGGAACCGGCGATCACCGCCATGCCGACGCTGATGCCGCCGGCCTTGCTGGTGGCCAGCAGCACCACGCCGCCGAATCCGACCAGCAATGCGATGGCGCGGCGGGCACCGATCTTTTCGCCGAAGAACAGGAAGCCTATCAGCGCGGCGAACAGCACCGTCATCGCGTTGCAGATCGCGCCGATGGCGGCCGGCGAACGCTGCGCGGCCCAGGCGAACAGCAGGAACGGAACGGCCGAGTTGATCAGCCCGATGATCGCCAGCTTCGGCCACATCGCGCGGGTGAACACCGCGCGGTCACGCCAGAGGAACGGCAGCAGCACCAGTGCGCCCAGGGTCAACCGGATGTCCACCAGCGCGAACGCACCGAAGGGCTCCGCCGCGATGCGCATGAACAGGAACGAGCTGCCCCAGATGGCGCCCAGGACCAGCAGTTCGATGGGAGTTCGCCAGTCACGCGTCATCCCGCCTCCCAGCGAACCCGCCTTGCCCGCTTCCGCCACCGCGCCGTTGCCCGCCATCGCCGTTCACCTGTTTTGTGTCTCGGCCATTCTGGCGCGCGCCACAAGGCCTGCAAGCGCATATTATGCAGGCGAGCCACAAATCTGGTTGATGCCTCTTCATGAACCTGCGCCCCGCCCTGCTGCCCGCCCTGGGCGTGTTCGCCGCCGCCGCCCGGCACCAGAATTTCGCCCATGCCGCCGAGGAGCTGCACCTGACCGCCAGCGCGGTCAGCCACCACATCCGCAAGCTGGAATCGCTGCTGGGCGTGGCCCTGTTCCAACGCCATGCGCGCGGGGTGAAGCTGACCCAGGAGGGCCGCCAGTTGGCGGACGCGGCCACCGCCGCGCTGACCGACATCGAAGGGGTCGCCGCCAACCTGCGCCATGCCGACGGCGTTTCGGTGCTGCGGGTGACCACCCTGCACTCGCTGGCCTATTGCTGGCTGCTGCCGCGGCTGCCGCGCTTCACCGCCCTGCATCCGCACATCCGCCTGCAACTGGACACCGGCACCGCCCTCACCCGCTTCGACGAGGGCGGCCCCGATCTGGGCATCCGCCACGGGCCGGGCCAGTGGCAGGGCCTGACCGCGCAGCACCTGATGGACGACGAACTGTTCCCGGTCGCCTCACCGGGCCTGCCGGGCGTCGAGGCGGTGAAGACGCCACGCGACATCGCCCGCCTGCCGCTGGTCACCGATCTGGCCCTGCAGGGCTGGCGCGACTGGTTCCGCGCGGCCGGCGTGCGCGGCCTGCGCCTGCCGGAGATGCACAGCTTCAGCGACAGCACCGACGTGATGCGCGCCAGCGTCTACGGCGTGGGCGCGGCGCTGGCGCGCAAGGTGATCGCGCAGCCCTACCTGCAACGCTACGAGCTCATCCGCCTGCCCGGCCCGTCGCTGAAGGCGCGCTTCGCCTATTACGTGGTGCATCCCTCGCACAGGGCGCCGCGCCCGGCCGCGCTGGCCTTCATCGACTGGCTGAAGGCCGAGGCCGAAGACGAGCGCACGCCATTGCCGCCGATCCCGGCGGATCTGCTGGGCCGCTGAAATCCTCCCGTCCGCTCCGGCTCAGAAGCGATACCAGAAGCGCGCGAAGTAGGACGCGCCGTTCAGGCCGAACTGCACGCTCTCGTAGATGTGGCCGTTGTCGGTCTCGTTGGGATCCTGACGGGTCGGGAACACGTCGAACACGTTGGCGCCGCCGACAGTCAGCTTGGCGTTGTCGGTGAAGCTGTAGGTGATGCTCACATCCGCCGAGGTCTTGGCCTTGTAATGCTGGTCCGGCACCGGCGGGCCGGAGAACGTGCCCAGCGTCTGCGAGCCGAAGTGGATGATCTTCATGCCGAAGTCCCAGCGGTCCAGCGCGTAGTCGAATCCCAGCACCGCCTTGTTGCGCGGCGCGCCGTTCTCCACGAACAGGCGATCGCGCGGCGACAGCAGCACGTCCTCGCGGCCGGCGAGCGCCGGCGGCGTGTGCACCTGGGTCACCTCGGTCTTGCTGTAGTTGGCGGCCAGGTAAGTGCTGAGCTTGCCCGCGCCCGCCTGCGCTTCCCACGACAGGGTCAGATCCACGCCGGTGGTGCGGGTGTCCACCGAATTGAAGAAGAACCGCGCCAGGCCCACGTCCAGTGCTTCCAGCGCGGCGCCGATGACCGGATCGCTGGTGTCGAACTCGCCGCTCAGCACCACCCGGTCGTCGATCTCGATGCGATAGGCATCCAGGGTCATCGACACCGCCGCACTCGGCGACCAGGTGAAGCCCAGGGTGCCACCGCGCGAGGTTTCCTCCTTCAGCGCGGGAATGCCGGCGAGGTTCGCGAGCGCGCCGCCGTTGGGCGCGATCACCACGTCCACCGGCTCGCCGCTGATGAAGTCGGTGATGGTGGAGGAGAAATATTTCTGTTGCAGCGAGGGCGCGCGGAAGCCGGTGCTCACCGAGCCGCGCAGCAGGAACGCGTCGCTCACCCGGAACGCCGCCGCCAGCTTGCCGTTGAGGGTGTTGCCGAAATCGCTGTAGTCCTCGTAGCGCGCGGCCACGCCCAGCATGAAGCGGTCGGTGAAGTCGATTTCCACGTCGGCGTACGCGGCCCAGCTGTCGCGGTGCTTGTCGGTCACGTCGCCCGGCTGGAATCCCGGGAAACCCTGGCTGCCCGGATTGCCGCCCTCGCCGGCGCCGTCCACATCGAGGTAGGACCCCGGCTCGCCCGCGCGGATGCGGTAATCCTCGCGCCGGTGCTCGGCGCCGAAGGCCAGGTTGAGGCCGTGCAGCACGTTGTCGAAGTAGCGCGACACGTCCGCGTTGATGGTCTTCTGCTTGAACGAGAAACCGCCGGCGTCGAAGCGGCTGGGGCTGATGCCGGCGCCGCCATTGAGAAGATCCTGGTTGGCGATGGACGCGTTGAGGGTATGGTCGATGGTGTAGCGCAGTTCGTTGTAACCGTAGGTGTGCGAGACATCCCAATGCCACTGGCCGATGTCGCCGCGCAGGCCGGCGATGCTGTAGCGATCCTGCAGGTCGCCGTTGATGAAGGGCACGAAGCCGTCCGGATACATCGCCGCCGAATTGCGCGAGGGAATGTCCTCCGAACCGATGCCCTCGCGCGCGAACGCCGCCGATGACGCATCGCGATCCTGCATGCCGGCGGTGAAGTAGAACTCGGCCGATTCGGTCACCGGCAGATCGCCGTTGAGGTAGAGGGTTTTGTTCTTGACCTGGCTGTCGCCGATGATGCGCAGCGGATTCTCGGCGGTGGCGCGGTTGGAGCGATCGCGGTCCTGCCATTCACCGGTCACCGCGAAGTGGCCGCCGTTGGACAGAGCCAGGCCGCAGTAGGCCGAGGCGATCCAGTTCTCGCCATCGCCGCGCGAATACTGGCCCCAGCCGGCGATCGCCTCGCAGCCCGGACGCCGCTTCAGGGCGATGTTCATCACTCCGGCGATCGCATCGGAGCCATACTGGGCGGCCGCGCCGTCGCGCAGCACCTCCACGCGGTCGATGGCCAGCATCGGCAGCGAATTCAGATCGGTGCCGGTGTTGCCGCGATCGCGCGCGCCATAGATGTTCACCAGCGACACCGTATGCCGGCGCTTGCCATTGACCAGCACCAGGGTCTGGTCCGAACCCAGTCCGCGCAATGCGGCGCCGTCGATCAGGTCGGCGCCGTCGGCGCCGGTCTGGCGCGTGGAAATCAGCGAGGGCGCGGTGTACTGCAGGGTCTGGGCGAGATCGAACTGGGCGCCCTGCTCGGCCGCCTGCGCCATCGGGATCACGTCCACCGGCACCGGCGACTGGGTGTCCGAACTGCGCACCACCCGGCGCGAGCCGAGCACGGTGACCTGATCCAGGGTGGTCGCTTCCGTCTGTCCGGCCTCCGGCGGCGCCTGCTGCGGCGTGGTGGCGTCCTGTGCGGCGGCCCCCTGTGCGGCCGCCATCAACACCAATGAACAACGCACGAAGAAGGACAGACGGTTCCGTTGCATAGGCGATCCCCGGTTGGCGTAAGAAGAAAGCGCGTTGCGCGCCTGCCCGAATCTACGCCCGGGCCCGCATGAGCGGCCAGAGACAAAACCGTTTACAGCACGAAACGTAACCTCCGCTATCGCACTGGCGTGGCGAACCTCACAGCTTGTCAGCGACCGGCTTGGCGAACTCACGCCGCCTTCACGGCACCGCCTTGATGCCCGCCACCACCGCCGGCTTGAGCGCCTGCACCTTCGGGTCGGCGGACTGATCCGCCTCCAGGTAAAGACTGCCGAGGAAGGCGATCAGATCATGCCGGCGCGCCAGCCAGGCGACGTCGCGATACGCCTGTTCCTGCTTGCCCAGGCGCTGCGGCAGGCCGGTGAACCAGGCCTGCCATTCCGCGTCGCCGAGCAGGCCGCGGCGGGCGATGAAGATCACCGGCCGGGCCAGCCGCCCGGGTTCGCCGAACACGTAGGCATGGGGCTGCTCGGGCACGATCTGCAGGGTGAGCGCCGCCAGGATCTGTTCGACCTGATCGCGGTTGACCTGTTCGTTGGACGCCAGTTGCAGCAGCCAGTCCGCGCCGTGCGCCACGCCGTGGCGCCAGCCTTCCTTCGCGTCATAGCCGCGATAGTCGTTCACCGAGGCCAGGTAGCGGGTCGCGCGCCTGACCATGTCGGCGCGCTCTTCCGCGCTCAACCAGGGTTGCAGGCGATCCGTGCGCGCGACCTCGGACAGCATCAGCGCCGCGAACGGATGGGTGAAGCCGTCGGGATCCTTGCCATCCAGTTGCGCGTACAGCCGCTCCAGCAGTTGCCGGCGCACCGGTTCGGCCAGTTGCTCGCCGCGCAGCCACGCGGTGATCGCCTCGTAGGCGATGCCGTCCCGGATCTCCGGATCCGGATCGCCCAGGCAATCGACCAGTCCCAGCGCCAGCGCATCGCGCGCGGCCGCATCTTCCACCGCGAACTTCTGCTCTTTCAGCAGCCGCAGCGACGCCGCGTCGGTGCCCTCCGGCGGACAGCCGGCCCAGGCCGGCGCGGACACGAGGAAAGCTGCCGTCAATGCGATGCGATGCCACATGTCCGGTTCTCCGTGAAAGATGAAAGGCGAAGCGATGTCCCGATCAGGCTTTCCTGCGCCGCCAGCGCCGCACCAGGCCGACCAGCGCCCACAGCACCAGCCCGACCGGAATCAGGAACGCCACCGCCCGGATCGTCCATGCGGTGCCGGTGGCCAGGATGGCGGTGAAATCGCGCAAGGCTTCCCGGATTTCGCCGCGCCCGCTCTCTCCACCCGGCGGCGCGAACTGCAGGGTCACGCGCTGGGTATCGATGCGGCGGCGATGCTGCGCGCCTTCCTGCCGGGCCGCCTGCAGCTGCGCATCGACCTGGGCCAGTTGCTGCGACAGCGCGATCATGTCGGCCACCGCCAGATCACGGCGCTGCTGGAATTCCAGCAGGCGATCCCGTTCGCGGACCAGGCGGTCCTGTTGCAGGGTGTTGTCACCCACGGCCTGCGCCAGATCCTCGGCACGGGTGTCGCGGCTGCCGACTTCCGCGCCTTGCGCCGCCTGGGCGATGAAGGGCTCCACCCCGTCCGGCGCAATGCGCACGGTCAAGGTGGCGTGCGGATGATCCCCGCCCCGCTGGCTGACGGCCAGCACGCTGCAATCACCGAACTTGCCGCCATCGCAGGCCTGCTGGCTGGCCTTGAGGCGCGCGGGAATCGCCTTCTCCTCCAGCAGGATCTCCACTTCGTGCTCATATGCCAGCAGGGCGCCCGCCGGATTCCGCACGGCCGGCGCCGAAGCCGCCGCGCCACGGTCTTCGTGCCGGGCGCACCCCGCCACGAGCAGCAGCGCCAGTATCGCGCCCGCGCCGAGGCGCAGGATGTGGTTGTCGTTCGTCATGGAATTCCTCAGAAGCTCGCGCCGTCGATCGGCACCACCTTCAGCGCCGCAAGATCCATGTCCGGCAGGCAGCGTACGTTGATCGCGATCATCGGCCCGCTCTTCGGGTTGTCGCCCTCGCCATAGACGGCAATGCCGCAGTTCGGGCAGAAGCGATGCTGGATGACGTGCTTGTTGAAGGTGTAGGTGCCCACCTCGCCTTCCCCGCGGGTCAGGTGAAACGCGGATCGCGGTCCGAACCACAGCAGCCCGCCGCGGCGGCGGCACATCGAACAATTGCAGTCGTAGACCTCGGCGATGTCGCCTTCCACCTCGAACGCGATCCGGCCGCAATGGCAACTTCCCTGGTGTTTCATCTTTCGTTCGCTCCTGCTTCTGGCCATCGAAGGCCACAAGGGTAATCGAATGGCAGATGCGGCGGGGCGACCCAACCGCTAATGTGGCGGGTCAATCCTTTGTGCACTGCCGCGAGAACATCGATGCGCCACAGCCTGCTTGCCCTTGCCCTCCTGACCAGCCTGGCCGCCTGCCAGAAGACCGACGCGCCCGCCCCCGGCGATGCGCCCGCTGCCGCTGCCGCCACCGCCTCCGACGCCCAGGCCGACGCCCGCTTCGCCGACCTGTCCAAGCGCGCGCTCGAAGGCTGGCTGCAACTGTCGCCGGTCAGCGCCACCCAGATCGGCGAACACCGCTACGACAGCGAAGTCGATGATCTGAGCGCCGAAGGCCGGCAGAAGAGCCTGGACTTCAGCCGCAAGATGCTGGCCGAACTGGGCGCGATGGATGTCTCGAAGTTGTCACGCGAGAACCAGGTGGACGCGGCGATCCTGCGCAACCAGCTGGAATACGACGCCTGGGGCAACCAGGTCCTGCAGTCCTGGGCCTGGGATCCACAGGTCTACAGCGGCCTGGCCGGCGGCGCCCTTTACAACCTGATGGCACGCGAGTTCGCGCCGCTGCCGGATCGCCTGAAGTCGGCGATCGACCGCATGGAAAAAATCCCGACCCTGCTGGCGCAGGCCCGCGCCAACCTGGATCCGGCGCGGGTGCCGAAGATCCACGCCGAGACCGTCGCCAAACAAAACGCCGGCATCCTCAGCATCGTCGACAGCTTCATCACCCCGCACGCGAAGGAACTGCCGGAAGCCGAGCAGCAGCGGCTGGCCGCGGCCACCGGGACCCTGAAGAAGGCGGTGGAAGAACACCAGCAGTGGCTGGACAAGACCCTGGTGCCCAACGCCAGGGGCGATTTCCGGGTCGGCGAGAAAATCTACGACCAGAAGCTCAAGTTCGCCCTGCTCTCCTCGCTGTCGCGCGCGGAGATCAAGCAGCGCGCCGAGGGTGAGCTCAAGCGCGTGCGCGGCGAGATGTACGCGATCGCGCAGCAGGTGCTGAAGGACAAGCCGGGCGCGCCCGCGCTGCCGGCCGCGCCCAGCGACGAGCAGCAGCAGAAGGCGATCGAAGCGGCGCTGGAACTGGCCTACGCCGAACGCCCGGCGCGCGACAAGGTCGTGCCCGACGCCGAGGCCGCGCTGAAGTCGGCCACCGACTTTGTCCGCGCCAAGGATCTGGTGACCCTGCCGGACGCGCCGGTCGACATCATCCCGATGCCCGAATTCCAGCGCGGCGTGGCGGTGGCCTACTGCGATTCGCCCGGTCCGCTGGACAAGAACCTGAAGACCTTCTACGCGATCTCGCCGATTCCGGAAGACTGGAGCCAGGAGCAGGTCGATTCGTTCCTGCGCGAATACAACAGCCGGATGATCCATCTGCTGAGCATCCACGAGGGCACGCCGGGCCACTATCTGGAAGGCTGGCATTCGGCCAAGTTCCCCTCGACCCTGCGCGCGGTGCTGCGTTCGGGCCTGTTCGCCGAAGGCTGGGCGGTCTACACCGAGCGGATGATGGCCGACGCCGGCTACCTGGACAACGATCCGCTGTTCCGCCTGGTGCAGCTGAAGTTCTACCTGCGCACCATCGGCAATGCCATCCTCGATCAAGGCGTGCACGTGGACGGCTGGAGCCGCGAACAGGCGATGGACCTGATGGTCCGGCAGACCTTCCAGCAGGAGCGCGAGGCCGCCGGCAAGTGGACCCGCGCGCAGCTCAGCTCGGCGCAGTTGCCAACCTACTTCGTCGGCGCGCAGGAGCATTTCGATCTGCGCAAGGCAATCGAAGCCAAACAGGGCGACAAGTTCAACGCCAAGGCCTACCACGACCAGGTGTTGTCCTACGGCGCGCCACCGGTGCGCTTCGTGCGCGAGCTGATGCTGGACGAACCGATCCGGTAGAGCGGAGCTTGCTCCGCTTTCCTTTCCCGGCATCCCCCATCCCGCAGCCGAGCAAGCTCGGCTCTACAGGGGGCTCGCGCTGACGATCACGCCATTGGCATCCGCATACAGCCAATGGCCGGGATGGAAATCGACGCCGGCAAAGCGCACCGGCACGTCCACCTCGCCCAGGCCGCGCTTCTCGGTCTTCATCGGATGCGCGGCCAGCGCCTGCACGCCCAGATCCAGTTGCGCCAGCACTTCCACATCGCGCACCGCGCCGTGGATCAGGAATCCGGCCCAGCCGTTGCGCGCCGCGTTCGCCGCGATCTGATCGCCCAGCAGCGCGCGGCGCAGCGAGCCGCCGCCGTCCACCACCATCACCCGCCCCTGCCCCGGCATGCCGGCCAGTTCGCGTACCCGCGAATTGTCCTCGTGGCAGCGCACGGTGGTGATGGCGCCATGGAAAGCCACCCGGCCGCCGAATCCACGAAACAGCGGCTCGGCGACCTGAACCTCGGGATGGGTGTCGCAGAGATCCGGCGTGGTCCAGTCCATCGCTGCCTCCGTGGCGCCGCTCAGAAGGTGCGGCTGATGGTGAAACTGCCGAACACCGGCCGTTCCTTCTGGCCGTCGAATTCGCGGGTGCTGTGGTAGCGCGCCAGCGCGAATTTCCAGCGGCCGTACATGAAGGCCAGGCCGTAGCCGTACTCGCCGACGAAGGCCCGCTTGTCCACGCTGTGGCTGTCCTTGAAGGTGTTGCCGTCCAGGGTGATGTCGCGCAGCACCCAGCGCGCGTCGGTGGTCAGGAACATGTGGAAGCCCAGCACGTCCGGCGGAATCCGGCTGCCGGTCGGCGCGGTGTTCTCGCCCGCCGGCCGCAGCGGCGTGCTGCCGAAATCGTTGGGCAGGTAACGGCCGAAACGCACTTCACCGCCGACGTTGGCATAGGTGGTCAGCGTGCCCAGGGTGCCGCCGTAATGGCTGACCGCGTCCCAGCTCCAGATGCCTTCCTGCTCGGGGGCGAACCGGCGCATGCGCTCGTGCACGATGCGGAACACCGGCTCGTCGCGCAGCTGGTTGTCCCAGCCCTCGAACTTGTCGCCACCGGTGATCTTGTGGACTTCATTCTGCACCTGCTTGCCCAGCGCGGACGGACCGACGATGCCGAACTGCAACTGGGTGGTGCGCAGGTGATCGCCGCTACGGGCGTTGTAGCCCAGGCTCGCCAGCAGCACGCCGGCATACGGGCGATCATCGGGGATCACGTCGTGCCGGGTGGGATCGGTCGGGGTGAAGATGCCATGGGCGAAGCTGACCACCATGTTCTGCTGGTCGAAGCCCTCCGGCGTCACCGCCTCCAGGTGGCGGTTGATCCAGCGCGCCAGCCGCGGCAGGCAGGGATCGTCGGTGTAGTCCTTGAGGTTGGGCGACACCAGCGTGAGCATCACGCCATTGCTGTAGCCCTGGTCCTGGTGGCCGAACAGGTCGTTGTCGACCCGGAAGTTGACGGTGGGGGGAAGGTCGGTGGATTCGTTGCAATAGTCGCGGGCGGCGGCGGGGAGGCTGCACAGTGCCAACGCAGCCAGCAGGAGGGTTCCTGTCGAGCGCATGGGGAGTTCCGGTACGGGAGGGAGACCGGGCGATGGGTGGGGGCGTCCGGGACGGCGACACGATATCGCAAACTGAATGATTTCACAGAGACCCCGGCGGCACGGACTATCCTGCCGGTCGCCACTTGTCCCCGGAGATTCCGCATGAGCCTGGCAGCCTCCACCACCTCGACCATCATCCCCTGCCTGCGTTACCGCGACGCCGGGGCCGCCATCGACTGGCTGTGCGAGGCGTTCGGGTTCGAGCGGCAGGCCGTCTACGCCGACGGCGACACCGTGCACCACGCCCAGCTGACTTTCGGCAACGGCATGATCATGCTCGGCTCCACCTCCGGCGGCGGCGAATGGGGGCGACATATCGTCCAGCCCGGCGACACCGGTGGACGCGAGACCCAGAGTCCCTGCGTGATCGTCGCCAATGCCGACGCCCACTACGCCCGGGCCAGGGCCGCCGGGGCCGAGATCGTCATCGAGCTGGCCGATCAGGACTACGGCGGGCGCGGCTATGCATGCAAGGATCCGGAGGGTCATCTGTGGTGGTTCGGCAGCTATGATCCCTGGAAGACCTGACCGGACCCGCTGCCCGCATGACTGATCTGTTCTCCGGCGCCAACGGCGCCCCCCAGGCCATCCGGGTCGGCATCGGCGGCTGGGTATTCGCGCCCTGGCGCAACAATTTCTATCCGGCCGGCCTGGTCCAGCGGCGCGAACTGGAGTTCGCCAGCCGCCACGTCACCGCCATCGAGATCAACGGCACCTACTACGGCGCGCAGCAGCCGGCGACCTACGCCAAGTGGCGCGACGAGACCCCGGACGGCTTCCTGTTCTCGGCCAAGGCGCCCAAGCGCATCGTGCAGTCTCGGGCGCTGGCCAGGACCCGGGTGCAGGTGGAGGATTTCATCGGCGGCATCGCCGAACTCAAGGACAAGCTCGGCCCGCTGGTGTGGCAGTTCGAGGCCGGGCGCAAACTCGACGCCGACGACTTCGCCGCCTTCCTCGATCTGCTGCCGCGCGAGGCCGCCGGCAGGCGCCTGCGCCACGTGCTGGACGTGCGCGATCCGGCCTTCATCACCCCGGACTTCCTCGCCCTCGCCCGCCGCCACGGCATGGCGACGGTGTTCACCGATTCGCCGGATTATCCGCGCTTCGCCGATCTCACCGCCGACTTCGTCTACGCGCGGCTGATGGGCACCCGCAGCGACATCGCCAGCGGCTACCCGGACGCGGAACTGGATGCCTGGGCCAAGCGCGCGCGGCAGTGGGCCGACGGCGGCGATCCCGCTGACCTGCCGCACGTCGAAGCGCCCCGCTCCGGCGATGCGCGGCGCGATGTGTTCGTCTACTTCATCAGCGCCGCCAAGGAGCGCAATCCCGCCGCCGCGATGGCGTTAATCGAGCGGCTGTAGCGCGCGCCCTTGCCCCACCCGCAGGAGCGACGTGAGTCGCGACCGGAAACCTGGCCGGGTCGCGGCTCACGTCGCTCCTACAAAGGCCGTCGTCAACCGCGCCGCATCGACAACAGCGCCACCAGCACGCCGACACCGCAGGCGAACGCCACGTAGTGCGCCGGCGCGGTCTTGCCCAGATGGGTGGACAGGTAGGCCACCAGCGGCGGGGTCAGGCCACCGAACAGCGCATACGCCACGTTGTAGGAGAACGACACGCCGGAGAACCGCACCGCCGGCGGGAATGCCGCGATCATCAGCGCCGGCACCACGCCGACCACGCCGACGCAGAAACCGGCCAGCCCGTAGCGCGGCACGAACTGCGAGGCATCCCCCGCCGCCAGCGGCAGGTACAGCGCGTAGATCGCCGCGGCCAGCGCGAGCGAGCCGACCAGCAGGGTAGCCGCCACGCCGAAGCGGTCCACCGCCCAGCCCGCGGCCAGGCAACCGAAAATCAGCGCGGCGGTCGCCACGCTGCCGCCCTGGAACGCCAGCGCCGGCGGCAGCCCGAACGAGGACTGCACCAGGTTGGGCGTGAGCAGCACGCCGACCACGATCGCGGCGGTCAACAGCCATGACGCCAGCATCGAACGCAGCACCGCGCCCGCGTGTCCCGCCAGCACTTGCCGTACCGGCAAACCTTCCGCCAGTTGCCGGCGCGCGCGCATTTCCACGAACACCGGCGTTTCCTGCAACCAGCGGCGCAGGAACACCGCGAACAGGCCAAACGCGCCGCCCAGCAGGAACGGCAGCCGCCACCCGCCACCGGCGACCTCGGCCGGAGTCAGCGCGGTGTTGATCCAGGCCGCCAGCAGCGAGCCGATCAGGATGCCGGCGGTGAGTCCGGCGGTCAGGCTGGCACAGGCGAAACCCACGTGCCGCAGCGGCACGTGCTCGGCCACGAACACCCACGCGCCCGGCACTTCGCCGCCCACCGCGATGCCCTGCACGATGCGCAACAGCAACAGCAGCAGCGGCGCCAGCAGGCCAATCTGTGCATAGGTCGGCAGCAGGCCGATCAGCAGGGTCGGCACCGCCATCAACAGCACGCTGAGGGTGAACATGCGCTTGCGCCCGCCGCGATCGCCGAAATGCGCCATCACGATGCCGCCCAGCGGGCGCGCCAGGTAACCGGCGGCGAAGATGCCGTACACCTGCAACTGCGCCAGCCACGGCTCGGTGCCCGGCGGGAAGAACAGTTCGCCCAGGATGCGGGTGAAGAAGACGAACACCACGAAGTCGTAGAACTCCAGCGCGCCGCCCAGCGCGGCCAGCCCGAGCGTCTTGCCGTCCTGCCGGTTGAACGGCCGGTGATGCTGCCCCTCGATGGAAGTCATGCGCGGATCCACGTTCGCCGAAGGCCGCGAACATGGCATGCCCGGCGGCCCGTCGTCCACCGCTCCCGCAAGGAACGAAACACGCTTCCCCTCTCTTTCAGGAGCGACGTCAGTCGCGACCCTTTCGAGCGGTTCAACTGGAAAGCCAACAGCATCGCGACTGACGTCGCTCCCACAAGGACGGGAGTGGGCGATTTCCTATCCTGTGGGAGCGACGTGAGTCGCGAGCTTTTCTAACGGTTCAACTCAAAAGCCAACAGCATCGCGACTGACGTCGCTCCCACAAGGACGGGAATGGGTGATTTCCTATCCTGTGGGAGCGACGTGAGTCGCGAGCTTTTGCCGTTCGCTTGTTGTCCCCCTCGCTACCTGGCGTGATGCGGTCGCGACTGACGTCGCTCCCACAGGGGGCATCAGGGATTCGGGACGTGCCGGCGTCGCGACAGCAGGCGGTCCAGGGCCAGCAGGATGCCGCCCAGCAGCAGGAAGACGGCCAGGATGCCGGTCGCGTTGATTGCGGTGCGGGCGTAACCCAGTTCGCCGGCATTGATGAAGGGATACGGATACTCGCCCAGCCAGGCGCCGCGCAGCAGCACCCATGCCAGGTACAGCAGCGGGAACAGCAGCCAGGCCACCGCATCACGCAGGTTGAGGCGGCCGTGCGGCGCGGCCAGCAGCCACCAGGCGACGTACAGCAGCGGGGTGGCGTAGTGCAGCCCGGTATCGGCCCACCATTGCAGCCCCTGCGGTTGCCACAGGTGGCGCAGGATCAACAGGTAGATCAGCCCGGTCACGCCGATGTACAGCGCGAGGGCGCCACGCACGCGCGGCCGCGAGAAGAAACCGCCCGCGCCACGCAGCGCGGTCACGCACACCATGATCACGCCCAGGTTGCTGAGAATGGTGAAGTAACTGAGGAAGCGCAGCGTGCCCAGCGCCACGCCGACGTTGCCGCGGGTCAGTTCCAGCAGCAACAGGTACTGCAACACCACCGACGCCGCCGAGACCGCCGCGACGATGGCGGCGAACGCGCGTCCTTTCGGGGTCAGGCCAGGTTCCATCGGCGAAGTGTCATCGGGAGACGGGCGACAGCCTGTCATAAAACCGGGTGGAACTGTGTGGCTTGCCGTGCGTTTGCGGGATGGGAGTGCGGGTCCGTCGTCTTGTGGATGAAGGCCGCGGACGTCGGGTTGCTGTTCGGTTGTCAAAGGGTGTCGGTTTCGGTTGCCCTACCCCAGCCTCCCCCGCTTGCGGGGGAGGGAGCCTGTCGGGCTGTCCGCGCGTGATGTCAGCGGGGTCGCCGGCTGGCGGGATCAGCGCTTTCGGACAGCTTGCGGATGAAGGCCGCGGACTTCGGGTTGCTGTTCGGTTGTCAAAGGGTGTCGGTTTCGGTTGCCCCCACCCGGCCCTCCCCCGCTTGCGGGGGAGGGAGCCTGTCGGGCTGTCCGCGCGTGACGTCGGCGGGGTCGCCGGCTGGCGGGATCAGCGCTTCCGCACAGGTCGCCGCCGCGCGGCTTCCAGCGCCCGCTGTGCCCACGGCCGCATGGCCGCCACCGACTCCAGCGCTTCGGCCGGAGGCGTCCAGTAGCCGGGCACATGGCCCTCCCGCACCGGCCGGTAGCGGAAGGGTTCCCCGCCGGCATCGCGGAACGCATCGACGCTGGCGTGATCGGTCTTCAGGTACAGGGTTTCGTCCATGACCAGGCCGAACATGCAGTCGTCCAGATACACGCCCAGGCCGCCGAACATCGGCCGCAGCCGCACCGCGCCCACGCCGGCCAGCAGTTCGCGCAGGTGTTCGGCGAATTCGTGATGCGCGTGCATGCGACCTCGTGCGGATCCGGACGTGGCGGCGTCGCCTGTGCGCGCCGCTTCGGCCACAATACGCGCATGCCGATGACCCCGCACGCCAAAGCGCAACTGCAAATCCACTTCTGCGTGCTGCTGTGGGGCTTCACCGCCATCCTCGGCAAGCTCATCACCCTGCCGGCGCTGCCGCTGGTGTGGTGGCGCATGCTGCTGGTGGTGATCGCGCTGGCGCTGCTGCCGCGGGTCTGGCGCGGACTGCGCGCGATGTCGCCCCGGCTGATGCTGGCCTATGCCGGCATCGGCGCGCTGGTGGCGCTGCACTGGCTGACCTTCTACGGTGCGATCAAGCTGGCCAACGCCTCGGTGGCGGCGACCTGCATCGCGCTGGCGCCGGCGTTCACCTCGATATTGGAACCGTGGCTGGCACGGCGTCCGTTCTCCGCGCGCGAACTCGCCTTCGGCCTGGGCGTGCTGCCCGGCGTGGCGCTGGTGGTCGGCGGCGTGCCGGACGGCATGCGCCTGGGCGTCGCGGTGGGCGCGGTGTCGGCCCTGTTCGTCGCCATCTTCGGCTCGCTCAACAAACGCCTGGTCGAACACGCGGATCCGCTCACCGTCACCGCGCTGGAACTCGGCGCCGGCACCCTGCTGCTGACCGCGCTGGCGCCGCTGATGCCGCTGCTGTTCCCCGCCTTCGCCGGCGATCTGCTGGTGGTGCCCGGCCTGCGCGACGGCGCCTATCTGATCGCGTTGTCGCTGCTGTGCACGTTGCTGCCGTTCGCGTTGTCGCTGGTGGCGCTGCGCCATCTGACCGCCTACGGCGTGCAGTTGGTGACGAATCTGGAGCCGATTTACGCGATCCTGCTGGCCATCCTGTTGCTGGGCGAACAGCGCGAGCTGACCCCGCTGTTCTACCTGGGCGTGGCGATCATCCTCGCCGCCGTGTTCCTGCATCCGCTGCTGGAACGCCGCAGGTCCACCGGCGCGGTGCACCATCCGGAAGTGCTGGGAACTTCCGAGGCCAAGAACCTGGTCGACTGATCCGTGATGCGGGCCGCGCAGGGCGCCTCGCCCGCTCCCGCGCAAGCCTCAGCGCACCACCATCACCGGCACCGTACTGGTGGCGATGACCTTGCTGGCGACCGACCCCAGCAACAGGTTCTTCAGCGTGCCACGGCCGTGGCTGCCCATCAGGATCAGATCGGCGCGTTCGGCCTTGGCCAGGCGCACCAGGGTCTCGGCCACCGGCCCCACCACGCGGTGTTCGGTGAACGGCAGGCGATTGCGCTTCATCGCCGCGCGCACCTTGCGCAGCACCGCCGCGGCGGTGTCGGCGTAATAGGCTTCCGAACCATCCACACCCAGTTCCTTGGCCACCGCCTTGGGCAGCGGCAGGTTGACGTAGACCAGGGAGATCGACGGCGGCGCCGACAGCTGCTTGGCCAACTGCGCGGCGTGCTTGACGACCTGCAATGCGGTCTCGCTCTCATCGACGGCCAATAGAATCTTCATCGCGCGGCTCCTTGAAAGATGCCGGTGGGATCCCGGCCCATTCACGTTATCGAGCCCGTGCCCGCGTGACCTTGATCGCGATCAAGCGGCGCCGGATACATTCAGCGCTCGGGCCAGTGCCAGGCCGGCCGGTCCAGCAGGCCCTGCCCGGCCACGCCGGTCTGGCCCAGTGCCTTTTCAAGCTGGACCGTATGGCAGTCCTCGTGTTCCTCCAGCGCGGCGATCAACCGCGAGGCGTGCGACACCACCCACACCTGGCCGCGCTGCGCCGCCTGCGCGATCAATCGCGCCAGCGCCGGCAGCAGATCCGGATGCAGGCTGGTCTCCGGCTCGTTGAGCACCATCAGCGGCGGCGGCCGCGGCGTATGCAAGGCGGCGATCCACAACAGGTAGCGCAGGGTGCCGTCGGACAGTTCGGCCGCCGACAGCGGTCGCAGCAGGCCATGCTGGGCGAACACCAGCTGGAACCGCCCGTCGCGGACGTCCACCTCCACCTGCGCGCCGGGAAAGGCGTCCTCGACCGCGGCATCCAGCGCCGCGCGATCGCCGATCTCGCGGATGGTCTGCCACGCCGCCGCCAGATCGTGGCCGTCGTGGCTCAGCACCGGCGTGCGGGTGCCCAGTTGCGGCAGCCGCGCCGGCGCTTCCACGTCGGTGCGGAAATGATCGTAGAAGCGCCAGCCGCGGATCCGTTCGCGCAGATCCAGCACTTCCGGCGCGCTGACCGGATCGGCGATCTGGGTGAACAGGCTTTCGAACGGGGTCAGGTGTTCGGCCACGATCCGCCAAGCGCGCCCTTCGCGGATCCGCGCCATCGGTCCGCGCCGATCCACCAGCGCGTTGGCCTCGCGCAGGAACGGCCCGCTCCAGATCACCTCGCGCTTGATTTCCGGGTCCAGCGCGAACGCCGACATCGACGGAACCGGCAGCCCCAGATCGATGGCGTAGCCGAAGTCCTCGCCGGCGAATCCGAGCCGCAGCGCCACCGGGGCCTGCCGCGGTCCGCCCTGTACCGGCACTTCGCCGCGGCGCATGCCGGCGCTGAACTGTTCCGGCCCCGCCCACAGCACCGAAGGCAGTCCGCCTTCCCGCGCCAGCGCGCGCACTACCCCGCCCTGCGCGGTCTCGGCCAGCAGGCGCAGCGCGCGATAGAGATTGGACTTGCCGCTGCCATTGGCGCCGGTGATCAGGTTGAGCCGCGCCAGCGGCATCTCCAGTTCGCGCAGCGAACGGTAGTTGCCGATGGCCAGCGTGCGCAGCACGGCGCTACCAGTCCTGGTGCTGCGGCAGCAGTCCGCGCAGTTCGGCGTCGGTCAGGTTGCGCCACTGGCCGGGCTTGAGCGCGCCCAGCTTGAGGTTGTCGATGCGCATCCGGCGCAGCTGGGTGACCCGGTAGCCGAACTCGGCCGACATCAGCCGGATCTGCCGGTTCAGGCCCTGGGTGAGGATGATGCGGAAACCGAACTTGGCGATCCGGCTGGTCCGGCACGGCAGGGTCATCTGCCCGTGGATGCGCACGCCGCGCGCCATTCCGCGCAGGAACTCGTCGGTGACCGGCTTGTTCACCGCCACCAGGTATTCCTTCTCGTGGCGGTTCTCCGCGCGCAGGATCTGGTTGACGATGTCGCCGTTGCTGGTCATCAGGATCAGCCCTTCGGAATCCTTGTCCAGGCGGCCGATCGGGAAGATGCGCTGCTCGTGGCCGACGAAGTCGACGATATTGCCCTTCACCGAACTCTCGGTGGTGCAGGTGACGCCGACCGGCTTGTTCAGCGCGATGTAGACGTGCCTGCGCTTGCCGGCCTTCACCGTGCGCGCCTTCAGCGGCTGGCCGTCCACCCGGACCTCGTCGCCCTCGCCGACCACCGCGCCGACACCCGCGGGCTGGCCGTTGACGGTGACGCGGCGCTCGGCGATCAGCCGGTCGGCCTCGCGGCGGGAACAGAAGCCGGTTTCGGCGATGTGTTTGTTGAGGCGGGTGGTCATGCGCGAATTATCGACGATTCCCGGCCCGGCCACAGCGGTTCAGCCGGACATCGCCCCGATCGGATCCGGCCGGGTCGCCTTCCACTCGCGGATCAGGCCCGCCAGCGGCATCGGCGCGTGGATGGCGTAGCCCTGGGCGTAGTCGATGCCCACTTCCGCCAGCCGCACCATCGCCGCCTCGTTCTCCACCCACTCGGCGATGGTGCGCTTGCCCAGCGCCCGGCCGACCTGCGCCATCGAGCGGACCAGGGCAAGGTCGACATTGTCACGCCCCAGGTCGCGGATGAAGGCGCCGTCGATCTTCAGGATGTCCACGTCCAGGCTTTTGAGGTAGGCGAACGAGGACAGGCCGCTGCCGAAGTCGTCCAGCGCGATGCGGCAGCCACGCGCGCGCATGGCCTCGATGAACAGGCAGGCGTCGGTGAGGTTGCCGATGACCGCGGTCTCGGTGATCTCGAAGCACAGCTTGTTGGCCACGCCCGGATGGCGGTCCAGCTGCTCGGCGGCGAACTGGCGGAACAGCGGATCGGCGATGGACTGCGCCGACACGTTGACGTGGCACAGATCCAGGCTGAGCAGGTGGCGGGTATCGCGGCTGATCAGTTCCAGGGTGGAGGCCAGCACGTGGCGATCCAGCATCATCGCCTGGCCGTAGCGCTCCAGCGGCGGCAGGAAATAGCCCGGCCCGTGGATGCGGCCCTCGTGATCGATCATCCGCACCAGCACTTCGTATTGCAGCCGCTCCTCGCCGCGCAGCGGCTTGATCCGCTGGGCATACAGCAGCAGGCGATCCTCGGCGATGGCCAGCTGGATGTGCGCCACCCAGTCCAGCTCGGTCTGCCGGCGCGCGAACGCCTCGTCGGTCTCGCGGTAGCAGCGGATGCGGTTGCGGCCTTCCTCCTTGGCCAGGTAGCAGGCGGTGTCGGCCGCGCGCAGCAGCCAGTCGGCGTCGCTGGTTTCCGGATTGATCTCGACCACGCCGATGCTGCACCCCAGACCGAACTTGCGATCGTTCCAGTGGAAGGCCGACTGCGCCAGGCGGGCGTGGATGCGCTGTGCGACCCGCTCGGCATCCTCCAGGGTCGCGTGCGCCAGGAAGATCGCGAACTCGTCGCCGCCCAGCCGTCCCACCCAGTCCTCGCCACGCAGCTGCGAGGCCAGCGCGTGCGCGAACTGGCGCAGGAAGCGATCGCCGGCGGCGTGGCCGCAGGTGTCGTTGACCAGCTTGAGCTGGTCCAGATCGACGAAGCACAGCGCATGCCTGGCCGGCTGGCGCTGCACCGCCAGGGTGATCTGGCCCAGCCGGCGCTCGATCTCGCGCCGGTTGATCAGGCCGGTGAGATCGTCGTGGCTGGCCTGGTGGGCGATTTCGCTGGCCAGCTCGCGCGCTTCGGACACGTCTTCCACCACTGCGAAAATGCGCTCGCCCTCGCGATCGCTGCCGGTGATGATCGAGGCGCTCCATCGCACCCAGCGGCTGCTGCCGTCGCTGCGGCGCAACCGGCGCTCGCCCGGTTCGATCATCCGGGTCCAGTCGGGACGGCCGTCGGCATCGACGTGCAGATCCTCGGCATGCAGCAGATCCTGCAGGTGGCCGCGCCGCAGTTCCTCCAGCGGCCGCGCCAGGATCTGCGCCAGCACCTCGTTGGCCTGGGTGATGCGGCCTTCGCGGTCGAGCTTGAGCATGCCGACCGCGGCCTGGTGGAAGGCCGCGCGGAACTCGGTTTCGGTGCGGCGGATCCGCCGCAGGGTGTGGCGCATGACCGCCAGCGCATACGCCGCCAACGCGAAGAAGGCGAGCACCGCCAGCGCGGTCAGCGCGCCGCGCAGGAAGCGCGCGCCATCCACCAGCGACTGCGAGAACGCGAGTTCGGCCACGCGCAGGCGCGCATCCATCGCCAGCAGCGTGCGCTGGAGCTCACGGATTTCGGCGTCTTCGATGCGACCAGCGCGGCGACGCCGCTCGATGTCGTCGGCCAATGCCTGCAGGTGCAGGATGTCCACTTCCGCCTGCTTCCACAGGCGCACGGATTCGCGGAAATAAGGCGCGCGCGCGAACAGGCGGTACATCCGGATCAGGCGATCGATGTCGGCTGGCGCGTTGCCGCCTTCGAGGAATCCGCGCCGCGCGGTGGGAATATCGATCGGCCGCCGGTCCAGCGCCTCGCGACCGGCGCGATCGCCCAACGGCACCCGCAGGGCCTGGCGGACCCGGGCCAGATCCGCCGGGTCGCCGTGCGCCGCGTAGCGGTACAGGGCGGACACCGCGGTCTGCTGGGCCTTGGACCAGTGGCTCTCGCCGACGATGTAGGCGGTGGCGCCGGCCTGGATCTCCAGCACCGTCCCGGTCAGCAGCGCGCCCAGCGCGGCGAACAGGATGATCGCCGCCACCCGCGCGGGCAGGCCCTTGCCACCATCGTCCCTGACCATCTCGTGATTCGTGCGCGAACGCCCCTTCACCACATCGCTTCCCCTACGATGCCCGTCCCGACCTTACGTGCCGTGATCACGGCACGCAAGCTCGCCCCCGGCCATGCCGCCTCGCCTGCGCCGCGGACTCGGGATCCGCCGGCGCCGTCCCCTGGCGACGGCGGTACGGTCGCCATGACATCGGCGCCCGGAGCCGGGACTTTAACCGTGCCGCCACCAGCGGGGAACATCGCGCCGCCCATCGTGGATACCACTCATCGGAACGCCGGAGGCGGCCGGATGCAGCGATGGTCGGCCTGCCCCTGCAGGCTCAGCAGCGCCTCGCCTTCGCTGACCACCCAGAACAGGTTGCCAGCCTCGTCGGCGTAGCGCGCGCCCGCGCCCGATGGCCTGCGTGGGAGTTCCAGCACGCGGCCGTTGAGCGAGATGTCGACCGTTTCCTCGCCTTCGAAGTTGGCGGTGACCTGCCAGTCCCCGCACTGGTACAGGTAGGTGGTGGTGGCGTCCGCGTCGGCCGGCGGCTGCGCCCGCGTCGTTACCGGCGGCACAGGGGTTACCGGTGTTGCCGGCGCTTCCGCATGCACCGCCTGCCGCGCCTCCCGGTCCTGCCCGCAACCCGCAAGCGCCAGCGCGATGACGAGCAGGGCCGGCGGAAAGATGCCCGTATGCATCGCGACCTCCTGGAGGGATGCCCCACGCAGGAGCGTATGCGGACCGCGTTCGCTCGGAGTGAAGGCGGGCGGGAAGGGGAAGACGACGGCCGAACCACGCGCCGCCCCGCGCTTGGATGTGCCCGCCTCACCGTTCGGCGCAAGGGCCTACCCGTTGGCCGCATGCCGCCCGCCGGGCCCTGCCGTGGCCGTGCGCCTGCCCGTGTAATGGCGCTTCCTCATCCCACGCCGGAACCGCCCATGATCGTGCAACGCACCTGCCTGGCCAGCCTGCTGTCGCTGGCCGTCTTCGCCCTGCCCTTCGCTGCCCGTGCGCAGGCATCCCCGGCGGGGTCCAGCGTCGGCTCGTCCCCGATGTCCGCCGCCGACAGGGCCGCGATCGAACAGGTGGTCGAGCGCTTCCGCACCGCCATCATCGCCAGGGACAAGCCGGGTTTCCTCGCCCTGTTCCTGCCCGGAACCGTGACCTGGGAAAGCGCGATCGGCGACGAAAGCCTGCGACGCCTGCGCGGCCAGCGACCGGAGACGCAGAAGGTCAAGTACGACCCGCAGCACAATCCGGTGTCCTTCATCGATGGCATCGTCGCCGAACCCCAGTCGTCCGAGGAGAAGTTCCGCAACCTGCGCATCGACGGCGATGCCGATGTCGCCTCGGTGGTGTTCGACTACTCCTTCCACGAGGGGAGCCGCGAAACCAACCGCGGCGTGGAGGCCTGGCATCTGGTGCGCACCGAACAGGGCTGGCGGATCGTGTCGGTGATCTGGTCGATGAACCTGCCGCCGAAGCCGGCAACCGCCGGCTGATGCCGGAGCGCGGTGCGGCGGTGGCATCATGGCGCCGCCCGCCACCTTCCCTTCGCCATGGCTGTCGCCAAGCCGATGACCCTCCGCCCTTCCGCCGAACCGCCTTTCTGGCTGCCGCTGCTGGCCGGCCTGCCCATTGGCCTGTGCCTGGTGGTGATGGCGCTGCCGGCGCTGGGCCACGGCCACGCCACCGCCTACCGGACACTGTACCTGCTGGCGTTCCTGGCCTGGCTGCCGCCGCTGGCGGCGCTGCAACGCGGACTGTGGCGGCGGCGCCTGCCGATCGCCCTGACCGCCGGCATCCTGCTGCTGGCGACCTACGCGATGTCGGTATTCAACAACCTGCTCGGCGATCTGATGGCATTGTCCGCCGGCTGGTCGCGCGCGGACGAATTCCGTTTCGCGGGCCTGTTCAACGGACTGGAGAGTTGCTGGCTGGCGCTGATCGCGTTCTGCGCGATGCACGCGGTCATCGCCTATTACGTGGAGCTCAAGCACGAGAAACAGCAGCGCGAACAGGCGCACCTGCTGGCGCGCGATGCGGAACTGCGCGCGTTGCGCTACCAGCTGCATCCGCACTTCCTGTTCAACACCCTCAACGCCATCTCCACCCTGGTCGCCGAGGAGCGCGGCCATGACGCGCGCCGCATGATCAGCCAGCTGGCCGGATTCCTGCGCGCCAGCCTGGAAGGCGGTGGCCAGCACGAGGTCAGCGTGGCCGAGGAAATCGCCCTGACCGACGCCTATCTGGAAATCGAGAAGGCCCGCCTCGGCGAACGCCTGCAACTGGCCTGGCGCATCGACGCCGAACTCCTGCACGCGGCGATGCCCTATCTGCTGCTGCAACCGCTGGTGGAGAACGCGATCCGGCACGGCATCGCGCCACGCGCGACACCCGGCCGGCTCGACATCCGGATCAGCCGCCAGGCCGATCGCCTGCTGTTGCAACTGGACAACGACATGGACGCGGACATCGCGCCGACCGCGCCGCGCGACGCGGCGGTCGGGCTGCGCAACGTCGCCGAACGGCTGGCACGGCTGTATCCCGACGATCACCATTTCCACGCCGGTCCGCGGCCCGGTGGCCACGGCTACCGGGTCAGCCTCGATCTGCCGTTTCGCGCCGCCGCCGTGTCCCCGGTGCAGGCGGCCGCATGATGCGGGTGGCCGTGGTCGACGACGAACCGCTGGCGCGACGCGGGGTGATCGCGCGGCTCGCCGCGCATCCGGACATCGTGCTGGCCGGCGAGTACGCCGATGGCCGGCAGGCGCTGGAAGGGCTGGGGGGCGAACCGGCGGATCTGGTGTTCGTCGATGTGCAGATGCCCACTCTGGACGGCCTGTCGATGCTGGCGGCGCTGCCCGCCGATCGCCGGCCGCTGAGCATCCTGCTGACCGCGCATGATCGCTTCGCCCTGCGCGCATTCGAACTCCGGGCCATCGACTACCTGCTCAAGCCGATCGACGACGAACGCTTCGCCGAAGCGCTCGCGCGCGCGCGCCAGTTGCATCGCTGGCGCATGTCGGGCGTCGACATGAGCGGCGCGGAAGAAACCGCGCCGGATGCCGACGACACGCCGGCAACGGCACGCCGCTTCTCGGTGCGGGTGGGCCGCCGCCTGACCTTCGTCGAGGCCGACGAGGTGGAATGGATCCAGGCCGACGGCGACTACGCGGTGTTGCACGTGCGCGGCCAGCACCACCTGCTGCGCGAGTCCCTGCAACGGCTGGCCACGCGGCTGGATCCGCTGCGGTTCCTGCGCGTGCACCGCTCGGCGATCGTGCGCGTCGACTGCGTGGCGGAATTGCAGACACTGCCCAACCGCGACGCCCTGCTGCGCCTGCGCGACGGCACCCCGCTGCGTGCCAGCCGCACCTACATCGACGCCCTGCTGGCGCATCTCCGTCCCGCGGACTGAGCTTCCTCGCCGACTCCCGCACGGACGGGCGCACGGGCTGCACGGTCGGCCGCAGTGACCCTCCCGGCGGCGTCCGCGCGTCCTAGAGTCCGGATTTCCGCCACTCGCAGACCCCGCGCATGCACCGGACTTTCCTGCTTTTTCCACGCTCCGCCATCGCCCGTCGTTTCCATGCCCTGCTCGTCGGCCTGTGGCTGGCGATGGCGTCCTTGCCCGCGTTCACGCAGGAAGCGGGGAACAGCTCTCCCCTCGCCGCGCTGGAACACGGACTGCGGCCCAACCTGCTGCCGGTCGGCACGCCCGAGCCGCGCTGGTCGCTGCGCGAACGCATGGCCCATCACCGCGTGCCTGGCGTGGCGGTCGCGGTGATCCGCGATGGACGGGTGGCGGCCGCCGCGGGGTACGGTGTGCTGCGCGCCGACGCGGGCACACCGGTGGATGCCGACACGCTGTTCAATGTCGGCTCCATCAGCAAGGTGGTGACCGCCGCGGTGTCGCTGCGCCTGGTCGCGCAAGGCCGACTGGATCTGGACACCGACATCAACCAGGTACTGCGCGGCTGGCAGCTGCCCGCGTGGCGCGAAACACCATCGGCTCCCGTCAACCTGCGCATGCTGATGTCGCACACCGCCGGACTCAATGTGCACGGCTTCCCCGACTACCTCCCCGGCGAGCCCACGCCCACCCTGTTGCAGACGCTGGAAGGCCTGCCGCCCGCGCGCACGCCGGCGATCCGCCTGCAACACCCACCCGGCCGGCTCGTCGATTATTCCGGCGGCGGCACGCTCATCGAACAGCGGATGATCGAGGACGTCAGCGGCGCGCCGCTGGAAGCCAGCGCGCGCGCCGAAGTGTTCACGCCGCTCGGCATGGCGCGCAGCACCTTCCGGGATCCGGCGGAGGTCGAGCGCGGCAACGTCGCCTTCGCCCACGACGCGGAAGGTCGCCCGGTCGCGCTGCCGCGCGGCTGGCAGAGCTTCCCGCAGGAGGCGCCGGCGGGCCTGTGGACCAGCGCCCACGATCTGGGCGCTTTCGTCGGCGCACTGATCCGCAGCTACCAGGATCGCGACGACTACCTGCCCCATCCGCTGGCGATCCGGATGATGACCGAGGTGGCGCCTGGCAACTTCGGCCTGGGGCCGCGCCTGGAAGGCGCCGGCGAGCAACGCGTGTTCCACCACGGCGGTTCCAACGACAGCTATCACGCTTGGATCGAGGGTTACCTGGAAACCGGCGATGGCCTGGTCATCCTCACCAATGGCGAGAACGGCTGGGCACTGCGTGGCGAAATCCGCAACGCGCTGTCCGACGCGTTCGGTCACGGCGTCAGTCCGCTGTTGCGGACGATTGCGCTGGATGCGGCCAGCGCGCGCATCGCCGACTACGCCGGACACTACCTCCGCGACACGCAGGTGCCGGAGGATCTGCGCGGTCCGCTAGCCGATGCGTTCGACGACAGCGCCGCCGCACTGGACATCCGCTTCGACGGCCAGGCGCTTTCGGTGGTCCTGCCGGATGAAACCGGCCTGTTGCAGCCACTCGCCCCCAACCGCTTCATCGCGCCCACCGTGTTCTCCACCGGCTACACCTTCCATCGCGACGCCGGGGACCAGGTTCGTGGACTGACCTTGTCGCTGGGTGACGGGCGGGCCTACTACCGGCGTGTGCCGTCGCATTGAGTTGCAGCCGATTTCCGGCATCCGCAGGCGCGGACAAGGCACGGGCGGGCTTTTGTTTCCTGCCGCCCGTTAAAAAGAGAGCGTTCGAGGATTGCCATCCATCATCCGGCTTTCACCTCTCCCTTGAAAAAAGGGGGGGCTGAGGGGGATTTTCTTTACGCGCCAAGAGCAAATCCCCCGTCACCTGCTTCGCAGGTGCCCGCCCCCTTTTTCAAAGGGGGCGAATGTTCCAGCAATGCGGCACGCCCAACTATCCATCATCCGCTTTCGCCTCCCCTTGGCCAGCCATTCGGCTGTTCGAAAGACGGAAAAAGGGGGGACCGAGGGGAGTATTTTGCTTTCCCGGCGCCAAGACGCCCAACTCCCCCCGTCGCCCCGCTTTCGCAGGTGCCCCGCCCCCTTTTTCAAAGGGGGCGAATGTTCCAGCAATGCGGCACGCCCCACCATCCATCATCCCGCTTTCACCTTCCCCCTTGACCAGCCATTCGGCTGTTGAAAGCGAAAAAGGGGGACCGAGGGGGATTTGCTTCCAGCCAGGGAATGAAAAGCAGTCTGCGACGTTCACGCCTCCCGCCGCATCTTCTCCGGCAGATCCCCGTGGAGCCCGCGCATGTTCGCCCGCCTCGTTCTGCTGCTTTGCTGCCTGGGTTCGTTTCCCGCCAGCGCCACCGAACCCGAACGCTGGCGGGTGGTGATCGATCTGTGGGGCAATCCGGTCTACCAGACGCTGGAACTCACGCGCGAGGGTACCCGGCTGGTCGGCACGCTGGATGGTGATCCGCTGACCGGCAACCTCCAGGACAACCGGTTGCGACTGACCGCCACCGCCGGTGATCGGCATTACCACCTGAGTGGCACACAGATCGGCGACCGGCTGACGGGAACCGCGGACTTCCCGGACCCCAACCGGCCCGAGCGCCGCGCCGAACATGCCTTCAGCGCGACCCGGCTGCCAGCCCGCCCCGCCCATGCGCGCGTCCTCGATTACATACCGACGGACTACGCCAACGAGTTCAGCGCGCACCGCGCGCCGGTGCTGCTGCTCTGGCCCGGCGACACGGTGCGCACGCGCACGCTCGATTCCGGTGGCGTGGACGAGCACGGCGTCACCCGTGCGTTGTTCGGCAATCCGCAAGTCGGCCCGTTCTACGTCGATGGCGCCGAACCCGGCGACATCCTTGCCATCACCCTGCACCGCCTGCGTCCCAACCGCGATCACGCCGACAGCCTTGATGCGCTGGTGGGACGCGCGCAGGGCTTGGCGCTGGCGGCACAGGCGAACGCGCTCGGAAAGCCGGTCCGCTGGCGGCTGGATCGCGAGCGCGGCCTGGCCCTTCCACCGGCGGGCGGTGGTCTGGACGGGTTGTCGATTCCATTGCGGCCGATGCTCGGCGGTATCGCGGTGGCGCCAGGCTTCGGTTTTCCGCCGATGTCGGCCGGCGACAGCGGCCGCTTCGGCGGCAACATGGACTTCAACCAGATCGTCGAGGGCACGACCGTCTACCTGCCGGTCGCGCAGCCCGGCGCGCTGCTCTACCTGGGTGATGCGCACGCCGCGCAGGGCGACGGCGAGACCTCGCAGTACGGACTGGAAACCTCGATGGATGTGGAGTTCAGCGTGGCCGTCATCAAGAAGCGGGCGCTGGCGACGCCACGGGTCGAATCGGCCACCCGGCTGATGGCGGTCGGCCAGGCGGGCTCGCTGGACGAAGCCGTGCGCGCCGCCACCCAGGGCCTGGTCCAGTGGTTGCAGCAGGACTACCGGCTCAGCCTGTCCGAAGCGAGCCAGTTGCTGGGCGCGGCGGTCGAATACCGGATCATCACCCTGGCCGGCCGCAACGCGGGCGTGGCGGCGATGCTGGACAAGGCCCGCCTGGCCACGCTGCGGGCAGCGTCCGAGCGCGAGTGAAATCGAGTCGCGGCGTGGTCGCCGCGTTCAATCGCCGCGCGTCAGTCCCGCCAGGTTCTGGCGAATCCGTTCGATGCCGGCCCAGGGATGCTGCTTGAGCCGGCGCAATCGCGCCGGCGTCGAATCGATGTCGAAGGCGTTGCCGCCCTTCACCCGTCCCAGTTCTTCCCAGCGCAACGGCATCGCCACCGGAGCGCCCGGACGCGCGCGCAGCGAGAACGAGGCCACGCTGGTGGCACCGCGCCCGTTGCGCAGGTAATCGATGAAGATGCGGCCATTGCGCAGCCGCTTGCTGGAGGTGGCGACGTACTTCAGCGGCTCCATCCTTGCCATCGATTCGGCGAAGGCGTGCGCGAACGGCTTGACCTGATCCCAGTCGCAAGCCGGCTTCAGCGGCACCACCACATGCAGGCCCTTGCCGCCGGACGTGCGCACGAACGATTGCAGGCCCGCTTGCTCCAGCAGGCCGCGCATCTGTCGCGCGGCGGCCACGATTTCCGGCCACGGCACGTCGGCGCCGGGATCGAGATCGAACACCACCCGGTCCGCGCGATCCGGATCGTCCGCATGCGCGCCCCACGGATGGAACTCCAGCGCGTTGAACTGGACCAGTTCGCGCACCGCCCGCGCGTCGCGCACCACCAGATAGTCCTCGGTCTGGCCGCTCTCCTCCTCCACCGGCACGCTGTCCACGTACTGCATGCCGGCGGCCAGGTGCTTCTGGAAAAAACACGGCCGCGTCGAACCCTGCGGACAGCGGATGATCGACAGCGGACGCCCGCTGATTTCCGGCAGCAGCCACGCCATCACGGTGTCGTAGTAATCGGCCACGTCCTGCTTGGTCTTGCCGTTGTCCGGATAGACCACCCGGCCCGGATGGGTCAGTTCGATTCCGTCGTCGGCGGCCGATGCGCGCCGGGTACCCGGCTTGCCCGCCGTGCCGGTCTTCCTGCCCGCCGTCTTGCCGTTCGCCTGCTTGTTCGCCTTGTCCGCCATGTCCGCCTTCCGATCCGATGAGCGCAGATCCGCCGCGGTCTTGTCCGGCCGCAGCCCCTTGAGCGATGGCTGCCGCAGCAATCCCTGGTTGCCGACGCCACGATAGAACACTTCCACCACCACTTCCGGCGGGAACCAGCGCGCGCCGCGCAGATCGGTATCCAGCCCTTCGGGGATGTCCACGGTAGGCGTGGCGCGCGCGCGGCGCCCCAGCCTTTCCCCGAGTTCGGCCAGGGTCGCCTGGCTGAAACCGGTGCCCACCCTTCCGGCGAAACGCCAGCCGCCCTGGCCGTCGGGACGCGCCAGCAGCAGCGAGCCAAAGCCGGCACGACTGCCCTTCGGCAGGGTCATGCCCGCCACCGCGAATTCGTTGCTCTCCTGGCGCTTGATCTTGCGCCAGTCGTCGCCGCGCCCGGCCCGGTACGGAGCATCGGCGCGCTTGGAGATGATGCCCTCCAGATGGCGTTCGGCCGCCGCGGCGAACGCCAGATCGCCGTGTCCTTGCACGTGCGGACTATAGGCAATCGGCGGCCGGGCCTTTTTCAGCACGGTTTCGAGCAGGTGCTTGCGGTCGACCTGCGCGACGCGGCCGATGTCCACGCCTTCCAGATGCAGCAGATCGAACAGCACGTACGACAACGGCGCGTTCTTCTCCCCGGAGAGCGTGGCCTGCAACACGCTGAAGTCGGCCTGGGTGCCGCCGCCGGCGATCAGTTCGCCGTCCAGCGCGGCTTCCTGCAATCCCAGCTGCGCCAGCGCATCGACGATCTCGGGCACCTTCGCCGTCCACTCCAGCGCGTTGCGCGACCAGATCCGCACCTGCCCCGCGCGGATGACCGTCAACAGACGATACCCGTCCCACTTGGCCTCGTGCAGCCAGTCGTCGCCCATCGGCGGCGCGCTGCCCAGTGTCGCCAGTTGGGGTTTGAACGGCCCGTCCGCCAGGCGCGCGCGGCGCGCACCGGCAAGCGCCAGCGCGCGTTCGCGCCGCTGTTCGACCGTCCGCGGGGAAACCCGAGCGCGCGTTTTTTTCGCGGCGCTCTTGCGCGGCGCCGTCTTGCGCGCCTTCGCGCCCTGCTTCACGCCCCGCCCCCGGCGCGCACCGGCGGTCGGCGCCGCCACGTCGTCCAGCATGTCGTCGGCTTCGCTGCGTGCCGCATAATCGTCCTCGTCCTTGAACAGCAGCCACTGCGGCCTGGCCGAGGCGCGCCCGGTGCGCACCAGATGCCAGCCGCCCTTGAGTTTTTCGCCGAACAGTTCGAAGCGCAGGTGTCCTTTCGCCAGCTGCGCCTCGGGATCGCCGCGCGTGGCCCACAGCCCGCGATCGAACAACGCGACGTGGCCGGCGCCGTACTCGCCTTCCGGAATCTCACCCTGGAAGTCCGCATAGGCAATCGGATGATCCTCGACTTCCGCCGCCAGCCGCTTGACCTGCGGATCCAGGCTCGGCCCTTTCGGCACCGCCCAGCTCTTGAGCGCGTCGCCGACCTGCAGGCGGAAGTCGTAGTGGCGGTGGCTGGCATGGTGCAGCTGGACCACGAAGATCGGCCGCGCCACGCGTCCGGTTCGCCCCGGCGCCGGCTCGCGGGTGCGCCCGAAGTGCCGCTTGCGCTGGTACTCCACCAGACTCATCGGTGAACCTGATCATCACACGGGGTCCACTATGGTCGGGATTCCGTCAACGGGATGTATGAAGATGACTCCTCTGGACAAGCCCCTGCGCCGTGAGTTGCTCCTCAACGATGTCGCCTACACCCTGGTGATCGATCCGATCGGCCTGAAACTGACCGAGAAAGGCCGCCGGCGCGGCGTCGAACTGCGCTGGACCGAACTGGTGTCCGGCGATGCCGGACTGGCCGCAGCGTTGCAGGCATCGGTGGAAGACGAACGCGGCTGACAGCCCGGAACGATCAACGCTTGCGCGTGGCCGCCTTCTTCGTCGCGCGCTTGCCGGCGGCCTTGGTCGCCGTCTTGCGTGCGCGCTTGCGCGCGGGGGCCTTCTTCGCCTTCGCCGTCGATTTCTTCGCCGGGGTGCGCTTCTTTTCCGCCAGGCTTTTCTGCAGCAGCGCCATGAAGTCGACCACGTTGGTGGCGGCCTCCTCCTCGTGCGCCGGTTCCTCGACCCGCGCGGTCGCGCCCTTGGATTTGATCCGCTTGCGGATGATTGCCTGCAGGCGTGCACGGAATTCGTCGTGGTAGTCGTCGGGTGACCAGTCGCCAGCCATCGATTCCACCAGTTGCCTGGCCATCTCCTCTTCCTTGGCCGAAATGCGGTAGGACGAGGCGCTGCCGGAGGGCAGCTTGTATTCGTCCGGTTCCACGAGCTCCTGCGGATAGCGCAGCAGCATCAGCACCAGCGCGTCGCCCAGCGGCATCACCGCCGACAGGTATTCGCGGGTGCGGATGACCACCCGGGCCACGCCGATCCGCCCGGTCGATTCCAGCGTGCGGCGCAGCAGCACATAGCCCTTCTCGGCCTTCTTGCCGGGCACCAGCACGTAGGGCTTCTCGAAGTAGCGCGGATCGATCGCGTCGCGCTCGATGAACGCCTCCACCTCCACCGTCTCGTGGCTTTCCGGCGCGGCGGCGCGGATGTCCTCTTCCTCCACCACCACGTAGTTGCCCTTGTCGTACTCGTAGGCCTTGACGATGTCCTTCCACGGCACTTCCTCGCCGGTCTCGGCGTTGACCCGCTCGAACCGGATCGGCTTGCGATCACGCGAATCCAGCATGCGGAAATGCAGATCGACCTTGCGCTCGCCGGACATCAGCGAGACCGGTACGTTCAACAGGCCGAAGGAAAGGGTGCCTGTCCAGATGGGGCGTGCCATGGCGCGTCCTCGCGGCGATTGTCGCTTTCCTTGTTAGTGCCTGCGCGATGATGGGCAGGTGAACGGAACCCCTCCCAAGAGCGCCGCAGAACCGCGACCGGCGTCAAGACTTAATGCTTTCTGCATGCGGTGTTTACATTCGTGACGAACACGGCGGCCATGATGGGCGCTCCCGTCAGAAAGGAGGAATGCATGGGCAGCATCCATCGATATCCCCCGCGTCAGGCCGTCCCCGGCAAGTGCGAGGTGGTGGACGTGAAGGCCGAACTGGACGAATGGCGCGAAGGGATTCCCTCATCCGGGTTCTACCAGCCGGGGACCGCGTTCAGCCGTTACGAACCCAGCCTGATGTTCGCGTACGACAGCTACCTGCAATACCACCAAGTGCCACTTGAAGGTCTGCTGCACACGCTGGAGCAGCGCTACGAGGAACGCTTCGACCACTTCGCGCGGCTGGACTGGCACCACATGGAAAACCTGCTGCGCGAAGTCTGGCAGCGCATGGGCGCCCCGCTCGGTGACGACGGGCAGGCGCGCACGGCGGGCATGCGCCCGCTCCCACTACGCCAGCCCTACGGCTGACCCGTCTTGCGGTAGATGAAAATCCGCGCCGTCCGCCGCGACGCTCAGTCGCGGCGCGGCGCCGGCTTTCCCTTGCGGTGCGGCTTCGACGCACCGTCGCGCGCCTTCTTGGCGAAACCGCCCCCCAGCTTGCCCGGCGGGCGTCCTTCCGGACGCTGGCGGCGCGGCGGCGCGTGGCCGCCGTCCTCGCCCACGCGCTGGATGCGCAGCTGCTGGCCGGACACCCACACCTTCTTCAGGTGCGACAGGATCTCCGATGGCATGCCCTCGGGCAGATCCAGCACCGAGTGGTCGTCGTGGATGTCGATGCGGCCGATGTAGCGTGCTTCCAGGCCGGCCTCGTTGGCGATCGCGCCGACGATGTTGGCCGGCTTGACGCCGTGCATGTGGCCCACCTCGATGCGGAAGGTCTCCATGCCGACCTCGGGTTCGGCGCGCGGCGGCTTGTCGAAGCGCGGGCGCTCGATGCGCGGCGGGGCCGCGTCGTCGTGCGCGCGCTCGTGCGCGTGCTCGTGATGCTCGCGGCGAGCCGGACGCTCGCCGCGTTCGCCGCGTTCCGGACGCGGTTCGCGCACCGGTCGTTCCTCGCGCACCGGACGTTCGCCGCGCGCACGCGCGTCGCGCCGCTGGTCCGCCGGCAGCAGCAGCGGCGTGTCGCCCTGCAGCAGGCGCGCCAGCGCGGCGGCGATGTCGACCGCCGGCACGTTGTGCTCCTGCTCGTAGGCCTCGACCAGGCTGCGGAACTCGCCGGTGTCGCCGGCGGCCAGGGTTTCGGTGATGCGGCCCAGGAACTTCTGCACCCGGCGATCGTTGACCGCCTCGACGCTGGGCAGCTGCATTTCCTGGATCGGCTGGCGGGTGGCCCGCTCGATGGCGCGCAGCATGCCCTTCTCACGCGGGGTGACGAACAGGATCGCGTCGCCGGTGCGGCCGGCGCGGCCGGTGCGGCCGATGCGGTGCACGTAGCTTTCGGTGTCGTACGGAATGTCGTAGTTCAGCACGTGGCTGATGCGCTCCACGTCCAGGCCGCGCGCGGCCACGTCGGTGGCCACCAGCACGTCCAGCTTGCCGTCCTTCAACTGCTGGATGGTCTTCTCGCGTTGCGCCTGCTGCATGTCGCCGTTGATGGCGGCGGCGGCCAGGCCGCGCGCCTGCAACTTGCCGGCCAGTTCCTCGGTCGCCGCCTTGGTGCGGGCGAAGATGATCATGCCGTCGAACGGCTCGGCTTCCAGGATGCGGGTCAACGCGTCGAGCTTGTGCAGGCCGCTGACGAACCAGTAGCGCTGGCGGATGTTGGCCGAGGTGGTGGTCTTGGCCGCGATGGTGACCTCGACCGGATCCTTCAGGTAAGTCTGGGCGATGCGCCGGATCGCCGGCGGCATGGTCGCCGAGAACAACGCGACCTGGCGCGATTCCGGAGTCTTCTTCAGCACCGTCTCGACGTCGTCGATGAAGCCCATGCGCAGCATTTCGTCGGCTTCGTCCAGCACCAGGGTGGTCAGGCCGGACAGATCCAGCGAGCCACGCTCCAGGTGATCGATCACCCGGCCCGGGGTACCCACCACCACGTGCACGCCGCGCTTGAGCGCCTGCAGCTGCGGGTAGTAGCTCTGGCCGCCGTAGATCGGCAGCACGTGGAAACCGGGCATCTTCGCCGCATAGCGCTGGAACGCCTCGGCGACCTGGATGGCCAGTTCGCGGGTCGGCGCCAGCACCAGTGCCTGCGGCTTGCCGGCCGCCAGGTTGATGGAGGACAGCAGCGGCAGCGCGAACGCGGCGGTCTTGCCGGTGCCGGTCTGGGCCTGGCCCAGCACGTCGCGGCCGGCCAGCACCGCCGGGATGGTGGCGGCCTGGATGGGGGATGGGGTTTCGTAGCCCACCTCGGTGACCGCGGCCATGACGGGCGCGGACAGGCCGAGATCAGCGAAAACGAGCGAAGACGGGGAAGATTCGGGGGACATGGAGGACTCCGGGGCGTCGCGGAGTGCGCACGCAAGCAGCGTATTGTGCGCTTTCCCGCCCCCTCCTGTCCTGCCGGGGAAACGCCCGCCCCCTCTCCCCGTTCAGGTAAATGATTGATTTGGCGGGGATTCCGACTGTTCTTGCCGCTGTCGCGCCGGCCCCCGTGATTTTTCCGCCGCCGCCGCGAACCACCCTTCGACAGACAATCGGCACGGGCGGGAAATGGAACGCGTCGCAGACATGGCGGAACACACGCGGCAAGGGTTCGCGGAACAGCTGGAACGGCACCGGGGCATCGTCTTCAAGGTGGCCGGCACCTATTGCCGCGATCCCGACGATCGCGCCGAACTGGCGCAGGAAATCGCCAGCCAGCTCTGGCAGGCGTATCCACGTTTCGATCCGGCGCGCGCGTTCTCGACCTGGATGTACCGGATCGCATTGAACGTCGCGATCTCGTTCGTGCGCGACAACAGCCGACGCCACCGCCACGCGGTGCCGCTGGACGATCAACTGCACGACATCGCCGATCCGCACGCGGCGGATCCGCTGGCCGAGCAGCAGATCCGTGCCCTGCATCGCTTCATCCACGCCCAGGCGCCGCTCGATCGCGCGCTCCTGCTGCTGTACCTGGAAGATCGCGGCTATCGCGACATCAGCGAGATCCTGGGCATCAGCGAAACCAATGTCGCGACCAAGATCAGCCGGCTCAAGCAACGCATCCGCAACGAACTCTGACCCCACATGGACACGCTCATGGAAACCGACGAACTGAAGGCCGCCTGGCAGGCGCTGGAACGCCGCATGACCCGGCAAGATCAACTCAGCCTGCATCTGTTCCGCGAAGGACGATTGGAAAAGGCACGCAACAGCCTGCGTCCGCTGTTCTGGGGACAGATCGTCCAGATCGTGTTCGGCGTGGCGATGATCGTGCTGGGCGTGGCCTGCTGGACCCCGCACCGGGATCTGCCGGTGTTGCTGGTGTCGGGCATCCTCGTGCACGCCTACGGGGTGGCGACCACCGCGATGGCCGGGCTGACGCTCGGCCTGATCGGCCTGATCGACTATTCCGCGCCCGTACTCACCATCCAGCGCCACCTGGCCCGGCTGCGGCGCTTCTACATCTGCAACGGCATGATCGCCGGCCTGTCCTGGTGGCTGCTGTGGCTGCCCTTCGTCATCGCCCTGGGCGCGGTGGTCGGCGGCAACCTGACCCCGTCCGCGCCCGGCATGCTGGTGGTGTGCCTGGTGATCGGTATCCCCGGCCTGATCGCCTCCGCCTGGATTCATCGCTGGCGCCGCCGGCGCGCCGGTTCGGATGCGTGCTTCGAGGACGCGCTGGGCGGCAGCAGCATCCAGCGCAGCCAGCGGGTGCTGGACGAGCTGTCCCGCTTCGAACGCGAGTGAGGCGGACCGGCCGGGATTGCGACTAAACTGCCGCGATGCAGACACTCGATTTCGAACTTGACGGCGAATACGTCGAACTCAACCAATTGCTCAAGCTGATCGGTCTGGTCGACAGCGGCGGCGCCGGCAAGGCGCTGGTCGCCAGCGGCGCGGTGCGGGTGGACGGCGCGGTCGAACTGCGCAAGACCTGCAAGATCAGGAATGGGCAGGTGGTCGCGCTCGACGACATCGAGATCCACGTCCATACGCCGTAGAGCGGAGCTCGCTCCGCTCCCGCCAAACGTCGCACCCCGCGAATCTTTCCGCCATCGCCCAGCGGAGCAAGCTCCGCTCTACCCGGCTCCCGTCAACACCCATCTCCGCGCAGCGCGGCGAGTTCCGTAGAGCGGAGCTCGCTCCGCTCCCGCCAACGCCACACCCCGCGAATCTTTCCGCCATCGCGCAGCGGAGCAAGCTCCGCTCTACAACAGGCCGGAGGCGTCGCGGTCGAATTCGGCCATCGGGCTTTCCATCGGGCAGGTGCCGTCAGGGAAACCGAAGCTCTTGCGCAGCGCCAGGCCGCAGGTGTTGATGTCCTCCAGCGCGGTCTCGGTCTGACCGCACTGGCGATCGAAGGCCAGCATGAAGTCGTCCTTGCGGCGCACGAATTCCTCGCCGCACTTGCGGGTCAGCTGGATGCGATCCAGATCGTCCTGCGCCGCGTTGGTGCCCTGCAGTCCATATTCCTCCAGCTCGGTGGCGGTCAGCAGGCGCAGCTTGCGGTTGGGCACGGTCATCATCAGATCCGCCACCGTCACCGCCGCGCCGTTGCGCTCCAGGTAATCCTTCAACTGGCCGTAGACCTGACGCAGTTCCTCGGCCAGTTCGGCGCGCGAGTTGGCGCCGGAATTGATCCGCATCATCCGGTGGATGCCGACCTTGCCGGCGATCACCCGGTTGTCGCCGGCGGCGAGGATCAGCAGGCAGGAGCTGTGGCAGATCGCGCCGTCGCGCACCCACAGCGTCCAGTGCGAGGCGCCGATGATGTCGCCGGCGCGGATGCCGTCCTCGACCCGGCCGCCGCTGGAATCGATGTCCAGCACACGTTTCTCGATCGCCAGCCGGTTGGCGACGTTGGACATGCGCTCCATCAGCGAGGTGAACTCGGCATTGATCTTGCCGGTGTAGCGCACCCGCATCACCCCGGCGGCCTGGCACGGCTTGGCCGCCTCGACCAGGGTCTGGAAGTCGAGCTTGTCCACCGCCAGGCCGTCGCCGTGCTCGGCGTAGTCGAGTTCGCAACTGACCCAGGTGACGCCGGCGGTCAGCGGCGCCTCCGGCCAGTCGGTGGTGCGCGCCAGATCGATCTTGCGCGGCGCCGGCTTGACCGGTCCGGCGCTGATGGCGCCGTTGTCCTCGCTGCTGGCGGTGGTCTCGGTACGCGGTTTCTCCGGCGCCGGTGGCGCGGGCGGCTCGGCCCGGCATCCGGCCAGCAGGACGGCGCACAACACACACCAGGACAACAGGGACACGGAACGCATGGGCACGGATGGCGGCGGGGCGTTGGGGGAAGAGCCGCTAGTCTAGGGCCCGCGGCGCGGCGGGGGCCGAATCGGTGGTGAATGCGGCCTCGACCGGTTCAGGTCGCGAGCCCGGATCGCGAGCCGATGCCACGCTGAGCGATGGCGAGCGTGGCCGCCAGCAGCAGCTGGACGCTGCCCAGCGCGGTGGTCCGCAACCGCATCCGCATTTCGATCGACATGCCGGTTCCTCCCGACAGACCCTGGGTTGCCGCGAACTCAGGCGAAGGTCACCGCGTGGACGGGGGGCAGCCGGGCCGGCAGCGCCTGCCAGTGCTCGCCCTGATCGTCGCTGGTCCAGAAACCGCCGGTGGTGGAACCGAACGCCAGCCGGTCGCCGCTGGCATCGACGGCCAGCCCGTGCCGGTAGACCAGATCGTAGGCCTGCTCCGCCGGCAATCCGGTACGCAGGGTCTGGAAGCTGCGCCCGCCGTCGCGGGTGCGGGCGACCACCAGTCGCGCATCCACCGGATAGCGCTTCTCGTCCTTCACCGCCGGCACGAACCAGGCGGTATCCGCATCGCGCGGATGCACCGCCACCGCGAAGCCGAACACCGAGGGCGGCACGTCGGTGATCTCGTGCCAGTCGCCGCCGTCGGCGGTGCTGCGGAACACGCCGTTGTGGTGCTGGGCCCAGAACACCTCCGGCGTGGCGCGTGCCTGCACCAGCCGGTGCACGTCCTGGATGTTGGGATCGCCCTGCTGCCCTTCCGGCATGTAGCGCGCGATCATGCCCTGCGCGGTCTGGCGCCAGCTGTCGCCGCCGTCGTCGCTGCGCCACACGCCGCCACTGGAAATCGCCACCCGCAGGCGGCGCGGATCGCGCGGGTCCACGCAGATGGAATGAATGCCCGGATGATCGTAGCCACCGCCGAACCACTGGCCGCGTTCGGGACGATCCCACAGGCCGCGCACGAGTTGCCAGTTGCGCCCGTGATCGTCGGAGCGGAACAGCCCGCCGGGAATGGTCCCCGCCCACAGCCGGCCCGGTTCGTCCGGCCCGCCCGCTTCCAGCGACCAAATCAGGCGCAGCGCGGCCGGCTGCGCCGGCTTGCCGTCGCCCGGTACCACCTGGTCGCCTTCGCCATAGGCCGGCACGCCCACCTCTTCCCATTGCCGGCCCTGATCGGTGGACCGATGCAGCTTGGCGCCGAAGTGGCCGAGGTCCAGCGCGGCGTACCAGCTGCCGTCGCGCGGATCGGCCAGCGCCAGCGCCACGTTGTCGCCGAGGAAGGCGGTGTCGGCGATCCGCCAACCGCCCTCGCCGCGCGCGAGCACGAACAGTCCCTTGCGTGAAGACACCAGCAATCGATCCGACATGTCATCCTCCCGACAGCGCCTGCATCACGTAGAGTTCGGCATCGTCGCCGACGGGCTGGCCGAGATCGCGCTTGTCGCGCAGGCACTGGCCATCGACGAATACCGCGACGTGGTGGCGCACCGCGCCGTGCTCGTCGAGCACGTAGCCACGCAACGAGGGATGCCGGGCGAACACTGCCTGCAACAGTTCACCCACGCTGGCGCCAGCGAGCTGCATGCACAGCTCGCCGCCGGAATGTGCTTCGGTCTGCGGCAGCCAGCGCGTCAGCGCCGGTGCCAGCACCACCCTGGCCATCACGGGATCCTTGCCACCCAGACAGCCACGGAGGATAGCGCCCTGCCCATAGCGCCGCATGGCGCAGCGCCGCGAGAAAGGCGTCGGGTCCGCTTGCAGCGAAGCCGAAGCCGCGGGTTGCGCGGCGGGCGCGGCCAGAGGGCCGGCGTGGTCGATCACCAGGGCGACACGGCAGTTGTCGCGGCCGGCTTCGCCGGTGGCATCCGCGCGGACCTGGCGGTCTTCACCCGGTCGTCGCGCACGGCTTCGGCGCGGCGCAGGCCCAGGCGCTTGTCGAAGGCGTTGGAACCGGCGGGTTCGGCGAAGCCCTCGACCGTGATCACGGCGTCGCCGTGGAAAATGCCAGGCACGAAATTCGGTTTCGCTGCGGCGCAGCAGCGCCCACGATCGCCTTCACGCGTTTGTCACCCCACTGAATGGGGCCGCGTCCGCCTGCCGCCCCGGGATCCGCTCAAGAAGCGATCGCGCGCGCCGATACCGGACTCCAGACGTGTCCGTTGAGGAGACCCCATGGGGCCCAGCCAATCGGCCTGCCATCGGGAAGTCCACCGGTCCGGGGTCGACAGCCAGATTCCTCCGCCCCACACTGCGGTGGCGCGTGCGCGCACGGCCCGGTGCGCGGGCGGGCGCGTCCTTCCGATGGACAGGTGGACTCCGTGATCGCTCCGTCACTCCATCCGTCGTCGGCGACGGCGACGCATTCGCCCGCGGAACACCCCCGGCCGCGCACCGGCGCGTGGCGCTGGGCGCTGGCGGTGCTGCTGGCGGGACTGGCCTTCACCGCATGGCTGGCCTGGAGCGAATGGCGTGATCTGACTGAACGCACCGACGCGCAGCGCCGGACCCTGGCGCAGGCGGCGGTGCGCCAGCTGCGCGCGCCGTTGCAGACCGTGGCCTCGGAACTGCGCGCGATGCAGACCGTGTTCCTGGCCAACGACCGCATGGACCAGATCCGTTTCACCCAGGTCACCGAGAACCTGCAACGCCAGCGCATCGGCCCTGCCCGGGTCGCCACCGCGTTCGCCGTCCGTACCGACGGCGGCGGCGCGGGCCAGTCGACGTACCGCTACCAGTTCATCACTCCGCTCCGCGGCAACGAGGTGCTGCTGGGCCTGAACATCGCCAGCCAGCACGAGAACCTGCTGGCGCTGGAACGCGCGCGCGACAGCAACGGTGTGGTGCTGTCCGCGCCGTTCGTGCTGCGCCAGGCCGCGCCCGGCAGGCATCAGCGGCTCGGCGTGACGGTGCGCCTGCCGGTCTATTCCGACGGTCCGGAACCGGTCGACGTGGCGGCGCGGCGGGGGCGCGCGATCGGCGCGCTCGCGGTCAGCCTGCGGCTGGATCCACTGGTCAGCGACGCGCTGAAGGGACCGGTGCTGGATACCTTCCAGGTCAGCGTCCGCGATCTCGGCGCCAACGACATCGGACCGTTCTACGAATCCGGCACCCGCGCCGAAAAGGACGCGCAGCTTTACCGGCAATTGCTCGAATTCGGCGGCCGGCTTTGGGAACTGCGCATGTGGCCGCGCCCCATCGCGCTGGACAGCGAACGCCTGCAGGTCATCCTCACCGCCGGCCCGGTGATCAGCCTGCTGTTGGCGGCCTTGTTGTGGTCGCTGGCCACCACCCGCCAGCGGGCGATCACGCTGGGCCACGAGATGAGCGCGCTGTACCGCCAGAGCGAGGCGCAGTTCCGCGCGCTCAACGAACTGCTGCCGGCGCTGGTGCTGCTGTCCGACGGTGACGGCCGCATCCTGTACGCCAACCAGGCCGCGCGCCTGCGGCTGGGCGACGTGGTGTCGGCCGGCGTGCCGCTCACCGCGCTGTTCGCCGATCCGGCCTTCCGCGAACGGGTGCGCCAGCCGGCACAGACCGGCGATTACTGGGGCAACGTGGAAGCGCTGCTGATCGGCCTGGGCGGCGAATTCTGGGCCAATGCGTCCATCGCGCGGGTCGAGATGGAAGACGAACCGCGCCTGCTGATGGTCGCCACCGACATCTCCGAACAGCGCGAACTGACCGAACGGCTCAGCTACCAGGCCACCCATGATGCGTTGACCGAACTGTGCAACCGGCGCGAGTTCGAACGGCGGATCGAACAGGCGCTGGCCGATCGCCGTCGCGGCGGCCGCTCCTGCGCGTTGCTGTACATCGATCTGGATCAGTTCAAGCTGATCAACGACGTCTCCGGCCACACCGCCGGCGATCAACTGCTGGCGCAACTGGCGCTGGCGATGCGGATGCAGCTGCGCGGCGACGATCTGCTGGCGCGGTTGGGCGGCGACGAGTTCGGCCTGCTCGCGTTCGACGTCGACACTGCCAGCGCGCGCACCCTGGCCGAGCGCCTGCGCATCGGCATCGAATCGCAGATGTTCGTCTGGCAGGAACGCACCTACACGGTCAGCGCCAGCATCGGCGTGGTGGTAGTGGATGAGGACAATCCCACCCTGAAGGATCTGCTGTCCTGGGCCGACACCGCCTGCTACGTGGCCAAGGAGAACGGGCGCAACCGCATTCACGTCTACAGCGACAACGACGAGGCCACCCGCCGCTACGGCGAGATGGAATGGGCCAACCGCCTGCGCTGGGCGATGGAGGAGCAGCGCCTGTTGCTGGACTACCAGGAAATCGTGCCGCTGGACGGCCGCCGCGAGGATGGCGCGCGGGTGGAACTGCTACTGCGCCTGCGCGACGAGGACGGCCGCATCGTCCTGCCCGGCGCGTTCCTGCCGGCGGCCGAGCGCTACGGCCTGATGCCGATGGTGGATCGCTGGGTGATCCGCGCCGCGCTGACTCATTTCGGCCAGTTGCATGCCGATGGCCGCCCCTTGCAGCAATGCGCGATCAACCTGTCCGGCGCCAGCATCGAGGACGAGGATCTGGCCGATTTCATCCTGGCGCTGATCGCCGAGCACCGGGTGCCGCCGTCGCGGCTGTGCTTCGAGATCACCGAGACCGTGGCGGTGCGCAACCTGCTGAAGGTGGTGCAGGTGATCGAACGGCTGCGCAAGGCCGGCTGCCGGATCGCGCTGGATGATTTCGGCGCCGGCATGTCCTCGTTCGGTTACCTCAAGAATCTGCCGGTGGACGTGATCAAGATCGACGGCAGTTTCATCCGCGATCTGGAAACCGACGCGATGAGCCGCACCATCGTCAGCGCCATCGCCCAGATCGGCCACCAGCGCGGGCTGAGCGTGGTCGCCGAATGGGTCGGCAATGCCGGCATGATCGCCACCCTGACCGGGCTGGGCGTGGATTTCGGCCAGGGCATGGCGCTGCACCGGCCCGAGCGGGTGCTGTTCCAGCGCCACCGGCAGGCGGCCTGATTCCGTCGGTCCGGCGCGGGCGGCGCTAGAATCGGCGTGCCTCCTCCGCGCCTTCTTTTTTCACGGGTTCCTCCGACATGTCCGATTCCTGCTGTGGCTGTGGCAAGACCATCGACGTCGCCGCGCTGGAAGCGCGCCAGCGGCGGGTGCTGTCGATCGTGCTGGCGATCAATCTCGCCACCTTCCTGATGATGATCACGGCCGCGTGGTACAGCCGCTCCACGTCATTGCTGTCGGGCAGCCTGGACAACCTCGGCGACGCCGCCACCTACGCGCTGAGCCTGATGGTGGTCGGCGCCAGCCTGCGCGCCAAGGCGCAGGTCGCGCTGTTCAAGGGCCTGCTGATCCTCGCCGCCGCGGTCGCGGTGGCCGCGCAGATCGGTTGGCGGCTGGCGCATCCGACCGTGCCGCTGTTCGAGACCATCGGCATCGTTGGCCTGCTCAATCTGGGCGCCAACCTGATCTGCCTGCGCCTGCTGACGCCCTACCGTTCCGGCGACGTCAACCTCGCCTCGGCCTGGGAATGCTCGCGCAACGACGTCTACGAAGGACTGGCGGTGCTGGTCGCGGCGGCGGGCGTGTGGCTGTTCGGCGCGGGCTGGCCGGATCTGCTGGTCGGCGCGGCGCTGTTGCTGCTGTTCCTGCGCTCGGCCTGGCGGGTGCTGTCCGGCGCCTGGGCAGCCTGGCGCGAGACCGCGCCCGGGCATGCCTGAGACGCGCCGCCGGGCAAGCCCGGCACTACGGGAAACGCCGCGGCCTTGAACCCCACTCGTAGAGCGGAGCTTGCTCCGCTGCCCGCTCGGTCTTCGGGAACGCGCCGCCGAGCAAGCTCGGCGCTACAGGGAATGCCACGGCCTTGAAACCACGCGCAGAGCGGAGCTTGCTCCGCTGCCCCGTTCATGGGGCGTCAGCCAACCGGCTGGCATGGCTGGCCGCGAGCTTCCAGCCATCGGGATACCGGATCCAGGTATCGGTGAAACGGAAGTCGGCGGTGAACGCCTGTCCCTGCGAGTCACCCTCGATATGGGTCACCCCGGTGACGATCGCCGCATCGCCATGCAGGCGGATCCGTTGATCCTGGTTACGGAACACGCGATAGCGCGGCTCACGGCTCGCCACTTCGGCGAGATTGGCCGCGAGGTCGGTGACCACGCCGCGCGAATCGACGAGGGTGAAGCCCGGATCCAGATGGCGCTCCAGGGTTTTCGTGTCGGCGTCCTCGAAGGCCCGGCACAACGCGGCCTCCACCGCCAGGATGTCGCGCCGATCCTCGGTCTCGCCGGCCTGCGCCCACGAGGACGCCGCGAGCAGCGCCCACAGCACGTTCGCCCTTTTCCACATCGCCTGTCGCATCGCCCTGCCCCGGTCCGGGATTGCCGGCGATGGTAGCGCGTCGCTACAGGCCGTGACCGTCCTCGGCACGCAGCACCGGCTCCGGCTTGACCCGTACCGCCCACAGCACGCCGCCAATCAGCAGGCCGATGCCGACCAGGGTCAGCGGACGCGGCATCTGTCCGCGCAGCAGGAAGGCATAGGCCAGCGCCGCCAGGGTCTCGAACACGATCAGCTGCCCGACCAGCGCGGTCGGCAGGCGCTGGCTGGCCTGATTCCAGCACAGCGTGCCGAGCCACGAGGCGAACAGGCCGATCGCCACCATCAGCGCGATGAAGAACTCCGGGCGCGGTCCCAGCGGCATCGGGAAATCCGCGCCGCGCAGCTTCATCGCGCCCCACAGCAGCGCATAGCCCAGCAACGCCAGCGGCAAAATCGCCACGCCCTGCGCGGTCGCCCAGGCGCGCGGACTGCGATCCGGATGCGCGCGCAGCCAGTCGGCGTTGCGCAGCGGATACCAGGTCCAGCAGACCACCGCGATCAGCGCCAGCAGCGCCCCGCTGGCGTAGCGCCACGGGTCAGCCTGCGGATCGTTGTGCAGCGCCTCCAACTCCACCTGGTTGACGCAGGCGATGCCCAGCACGATCAGCACCAGCGAAGGCGCCAGCCGGCCCCAGGGCAGGCGGCCGTCGCGATGGCCGTCGCGCAGATTGGCGCTGATCGCGATCACCACCGGCAGGGTGCCGATGATCATGGTCGGCAAGGGCGCACCGGCGCGCTGGATGGCGCTGGCCAGGCACAGGTAGTACAGCAGGTTGCCGATCGCCGCCAGCTTGAGCGCCTCGCGCCAGTCGGCCGCGCGTAGCCGGCGCAGTTCGGCGCGATCGAAGGCGGCCAGCGGCAGCGCGATCAGGCCGAACGCCAGGTAGCGTCCCACCGATTGCAGCGCGGCCGGATACTCCGGCAGCAACAACGGTCCCACGAACACCAGGCCCCACATCAACCCGGCCGCCAGCGCGTACAGCGTTCCCGCCCACATCGTCGTGTTCGTCCGTCCGGAAAACGCTCACTCTAGGCGGCGTTCCCGGTGCCGTCTTGCACCAGATTGCGCCGGCTCAGCCGCGCACCTGGCGCTGGTAGCGCGCCGGAGTGACGCCGTAGCGGCGCGCGAACGCGCGGGTCAGATGGGCCTGGTCGGCCATGCCGGTGGCGGCGGCCACCTCGGCTGGCGCCTCGCCCGCACCCAGGCGCCGCTTGGCCTCGTGCACGCGCAGGGCCATCAGCATCTGTTGCGGGGTGACGTGGTACTGGTCGCGGAACCGGCGCAGGAAGTGGAACGGACTGAGCCCGGCGATGGCGGCGAGCGATTCCAGGGTGACCCGCTGGTCCAGGTGCGCGTGCAGGTAGTCGATGACGTCGCCGAAGCGCTTCGCGCGTTCCACGCCCTCGGGCCGGCCGACACGGGCATGGTCGCGCAGGGTTTCGAGCAGTTGCAGCAGCAGGCCGTCGAAGGCGAGCGGCTCGGCGCGCGCGCGCCACAGCGCATCGAGCAACACGGTCACCCGTGACGCGCGCGTGGCGTCCGCGCGCACCGCGTCGGCGAACCACCAGCCGGATTCGCCGGTGACATCCTCCAGCGCCGCGCGATCCAGGTAGATCATCCGATAGCGCCAGCCGTCGTCGGTTTCCGCGCGTCCGGTGTGCAGCGTCTCCGGGTTCATCAGCACCAGCGAACCGGCCGACGCCAGATGGTCCGCGCCGGCATAGCGGAAGCGTTCCACCCCGGATTCGATCGCGCCCAGCCCGAAAGCCTCATGGGTATGCGGATCGAACGCATGCCGGACGATGTGCGCCCGGTACAGTTCCACGCCCGGCCGGTGCGGCGGGTGCAGGAACTGCGCCGCGTCGCGGGGGGATTCGAATTGTTCCGGCACGCCTTGCATCGCCGGATCATGCCACTGGTCGGCTGTGGCCGCCGCCGCTGGCCGGCACCGCGCCTCGGCGGCGTTGGTGCGCGTACAGGGGCCACGGAAAGGCCGGAACAGACCTCACCGGGTCCGGCGCAGGGAGATTCGATGAAAACCATCCACACCCGCCCGCTGCACTGGCTCGCGATGCTGGGTTTCCTGCTGCTCGGCGCGGCGGTGAGCGCCAGCCTCGGCGCCCTGCTGGGTTGAGGGACTCGATCCGGTCAGGCCGGATCGTTGCTCTCGGGCGTGACCTCGGCCGCCCACGCCAGCGCCTGTCCGGCTTCGGCCGGCTCGAAAGCGCGCACTTCCGTCGCCGGCAGCAGGTGCCCGGCGAACTCGGAAATCCGGCCCAGCCATTGCTTGTCGGTCACCACCGCCGCGCGCGCGAAGCGCGAATATTCACCCAGTTTCTGCACCGCGTAGCGCAGATCCTTGGCCATCGCCTCGGCGCTCAGGCCGGTCATGCCGGCGAGATCGTTGTAGATGCCGATGCGGCGGTATTCGTGCAGGCGCGCTTCGAGCTCGGCAATGCACCGGTCGTAGTCCTCGCCGGTGAGCTGGCCGCTGAAGCGGAAGGCCGCCACGTGCGGCGGCGCGGGAATGCCTTCGATCATCCGTGGACTCCTGCGATGGGCTTCATCGCATCCTCACCGCGGACGCGTCGCGAAAACGTCAACGCCGGCCAGGGTCTCAGTCGATCCGGTAGACCCGCGCCTTGGGCGTGTCTTCCTCGACCTGCAGGAACCAGCGTCCGGCCACGCCGGGCACCACCACGATCTCGGGTGATTCCAGCGGGCGCGACAGTTTCATCTTGCCCTTCAGCACTTTCCACTGCTGGCCGTTGTCCAGTTCGAACACGGTGCCCGGCTCCCAGCCGGCCACGGTGCCCTTGAGGCGCGCGTGGATGGGCTCGTCGTTGAGACCGATCAGCGAACCTTCGTCGCGTGGACGGCGCTCCGGCGCCTGGGTGCGGGCGATGACCTCGGCGCGTTCCTGCGCGCGCGCCTCGACCTGTTCACCGAGCAGGCGATTGAGCAGTTCCAGTTGCGCCGGGGTGAGCTGATCCAGGCCGGTGGCGCGCATCTGCTCGGCGGTGAGCCGCTGCTCGATGTTCACGTGCGGAGCCTGCTGGGCGAACGCCGCCGGCATCCACAGCATCGCCAGTCCCGCCAGCATCCGCGCCTTCGTCTTCATGCCCACGCCTCTGTCCGGCGCGCCCGCGTCGGGCGCGCTTTACGGTTTCGTGAAGATCCTGCTTCCACGGGATGACAGGAAGATGACAGCGCTCAGGCGTCTTGGGTGTCGCCGGACAGCGGCGTGGCCCGCATCGATGGCCGCTGCGCGAAGGCGTCGAACCAGGCCGCCAGGCGCGGCCGTCCCGGCCGGAACGGCGGCAGTTCGCGGAATGCCAGCCAGTCCAGCGCCGTGGCGACCGCGATGTGGCCCACGTGCGGCGGCGCGTCGACGTCCAGTTCCTGTTCCAGCCAGTCGTAGCTGGCGACCAGTTTTTCGATATAGCCGTCGCGCAGCGGCGGATAGCGCAGCGGTTCGGGCCGGCGCACGGTCTCCCAGCGCACCGCGATGCCGGCCTCGCACAGGCCCTGCGCCACCGCCTGCACCCGCAACGCATGCCAGCGCGCCTCGCCGTCGGCGGGAATCAACCGCGCGCCGGTGTGCAGAGTGTCGAGGTAGGCGCAGATCACGTCCGAATCGAAAATCGCCGGATGGCCCGGCCGCAGCAGCACCGGCACCTTGCCCAGCGGGTTCTGCCGGAACACCGCCTCGTTGCGCAGCACCGGGCTGGTCTCGTGGTGGATCACCTCCAGCCGATCGGCCAGGCCGGCCTCGTGGGCGAACACCAGCGCTTTGCGCGCGTAGGGCGAATGGGTCTGGTAGAGCAGTTGCATGAATACCCCGCGTGCCGGAGAAAGGTGAATCCTCCGGATTGGGACGGCGGGAGAACCTTTCAACCGTGGCGTTTCGATCGCCGCGCTCAGGCCCGCCGCAGCGACCAGAATCCGATGTCGCGCCGATGCCGGAAACCCAGCCGCTCGTACAGTTGCAGCGCGCGCGGATTCTCGTGGCTCACGTGCAGGAACGGCAGCGCGCCACGCGCCAGCGTGTCGTTGACGAGCATGGCGGTCAGCCGGCGCGCATGGCCGCGGCCGTTGAAATCCGGATGGGTGCAGATCGCGCTCATCTCGCGGCATTCCCCCGTCCCCAGGCGCTCGCCGATCATCGCGGCCAGGCGTCCGTCCTGGTAGATGCCGAAGTAGCGGCCCATGTCCATGGTGCGTTCGCGGAAGTAATGCGGATAGACCAGTGCGGTCAATGCCAGCACGTCGGCGCGGTGCGCGTCGCCCAATGGCAGGATCTCCGGCCCCTCGGCCACCGGCAACGGCGTCGTGCGGATCATCTGCGCCAGCGGCCGGAACGCCTCCCGCCGCCAACCCGGCGGCGCTTCCGGCGCCACCCCGATCAGGTAGACCGATTCGCCGGGTGCGACCAGCGCTTCCAGCCCGGCGCCGATGTCCCCTTCGGCGGCGCTCGCCACGCCCAGGAACGGCGCATACGCGGCCGGGTAGCGCGCCACCGGGCCCGCGCGCAGCGCGATGTCGCCGTGCAGGCTTTGCAGCGCGGACCAGAACGGATTGTCGAGCGCGGCGTGGACGCGAGGTTCGAGGACTTCGGTATTCATCGTCATGCGGTCGGTGCAGTCGCGGCGATGCGGCAGGCGCAAACCGGCGTTCGCCCATGTTAACCGTGTCGTCACGCCAGCACCCGGGTCCCTCCGGCATATCTGGCGGCGCCGCATGGACCGCTGTCCTCGCGGCCCCTGCCTGAACAGGGCCCCGGCCATTGTCGATTTCCGCCTCGCCCGTTCGTCGACAGTGGGAAGGCCCGTACCGCGGACCTTTCATTCCTCTCAAGACACAGGAGCTCCACCATGTCGTACATCGACGGTTTCCTCATCGCCGTGCCCAACGCCAACAAGGAAAAGTTCATCGCCCACGCCGGCGAGTTCGATCCGATTTTCATGGAGCTCGGCGCCATCCGTGTCATCGAATGCTGGGGCGACGACGTCCCGGACGGGCAAGTCACCGATTTCCGCCGCGCGGTGAAGGCCACCGACGAGGAGACCGTGGTGTTCTCCTGGATCGAATGGCCGGACAAGGCGACCCGCGACGTCGGCATGAAAAAGATGATGGAGGATCCGCGCATGGATGCCGCCAATCCCATGCCCTTCGACGGCAAGCGGATGATCTTCGGCGGCTTCGCGCCCGTGGTGGATCTGAAAAAGTAATCCCCGAAGCGATGTGGAGCGGAGCCCGCTCCGCCGCTCCCGCGCGCGGTGTCGCGGCGCTTCAACCCATGCGCCCGCTCAGGGCATACCCAGCCGGGTGTGCCCGGTGGCGATGCGTCGCTCGATCACGACGGGCGTGGTGCCCTCGCCCTGCCCTTGTTCCCAGATCAGCAGAAACGGCGCCCCGCGGTTTTCAATCTCCAGTTCGGCGCGATTGGCGCTGCCGCGCCAGCGCAGATCGACGTGGCCATCACCCACGCGGACATTCTCGACCGTCATGTGATTCCAGCCGGCCGGCGGCCGCGGTGCGAACCGCAGCCGCTTCGCCGCCGCATCCACGTCCAGCCCGAGCATGCCGTGGATGGCCGCGGACAGGAACGCCGCCGAGGACCAGGTCTGTTCCGGCACCGATTCGCGCTGCGGCTCCGGACGATCGCCGCGCATGACCTCGTGCATGTGCCCCGGCGAATCCGCGCCGGCCCAGGACACCAGGCTGCGCCACAGCGTCGCCGCCTGCTCCGGCCTGCCCGCGCGCCACAGGGTCTCGGCCGCCATCGCCGTGCCCAGTCCCCACACGCTGCCGCGCGAATAGGCTTCCGGGTCGTAGTCGGCGGCCGTATCCGGCCGGCTGCGCAGCCCCCACGCGGTGAGGTAGGCCGGACGGGAAAGCTGGCCCAGCGTGGCATCGACTTCCGCATCCGTCGCCGCTCCGGAACGGATGGCCGCCAGATCCGCCGGCGAGGTGCTTTCGCCCGCCTTGCCGGCATGGGTGAAACCGCTGATCCAGCGCTGTCCGGCCTCGTCGCGATAACGCCTGCGCAACTGGATGCGCGCCTGCTCGGCGGCGCTGGCGGCATCTCGGCCCAGCGCCTCGTCACCCTGCACCCGCGCCAAGGCCGACATCGCCTGCGCGGTTTCGACCCAGGCCGCCGACAGGGTCAACTCGTCGGTCAGGCGATCCTGCTCGTTCGCGCTCATCTTGTCGGCCGGCACGCGCGGCAGGCCGTCATCGGGATCGCGCGTGGAAAGGCAATAGCGGTAGGCCTTGAGGACGGCGGGCCAGTGCTTGCGCAGGAACGCCGTGTCGCCGCTGGCGCGGACGTATTCGGCCAGCACCCCGATGAAATCGAACGCGATATCGACATGCACGTACATGTACGGATAGTCGCCGGCCCAGTCCAGGAAACCCGCGCTCTGCGACATCTCGTGCCAGATCATGCCGTTGTCCGGATGCTGGTAGCGCAGGATGAACGCCAGTTCTTCCGCCGCACGCTCGAAGCGGCCTTCGTGGATCAACGCGCGCGCACCGACCAGGCCGTCGCCGGCGAAGTACCACGCGTACTGCGGACGCCGCGCGCCGTGGGATGGTCCGTAACCGGCGACCAGTCCGCAGCCCAGCCGCGCGTTGCAGGTCCACGCCTGCTCCAGCGCAATCTGGGCCCAGCCCAGCGCGCGATTGGCGTCGGCGTCGGGCGTGGTGATCCGCAGCCGGTCGGAGGACACGAAACGCGCCGCGTCTTCCGCCGGCGCGGGCCGACGCAAGGCCGCGGTGGTGGCATGCACGTCCTCGCCCGCCTCGCTCTGTCCGGCGAACACCAGTTCCGCGCAGCGTTTCGTGCCGCAGGCTTGCGGCTGCAAGCGCAGGAACAGCGGCAGGCCGAACTCGCTGCCACGCCGATCGTTGTTCGGCTCGCTGTGCTCCGTCGCCTGCGGCGAGGACACCAGCGCACGGAACCGCTTGCGCGGTTCGCTGATCAGGAACCCCTTCGCCTGCGCATCCCAGGCCAGTTCCTGCCCACCCACCGCCGCCGGCCACATCAGGTTGAGTGACGGCCGGAAACGGATCTCCAGTCCGATGTCGTCGCCATCCAGTTCGTAGCGCACGATGACGCCGGGCAAGCGGCCGCGCGTCTCCACGCGCTCGCGCAGCGCGAACCCCGGGCCCGCGTAATGTCGGGTCACGCCCAGCGGATCCACTTCCGCCGAGACCAGATAGGCCAGCCCGTCACGCGTCTTTCCGTCGATCACGAATCCAGGCCGATAGCCGGCCGCGATCTGCAACGGAAACGTCCACAGTTCCAGCCCGTCCTCGGAATAGCCGCCGGCGAAAGCGCGCAGGCCATGCGCCGACAGGTAGCGGTTCTCGCGCGGCTGCTCGATCGACCAGCGCGGCAATCCGGACGGCGTCGGCGCCGATTCCGCCGCGGAGAGCGGCGTCGACAGGAATGACAGCAACAGGCAGAGCAGACCCGGCCAATGGCGCATGAAGAACCTCGTGGGGAAGCGCGTCCTGCGGCGGATGTCCTGAATTCGCACCCTAAGCCATGACCCGACATGCGCGCCAATTGCAGCGCAGCATGGTGTCCACTGAAACCATTCGGGCACTGTGGCAGACTCGCCGCATGACACCGCGAATCCTCCTCCGCGCGCTGGTGCTGGCGATGTGCTGCGTGATTTCCGCGTCCGCCGTCGCGGCGCCGCCCTCGCGCGTGCTGATCTTCAGCAAGACCGCGGGTTTCCGCCACGATTCCATTCCCGGCGCGGTGGCCGCGCTCAGCGACATCGCCCGCCGGCAGTCACTCGATGCGGATGCCAGCGAGGACGCATCGGTGTTCACGCCGGACCGATTGCGGCGCTACCGCGCGGTGGTCTTCGTCAACACCACCGGCGACATCCTGGATCCGGAGCAGCAGCGGGTGCTGGAAGCTTTCATCCGTGCCGGCGGCGGCTTCATGGGCGTGCACGCGGCGGCGGATACCGAATACGACTGGCCGTGGTACGGCGAACTGGTCGGCGCGTGGTTCCTCGGCCATCCACCCGGGTTGCAGACCACCCGCGTGCGTTTCGGCCACGACGGTATCGCGGCGCGTGGGCGCGAATGGCGGGTCACCGACGAGATCTACAACTACCGGCGCAATCCGCGCGGTTCGGTCGCAGTGATCGCGACGGTGGACGAGCACGATTACGCCGGCGGCACCATGGGCGATGATCATCCCATCGCCTGGTGTCACGGTTTCGAAGGCGGCCGCGCCTGGTACACCGGACTGGGCCACGACGCGGCGATGTATTCGGACGCGACCTTCCTGCGCCACCTCCGGCGCGGCCTGCGCTACGTGACCGGCCGCGCGGAGACGTGCTGATCAGGCGGCCGGGCAGGCGTCGCGGCGTCCGGCCTCGAACGCCTTGACCGCCGCTTCATCGGCCGGCACCGGGCGTTCGCCGTCGTCGAAGATCACCCGCCACTGGCCATCGCCCCCCCGTTGCCACACCGATCCGAAGCGGCCCAGCCGATGGCTGCCGTCCTTCGGATTGCGATACAGCGCCGGACCGCTGGAATAGGCCGTGCGGCCGTCGCCGCCCACCGAGACCCGTTCCGGATACCAGCGCAGTTCCAGCGCCTTGCCTTCGATCAGCGGCATCCAGTCGGCGACGATCGCGTCGCGGCCGCGGGTGGGTTGGTGGCCCACGCCGAATACCGCGTCGGCATGCAGGAAACCGGCGAAGGCAGTGGCGTCGTGCCGGGCCAGCGCGTCGGCGAAGCCGAGTTCCCGCGCCCACACCGCGCAGCGCGCGTCGTCTTGCGCCGCCGGCATTGGCGAGTCCTCCCCAGCCGCGGCGCCCGCCGCCAGGCCCGCCAGTACCAGCAGGGCCGAAAGTCGTGGACCGTCTGTCATGCGAAATTCTCCGAAACCTGCCAAGCTCTGCGGCATTCCATTCCCATCCGTCCTTCCATGCGCCTGCCATTCGTCAGGGCCGCGTGGCTGGCCGCCGCATTGCTGCTGTCGGCTGGCTGCGCGACCCGCGCTCCGCACTCTCCCGTCGCTCCCGCCTCCGAACCGGACACCCTGCTGCTGATCTCCCTGGACGGCGTCCGCGCCGAATACCTCCAGCGCGGCATCACGCCCCACCTCGCCCGCCTGGGCCGCGAAGGCGTCCGCGCCGAGTGGATGGCGCCGTCCTATCCCTCGCTGACCTTCCCGAACCATTACACCCTGGTGACCGGCCTGCGCCCGGACCATCACGGCATCACCAACAACACGATGATCGACGAACACCTCGGCGGCTTCTCGCTGAGCAACCGCGAGGCGGTCGGGGATGCGCGCTGGTGGAGCGGCGAGCCGATCTGGGTCGGCGCGGAAAAGGCCGGGCTCCGTACCGCGACCATGTTCTGGCCGGGTTCCGAGGCCGCCGTGCAGGGCGTCCGCCCCACCCAGTGGTTCCCGTTCGACAAGGCCTTCGCCATCGATGATCGCGTGCGCCAGGTGCAGGCCTGGCTGGATTTGCCGGCCGCCGAACGGCCGCGCCTGATCACGCTGTATTTCGAGCACGTGGACACCGCCGGCCACGACAACGGCCCGGCTTCGCGCAATGTCGAGGACACCCTGAGGGCGGTCGATGCCGCCGTCGGCCAGCTCGTGGACGGTATCGATGCCCGCGGCGAGCGCGATCGCGTGAACATCATCGTGGTCTCCGATCACGGCATGACCGCGACTTCGCCCGAGCGCGTGATGGTCATCGAAGACCGGGTCTCCCCGGACGACGCGGAAGCCGTCACCGTCGGCCAGGTGGTCGGTTTCAATCCCCGCGCCGGCCATGAGGCCGCCGCCGAACGGCAATTGCTCGGCCGCCGCGATCACGCCGAATGCTGGCGCAAGCAGGACATGCCCGCGCGCTGGCATTACGGCACCCATCCGCGCGTGCCGGCCATCGTCTGCCAGGCCGACGAAGGCTGGCTGCTGGTGAAACGCGAAGCGGTCGAAAAGTGGCGCCGCAACGGCTGGAAAGGCGGTGGTTCGCACGGCTACGACCCGGCGCTGCCGTCGATGCGCGCGATCTTCCTGGCGCGTGGTCCGGCATTCCGGCAGGGCCTTGCCGTGCCCGGCTTCGACAACGTCGACGTCTATCCGCTGCTGGCCCGCCTGCTGGGCGTTACGCCCGCGCCCAACGATGGCAATCCGCGGACCCTGCTGCCGATCCTGCGCAGCGCAGAGGCCGCTTCGCCGCCTCGGCATTGATGTCCGAAAACGGTGAGTCGGAGGCCATGGGCGGTGCTAGCCTGCACCCATGTCCTCCCCTCCCCATCCCGCCGGCCTGCCCGATCACCGCGTCTGCGAACAGGCGCGGCTGAGCCGGGATCCACGCTTCGACGGCCTGTTCTTCACCGCCGTCACCAGCACCCGCATCTATTGCCGGCCGGTCTGCCCGGCCCCGGCGCCGAAGCCGGCCAACGTCACCTACTACCCGAACGCGGCCGCGGCCGAAGCCGACGGCTTCCGTCCCTGCCTGCGCTGCCGGCCGGAACTGTCGCCGGGCGACGGTGCCTGGCGGCGCGGCGACGAAACCGTCGCGCGGGCCCTGAAGCTGATCGACCAGGGCGCGCTGGCCGAACGTCCGCTCGCGGATCTGGCCGGTTCGCTCGGCCTGGGCGAACGCCAGTTGCGGCGCCTGTTCAATGACCGCCTGGGCGCCAGTCCGATCGGCGTGCACGGCACCCGCCGGCTGCTGTTCGCCAAGCAGCTGCTCACCGAGACGCGCCTGCCGATCACCCAGGTCGCGCTGGCTGCGGGTTTCGGCAGCCTGACCCGCTTCAACACCAGCTTCCGCGAGGCCTACCGGATGGCGCCGCGCGATCTGCGCAAGCGCGAATCAAGCGTGGACGACGAAGGCGTCGCCCTGCGGCTCGGTTACCGGCCGCCATATGACTTCGAGGCCATGCTGGATTTCCTGCGCGGCCGCGCCCTGCCCGGCGTCGAGTCCGTGGACGCGGACAGCTACGCGCGGGTCATCGGCGACGCCGAGGCGCCGGGCTGGCTGCGGGTGAGCCGCTGGAGCGCGAAGCCCGATGATCACGCGCTGCGGCTGGAACTGCATGGCGCCGCGCCGTCGCAGCTGCTCGCCATCGTCAGCCGCATCCGCCGCATGTTCGACCTGGACGCCGACCCGCAGGCGATTGCCCGTGCCCTGGGTGCGGACCCGCGCCTGCAACCGCTGCTGCGCAAGCGCCCCGGCCTGCGCCTGCCCAGCGGCTGGGACGGCTTCGAAATCGCGGTGCGCGCGATCATCGGCCAACAGGTCAGCGTGGCCGCCGCGCGCACGCTCACGGCGCGCCTGGCCCAGCGGCACGGCACGCCGCTGCCGGCCCCGTTCGGCACCGGACTCGCGCACCTGTTTCCCACCGCCGAGGCATTGGTCGACGTCGATCTCACCGCGATCGGCCTGACCCGTGCGCGCGCCGCGACCATCAACGCGATGGCGCGCGCACTGCTGGACGGTCGCGTCGATTTTCGCGGCGAACGCACGCTGGAGGATTTCACCGCGCGCTGGGTCGCCCTGCCGGGCATCGGCCCGTGGACGGCCAACTACATGGCCATGCGCGCGCTCGGCCATCCCGATGCGTTTCCCGCCGACGACCTGGTGTTGCAGAAAGCCGTGCCCACCGACGGCAGCCGGATGACCGCCAAGGCGCTCACCGCCCGCGCCGAAGCCTGGCGCCCCTGGCGCGCCTACGCGGTGATCCAGTTGTGGCGCGACAGCATGCCCGCCCCCAAGCCCTTGCCCGCTTCACCATTGCCCGTGTCAACGCCATGAATACTCCCCTGCACTACCGCCATATCGACAGCCCGGTCGGCCCGCTGCTGCTGGTGGCCGATGACACCGCGCTGCGCGTGATCGAGTTCGACAATCCGCGCCATCCGTACAAGCGATCGCCGGACTGGCAACCGGGCGACAACGCGGTGATGCGTGAAACGGCGCGCCAGCTGGGCGAGTACTTCCGCGGCAAGCGCCAACAGTTCGATCTGCCGCTCGCGCCGCAGGGCACCGATTTCCAGCGCGTCGTCTGGCACACGCTGGCCGACATCCCCTACGGACAGACCATCAGCTACGCGGAACTGGCGCGGCGGGTGGACAAGCCCACCGCCACCCGCGCGGTAGGCGCGGCGAATGGACGCAACCCGTTGCCGATCGTACTGCCCTGCCATCGCGTGATCGGCGCGGACGGCAGTCTGACCGGATTCGGCGGCGGCCTGCCGACCAAGCAGTATCTGCTGACCCTGGAAGGCGCATTGCCGGCCGGCGATCTGTTCGGTTGAATGCCGCGGCGTTCTAGAATGGCCGCATGAGCGCTTCTTCCACGCATTCCTTCGATGGCGTCCTGCTGGACGCGAACCTGATCACCCTGGATGGCGATGCCGGCTACGGCGTCATCGAGCAGGGCGTGCTGGCCTGGCGCGATGGCCTGTTCGATTTCGTCGGCACCCGCGCGGATTGGGAGCATCGCGGCAACGCTGACGATCGCCCGACGCAGCATGCCGAAGGCCAGTGGGTGACCCCAGGCCTGGTCGACTGCCATACGCACACCGTTTTCGCCGGGGATCGCGCCGGCGAGTTCGAGCAGCGCCTGCAAGGCGTGAGCTACGAGGACATCGCGCGCGCCGGCGGCGGCATCGTGTCCACCGTGCGCGCCACCCGCGCCGCCAGCGAGGACGAACTGCTTGCGCAGTCACTGCCGCGCGCGCGCGCGCTGCTCGCCGATGGCGTGACCACCCTGGAAATCAAGTCCGGCTACGGTCTGGATCTGGAAAACGAGCGCAAGATGCTGCGGGTCGCGCGCCGGATCGGCGAACAGCTCGGCGTCACCGTGCGCACCACCTTCCTCGGCGCGCACGCGTTGCCGCCGGAATACGGCGGACGCGCCGACGCCTACATCGACGCGGTATGCGAGTGGCTGCCGCAACTGCATGCCGAAGGACTGGTCGATGCGGTGGACGCCTTCTGCGAACGCATCGCCTTCGATACCGCGCAGACGCGTCGGGTGTTCGAGGTCGCGCGATCGCTCGGCCTGCCGGTCAAGCTGCATGCGGATCAGCTCAGCGACGGCCATGGCGCTGCACTGGTCGCCGAGTTCGACGGCCTGTCGGCCGACCACGTCGAATACACCTCCGAGGACAGCGTGCGCGCGATGGCGCGGCACGGCACGGTCGCCGTGCTGTTGCCGGGCGCCTTCCACGTGCTGCGCGAAACCAGGCTGCCGCCGCTGGAGGCATTCCGCGCCCATGGCGTGCCGATGGCGGTGGCGACCGACTGCAATCCCGGCACCGCGCCGCTGCAATCGCTGCGGCTGGCGATGTCGCTGGCCTGCACGCATTTCCGGCTCACCCCGGAAGAAGCGCTGCGCGGTGCCACCACGCAGGGCGCGCGCGCGCTCGGCCTGTCGGATCGTGGTGCGCTGGCGGTCGGGCAGCGCGCGGATTTCGTGCGCTGGAACATCGCCCAGCCCGCACAGCTGAGCTACTGGCTGGGTGGTGAACTGGTGGCGGGCGTGTATGCCGGTGGCCGGCGCGTACGCTGACGATTCACCGCGCTCTTCGCTGCCGTTGATAGCGGACCTTCACCCGCCGCAGGCCCCGCGCTTTCCTCTTCCGGGAACCCCCCATGCCGCAACCGTCCACGCTGTTCGCCTTCGCCCTCATCTGCCTGGGCATGGTGCTGACGCCAGGCCCGAACATGATCTACCTCGTATCCCGGTCGATTTCGCAGGGACGCATGGCCGGTCTGGTTTCGCTGGGCGGCGTCGCCCTGGGCTTCGTGTTCTATGTGGTGTGCGCGGCCTTTGGCATCACCGCATTGATGATGGCGGTTCCCTACGCCTACGACGCCTTGCGGCTCGCCGGTGCGCTGTACCTGCTCTACCTCGCCTGGCAGGCCATCCGGCCCGGCGGACGCTCACCGTTCCAGGTGCGTGACCTGCCCCGGGATGGTCCGCGCAAACTGTTCGCGATGGGGTTCGCCACCACGCTGCTCAATCCGAAAGTCGCGGTGATGTATCTGTCGCTGCTGCCGCAGTTCATCGATCCGGCGCAGGGCAGCGTGCTGTCGCAGTCGCTGTTGCTCGGGTTCACCCAGATTTCGGTGAGCGTCAGCGTCAATGCGTTGATTGTCGCCATGGCTGGCTCGATCGCCCTGTTCATCGGCCAGCGCCCGCTGTGGCAGGTCGTGCAGCGCTGGCTGATGGGCACCGTACTGGCGGGTTTGGCCGCGCGCATGCTGGTCGAAGGCCGGCGCTGACGAACATCCGCCAGCCGGCCCGCGGCCGAAACCCGGCACAAAGAAAAACCCCGGCGCGAACCGGGGTTTTCTTTTCCTGCGGCCGGATCCGGAGACCCGCTGCGGAAGGCTCAAGCCTTGGCGACGGCCTTCTTGGCCACGGCCTTCTTGACCGGGGCCTTCACCACGGTCTTCTTGGCGGTCGCCGTCGCGGCGACACCGGCCTTGGCCACGGTGCTCTTGCGCGCGTTGCCATAGCTGGACACGTAGCGCTTGCCCTTGGCGGTCTTGCGGTCACCCTTGCCCATCGTTGTTCTCCTGATTCATTGAATTGCCGCGCTGGCGAAACGACCCGGGCGGGGCCGTGCGCGAGGCCGCAAAGCCTATCACAGCGGGGCCTGAAAGCCTTGGCCCGCGCGTCTCAGTGCGCGCAACTGGCGTCGTGGATGTGCCAGTGGTTCAGCCGCAGGTTCACCAGATGGGCGAGCCCCACCAGGGTGCCGCCCAGGGTCATGACGATGGCGTGGATGATCACCGGCTCGTGCAGCGGCGGGTACAGCACACCGGCCCAGAGCGTCACCAGGCCGATGACCAGCAGGCCCAGCGCGCGGAATGCGCGGTGGCGGCGATAGCCCCAGAGCAGGCTGAACAAGCCCAGCACGGTCACGAACACGACGAATGCCCGCTCGAAGCCGTCGCCCAGCCACGCCGACAGGCCCAGCGACGGAATTGCCGCCAGCAGGAAGGGGGTCAGGGCGCAGTGGATGGCGCAGATCATCGAACCGGTGGCGCCGAAGCGGTCCAGCAGGCGGCGGAAACGTTCATTCATGGCGGCAAGTATGACTTCCGGGAGGGGTACCTTTTCGGTATTGGTATATTATAACATTCGTCAAGTCCCCATCCATTCATTCGGACCGCCTCCCCACATGAAGCCATCCCGCTCCCTCCCCCGCCGTCATCTGCTCGCCCGCGCCCTGGCCGTCGCCGTCTTCGTCCCGGCCGGCGCCGCGGCCTTCGCCGCCGATGCCGACGCCGACGCTTCCCGCACGCCCCGGGACCTGGACGCCGTGGTGGTGACCGCTTCGCCGCTGAAGGGCAGCGCCGAATCGCTGGCCAAGCCGGTGGAAGTCCTGGTCGGCGAAGAGCTGGACCGCAACAAGGCCGCCACCCTCGGCGACACCGTCGCCAAGCTGCCCGGTGTGCAGACCACCTTCTTCGGCACCGGCGTCGGCCGCCCGATCATCCGTGGTCAGGAAGGCCCGCGCGTGCAGGTGCTGTCCGGCGGTATCGGCTCGATGGACGCCTCCACCGTCAGCGCCGACCACGCGGTCAGCATCGAGCCGTTCCTGGCCGATCAGATCGAAGTGCTGAAGGGACCGGCCACCCTGCTGTTCGGCAGCGGCGCGATCGGCGGCGCGGTCAACGTGGTCGATGGCCGCCTGCCCGACACCCTTCCGGAAGATCCTTTCAGCGGCCGGGTGGAAGTACGCGGCAACACCGTCAACGACGAGCACAGCGGCATGTTCCGGCTCGACGGCGTCAACGGCAACTGGGTGCTGCACGTGGACGGCCTGGTGCGCAACACCGACGACTACGACATCCCCGGCTACGCGGTGCTCGAACATCACGAGGACGGCGAAGAGGATCACGCGCACGAGGAAGAACAGCCCAAGGGCACGCTGCCGAACAGTTCGGTGCGCACCCGCGCCGGCGCGGTCGGCGCGACCTGGCTGGGCGAAAAGGCGTACTTCGGCCTGGCCGCCAGCACCTACCGCAACAACTACGGCATTCCCGCCGGCGCGCACGTGCATCACGACGATCACGGCCACGAGCACGAGGGCGAGGAAGAGGAAGCGCACGAGGAAGAAGGTCCGGTCCGCATCGACATGGTGCAGAACCGCATCGATGTGAAGGCCGGCGTCTATGATCCTTTCTCGTTCCTCACGGCGATCAACCTGCGCGGCGCCTACAACGACTACGAGCACGTCGAACTGGAAGGCGGCATGCCGGCGACCCGCTTCACCAATCGCGGCCGCGAGCTGCGGCTGGAAGCGGTGCAGAAGGAACTGGCCGGCTGGCGCGGCGCGTTCGGCCTGCAGTACGGCCGCAGCGACTTCGGCGCGATCGGCGAGGAAGCCTTCGTTCCCGCGACGGTCACCGACACGCTCGGCGTGTTCGTGGTCCAGGAGAAGGAATTCGGCCCGTGGAAACTGGAACTCGGCGGCCGCCATGATCAGGTCAAGCTGGATCCGGAGGCCCACGCGGACCGCGACTTCAACGTGACCAGCCTGTCCGGCGCGGCAATCTGGCGGATCACGCCGGTGTTCGATCTGCGCTTCGGCCTGGACAGCGCCGAGCGCGCACCCACCAACGAGGAACTGTTCGCCGCCGGCACCCACGTCGCCACCCAGTCGGTGGAAATCGGCAACGCCGATCTCGACAAGGAACGCAGCCGCCGCGCGGAAGTCGGTCTGCACGCGCATACCGATCGCGTCGAGTTCAAGCTGGCGGTCTACCAGACCAACTTCAAGGACTTCATTTATCTCGCCGACACCGGCATCGAGGAAGGCCTTCCGGTACGCCTGTGGACGCAGCAGGATGCGAAGTTCAAGGGCGCGGAAGCCGAGGCGCGCATCAAGCTGGTCGATTCCGCCACGGCCGGCGCGTGGGATCTGCGGTTGTTCGGCGACACCGTGCGCGCGGAACTGGACGGCAGCGGCACGCGCAACGTGCAGTTCGACGTTCCCCACGGCGACCACTCGCATCACTATGCGGTCGACCTGGCGCAGGGCGGCAATCTGCCACGCATCGCCCCTACCCGCTTCGGCGCGAACCTCGAATGGTCGCTGGGCGGCTGGCGCGCGTCGGTGGGCGCGGTCCGTTACGCCAAGCAGGACGATGTCGCGCAGAACGAGGAGCCCAGCCCCGCCTACACCCTGGTCGACGCGCATCTGGCGTATCGCTGGGACCGGCCGGAAACCAGCTGGGAACTGTTCCTGGACGGCAGCAACCTGACCGACAAGGAAGCCCGCCCGCATACCTCGCTGCTGCGCGATTTCTCGCCGCTGCCGGGCCGCGGCGTGGCGTTCGGCATCCGCGCCTACTTCTGACAGGCCTCTCTCCGCCTGTGCGAAGCACGGCCACCCGCAAGGGTGGCCGTTTTGCTTGGGCGTGGCATCGGACTCTCGTGTAGCGCCGAGCTCGCTCGGCGGCTTTGGCTTTGACCTCCCCACCCGCGGAATCGCGTCAGCGGAGCAAGCTCCGCTCTACGGCACGGAATTCCCACATCCCGTATGGGTTATTGATTTATGTGCATATACACATATAATCCAGCTCCCGCCCCGGGTCCGTGTCCATGTCCTCCTTCCGCAGTCCCTGCACCTGCTTCCACCTGCGCCGGGCGACCCGCCGGGTCACCCAGATCTACGACCGCGAACTGGCGGCGGTGGATCTGAGCCTGAACCAGTACAGCGTCCTGCGCCGCGCCGGCGAATCGCCGCGCACGCTCGGCAGCCTGGCCGACGAACTTGGCATGGACCGCACCACCCTCACCCGCAACCTCAAGCCGCTGCTGGCCACCGGCCTGCTGGCCGAGACGCGCGGCGAGGATGCGCGCCAGCGCCTGCTGCAACTGAGTGATGCCGGTCGCCAGCGGCTGGAGGCGGCACGCCCGCACTGGCAGCGCGCGCAACGGATCATCGACGAGGCGTTCGGCGCCGATGCGGTCGCCCGCCTCCACGCCGATCTCGACACCCTGACCGAACGCCTGCATGCCCGGGAGGCCGCAGAATGACCGCCCGCTCCCGCATGCCCTGGGCGTTGCTGCTCGCCGCCGCCGCCACGCTCATGATCACGATGGGCGCGCGCCAGACCACCGGCCTGTTCGTCGCGCCGATCCACGAAAGCACCAGCGTCGGCATCGCCGCGATCAGCTTCGCGATGGCGATCGGCCAGTTCACCTGGGGCGCGGTGCAGCCAGTGTTCGGCGCGTTCGCCGACAAGCGCGGCTCCACCGGCGTGCTGGTACTGGGCGCGGTGCTGCTGGCGATCGGCCTGGCGATGACGCCGTGGGTGAAGTCGCAGTGGGGCCTGATGTTCACCCTCGGCCTTCTTACCGCCGCCGGCGCGGGCGCGGGCAGCTTCTCGATCCTGATTGGCGCCACCGCCCGGCAGATGGCACCGGAACAGCGTTCCTTCGCCGCCGGCTTCATCAACGCCGGCGGTTCGATGGGACAGTTCGTGTTCGCGCCACTGGTGCAGATGATGATCAGCGTCGCCGGCTGGGCCACCGCGATGTACGGCCTGGCGTTGGCCTCGCTGGCGGCGATTCCGCTGGCCTGGCCGCTGCGCCGGCGGGCGGCGCCGGCGCTCGCCACAAGTTCCGACGGCGTACCGCCCGCCGCGGAAATCACCCTACGCGAACAGATCCGCATCGCCCTGCGCGATCGCAGCTACTGGATGCTGCATCTGGGCTTTTTCACCTGCGGCGTGCACATCGCCTTCCTGGTCACCCACCTGCCCGGGGAGATCGCGCTGTGCGGCCTGCCGGCCAGCGTATCCGCCGCTTCCATCGCGCTGATCGGTCTGTTCAACGTCGCCGGCAGTCTCGCCGCCGGTGCGCTGGGCCAGCGCTTCCGGATGAAGTGGATCCTGGCGGTGATGTACGCCAGCCGCGCGGTGATGATCGCGATCTACCTGGTGTCGCCGCCGACGCCGATCACCTTCTATGTATTCGCCGCCGCGCTGGGCTTCACCTGGCTGGCGACCGTGCCGCCGACCGCCGGCCTGGTCGGCAAGCTGTTCGGCCCGCGCTACCTGGGCACGCTGTTCGGCCTGACCCTGCTGTCGCACCAGTTGGGCGGCTTCTTCGGTGCATGGCTGGGCGGCGTGACGATGGAGCGCTTCGGCAACTATTCGCTGATGTGGTATGCCGACATGGCACTGGCCCTGCTGGCCGCCGCGGCCAACCTGCCGATCCGCGAGAACGCGCCCAGGCTCAAGCTGGCGACGGCTTGATCATCCGGATTGCACCGGCTCCCACCTGGATTTGACCTGTGGGAGCGACGCAAGTCGCGATGAGCGGATGCACGAATGGCATCGCGACTTACGTCGCTCCCGCAACGGCATTCCAACTCAATCCGCGCTGGCGGCTTCCGCGCAGCGGGCGCACAGGCCGTGCACTTCCAGGGTCTGCGCCTGCGGCTGGAAGCCCAGCGCCTTGGCGCGCCGCTCCAGTTGATCCACCACCTCGCGGTCCTCCAGCTCCACCGCGCTATGGCAGCGATCGCAGATCAGGAACGGCACCGAATGCTGGGCGCTGTTGGGATGGTGGCAGGCGACGAAGGCATTGACCGATTCCAGCTTGTGGACGAAACCATTGGCCATCAGGAAATCCAGCGCGCGGTACACCGTCGGCGGCGCGTCCGCGCCCACGCCCTTGGTGGCGCGCACCCAGTCCAGCAGCTCATACGCCTTCACCGGCTTGCCGGCATCGGCGATCAGTTCCAGCACACGCGCACGGATCGGGGTCAGCCGCAGGCCGCGCTCCTGGCACGCGTGTTCGACCGCGCGCACGAAACCGCGCGCGTCGCTGACATGATGCTTCGGATCCGTACAACTGTGCGTCTTGGGCATGGGGTCCCTCGTTTCAGGCTGCTCCGCCTGTCTTGATAAGCGCTGCATCGATGCGTTTCAAGGCCTGCTCGCGCCCCGCCAGATAAACCGTCTGGGAGATATCGGGACTCACCTGGGTGCCGGTGATCGCCACCCGCATCGGCTGGGCGACCTTGCCCATGCCGATTTCCAGCGCGGCGGCGGCGTCATGCAGGGCGGTGGAAACCGACTCGACGGTCCATTCCGCGGCCTGTGCCAGCAATTCCCGCGCCTTGGCCAACGGCGCGTGCGCGGCGGCGGTCAGGTGCTTGGCGACCGCAGCCTCGTCGTAGCTCTCCAGCGGCAGGTACCAGACGGCGGCACGTTCGGCCATTTCCTTCAGCGTCTGCACGCGATCGCGCATGGCCACCACCACGTCGGCCGGACGCGGCCCCTGGTCGACATCCAGGCCCAGCTTGCGCAGCTGGTACTCCAGGTGCGGCGCGATGCTGTCCGGCTCGTCGGACTTGAGGTAATGCTGGTTGACCCAGCCCAGCTTGGCCATGTCCAGCCGCGCGGCCTTGGAATTGACGTCCTCCACCGAGAACAGATCCATCAGCTCCTGGCGGCTGAAGATTTCCTGGTCGCCGTGCGACCAGCCCA
>OFCZ01000007.1_pt1 | contig 112064 bp, 101 predicted proteins | sample 1521011 | NCBI WGS metagenome assembly OFCZ01 (sample SAMEA2532532, study PRJEB24079) | metagenome | biome: bacteria; feature: seaside; material: soil | place: India | collected 2012-02-01 | depth 0.1 m | reverse complement strand
TGGCCAGCGGCGGCAGCGTGACCCGATAGCCGCTGGCGCCCCTACCCGGCGTCTCGCGCGGGGTCGCGCGGCCGAGCGCCGGCTCGATCCGGCCGCGTGCGAGATCGGCGGCGGCCCGTTCGGCGAACGGACCGGCGCGGAAGCAGGTCCGCGCGGCGGCGGTGGGCGCGGTGACCGCCGCGGTGGGCGACGTCGCCGGCAAAGGCGAAGGGGGTGGCGTGACAGCGGTGACGGCGGCCCGCGGCGCGGCCGGTGGCGCCACGGGTTCCACCAGTTCCAGCCTCGTCACCCCCGCCGGCACTTCCGGCAATGGCGACGCGACGGGTTCGGGGCGGGTGAGCCACCAGGCGGCCACGCCCAGGTTGAGGACGGCCAGCAGGACGATCAGGGCACGAATCAGCATGCGGGGATTCTATCCATGGCGGTCACGCCACCGCATCGGTGGGCCGGCCGGCCTTCGCCCATTGCGCCAGCCCCTCCAGTACCAGCGACGGGGCGAATTCCGCTTCCGGAAGTCCCGCACGCAATGCCTCGGCGCCCCCCCCGTGCAGCAGCAGCGTCGGCGTCTGGCCGAGTTCGCGGGTGGCCTGCCGCAGGCTGCGTTCGATCAGGCCCAGCGCGGCGCCGTCGCAGCCGGACGCCAGCGCGTCCTCGGTGTCGTCGGCGAACTCGCGGTAGATGCCGCCCTGCGGCGGCAACTGCGCGGCGGCCTGGTGCAGCGCGGCGCGCATCAGCGCGGGCGAAGGCGCGATGCGCCCGCCCCGGTGCAGGCCGCGCGCGTCCAGCAGATCGATGGTGATGGCGGTGCCGACGCCGGCGATCATCCACGCACGCGCGCCGCGGGCATGCGCCGCGACCATCGCCAGGAACCGATCCACGCCCAGCTTCTCCGGCCGCGCGTAGGCGATGCGCACGCCCGCGAACGCGGCCTGCGTGCGGGCGAGCGAGATGCGCTGGAATCTTTCGGTCAGCGCGTCGATCACGGCCAAGGTCAGCGCCGGTGACGCGACGCTCGCCAGGCAGGCCGAATCCGCCGCGGCCGGCAGATGCCGCCGCAGGGCTTCGGCGAATCCGCGTTCGTCATGGCCGAACGCGATCACCCCGCCGGGACGTCCGTCGCCGTCCAGTTGCGTGCACTTGAGCCGCGAGTTCCCCAGATCGAACAACCATTGCGTCATTGCGCCCTCACACTGATTTCCCCGGCATGCACGTTCTCCCAGGCGCCATCGATCAGGACGCGCAATGCGCCGTCCTCGGCCAGGCCACCGGCGACGCCATGACGCGTCTGCCGCGGCCCGTGTATCGCCACTTCCCGCCCGGCCAGCACGTCCAGCGAGGCGAAGCGCGGCAGGAACGGCGCCAGGCCATCGCGATCGAACTGATCCAGCGCCGGCAGCAGGCGCGACAGCAACATCGCCGCCAGCGCATTGCGATCCGGCGCGGTGCCACTCAGCGCGGCCAGATCGATCCACGGCTGATCGATGCCGGCCGCGAACGTCGCCGGCATGCGCACATTGATGCCGATGCCGATGATCGCCCGGACCGGGCCGCCGTGTTCGCCGCCGCCTTCGACCAGCACGCCGCCCAGCTTGCGGCCATCCACCACCAGATCGTTGGGCCATTTGAGCCCGGTGCCGGCGAACCCCAGCGCGCGCAGCGCCTCCGCCACCGCGACGCCGGTGACCAGGCTCAGCCCGCCCAGCCGCGCCAGGCCGCCGGAGAAATGGCGTGCCAGCGACAGGTACAGGTTGGCCGCGACCGGAGACGCCCACTGGCGCCCGCGCCGTCCCCGCCCGCCGGTCTGCTGTTCGGCCAGCAGCGCGCTCGCGCCCTGGGTCGGGGTATCCCGGCGCAGCAATTCGCTGTTGGTGGAATCAAGCGACCAGGCCACTTCCAGCGCCGCCAGCCCATCGCGACAGCCGGGCTCCAGCGCCTGGCCGATGGTCCCGGCATCCAGCAGATCCAGCGGCCCGGCCAGGGCATAGCCGCGGCCGGCCTTGGCGTCGATGCGCACCCCCGCCTCGCGCAGGGCTTCGATGCGCTTCCACATGGCGGCGCGGGTCAGGCCGGCGTCCCGGGCCAGCGCGTCACCGGACACGGGACCGGCCTGCAGCCGTCTCAGCAGTTCGCGCTCCGCGCTCATCGGCCGGGCTCCCGAGCGCCATGGGCGGGGTGAAAGCGGGCGGAGGGGGCGGCGGCGGACAGGCGTGACATGGCGTCATTATGCCGGGGCCCGCCAGGCCCGCTCCGGGCCGCTCCCGGCAGGCTTCGCCGCGCCCCGGCCTGTTCAGATCGTCATCCCGGTTTCCGGCTATATTCAGCAGGATGGCCGCCGCTTCGGCCGCCATCCGACAGGAGTCCTCCGATGCTTCGCGCCAGCTTCATCGTCCTGCTGACCTGCATCTGTGCGCCGGCGATGGCGCAGAACGGCCGCGTGTTGTCGACCGTCAGCGCATCGGCCTGTCAGGAAATCGCCGACAAGGCCAGCGAAGCCTCCCCGCCCAGCGAAGCCGCCACACGCGCCGCGCGCGCGTCCGTGCGCGACAAATATGCGCCCGCGAACACCTCCTCGTCCGGCGGCGCGCTGCCGGTGGTGGGCAGTCGCGGCGGTGGCGGCGAGGATGAAAGCGATCCGAGCCCGGTGCTGCCGCGCCCGCGCGCGCCGAAATGGCACAGCTTCCTGCCGGGCATGTTCCGCTGACCGGTGTTGCGCCTGCTCCGACGGCTCCGTCCGCCTGCTCCCATCGATGACGCGATCTGGCAAGGCATCTGCCGCGATACGCCGTGGATCGCTCGCCTCGACGATGTGCGCCGCTGGCGCCTGCGTGCGCTGACCGCGCGTTTCCTGCACGAAAAGACCATCACGCCGCTGGGCGGGTTGTCGCTCGATACCCGGCAGTGCACGCAGCTGGCCGCGCTGTGCTGCCTGCCGCTGCTGGAGTTCGGCCATCGCGGCTGGCGCGGCTGGTCGCAGCTCATCGTCTATCCCGAAGCCTTCCGCGTGCACCGCAGCCACACCGACGCCGCGGGCGTGCAGCACGAGTGGGAAGACGATCTGGCCGGCGAATCCTGGGATGCCGGTCCGCTGATCCTGTCGTGGGCGGACGTGCAGGCGGACCTGGCCGAACCCGACGCCGGTTTCTGCGTGGCCGTGCACGAAATGGCGCACAAGCTGGATGCGCTCGACGGAGAGATGGACGGCACGCCGCCGCTGCCCGGCGACTGGCGTCGGCGCTGGGCGCAGGATTTCCAGCGCGCCTACGACCAGCTGTGCCAGGAAGTGGATCTGGGCCGCGAAACGCGCATCGATCCGTATGCGACCGAAGGACCGGACGAGTTCTTCGCGGTCGCGACCGAGTACCACTTCTCCGCGCCGCGCCTGCTGCGCCAGGCCATGCCCGACGTGGCCGCGCACCTGCGCCGGTTCTACGGCCCGCCGCCGGAATGGTGAGCGGCAGGTAGCCGCGCACCGCGCGCGACGGCTCAGAGTCCCTGCGGCAGGGTGACCACGAACTGGGCGCCGCCCAGTTCCTCCGAACGCCCGACCTGCAATTCGCCACGGTAGTCGCGGATCAGATCCTGCACGATCGACAGGCCGATGCCGTGGCCGTGCACGCGCTCGTCGCCGCGCACGCCGCGCTGCAGGACGACCGGGATGTTCTCCTCGGTGATGCCGGGGCCGTCATCCTCCACCGAAAGATACAGGCCGGCACGACGCTGCGGTGCCGCCGGCAGCGGACGCACCGTCAGCAACACGCGCGAGCGCGCCCACTTGAACGCGTTCTCCAGCAGGTTGCCCATCAGCTCCTGCAGATCGCCGGTCTCGCCGTAGAACCGTGCCAGCGGATCGATTTCGAACTCGCACAGCACGCGCTTGCTGGCATAGACCTTCTCCAGGCCGCTGACGATTTCCTCGGCATGCGGCTCGATCGGCACCGGCGCGGAAAACAGCTTGTGGCCGCTGGAAGCGGCGCGCGCCAGCTGGTACGACACCAGCCCGTTCATGCGCTTGAGCTGGTTGTCCAGTTCCTCGCGCAGCGAAGCCTCGCCGCCGCCGCTGTCGAGCTGCGTGCGCAGCACCGCCAGCGGCGTCTTCAGGCTGTGTGCGAGATCGGCCAGGGTATTGCGCTGGCGCTCCAGGTTCTCGCGCTCGCTCTCGATGAAGGCGTTGATGCTGTCGGTGAGCGGTTCCAGCTCGCGTGGATGGCGTTCGCTCATGCGATCGATCTGCCCGCCCTGCACCCGCGTCAGCTCGGTGATCACGCGCCGCAGCGGGCGCAGGCTCCAGCGCAGCACCGCCATCTGCAACAGCAACAGGATGAAGCCGGCGCTGCCCAGATACACCCACAGCGCGCCGCGGAACACGCGCATCTGCGCGTTGAGCGACTGCGCGTCCTCCAGGATGTAGATGCTGTAGGGGAATTCCGCATCCGGGCCGCGCTCGGCCCAGACGAAGCCCACACCGTAACGGTAGACCTGGCTCTCGCTGCCGTCGGCGCGGCGGAACGTGACCGGGCCGTCGAAGGCTTCCTCCAGCGGACCGAGCATCGGCGACGCCGGCAGCACTGGTCCCAGCGTGGAGTTGGAACCCCAGCGGTCGTTGGGCAGGATCACTTCCGCGTACAGGCCGCTGTCGGGCATCTCGAAACGCGGGTCGGGCGTGTCGAACGGCGGAATCAGCGCGCCGCCGCGGGTGAAGTCGATTTCGTCGGTGTACTTGAGCGCGTACGCCTTCAGGCGCTGGCGCAGGTTGTCCTCGGCGGTGGCGATGAACGCGCGATCCAGCGCGTAGCCCGCCAAAGCGAGAAAGGCCACCAGTCCGAGACTGGCGGCCAGCAGTTGGCGGGCGCGCAGCGATCGTGGGCGCCAGCCGTCGAACGGCGCGCGCCGCGGCCTGGCCGAGGCTTCGGCGCCCGCCGGGGACGCCATCAAGCCTCGTTGGTGCGCGGGATGGCGAAGCGGTAGCCGCGTCCGCGCACGGTCTCGATCGGCTTCAGTTCGCCTTCCGGATCCAGCTTCTTGCGCAGGCGGCCGATGAAGACTTCCAGCACGTTGGAATCACGATCGAAATCCTGCTGGTAGATGTGCTCGGTCAGATCCGCCTTCGAGACCAGCTCGCCGGCGTGCATCATCAGGTACTCCAGCACCTTGTACTCGTAGCTGGTCAGGTCGACATTGCTGCCGTTGACGCTGACCGTCTGCGCGGCCAGATCCAGCGCGACCGGACCGCACTCCAGGGTCGGCTTGCTCCAGCCGGCGGCGCGGCGCAGCAGGGCGTTGACGCGCGCCAGCAGCTCCTCGACATGGAACGGCTTGACCAGATAGTCGTCGGCGCCCTGCTTCAGGCCCTCGACCTTGTCCTGCCAGCTGGAACGCGCGGTCAGGATCAGGATCGGGAATTTCTTGCCCTCGTCGCGCAGGGCCTTGATCAGCTCCATGCCGGACATCTTGGGCAGGCCGAGATCGATGATGCCCACGTCGAAGGGGACTTCGCGACCCATGTACAGGCCTTCCTCGCCGTCCTGGGCGGCATCGACGGCAAAGCCTTCGCGCTTCAGACGGGCGGCCAGGGTTTCGCGCAGGGGGGCTTCGTCTTCGACCAGCAAGATACGCATGGACTCTCCTTGGAATGCGGGCGGCGCCGGGCCGCCACGAGCTTACGAGTGATTCTACGTAAGACTACGGTTGGGGTGGGTTATCACTACGTGCAGACGCGGGCGCCTGCTCGCCATCGCCACCGCGCGACGGTGTGCGGCGGCGACTGCCGCCGGCATCGTCCATGTAGCGCACGCGGCCGCGCTCATCGATCACTTTCATGCGATTGATGTCGCGGCCATCGAACGGCACGCGTTCGGCGCTCAGCACGCGGATGCCCGGCTCGCGCTGGGCGCGGCGCACGGAATCGGACAGCGAGTCGTGGTTGTTGTTGTTGTCGCGGCCTTCGTTCGAACGCGGGAAGTCCCGCTCGCGCGGGGCCGGCCGGTTGTTCTGATCGTCACTCTCCTGGGCCTGGGCGACGCCCACGACGACAATGCCGGCGACGGCCAGGCATGCCACGAACGCGATGGAAGAGAATGTGCGATGCATAACGGAATCGTAACGGATCTGGGTTCGCCAAACTGAACGGAACCCGAAACCACTTCTAGACCAATGGACGCAAAGTCTTGGCTCCGGGCAGTGAATCCGGTCTGAACTTATCCACAAGTCCAGCGATGCCGTTCAGCTAACGGAACGGTCAGAAAATCTCGCCGACACAACATCTTAGCGAGCCTCCACCGGCCTCGATGGCGGCCAGCGGGACGTGCCGCACGGTGAATCCGGCCCCTGTTTCCAGGCGCTGGCGGGTGTCCGCCGACAGTGTCCGGGCCGCCTGCCCGCTCATCCAGACGCTGTCGGGCCGCAGCGCGATCGCATTCGCGGCGAACGCGGCCTGTTCATCCGCCGACAGGGCGATGGCCAGCGGCCCGTACAGTTCGCCCAGGGCCGCGGGTATCCCCGGATCGGCGAAGCCCGACGGGGCATGCAGGGCGGCCCGTCCGGCCAGCACCGCCAGCACGACATTGGTGTGGTATTCGCCCGGGGCCAGATCGAACATCAGGGTCGCGCGCAGGCCGAACGCCCGGTGCATCAGCGCCGCGCCGGCTTCGTCGCAACGTTCGGACAGGCCGCAGAAACCCAGCCCGCGCGCGCGGTCGATGACCAGCGCCCCGGTCAGCTCGCAGGGATGCGGCTGGGTGGACAGGTCGATTTCCCGATAACCGAGGGTGTCGCGGAAGAAGCCGCGGATATCGCCGCGTTCCGCCTCGCGCTGCCTGACCTCGTGGCGCATGCGGCCGACGATCAGGCGCCCGGGCGCGGTCGCGAACACGTTGTTGGGGAACACCGCGTCCGGCGTCCGCGGATGGCCGGGGAAGGCGATCACCGGCAACTCGGCCGACAGCGCGCGATGCAGCGCGCGGTGTTCGTCCAGCGCCGCCACGCCATCGAACCCGGCGGCGTCGGCCATGTAGCGGTTGTCGCGCGCGGACTGCTCGGCGCGGACGAAGCCGTCCGGGCTGACCAGGAACGCCGCGCGCGCGGTGGCGGGACCGAAGTCGGCGGCGCTGGCGCGGGCCAGCCGCAGGAATTCCGGAACCTCGCGGGTGAGCATGGCGTCCGCCTCAGGCGGCCGGTTGCAGGCGCGATTCGGTCGCGGCCAGCGCACGCTCCACCAGCGACCAGTCGGCGCCCGGCCGATGCGCGCCCTCGCTCAGGATCTGGCGGAACATGCGCCCGCCGGGCTGGCCATGGAACAGGCCCAGGACATGGCGGGTGATGTGCTTCAGGGCGACACCCGCCGCCAGCCGGCTTTCCACATAGGGACACAGCGCGCGCAGCAGTTCGGCGCGGCTGCGCAGTGGCGCGCCCCACAGCGAGGCTTCCAGTTCGTGCAGCAGATAGGGCTCGTGATAGGCGGCGCGGCCCAGCATCACGCCGTCGCTGTGTTGCAGGTGGGTCGGCACGTCGGCGCCATGGGCGATGCCGCCGTTGACCGCCACCGTCAGATCCGGGCGCTCGCGCTTGAGCCGGTAGGCCCAGTCGTAGCGCAGCGGCGGAATCTCGCGGTTTTCCTTCGGCGACAGGCCCTGCAGCCATGCCTTGCGCGCATGCACGAAGAACGTCGTGCAGCCCGCCTCGGCCACGGTATCGACGAACGCGCGGAAGCGGTCGTAATCCTCCAGTTCGTCCACGCCCAGCCGGCACTTCACCGTCACCGGGATGGCGACTGCGGCGATCATCGCCGCCACGCTGTCGGCCACCAGCGCCGGCTCCTTCATCAGGCAGGCGCCGAAGCGGCCGGCCTGCACGCGGTCGGAAGGACAGCCGACGTTGAGGTTGATCTCGTCATAGCCCCATTCCTCGCCGATGCGCGCGGCCCGCGCCAGCAGCCCGGGCTCGCTGCCGCCCAGTTGCAGCGCGACCGGATGTTCCACCGTATCGAAGCCGAGCAGGCGATCGCGATCGCCATGGATCACCGCCTGCGCATGCACCATCTCGGTGTACAGCCGCGCGTGCGGAGACAGCAGGCGATGGAAGACCCGGCAATGAGAATCCGTCCAGTCCATCATCGGGGCGACGGACAGGGTCACGCCTTCCCGGATGCGGGGACTGCGGGGTTTCGCCCCGGTCGGGACGACGGTTTCCAACGGCTGCATGTTCGAGAGGGTTCCAGTGGCGTCTCGCGGACGTTCAGGCCGCCTGATGCGGGGCGGCCGGGACGCGGGTCCACGGCCGCCAGGCGCCTGCGCGGGCCATTATCGCCCATGTCGCGGCGAAGGCTCGACGGGATTCCCAGCCTCTGTCCACCCCGTCCGCGCCGGTTCAGATCGCGCTGTTGCCGGTTCCCCGGCAGGTCGTGCGCCCTAGCCGGCGACCGCCGGCCCATCGGTGTTGACCGACTCGGCCGTGACCACCCAGCGCGCTCCGTTCCATCGCCAGGTGACCAGGTGCTTGCCCTTGACCCGCAGCATCCGCCCCTCGGACAGGACGGTCGCCTCGAACTCGCCCAGTTCGTAAGCCATGTCGCCGGACGCCGCAACGATGATTTCCGTCGGCCGGAACCTGGCCGAGTATCCCGGAGTGTCCAGGCGTTCCCGGAACCACGCGCGGATCGCCGCCTTTCCGCGGATCATGGGACTGCCGTGGGTCAGGAACGCCGCGTTCTCGTCGTAGTTCTCCATCACCCGGTCCAGATGGCCTGCGAAGAGATCCTCGGACCATCTGGCGTCGACGGCGCGGATCGCTTCGGCGGCGTCCCGGGTTGCCGGCGCGTCCGCCGCCGTCGCGTGAGGCGCGGCGATGGACAGGAACAGCAGCGCGCCGAGGAACAGACGCGCGGATTTCGAGCACCTCATCCCGCCTGGCCTTCCGCCTTGCGGCCGAAGTAGGAGATCTTGCTGGCGATCTTCCACTCGTCGCCGACCTTCAGCAGCAGGAAGTAGTCGGTGATCACGACCGCGCCGTGATCCAGGGTGATGCGGGCGGTGCCGGCGCTTCCCGAGGCATCCATGAAATCGATGGTGCGCACGCGGGATGCCTCGTCGGCGGCGGCCTTGCCCTCGAAGAACGAACAGAATTCGTCCAGCGTCAGCGAGGCGACCTTGCCGTCGCGCACGCTCTCGATCCGCGCGCCCGGCAGGAAGGCCAGGCGCATGTGGGACGCTTCGCCGGTCGCCTGTCCGCGGAAGTAGTGGTTGATCGCCTGGCGCATGCCTGCCTGCGCGGCGGGATCCTGCTGCGCCGCTGCGCGGGCCGCGGGTGCGTCGACAGGCAGGGCGTGCGCGCCTGCGGTCAATACAAACAGGGCGCCCGCGAACAGGCCGCGAAATCGCTGCTGGTTCATCGCATGTCTCCTTGGGGATTCCAGACGCAGATTGGCGGGCCGGGCGAATCCGGACAATGGCTTCCACCGCGGATTCCGCACGCTTCGTCGCATCCGACCGGATGCGGAGGACCGGTCATTTGAACAGGGTCAGGCGATCGCGGTAGCTGCGGGAAAGCTTGAGTTCGCGCCCGCAATCCAGGGTCAGGAAGTACTCGCCGTTCAGATGCGGCCGCAGCGAGCTGACCCGCGCGGCGTTGACCAGGGTCGAGCGATGGATGCGCGGAAACCGGGTCGGATCCAGCCGTTTCTCCAATTGTCCGAGGGTTGCGCGCAGCACGTGGGTGTCGCGGTCGGTATGGATGCACAGGTAATCGCCGGCCGCATCCACCCAGCGGATGCTGGTCCGCGGCAGCCGCAACGTGCGCGCGCCATCGCGGATGGCCAGCGGTGCTTCGGGATCGCGCAGTTCCCGCGCGTCGTCCGCCTCCAGCGCCTCGTCCAGGGTCAGCGCCGGCCGCCCGCTGATGGCGCCGAGCAGGCCCAGCAGCCGGGCGCGATGCTCGCTTGCCTCGCGCCGGTCCAGCATCTCGCGCACGCGGAACAGGGCCTGGTGCAGCCGGCTGTCGTCGACCGGCTTTAGCAGGTAATCCACCGCATTGGTTTCGAAGGCGTTGATCGCGTAGTGATCGTAGGCGGTCACGAACACCACCAGCGGCATCTGCCGGGCCGGGATCGCGCGCAGGGTCGCGAAGCCGTCGAGTCCGGGCATCTGCACATCGAGGAACAGCAGATCCGGCGCATGTTCCGACACCGCGCGCACCGCCGCCGCGCCGTCACCAACCTGGCCGACGATGCGGATGTCCGGTTCACCGGCCAGGCGCAGTTCCAGCCCGCGCCGCGCCAGCGGTTCGTCGTCGGCGATCAGGGTGCGGATCATCCGCTCGCTTCCCGTGCGTGGCCGGGTCATTCCCGTGGCGCTCCACCGGTTTCGAATGGCAGGGTCATCGTCACCATGAATCCGCCCTCCTCGCGGTTGCGGACCTCGAAACCCTGCTGCGCGCCGTACAGCACCCGAAGCCGATCGCGGGTATTGGCCAGGCCCACCCGGTTGCCGCGCGACGCGTTGTCCGGGGGCACGCCTCCTTGGTCGAGCGCCGGCCATCCCGGGCCGTCGTCGACGACCGACAATCTCAGGCGCTCCCCTTCGCGCGAGGCGCGCAGGCCGATCGTGCCGCCTTCCACCCGTTTGGCCACCGCGTACTTGATCGCATTCTCCACCAGCGGTTGCAGCAGCAGGCTTGGCAGCAATGCCGACCAGCAGGCGGGTTCGATCTCGATCTCCAGCCGCAGGCGCTCGGCAAAGCGGGTCTTCTCGATATCCAGGTACAGGCCGATCGCGTCCAGTTCCTGCTTCAGGGTCACCCGTTGCATCGGATCGGCATCCAGCGAATGGCGCAGGAACGCGCTCAATCCCTGCACCATCCGGTTGGCGGTGGCGTTGTCGCGATCCAGCACCAGGGTGGAGATGGCGTTGAGGGTGTTGAACAGGAAATGCGGGTTCAGCTGATAGCGCAGCATCTTCAGTTGCGCCTGGTGCGCGGTCGCCGTCGCCGCCAGCGCCGCCTCGGTCTGCATGCGCAGTTTTCGCCAGGTGGTCATGACCAGGTAGAGGCTGGTCCAGCCCACCACCACGTAGATCTGTCCGATCACGTAGGTGTAGTAACCGAACCGGGTGAAGGGCAGGCAGTGACCGCACCACCCCAGATCCGTGACGAGTTTGAAGGCCAGCGCCATCGCCGCGGCGATCAGCAACACCGGCACGATCATCAGCAGGGCCACCCGCGCCGGTGGCCGTTCGGCGCAGGCACGCAACAGGTAGCGCAGGCCCAGCGTGCCGAGGCATCCGGTCATCGCGACCGCGAGCAGCACGGTCCAGTACTCGGCGGGCTTGCCGTTGGCGAGTGCGGAGAAATAGTTGACCAGGAACACCCCGCCCCAGCCGCCAAGATGCAACCACCAGAACAGCGCGCTCCCGGAGCGATGCGGCGACGGCGTCCGCGCGCCAAGCGGTGGCGTGGAATGGCGGTGAGCAGCGGAATCCGGAGTCATGGCGCGTGCGGTGCAACCCGGTGGACAGGATAGGTCGTGTGGCGCGGCCGGTTGGTGGGCGCGGCTCGGTTCGGCGCGCGCTGGAAACGTTCCGGCGCAAACGCGGGCCCGGCCATCCCGGCAATGGCTAGCCTGATCGACGACACGGGAAGACCCTCCTCAATCCGACGCGCGTCCGGCATGGGCGGCGAGGCACCATACCAAAGGAGTCATCGATGCTGTTCGAACTGGTACTGGCCGCGGGCATGGCGACGGCGCCCGTGGAAGCAATCGAAGCGGTCCCGGTCGCCACCGGACTCCGGCGTCCCTGGTCGATGGCGTTCCTGCCCGAGGGGGACATCCTGGTCAGCGAGAAGGAAGGCGGACTGATGCGAATCAGCCCGGATGGCGCGAAACACCCCATCGCCGGCATGCCCGACGATCTCGTCGACGACTTCCAGGGCCGCGGCGACAACAGCGGCCTGTTCGACGTGGTGCTGCATCCGGATTTCACCGGCAACCGGCGCATCTACTTCACCTATGCATCGCAGGGCGCGGACGGCTTGACCACCCATCTGGCCACCGCTCGCCTGATCGACGATCGCCTGGCCGACGTGCGTGCGCTGTTCGAAGCCACGCCGCGCTCGGCCGAACGCTTCCACTATGGCGGCGGCCTGCTGATCGATCGCCAGCGCCACTTGTACCTGACGGTCGGCGAACGGCATTTCCGCGAAGGCGACAATCCACCGTTGCCGGTGGCGCAGGACCCCACGGATCGGCGCGGCAAGATCTACCGCTTCACCCTGGAGGGCGAACCCGCGCCCGGCAATCCGGATTTCGGCGTGAATGCGGTGCCGGGACTTTACGCACTCGGCATCCGCGCCGCGCAGGGACTGGCGCAGGCGGCGGACGGACGCATCTGGATGTCCGAACATGGCACCCACCGCGGTGACGAGGTCAACGTGCTCCGGCCCCGCGCCAACTACGGCTGGCCGGTGCACACTTCGGGCCGCTACCGCACCCCCGGCTACCGGCCACAGACGCTGCCCGGGGCGATCTACACCGCGCCCGCATGGACCTGGACGGATCGCACCGTCGCGCCCACCGGCCTGGTGGTCTACAGCGGTTCGCAGTTTCCGGAATGGCGCGGCGACATGCTGCTTGCCGGACTGTCCACCGGCAGCCTGCTGCGACTGGATCTGGAGGGCGATCGCGTGCTCGGCGAGGAAGTGCTGCTCAGCGGAACCCGCCTTCGCAACGTGAAGCAGGCGCCGGACGGCACGCTGTACCTGCTGACCGACGAGCCCGAGGGACGGCTGCTGCGGCTGGAGCGCCAACCGTGATCCGCCTGTTCCCTGCGCACCACTTGCGCCGCGCATGGCGGCTGGCGCCGTCGCGCGGCGTGCCCGTCCCGCGTCAGTGCCCGTCGTCGATGAAACGCAGGCCCACGCCGGGTTCGGTGGCGATGTAGCGCGGCGCGGAGGCGTCGTCGCCGATCTTCTGGCGCAGCTTGCCGACCAGGATGCGCAGGTAGTGGGTGTCCTGCTGGTGGGTGGGTCCCCACAGTTCGCGCAGCAATTGCGGCTGGGTGACCACCCGGCCGGCGTGGCGCAGCAGCAGCGACAGCAGCGCGAATTCCTTGCGGCTCAGCGCCAGCGGCTCGCCATCGCGCAGCACTTCGCGCCGGGCCAGATCGATGTGCAGATGGCCGTCGTCGAACACCGCGGGCGCCTCGGCCGCCGCCGCCGCGTGGGTGCGCAGCAGGCCGCGGATGCGCGCCATCAGTTCCTGCACGCCGAACGGCTTGGTCACGTAGTCGTTGGCGCCGGCATCGAGCGCGGCGACCTTCTCCTGCTCGCCCGCGCGCACGGTCAGCATGATCACCGGCACCTGCGAGAAGCCGCGGATTTCGCGCAGCACTTCGTGGCCGTCGCGATCCGGCAGGCCGATGTCCAGGATCACCAGATCCGCGCCCGGCGAAGCGAGCGCGGCCAGGCCGGAGGCGCCGTCCTCGGCCAGCACGACCCGGTAGCCCTGCGCGCGCAGGCTGATGTCGAGGAACTTGCGGATCTGCGGCTCGTCGTCGACCACCAGGATGCGGACCGGGGGCGCGGACGAAACCGGGACGGTGTCGGCGGGATTCAAGGCGGGACCGGCGGAACTCAGGGATGCAGGAGGGGAAGCGTAATCCTGATCGTGGTGCCGCGGCCATCCGGCCCGGGCAGCGCCTCCACGCTGCCGCCGTGGGCGCCGATCATGCCCTGGCAGATGGTCAGGCCCAGGCCGGTGCCCTGGCGGCCGCGATCGCCGCGCTCCACGCTGTAGAACATGTCGAAGATGCGGCTGCGCTCCTGCTCCGGGATGCCCGGCCCGCGATCGCGCACATCGATGCGCAGCTGCTCGTCGACCAGGCGCGCCTCGACCTCGACCGGCTCGCCGCGCGGGGAGAACTTGGCGGCGTTCTCCAGCACGTTGAACACCGCCTGCTCGACCAGCGCCGGATGCACCCAGATCGGCGGCAGGTCGGCGGCGATCCGGGTCTGCAGCCGCACTTCCGGCTGGTAGCGCTGCAACCGCCCGACCGCCGAACCGATCAGTTCGTCGACATTGATCCAGTCGCGGTTGAGGGTCAGGCCGGTATGGCCCAGCCGGGTCATGTCGAGCAGGTTCTGGATGTAGCGATCCAGCCGCTCGCCCTCGCGCTGGATGGTGTCCAGCAACGCCTTGCGATCCTCGACGTCCATGGCGTCGGCGTAGTTCGCCAGGCTGCTGGCCGAACCGATCATCGAGGCCAGCGGCGAGCGCAGATCGTGCGAGACCGAGGACAGCAGCGCCGAGCGCAGCCGTTCGGTCTCGCCGGTGATGCGCGCGCCTTCCAGATCCGCGACCAGCCGGGTGCGCAGCGCGGCCTGGGCGATGTCGTCGGCCATCGCCTCGGCCATCCGCCGCTGCTCGAAGCCCAGGCGGGGCAGTTCACGCGGGAAACGCACGCCGGCCACGCCCATCACTCCGCGCGCATCACGCAGCGGCAGGAACCACCACGCGGATCCGGCCAGGGTGTCGGTGAAGCGGCCGGTGGCCTGCGCGTGCTGCTGGGCCCAGTCGGCGGCGGCCAGATCCTTGCCGTCCAGCACCACGCCATTCGACGCCGCGACCTGGCCGTCCCAGCGCAGCCACACGTCGGCATCCATCGCGGTGGCGAGCGCGTCGCGGCCGGCGGCCAGCACCTGGCCCAGGTCTGCCGCGCTGGTGAGCTGCCGCCCGAGCATCTGCAAGGCGGTGGCATGGGCATTGGCCGCGCGCAGCGCCAGCACCTGCATGCGCAGGCGCGAGGCCAGCCGGCCGGCGACCAGCGCGGCCAGCAGGAACAGGAACACCGTGGTCACGCCCTGCGAGGCGCCGATGTTGAAGGTGAAACGCGGGTCGATGAAAAAAAAGTTGTAGGCCAGGAAGCTCAGCAGCGCGGCCACCACCGCCGCCGCCATCCGCGTGCGGGTGGCCACCAGCACCACCGCGACGATGAACACCATCGACAGATCGTCGATGCCGGTCCAGCGTTCGACCAGCCAGGACACGCCGACCGCCAGCATCGCCGCGATCACCGCGAACAGCAGATCGTTGCGCAGCACCGGCATGTCGGCGCGGTTCCAGCGCCGGCGCGAGCGTGCGCGCGCTTCCGGCGTGTTGATGATGACCAGTTCGTAATGCGCGGCCCGTTGCAGCAGTTGCTGGGTCAGGGTGCGGTTGAACATCCGCGCCACCGGGCGCTCGCGGGTGCGTCCCAGCACCAGCGTGGACGCGCCGATCTGGGCGGCGTGGTCCAGCAGCGCGTCGGCGATGCTGTTGCCGTGCACGACATCGGTCTGCGCGCCGAGCCGGCGGGCCAGCGCGAACGCGCGATCCAGTTCCAGCTGGGTCGTCTCGCCGGCCTCGCGCGCCTGCACGGTGACCACCGTCCACGGCGCGTCACGGCGTTCGGCCAGCCGGCGGGCGACCCGCACCAGATATTCCGACTGGCCCATGCCGTCGATCGCCACCAGCACCCGGCGGCGCAGCGCCATGCCGGGCAGGCCGCGCGCGGTCCGGGTGTCGCGCAGATCGTTGTCGACCCGGTCGGCGACGGTCTGCATCGCCAGTTCGCGCAACGCGATCAGGTTGGACGGCGAGAAGAACGCCTGCAACGCCTGCGCCGCCTGATCCGGCAGGTAGACCTTGCCCTGGTGCAGGCGTTCGATCAGCTCGCGCGGCGGCAGATCCACCAGCACGATGTCGCGCAGGCGGTCGAACACCGCATCCGGCACGGTCTCGCTGACCCGCACGCCGGTGATCCGGTGGACCACGTCGTTGAGGCTTTCCAGATGCTGGATGTTGATCGTCGTGTAGACGTCGATGCCCGCTTCCAGCAGTTCCATCACATCCTGCCAGCGGCGCTCGTGGCGGCTGCCGGGCGCGTTGCGGTGCGCCAGCTCGTCGACCAGCGCGACCTTGGGCCGGCGCGCCAGCAGCGCGTCGAGATCCATCTCGTCCAGCCAGCGCCCCTGGTAACTGATGCGCTTGCGCGGCACCACCTCCAGGCCCTCGGTAAGCGCGGCGGTCTCGCTGCGGCCGTGGGTCTCGACGATGCCGATCACCACGTCGGTGCCCTGCTTGCGCATTTCCCGCGCGCGCGAAAGCATCGTGTAGGTCTTGCCGACACCCGGCGCGGCGCCGAGGAAGATGGTCAGGCGGCCGCCCGCCTCGCGGTGCAGGCCGTCGATCAGGGCATCGGCTTGGCGGCTGCGGGCGTCGGTCATGCGCCTATTGTGCCTGCTGCGTGGCGGATGGCAGGGCGTCCAGCGCCAGATTCAGGCGCAGGACGTTGACGCGGGGTTCGCCGAGCAGACCGAGCTGCGGGGCTTCGGTCTGGCGCTTGACCAGTTCCGCCACCGTCGCCGGCGGCAGACCGCGCGCCTGTGCGACGCGGGCGATCTGTACTTCCGCGCCGCGGGGACTGACGTGCGGATCCAGGCCGCCACCGGACTGGGTGATCAGGTCGGCGGGCACGTCGGCCGGCGCGATGCCGTCGCGCGCGGCCACCGCCGCGCGGGTCTCGTCGATGCGCTTGCGCAGGTCCGGATTGCCGCGCGACTGGTTGCTGCCGGCGGCCGCCATCGGGTCGTAGCCGGCCGCCGAGGGACGCGGCTGGAAGTAGCGCGGGTCGGCGAACGGCTGCGCCACCAGCGCCGAACCGGCGACGTGGCCCTGCGCGTGGATGATCGATCCGGTCGCCTGCGCGGGGAACAGGCCGCGCCCCAGCCCGGTGCCGGCCAGCGAATACAGCAGGCCGAAGCCGAGCAGCGATACCAGCGCCAGGCCGAGGGAAGGACGCAGCAGGCCGGCGCGGGTGATATGCGGCGACGCGACGATCTTGTAGCTCACGGGAGATTGCATGTGGTTTTCCTCAGGCGCCGGTCACGAGGGACAGCGCCATGTCGATCAGTTTGATGCCCACGAACGGCAGCAGCACGCCGCCCACGCCGTAGATCAGCATGTTCCGCCGCAGCAGCACGGTGGCGGTGGCCGGGCGGAAGCGCACGCCGCGCAGCGCCAGCGGAATCAGCGCCGGGATGATGATCGCGTTGAAGATCAGCGCGGCCAGCACGGCGTTGGCGGGACTGGACAGGTGCATCACATTGAGCGCGCCCATCTGCGGCAGCGCGGCGGCGAACAGCGCCGGCAGGATCGCGAAGTACTTGGACACGTCGTTGGCGAGCGAGAAGGTCGTCAGCGCGCCGCGCGTGATCAGCTGCTGCTTGCCGACTTCGACCACCGCCAGCAGCTTGGCCGGATCCGAATCCAGATCGACCATGTTGCCGGCTTCCTTGGCCGCCTGCGTACCCGAGTTCATCGCCAGGCCCACATCGGCCTGCGCCAGCGCCGGCGCATCGTTGGTGCCGTCGCCGACCATCGCCACCAGTCGTCCGGCGGCCTGTTCGCGGCGGATGCGGGCGAGCTTGTCCTCCGGCCTGGCCTCGGCGATGTAATCGTCGACACCGGCCTCGGCGGCGATGGCCGCGGCGGTCAGCGGATTGTCGCCGGTGATCATCACGGTCTGGATGCCCATCGCGCGCAGGCGGGCGAATTTCTCCTTGATGCCGTGCTTGACCACGTCGGAAAGTTCGACCACGCCCAGCACATGCCGGCCCTCGGACACCACCAGCGGGGTGGCGCCGCCGCGGGCGACCTGCTCGACGCGCGCGGCCAGTTCGTTGGGCACGTTGCCGCCGTGTGCCTGCACATGCTGGCCGATGGCGTCGCCGGCACCCTTGCGGATCACCCGGTCTTCCACGTCCACGCCAGACATGCGGGTCTGGGCGGTGAACTGCAGGTAGGTCGCCCGCTCCGGTTCGTCCAGTATGCAGCCCTGCTCGCGCGCCAGCCGCACGATCGACTTGCCTTCCGGCGTCGGGTCGGCCAACGAGGCCAGCAGGGCGGCGTCGCGCAGCTGCGCCTTGTCGATGCCGGCCAGCGGATGGAACGCGGTGGCCTGGCGATCGCCGTGGGTGATGGTGCCGGTCTTGTCCAGCAGCAGCACGTCCACGTCGCCGGCCACTTCCACCGCCTTGCCGGACTTGGCCAGCACGTTGGCCGACAGCGCGCGGTTCATGCCGGCGATGCCGATGGCCGGCAGCAGGCCGCCGATGGTGGTCGGAATCAGGCACACCAGCAGCGCGATCAGCAGCAGCGGATCCACCTTCACGCCGACGAAGGCACCAATCGCCGGCAGGGTCGCCACCACGATCAGGAAGGTCAGCGTCATCGCCGCCAGCAGCAGGGTCAGCGCGATCTCGTTGGGGGTCTTCTGCCGGTTGGCGCCTTCCACCAGCGCGATCATCCGGTCCAGGAAGCTGTGCCCGGGCTCGGCGGTGATCTTCACCACGATCTCGTCGGACAGCACCTTGGTGCCGCCGATCACGCCGGAGCGGTCGGTGCCGGCCTCGCGCAGCACCGGCGCCGATTCACCGGTCACCGCCGACTCGTTGATGGTCGCCACGCCACGGATGATCTCGCCGTCGGCGGGAATCTGTTCGCCCGCGGACACGATGACGTAGTCGCCCGGACGCAGATCGACCGCCGGAATGCGGGTTTCGGCACCGCCCAGCGCGGTCTCCACCCGGCGCGCCACCAGATCCTTGCGCGCGCGCCGCAGCGATGCGGCCTGGCCGCGGCCGCGCGCTTCGGCCACCGCTTCGGCGAAGTTGCCGAACAGCACCGTCACGAACAGGATCGCGGTCACCGCCCAGCCGAAGCCGGCCGGCGCCACCCCGGCCAGCGTGATCACCGCCGACAACAGGGTGCCGCCCATCACCACCGCCATCACCGGGCTGCGGATCAGGTGCCGCGGCGCCAGCTTGAGAAAGGCATCGCGCAGGGCCGCGCGGAACGCCGCGCCGTCCATCAGCGCCGGGTGATCCCGGCGGGTTTTTTCCTGGTAAGAAATCGTCGTCATGGGAATGCTCTCAGTGCGCGACCAGCGACAGGTGGTCGGCGATCGGTCCCAGCACCAGCGCAGGCATGAACTGCAACACGGTGAGGATCACGACCACGGCCACCAGGGTCAGCGCGAAGGTAGGCGTTTCGATGTGCAGGGTGCCGGCCGATTCGGCGGCATGGCGCTTGCCGGCCATGCGCGCGGCGACCACCAGCGGGATGATCAGCGCGGGGAAGCGTCCCAGCGCCAGCGCCACCACGCAGCTCAGGTTCCACCAGTAAGTGGCGTCGCCAAGCCCTTCGAAACCGGAGCCATTGTTGGCGAAGGCGGAGGTGTATTCGTAGAAGACCTGGCTGATGGCGTGGAAGCCGGGATTGGAATTGCCGGTGATCGACGGCACGGCCAGCGTGATCGCGGTCAGCCCCAGCACCACCAGCGGTTGCAGCAGGATCAGCAGCGCCAGCAGGCGGACTTCGCCAGCCTCGATCTTGCGGCCGAACAGTTCCGGCGTGCGTCCGGTCATCAGGCCGGCCAGGAACACGCTCAGCAGCAGGTACACGATGAACTGCTGCAATCCGCAGCCCACGCCGCCCCAGATCGCGTTGACCAGCATGTTGACCAGCGCCACCAGCCCGGTCATCGGCGCCAGCGAATCGTGCATGGCGTTGACCGAACCGTTGTTGACCTGGGTGGTCACCGCCGCCCACAGCGCGGAGGCGTCGGCGCCGATGCGTACTTCCTTGCCTTCCATCAGCGCCGGATCGGCGGCGGTCGCCGAGTGCGCTTCGGACCCGATCGCCGCGCCGGTGGAAACCACCGACATCAGCATCATGCTGCCGAACACCAGCGCGGTGAATTTCCGCCGGCCGGTGAACGCGCCGACCATGAACACCACCGACACCGGAATCAGCAGGATGCCCAGGGTTTCCAGCAGGTTGGACAGCGGAGTCGGGTTTTCCAACGGCACCGAGCTGTTCGGGCCGTACCAGCCGCCGCCGTTGGAACCCAGCTGCTTGGCCGCGACCATCGCCGCGACCGGGCCCAGCGGGATCTTCTGTTCGCCCATGCCGGCACTGCTGTCCACCGGCGTCGCCACCGGGCCGGCGGCGAGCGTGGAGGGCACGCCCTGGCTGGTGAGCAGCAGCGTCCATACCAGGCACAACGGCAGCATGAAGCGGACCGTCGAACGCACCACGTCGGTCCAGTAATTGCCCACGTCCACGCGATCGCTCGCCTGTCCGGTGCCACCTTCCTGCGCGGCGTTGGCGCCGCCACGGCCGCCGAACAACGCGCGCAGCGTCGCCACCACCATCGCCAGGCCCATCATCGGCGTCACCACCTGCAGGCCGACGATGCCGGTCATCTGCGACAGGTAGGACAGCTGCGCCTGGCCGGAGTAGTGCTGCTGGTTGGTGTTGGTCAGGAACGACACCATCGTGTGCAGCGCGGTGTCCCAGCGCATGTTCGGGATGTCGTCGGGATTGAACGGCAGCCAGGCCTGGGTCATGAAGATGATCCAGGCGAACAGGCCGACGATCAGGTTGCTGAGCAGGAACGCGCCGGCATAGCCGCGCCAGTTCATGCCGCGCTCCGGACGGGTGCCCAGCAGCGCGTAGATCGGTTTTTCGATCCAGCCGAACAGCCGGTCGCCGCGCATCGGCGCGCCGCGCATCACCGCCGCCAGGTAACGGCCCAGCGGCCAGCCCAGCGCGATGGCGAGCGCGAAGACGAGAAATGCTTCAGTCATTGTCATTCACCCGCATCAGAATTCTTCGGGACGCAGGATCACGTACAGCAGATAGCCTGCCGCCACGATCACCGCGATGCCACACAACAGGGCCAGCCAACCAGGCATGGAAGTTCTCCTCAGAAGGACGCTTGCAGGGCCGCCTCGACGCGCGAGCCGGCCAGATCCGGAAACAGGCGCTTGGCGGAATCATCGGTGGCGTGCGCGGTCACGCGCAGTTCGAACGGCGCCTTGAAGGCCCACACCGCGCCCAGTTGCGCGTGCGCGTAGCTGTCGCCATAGGCATCGTCCAGCCAGTAATGGCCGACCGCGCCTTCCAGCCGCCACTGTTCGCCCAGCGGAACACGCGCGCCCAGTTGCGCGTAGGTGCCGTTGCGGTCCGTCGCCAGCGCGTCGTTGGACCAGCCAACCTGCGCCCAATAGTTCTGCTTCCAGGTCACGGTGCCGTTGAGTTCGGACCAGTTGAGATCCGCGGTGGTGCCGGGATAGCGATAGTGGGTGAGATTGAGGTCGAGCGCCCAGTCATCGGCGAGGTTGCCGGCCCAGCCGACGACGAAATCGAATTCGCTGGAGGCATGCGTTTCGGGAGCGAACTCCACGTTGGAACCCCACACCGATCCGTAAAGACCATTGCCGGCGGCGGCCTTGAAGCCGGCCTGGATCGCCGGATCGCCCTGGGTCTGGCTGGTGCCGCGCCAGAGGTAATCGGTGGTGAGGGTGGCGTTGCCGCTCACGGTAGCGGCGGCTGCGGGTTCAGCCAGCGCCAGCAGAAATACGCACGCCAGCGTCGGCGTGCGGAGGGAAGGGTTGCGCATTGCGGGAGGTCCACGCGGAAACGGCTCCGCGGCTGTGGAAATCTTCCCGCCGTCAGGCGTAAAGCCTCCATTCGCGGCCCGGCCGGCCGCGTAAATTCATCGTAAAAACCGGGGAGGACCGGCGCGTGGGCGGATCCGGAAGCTCAGTCCTTCGCGCTGACGCCGTCCGCGCAGCGATCCAGCACCTCGTCGGTGTGCTGATCGAACACCGGCGCGGCGAACGGGGCCGGGCCGGGCGTGCGGCCGAACGCGATCGGCCGGGTCACGCCGCGATAACGGCCCACCGCCGGATGTTCGATGTTGGCGACGATGTCCTCGGCCAGCACCTGCGGGTGATCGAACATGTCCTCGACCCGGCGCGCGGCCGCGCACGGCACCTCGTCGCCGAACAGGGCTTCCCATTCCAGCGCGGTACGGGTGGCGAGCGCGTCGTGCAGGAGCGGAACGATTTCATTGGCGTGTTCGGCGCGCTTGCGCACGCTGTCGTAGCGCTCGTCCGCCGCCAGTGCGCCGAGGCCGGTCTTCTCGCACAACGCCTTCCAGAACCGGGGCGTGTTGGCGGAGATGTAGATGTGGCCCTCGCGCGCCGGATGGATGCCGGTGACGCCGCCGGAACGCATGTCGCGACCGATGTCGAGCGATTCGCCTTCGGCCCAGATCATCCGCGCCGACTGCATGGTCAGCGCGCTGCGCAGCAGCGACACCCCGACGAACTGGCCGCGCCCGCTGCGCTCGCGCTCGTACAGCGCCGAGGACACGCCCGCCGCCAGCAACGCCGCGGCGTAATAGTCCACCACCGAGCCGTAGATGATCTCCGGCGCGCCGCCGCGCTTGCCCTGCAACGCGCACATGCCGGTCATGGTCTGCAGGACCTGGTCGTAGCCGGCCTTGTCCTTCATCGGCCCTTGCTCGCCGTAGCCGGTGACGGCGCAGTAGATCAGGCGCGGATTGATCAGCGTCAGACGATCGAAGTCGATGCCCAGCCGCTTCGGCACGGAAGGCCGGAAGTTGTGCACCAGCACGTCGGCCTCGCGCACCAGCCGCAACAGCGCGGCCAGGCCCTCGGCGGACTTGAGGTCCAGGACGATGCCGATCTTGCTGCGGTTCACGCCCATGAACGCGCGGCTTTCGGCGGCCAGCGTGGACGGATACTTGCGCAGGTTGTCGCCATCGGGCGGCTCGATCTTGATCACCCGCGCGCCCTGGTCGGCCAGCAGCGTGCAGCCGTAGGGTCCGGCGATGTAGGCGCTCAGGTCCAGCACCTTGACGCCGCTGAGCGGTCCTGCGGGGCCCTCGCGCCGCACCAGGCCGAAGGGAGACGGGTTATCCATGCGTGAAGTTTCCATCGGGTGCCGCCAGCCGTGCCGCGGCCAGTCTCCCGCATGCTCCGGGGACGAAACAGCGGGACCGCATATTTTCAGCGGCGACAAATTCTTGCTTGCCCGGCGTGCGCATCCCGCTACTCCTCCACCGCCCGGCCGTCGTCCGGCGGATCCGCCCAGGCGGCGAGATCCGGCGCCAGCGACAGCCAGCCCAGCCGCCACGCGCCATCCTCGCGGCCGCCGGCGCGGTAGTACGGCGCGAACCGCAGCGGCGCGCGGCCCTCCAGTTGCATCTCCACGTCCACGCCCGGACCGCCATCGGCGGCGGCGAGTTCGCGCAGCCACTGCGCCGATGGCACGTCCGGCAGGCGCACCGCCTCCTCGTGCTTGAATCCGTCAATCAGCCCGGTCGCGTATGCCAGCGGTCCGCGGGTCAGGCCGACGTAGTCGTAGCGCAGCACCTGCTGGCGCACCGGCGAGCCGTCCGGCGCGCGCGATTCCTGCACGTTGCGGCTGCGGCGGAGATGCGGGGTCGGCGTCATCGGCAGGCGCAGCGACACGCGGTCGCCGGGCCGCCAATCGCGGGCGAGATCCAGCCACTCTCCGGGCACGGCGCCGTCCACCGCCTCGCCATTCACCGTCACCCGCGCGCCTTCGGCCCAGGCGGGAACGCGCAGGCGCAGGGTGAAGCGCATCGCCTGCGCCGGTTGCACTTCCAGGGCCACGTCGTCCGCGAACGGGTAGCCGCCCGACTGCACGATCCCGACCTCGCCCTGCGGCAATGCCAGACGCGCCTGTCCGGGTGCGTAGAGATTGACCTGCAGCGCGCCGTCGTCGGCGACGCCATAAGCCAGCGGCGGCAGTTCCTCCCACGCCATCGCACCGCTGGACTTGCAGCAACGCCAATAGGTGGTGTGGACGCGCGGGCCGTTCGGGAACGAGTAGTAGCACCAGTCCTCGCCGTTGGGCGCTGCGGCGCCGAGCAGATCGTTGTAGGCGATGCGCTCGATTTCCTCGGCGTGGCGCGCATGGCCGGTGATGCGCAGCAGCTCGCGGTTGAGTTGCAACCAGGCCAGCACCGAGCAGGTTTCCACGTAGGCCTGCGGGCTGAACACGCCGGCGGGATTGAACACCTCGCGCGAGCGATGCGCCACGCCGCCCCAGGGTCCGCCGCCCAGGGTCAGGTGGTGATCGCGGATGTTGCGCCACAGGTGATCGACCGCCTCGCGATAGCGCGCCTTGCCGGTCGCCCGATGCAGCTTGGCCAGTCCGACCAGGTTCCAGGCCAGCTGGTAGGCCTTGCCGGTGGCGATTTCCGACGCGTCGGCGCCTTCCAGCGCGCGCCGGATCAATCCCAGCCGCGGCTCGGCGTCGGCCTGTTCGGCGATGCGCTCGGCCAGTTCCAGATAGCGCAGGTCGCCGGTGGCCAGATGCAGTTCCACCGCCGGATCCATCAGCACCGTGGCCGACATGCCGAAGTGGTTGCCGAGCGTGATGATGTCGATGCCGCCCTCGCCCAGCGTGCGCCAGCACAGATCGCCGATGCGCTGCGCGGCGGCCAGATGGCGATCGTCGCCCAGCGCGCGCCAGGTTTCGATCAGGCCGAGGATCAGATAGCTGTGGGTCCAGATGTCCCAGGTGCGCCAGGCGGGTGCGCCATCCCAGCTGACCGGTTTGGGCGGCTGCGGACGCATGAAGCGGCGCTCGGGCGCGTAGTTGCCCAGATAGCCGTCGTCGGCCTGGCGTTCCAGCAGGTAGTCGGCCACCGCGCGCAGGTTGTCGCGCAGGTCGGCATCGCCGCTGCGCGCCACCGCGCGGGCGGCGGCATACAGCCATTTGCCCGCGTGTTCGCCGTACCAGTCGCCTTCCCGATTCTCGCGGGTGTGCTCGGGATGGAAGATCGCGATCGCCGGGCTGTCCGGGCCGGTGATGAAATGGCTCAGGCGGCCTCGCCGGCTGGCCTCGATGGCCTCGCCCAGCACGCCGTCCAGCACCACCGCACCGGCCGGCGCGGGGACGAAGCGGTCGCCCTGCGGAGCATGTGCATTCACCGCCATGCCCTACTCCGCGTCCACCACGCAACGGAAGCCGAGCATGCCGGAACGGTCCTTGCTGGGCGCCATCAGCAGGTACTTGCCATGCTGATCCAGCCGGTATGCCTGCGGGAAATACCAGTGCGAGGTCTGCGGCTGGTAGCTGCTGCCACCACGCAGGATCGCCGCGCGGGTGTGTTCGTCGGCGTACTCGTCGGTCCACTGCCACACATGCCCGACCAGATCCTCCACGCCGAACGGGCTCGCGCCCTGCGGATACGCGCCGACGTCGGCCGGCGGAAGCAGGCGGCGCTCGCGGTTGACCGGCGGCACCGCGTCGGCGCGCCAGTCATTGCCCCATGGATACAGCCGCCCGTCGCCGCCCTGCGCGGCGTACTGCCATTCCCATTCGCGCGGCAGGCGCTTGCCCGCCCATTCGGCGTAGGCGCGCGCGTCCTCCAGCGAGACCCAGGTGACCGGCTTGTTTTCCCAGCCCGGGCGCGGTGCCCCGTCCTGCCAGTCGCGCAGGAAATTGTGCGCGTCGCGCGGCGCGTAGCCGCTGGCTTCCAGGAACCGCTTGAACTGCGCGTTGGTGACCGGATGGCGATCGATGTGGAACGCCTTCATCGCCATCCGCCGCCGGTGATGCCGGCGCGCGCTGCCTTCCCACGGATACTGCACGTCCAGCCCTTCCCAGGTCTGGCCCTCGATCTCCACGCCGCCGACCACGAACACGAACTCGCCGGCCGGCACCGTCACCATGCCTTCCGGTGCCTGCGCGCGCACGGCGGTCGGCGCGACCGGGGTGATCTGCTGCGGAATCGCGTGCCAGCGATTGGACAGCGTGCGCAGCGGCACGCGGGCAAGCCCGGCCATCAGCGCCAGGAACACCGGCAGGCCATCGATCTGCACGTCGTCGTCCAGCGCCAGCACCGCACCGAAACCGCGCCCTTCCAGGTTCATTTCCAGCACCACCTGATCGCCCGCGACCAGCGGTTGCAGCTCCACGCCGTGCCAGACATCGAAGTACCGGCGACCCGGCTGGTGCGGCAGTGCCAGCTGCTCACCTTCCACGTCGTACTCGTTGCGGTTGACCAGCGTCCACAGCGCCTGGCCCTCGCCGGGGAAACGGCTGGCGAACACGCCCGCCTGCAAGGTCGGGTAGTAAGGCGTCCAGTCGCGACTGACCATCAGCGGCGCGAAGCGGCGCTCGATGGTGGCGATGCGGCGCAACGATTCGGCGTCGCGCGGAGTGAACTGGTTCCACAGGCCCCAGATGTTCTCCCAGGCGTTGTAGCCGATGCCGTTGAAGAAGATGTATTGCAGATCGTGGTTGCGATCGCGGCCCCAGCGGTTCTCGTAATTGATCATGTGGCGCGGTTCCAGCCACTTGAACTTGGCGACCGGCGGGATGACCTCGTTCGGCGCCTTCTTGCCCCAGCTCTGCACGTTCCAGATCAGGTGTTCCTCGGCGCTGATGGTGGATTCCGGCTGCACCACCACCGGCTGGCCCAGCGCGTCGCAGGCGTCGAAGAACGCGCGCGGCACGCCGTTGTAGGTATCGCCGTTGATGCCGTCGGCGCCGACCTCCTTCACCAGCCGCGCGATCGCGTGCCAGTCCGCCTCGCCCTGCGCGCGGGTGCCGTTGTCCCAGGGCATGGTCGGCAGGAACACCTTCACCCCGCGCCGGTGGAAATCCTCGACCGCGCCTTTCAGTCCGGCCAGCCCGCCCGGAAGATCCGCGGCCATGTCGAACTGGTTGCGATCGTCGATGCCGATGTTCGGATAGACATACCAGAGCAGGACGCTGTCCAGCCCGCCGAAGCGCTGCTCCAGATCGTCCAGGTAGCGATCCACGGTGTAGCGACCGGCCACCGGATCATAGAAATAGCGGTCCTCCACCATCATCTGCGCATGCACGAAGTTGCGCTGCGCCCATTGCAGTTCCGGGCGGCGGTAGTTGGCGTCGTCGTAGCCGATGCGGGTCAGGTGCTCGCGGCGCCAGTCGCGCAGCTCGGCGATCCAGTCGGCCGAGGTGGCGTTGACGTCGATCTTCCAGTGGCCGATCTCGGCGAACGGCCAGCCCGGCGCCTTGCCCGGCGTCGGCAGGTAGCGCTGGGTGGTGACGTGCGAGAACTTGTATTCGGTCTTCGGCACGTGGCGCGGCGCGTCATCGTCGTCGTGGGCGGGAGGGAACGGATCCGGTGCGGCGTTCATGGCGTGGTTCTTTCAGGGAGGGGGATTCAGGTCAGGCCGAACTGCGCAGCCAATGCCTCGCGCGCCTGCGCGGTGGTGGCCGGCGCGTCGCGCAGGAAGGCTTCGACCGCCTCGCGCATGGGCACCGATGCCTGCGCGCCCAGGCGCGTGCAGGCCAGCGCCGACGCCGCGCAGGCGTAGCGTAATGCATCGGCCAAGGCGTCGCCCTGCGCCAGCCGCGCGGCCAGCGCGCCGCAGAAGGTGTCGCCGGCGGCGGTGGTATCGACGGCCTCCACGCGGAACGCCGGTTGCAGGAACAGGCCCTCTGGGCTGCGCGCGATGCAACCGCGCGCGCCCAGGGTGACCACCACGCAAGGCACGGCCAGGCGGGCAAGACGGTCCGCGATGCCGCCGGCGGATCCCGCCAGCGCTTCGAGTTCGCCCTCGTTGACGATCAGCACGTCGACCGCGCGCAGCAGCGCATCGGGCAGCGACCGCGCGGGTGCGGCGTTGAGCACCACCGTCACGCTCGCGTGGCGCGCGGTGGCGGCGTAGGCGGTGACGGTTTCAATCGGGGTTTCCAGTTGCAGCAGCAGGTGCGACACCGCGGCCAGCGGCGGCAGGTCGCTGGCGCGCAGCGCGTTGTTGGCGCCGGGCGCGACCGTGATCGCGTTCTCCGCGTCGTCGGACAGGCAGATGAAGGCCGTGCCGGTAGGCAGTTTGCGGGATCGCACGATCACCGGATCCACGCCCGCGTCGCGCAGCGAATCCTCGAGGGTCGCGGCGAACGCGTCCTCGCCCAGACCCAGCAGCATGCGGGTGGACGCGCCGCCGGCGCGCGCCGCCGCCACCGCCTGGTTGGCGCCCTTGCCGCCCGGGAAAGTGGCGAAATCGCGCCCCAGCACGGTCTCGCCCGGCGCCGGCACGTGCGCGGCGCGGACGACGAAATCGAGGTTCGCCGAGCCGGCGACGAGGATATGCCTGGGTGTTGCGGTCATGGTTCCAGTGCCTGGTAGACCAGGTTGTAGAAAGGCGTCGCGAGACGGGGAAGATCGTGCGGCTGGCCGTCGGGCAGGTGTTGCAGCAGCAGGATCGCGATCAGGCGTTCCTGCCGATCAATGGTGAAATAGGTCGAGGCCGCGCCGGACCAGCCGAACGCGCCGACCGAACCCAGCCGTCCGCGTCCGGCCACGTCGAGGATCACCGAACCGCCCAGGCCGAAGCCTTCGGCGCGGCTGAATTCGGTGACCGGCGGATCCAGCTGTCCCTGCAGGTGGTTCATCATCATCAGGTCCACGGTCTTGCGGCCGAGGATGCGCTGGCCCTCCAGCGCGCCGCCGTCCAGCAGCATCTGGCAGAACCGCGCGTAGTCGGACATCGTGGAATACAGGCCGCCGGCGCCGCTGGGATAGGCATTGAGCGGTACGCCCGGGTGCCGCGCGCTGCGGCTGTCATCCAGCCCCAGCCGGTCATCGGTACCCATGCGGGTCAGATCGACCACGCGCCCGCGCGCGGCTTCCGGCACGCTGAAGCCGGTGTCGCGCATGCGCAGCGGCGCGAGGATATGCGTGCGCACATAGGCGTCGAAGGATTCCCCGCTCACCACCTCGACCACGCGCGCCAGCACTTCGATGCCGGTGCCGTCGTACTTGAAGCGGGTGCCTGGTTCGGTCGCCAGCGGCACTTTCGCCAGGCGCGCGGCGAAGGTCGCCAGATCCGGCGAGCCGTGCAGGTCGGCGCGTTCCAGCAGGCGCGTGGCTTCCTCGAAGCCTTCGCCGCCGGTGGCGAAGCCGGCCGTATGGGTGAGCAGCTGGCGCAGGGTGATCGGGCGTTGCACCGGCGCCAGCAAAGGCTTGTCCGCGGTGCCGCCGGCGAAGCGCTGCATGCGCGCGAACTCCGGCAGATGGCGGCTCACCGGATCATCCAGGCCCAGCCTGCCCTGCTCCATCAACTGCAGCACCGCCACCGAGGTGATCGGCTTGGTCATCGAATAGATGCGGAAGATCGCATCGATGGACATCGGCTGGCTGCGCGCCAGATCGCGGTGGCCATGCGCCTGCACCGCCACCACCTTGCCGTCGCGCGCGATCAGCGCGACCGCGCCGGGATAGCCCTGAGGTCCGGTCGCGCGTTCGAGGAAATCATCCAGCCGCTGCAGGCGGGCCGGGGAGAAACCTTCCGCCGCGGCGGATGCCGCGGTCGGAAGGTCCACCACCGGGTCCTGCGCCCGCGCCGTGTGCACGGCCATCAGCGCGGCCATCAGCAGCGGCCACACCCGCTGCCCGTGCGTTGCCTGAAACATCCGACGTGGGGGAGTCGTCCGTTTCAAAAGTTGATGGTGTGGGTCAGCGAGATCACGCGGCCGCGGCCGGCGAAGTAGTTGCGGTAGAAGTCGATCTGCGACCAGCTCAGGATGTAGAACTTGTCGGTCAGATTCTCCACGCCCAGGGTGAACTTGCCGTACTTCTCGGTCTCGTAGTTCACGGTCAGGTCGTAGAGCGTGTAGCCCTTGGTGTGCTCTTCGCCCGGACGGCCCTCGTTGATGTCGCGATCCAGCCATTTGGTCGCGCCCAGGATCACGTTTCCGCGCGGCAGGAAGTTCCAGGTCAACGACGCGCCGATCTTGTCGGGGCTGATGTCGTTGATGCCCATTTCCTTGTCCAGCGGGCCATTGGTCACGAACGTGGTCTTGCCGCGGATGCGGGAGTACAGCGCGGTCGCCTTCCACTGATCGCTGAAGTTGTACTCGCCGTTGAACTCGTAGCCCTTGATGTCCACCGGCGCCCGTACCATCACGAAGTCGCGGCTGATCGGATCCACCGCCAGCGACACGCCGAAATCCGATTCCGACTTGTAGTGCGACAGGCCGAAACTGCCGCGCTGGCCCTGCCAGTTCAGGCCGACCTCGCGGTTGTCGGCGATGATCGGCTGGAGGTCCAGGATGCCGGCCACGGTGGCCTGCGGATCGTTCGGGCAGCCATCGGGCTGGGTGCCTTCCGGCGAATCGTTGGAACACTGGATGTTGCGCAGCGGAATGCCGACATTGGGCAGTCCGAAACCTTCACCGTAGGACGCGAACACCGAGAAGCCGGCGGGCAGGCGCCAGATCGCGCCGAAATTGACCAGCGTCTCCTCGTAGGACAGCTTGCCGCCCAGGACGGGCCGGCGGTCACGGAACCAGGTGGTGGTGTAATCATCCACCGACAGTTCGCCGTCCTCGCGGCGCACGCCACCGCTCAGGGTCACCGGGCCGATGTCGTAGGACAGCTGCAGGTAGGGCGCGGTGCTCTTGTAGGTCATCGGCGGCACCCAGACGCGATGGGTCAGCGCCAGGCTCTGCTCGGTCTCGTCTTCCACCAGATCCAGGCCGGCCCGCATTTCCAGGCCATCCACGCCGAACAGCTGCGGGCGCGTCCAAGCCGTGCGCAGGCCCTGCTTGTTGGAATGGATTTCGGACTGATCCCACAAGGTTCCCAGCGGCGCGAGCAACGGATCCTGGCGATCGTCGCCGTTCTCCGCCGGATAACGCATGGCTTGATCGGCCTTGTACAAGTCGACCTTCAGCGTGCCGGCGAAGAAATCGCCATGGGTGTAGGAAAACGCGAATTGGGTGAAGTCGTTGAACTCGGACTTCGAGCCGGGAATGCGGCCACGCTCGGCGGTATCGGTGATGCCCAGCGTGCGATCGCCGGGAACCCAGTGATAGTTGTTGTTGCCCCGCACGTTGAAGCGGCTGAAGGAACCCTGGACGCGCTGTTCCCCGGCCTCGCCGAAGTTCATGCCCCACTTGATGAACAGGTTGTCCGCCTTGGAGTCCGCGATCGATCCGCTGGCGTTCATGCCGATGCGGCGGCCACGGCCGTCGTAGGAGATGCCGCGATCGATGAAGGAGGCGGCGGTCAGCAGGTCGAAATCATCGGCCTTGTAGGCGTAGGTCACGCCGAGCTTCCAGCTTTCGCTGTCGCTGCCGTCCTGGGTGCTGTAGCGGGAGGTGACCGTGGTTTCGCTGCCGTCCTTGGTGGGCGTCTTGGACAGGTAATTGATGATGCCGCCCTGCGCGCCGATGCCTTCGGAAGCCGAGGGGCCGTTGATGACCTCGATGCGGCCGACCAGTCCCATGTCGGTGAAGGTGCCGGAGCGGTTGCCCTCGCGCAGCGGCGAGGTCTGCGGGATGCCGTCGAACAGGCGCAGTGCGATGCGCCCGCGCAGCGTTTCGCCGGTATTGCTCATCGCCTGCGAGGATTCCGAATAGCCCGGCACCTGCCGGGCCAGCACGGCGGTCGCGTCCTCGGTCAGGCCGAGGGTGCGCTCGACTTCCTGCTTGGACACCAGCGTGATCGCGCCTGGAATCTTGTCCACCGCCTTCGGCGTGCGCACGCCGGTGACGATCACCTGGTCCAGGTTGGTGGCTTCCACTTCCCCTGCCTTCGGCGCCTCGTCCGGCGGCGGCGGGGTGTTCTGTTGGGCCTTGACGCTGGCGCTGACGGCGGCGGCTAGCAGGAATACGCCGAATGCGGCGGGCACGTGCTTCATGGTGTTCTTCTCTGAGATGGTGGGCTGCGGGAACCGCGGCGCAGGCCGCAGGGCTCCCCGATAGCGTTCTTGTTGTTGTTGCGCATCCGCGGGCGGCGGAGAGAATGGCGCCCGCGCTGCCAGACGTTCCTCCCAGACGCCGGCCAGCCTCGACAATGTCGACAGAGCCTAGGTGCACGCCGTCACGGAAAGAATCCTCCGCGCCTATGTTCAGAGCCTAGTTTTTGTTGGGTGATCCGCGCCGGCCGTATCGATGCGGTGCAGCATCGGCCGTGTTCAGGACAGTTGCGAAACCGCCTGGCTTTCCTGCAGCAGCACGGTGACCAGGCGGATGCGCACGGTCGAGCGCGACCAGACCATGCCGATGCGGCGCGGCACGCATTCGTTGGGCAGCGGAATCCGCACCAGATCCAGCCCTTCCGGCCAGGGCCGCGCCCAGTTGGGCACCAGCGACACGCCCAGGCCACGATCCACCATCACCGCGATGGCGTTGAGGGCGTTGAGTTCGAAGCGCTCGTGCGGAACGATGCCGGCCGCGCGCAGGTACTCGTCGGCCTGGCGGCCGCCCCACTGGTTGCGGTCGTAGCGGATCAGCGGCTGGGTGGCGAGCAGTTCGTGCGGGTCGCGGCCGGCCATCGCCGCCGGCGCCAGCACCACCAGCGGTTCCTCGCGCAGCAGTTGCCACTGGCAGGTCTTGGGCAGCGAGAACGGCGCCTGCAGCACGATCGCCGCGTCCAGTTCGCCCGACTCCACCGCCCGGTACAGATCGGCCGAGTAGCCCGGCTTGATGAACACGTTGATCTGCGGAAATGTTTCCACCATCCGCGCCAGGATGTCCGGCAGCATCCCGGCCAGCGCGGTCGGGCAGGCGCCCAGGCGCAGCTCGCCGGATACCGCGCTGTCGTTGGCGACGCTGCGCATGTCGGCCACGTCGCGCAGCAGATCGCGGGCCCGCTGGAGGATCCGCGATCCCTCCTCGGTGACGCTGACGGTCCGCCCCACCCGCGCGATCAGCGATGCGCCGAGTTCGCGTTCCAGCGTGCGGATCTGTTGCGCCACCGCGGCCGGCGTGATGTTCAGTTCACGCGCGGCCGCCGCCATCGAGCCGCGGTCGACCACGGTGACGAAGGTGTTCAGGAACTGGGTATCCACGTCTCTCCCCCTGGCGTGCGCTCAGGCTACAGGAGCCCCGCCGCGTGCGCGACAGGACCAACGGCAGGGGCGGAAAGCGCGGTTACTCGGCATCGCGGTAGATGGTCAGCCCCTTGAGCGAGCGCCGCGGCGCCGGGAACAGCAGGCTGGCCAGATAGCCGATGACGATGCACAGCAGGATCGAGATGGCCAGGTAGAAGTACGGATGGACCAGATCCATCGACCAGGCCAGGAAGGTCAGCACGATGCTGGCGCCGATGCCGATCGCCACGCCCGGCGAGTTCGCCCGGCGGGTGAACATGCCCAGCGTGTACGCGCCCGCGAAGCCGCCGCCCAGCAGGCCTGCCAGCTCGATGGAGATGTCGAACAGCGAATGGATGTCGTAGCGCGACAGCAGCAGCGCCAGGCCGATGCCGACCAGGCCGACCATCACCGTGGTGATCTCGGCGAACAGCACGCTCTTCTTCTGGTCCGCCTTCTTCGACAGCTTCTCGTAGAAGTCGACCGAGATCAGCGTGGCGACGCTGTTCATGATGCTCGACAGGGTGGCCATCGCGGCGGCGAAGATGCCGGCGATGATCAGGCCCGTGACGCCCGGCGGCAGCTCGGCGGCGATGAACAGCGGGAAGGTGGCATCGATCGGCAGCAGCGGATTGAGCCGCTCCGGATTGTTCTTGTAGTAGACGAACAGCGCCGTGCCGATACCGTAGAAGATGAAACCACCCGGGATCATGATCGCGGCGAACGCCCAGATCGAGCGGCCGGCCTCCTTGTCCGACTTGGTCGACAGGGTGCGCTGCATCAGCACCTGGTCCTTGGGGAAGGTCAGCACGACATCGAAGATCACCAGGAAGATGAAGCCCCACACCGTGGCCTTGGTCAGATCGAAGCTGAAGTCGAGCGTATGCATCTTCTGCTCGGCCATCGCGGTGGTGAAGAATTCCGATGCGCCGCCCTTCAGGTGCCAGATGATGAAGCCGATGGCGAACATCGCGCCGCCCATCTTGACGAACACCTGCACGAAATCGGTCCAGATCACCGCCTTCATGCCACCCATCGCGGTGTAGATGATGGTGAACACGCCCATCAGGATCACGCTCCACACCACGCTGATGCCGGTGATTGTGGCGATGGCCAACGCGGGCAGGAACAGAATCACGCTCATCCGCGCGCCCACCTGCATGGCGATGCACAGCGCGCTGGCCAGCATGCGGATGGCCGGGTGGAAGCGGGTTTCCAGGTACGAGAACACCGACATCAGGTCCAGCCGGCGCAGCAGCGGCACGATCCACACGGCCACGAACATCAACCCGAGCACGGCGATGAGATTGTTGGTCATGTACTGCCAGTTGGTCTCGAACGCCTTGGCCGGAATGGCGATGAAGCTGATCGAGCTGGTGTTGGTGGCATACAGGCTCACGCCCGCCGCCCAGAACGGAATGCTGCGCCCGCCGACGAAGAAGTCCGAGGTCGAGTTGCGCTTTTCCTTCAGGTAGAAGTACATGCCGATGCCGATCATCGACGCCAGGTAGACGATGATCACCAGCCAGTCCATCCACTTCAGCAGATGCTTGCCGGAGGTCAGCTGCGCCGATTCGATGACCTGCCCGCCCTTGCCGTCGTCGCTCGTCCAGACCAGACCGTTGCGCCAGCCGGTGGCCAGCCGCGCATCGCCGCCAATCTCCGCCGGCAGCGTGGCCCAGGCGCTGGTGATGGTGTGATAGGTCATCAGGTGCGTGCCGCGATTGTCACGCACCAGCATCAGCAGATGCGCCTGTCCCAGCGCGCGCGCCGCCCCCGGCAGGCGCACGCCGGGCACCGCCGGTTTGGTTTCCCAGCCGCGGTCGGCGGTCCATCGCCACAACGGCTGCGAGGTCGTGCCGGTACCGATCAGATAGAGCGCGTTGGTCTGCGCCAGCAGTTCGTCGCCCGAGGCGCCTGCCGGCCACGCCGGGCCGTCGGTCCATGCGGCAGGTCCGTTCAACGCCGTGCGCCACAGACGAGGCACGCCATCGCCCAGCCCCGCCACGTACAGGCTGTCGCCCAGGATGGCGAAGCGCGCGCCGCCCAGCGCCTGCGGGATCGCGGGCATCGGCTGGCGAACGAGGCTGTTTCCGCCGAGGCGCAATTCCTCGATCCGCGCCGGTTCGGTCCCGGAGGACACCAGCGCGAACAGGCGGCGGCCATCGCCACCGGCGTCCAGCACGCGCGGCGCGGCGCCGCCCGGCCAGGACAGCGCCTGCCACTGGCGGCCATCGGCGGACAGCACCCACGCGCCGGTGCCGCCCAGCGCAATCGGGCGGTCCTCGATCGATCGCAGCATCTCCACGCGCGCGCCGGCGGGCAGCGCCGGCAGCGCGCTGCGTTCCACCGAGGCCAGGCTCTCGGCCCGCACACCGGGGACGGCCGCGCACAGCAGCAGCAACAGGCACAACGCGGCTCGCAGGAAGCCGGTCGCCTCCTTGGATGCAGGCAGGACGGCGGTTCGGCTCATCGTGTTTCCATGCTTTCGAAATTCGGTGTGATCGCGGCACCCGGCGTGCCCGCCATGCGCCGCGTGGACGGCAATCCCCTGTGCTCCCCCGCCCGCTTCATGCATCCGCCGCCGCGACGATGGCCTGCGCACGATGCAGATAGGGCGCATCGATCATGCGTCCTTCCAGCAGGAAAGCGCCACGCCCCTGCCGCGTCGCCTCGGCGGCGGCCGCGACGATCCGCCGCGCCCGCGCGATCTCTTCGTCGGAAGGCTGGAACACGGCATTGGCCAGTTCGATCTGGCGGGGATGGATGCAGCTCTTGCCCAGGTAGCCCAGGCGGTGGGCGATGCCGGCTTCGGTGCGGAATCCCGCCTCGTCGGCGACGTCCGGATAGGCGCTGTCATAGGCGAACACGCCGGCTTCGGCCGCGGCCATGCGCAGGGCGTACATCGCCGCGTGCAGGTTGGCGGGATCGCGGCGATCGATGCCGAGCCCCTCGAACAGATCGCCCAGGCCCAGTTGCAGGCCGGCCACGCGCGGATGCGCGCGGGCGATGTCGGCGGCGTTGCGCAGGCCCAGCGGCGTCTCGATGTTGATCAGCAGTTCCGGCGCCTGCTCGGTCGCCAGCAGCGAGGCCATCGCCACCACCGCCGCGGTCACCTCGCGCGCCTGCTCGATCTTGGGCAGGTTGAGCAGATCCACCCGGCGGCCGGCGAGCGCGGCCAGGTCGGCGTCGAACTCCGGCGACGACGGCGCGTTGGTGCGCACGATGATCAGCTTGCCGGCCGGCAGGTCGGCGCCTGCCAGGAACCCGGCCAGGTTCGCGCGCGCCTCCGCCTTGCGCCCGGGAGGCACGGCGTCCTCCAGGTCGAAAGAGATCGCATCGGCACCGCTCGCCATCGCCTTGGCGAACAGTTCCGGGCGACTGCCGGGCACGAACAACTTGCTACGCATGGACCGCACTCTTCATGGCGGGGCAGTTTCAACCATGCGGACACAAAGAAAAGTCGCGCCCGGCATCTTCAGACCCAACATTTGCTTGCGATATGCCGCCGCCGCCACGCCGCGCCTTGCCGCGCCGGTGATCCCGGTGCCGCGCGGCGGCAGGCGGACGCGCCGGGAAATGCCGGCGACGGCATGCCAGCCGCCGGCCCTGCATCCGGATGCACCCGGTTTGCTGCGATGCAACCCGTCGCCGCGCGATCAGCGGCGGACGTCGAACCCCGTCTGCGTCAGGAAGGCATCGACGTCGGCGACGTCCAGGGTGCTGAAGTCGCCCGGCAGCGAATGCTTGAGGCATCCCGCCGCCAGGCCGAAGCGCAGCGCGTCGGCGTCGTCCCGGCCGGTCAGGTCGCCATGCAGCACGCCGGCGGCGAACGCATCGCCGGTCCCGATCCGATCGACGATGCCGGGAATCTCGTACTCCGGCGTTCCCAGCAGGCGCCCGTCGCGCCGCATCGCGACCGCGGACAGGGCATGGTGATCCACGCTGCGCTGCACGCGCACGGTCGCGGCCATCCGCTGCAATCGCGGGAATGCGGCGAACGCGGCCTGCGCGCCGGCGGCAAAGCGTTCCTGCGCGGTGGCGCCATCGAACGAACGCCCCAGCACCACCTCGATGTCGCGGTGGCTGGCGAACATCACGTCGGCCTCGGCCATCAAGCCATGCAGCAGCGTCGGCGCGTCGCCGTCCCAGGCCTGCCACAGTTGCGGGCGATAGTTGCCGTCGAAGGACACCCGGACGCCCGCCGCACGCGCGGCGCGCATCGCTTCCAGCGTGCCCCGCGCCGCGTCCGCGCCCAGCGCCGGCGTCACCCCGGACACATGCAGCCAATCGGCGCCGGCCAGCCGCGCGGACCAGTCGTGGCGGCCACCGCCGGCCTGCGCGAAGGCCGAGCCGGCGCGGTCGTAGAGCACCTGCGAGGGGCGATGAATCGCGCCGGTGGTGAGGAAATAGAGACCCATCCGTCCGGGCAGCCGCTGCACCGCCGAGGTATCGACCCCGTGCCGGCGCAGTTCCCCGATCGCGGCCTGGCCCAGCGCGTTGTCGGCCACCACGCCGACCAGGTGCGTGGCGTGGCCGAAGCGGGCCAGCGATACCGCGACGTTCGCCTCGGCGCCACCGACATGCACGTCCAGCGAAGGCGTTTGCAGCAGGGTTTCGCGACCGGGCGCGCCCAGCCGCAGCAGCAGTTCACCAAAACAGACAACCTTCCCCACTCCGCCTCCCTGTCAATGCGTTTGCCGGATCCGGAGTGTACGGTGCGCCCCGGCGCGGTGCCCGCATCGCGGCGGAAAGGGAGAACCGCGCATGCTCGCCGGCACCACGCGGCAACCACCGGAACCGCGCGTCAGGGCGCGGGACGTTCCCAGCGCCGATAGGTGTCGTCCAGGCCCTTGCGCAGGCGGCGGTAGCCGGCGGTGCCGGGCCGCACGTCCAGGCGTTCGGCCACCGCGCGCCAGCCGCCGGCGTGATCGCGCGACCATTCGCGCACCACCGCGCGGCACGGCTGGCCGGCCACCTGCGCCACCGCGCAGGCCATGTAGATGTCGCCGGCGGACCAGTCCGGCTGTTTCATCATCGCTTCCACGTAGGCGCGCGGCACGCTGTAGTAGCGCGTCATCTCGTCGGCGAAGGCCGCCGGATAGCGCGCCGCGTAGTCGTTGATGTCCTTGAGGTGGCGATCCACCGAGGCGTCACCGCTTCCGGGCCATTCGGCCGCTTCGGTCCTGGCCGGCGCGGGCGTGGTGCCCTGCGCGGCGCCCGCCATCACGGCGAGCGCGATCAGGCAGGGGAAGAGGACGGCACGGAGGAAACGGGTCGCAGGCATGCGGGCATTGTGCCGCAGCGTCTGTTTCATTGCAGGCGGCCGGTCTGCACCGGCCGCCCGCGGCTCATGCGAGGGTCACGCGATGAGCCTGCGATCAATCATCGTCGTGATGGCGACCGCGTCCATCGTGGCGGCGCCAGCGGCGATCGTCGTCGTCCCAGCGATCCCGGCGGTCATGCCGGTCGTAGCGATCGTAACGGCCATAGCGGTCATAGCGATCGTAACGATCCCGATCCACGTAGCGCACGTAATGCGGGTTGTTGCGGTAGTAGCCGTAGGCATTGCCGCGCGGCGGGGTGCGGTAGTACTGGCGCGGCACGTAGCGGTAGTAGGTCGGACGGTGATAGCGATCGCGCACCACGATCACGCGATTGCCGTAGCCGTAACGATCCCCGTACCCGTGACGGTAGTAGGGCTGTCCGCCGTGGTAGATGACATCGGCCACGTCCACGATGACCCGGACCAGATCGTCGTCCGCGCGGGCCGGCGAAGGCGCCAGCGCCGCCAGTCCAAGGCCGGCGGCCAGAACGGTGGGGGCCAGCAGACGCGTGAGTGAGAAGCTTGCCATGACATCCTCCGGTGGCCCGTGTCGCCGGGCCTGTAGGTGAAAGGCCCCGTCCTTCGGGCCTGTGCGTGAAAGATGTCGCCTGACGCGTGAACCCGGATTTAACCCGGCGGGCCTTTCCCCGCTGCCACCCACGGGCGGATATCTTCCGTTCAATCTGGACCGCCTGGACCGCGTTCGAGGTCGAGGCCGATTGGATCCGGCGGGCCTGCTCTCCGGACGCGCGCCGCCCCCTTTCAGCCGGCCCGCGATTCGATGCCGGCCAGCGCGGCGGGCAGTTCGACCGCGCCGGCGACCGTCACCAGGTTCGGTACGTCCGCACCCAGGCCATGCTCGGCTTCCAGCGCCCAGGTGACGTGATAGGGCATGTGGATGCCCCAGCCGCCGAGCTGGATCACCGGTTCGATATCCGAGCGCAGCGAATTGCCGATCATCGCGAACTGCGCGGGCGCCACTTCCAGTTCCTGCAATACGCGCGTGTAGGTGGACACGTCCTTCTCCGACACCACTTCGATGCGATGGAAAAGGTCCGCCAGTCCGGACTGCGCGATCTTGGCTTCCTGGTGGAACAGATCGCCCTTGGTGATCAGGACGATTTCGTGATCGCGCGCGATGGCTTCGACCGCCTCGCGGATCCCCGGCAGCAGATCGACCGGATGTTGCAGGGTGGCGCGGCCAATCTCCAGGACGCGATGCAGATCGCGCGCGCTGATGCGCTCGCCGGTCAGTTGGATGGCGGTTTCCAGCATCGACAGGGTCATGCCCTTCACGCCGTAGCCGAACACCTTGAGATTGCGCCGCTCGGTGTCCAGCAGGTGCTGCTGCATGCGGCGATCGCCCAGATCGATGTAGCCGGCCAGGATGGCCTCGAAATCCTGCTCGGCCTGCCGGTAGTAGTCCTCGCTCTTCCAGAGGGTGTCATCGCCGTCGAAACCGACCCAGCGTATACCCATGCGTGCTGCCTCCTGATCGTGGGGGCGCGCAGCATAACAGCCGCCGGACATGCCGAGGGCGGCCCGAAGGCCGCCCTTTCCTCTCTGCGTGAACCGTATCGCGCGCCGTTATTTCGCCGGAGGCGTGGTGCTGCCGCTGCCGGAATCACCCGGAGGCGGCGGCGTCTGATCGCTGGTCGGCGGCGTGGTGCCGTCGGCCGGCGGCGGCGTTGTGGTCGGCGGGGCGTTCGGATCCGTGGTCGGCGGTGCGTTCGGATCGGCAGGCGGCGGCGTGGTCGCCGGTTCCGACGGTGGCGGCGTGGTTTCCGCCGGTGGTGCGGTGTCGGACGGCGGCATCGTGGTTTCGTCCTCCGTCTTGCTGCATGCCGTCAACGCAAGCGCGCCGCCCAGCATCGCCACCAGCCACCAGGTGGGACGCGGGCGGTCCTGCGTGTTGCTGTGGAAAAAGGATTCATTCATATCCTCCTCTGGCCGCGCCGATCGCGCATCGCGTGCCGCGGCGGGTGAAAAGATCAGCGGCCGTTGCCGGCCGGCTTGTAGGCGGCGTACTCGGCGGGTGCGAGTTTGCCGTCGGCGTCCTGGTCGAGGGTTCCGAAAGCCTGGGTCAATGCAGGATCGACGGCCGCTTCGTCCTTGGCGATGCTGCCATCGCCATTGGCGTCAAGCTCTTCGAACGGCCGGGGCGCGGGCGTGGCCGCGTCGTTGGCCGGCGGTGTGTCGGTCTGCCGCGGAGGCGTCTCCTGGCGTTGTTCCTGAGCGTCGCGGTCCTGCGCCATGCCCGACGTAGATGCCGCCAATGCGGCGACCAGCAGGGCCAGCGGAAGATGGAACCGGGGAGATGATGATTTCATGCGCTCCTCCTGTTGCTGCGTTCGTACTCCCGCCGATGCGTGCATCCGGACACGGGGAACAACGGCTCGCCTGGAGACGGAGGGCGGCGACGCCGCCCTCCGCGGGCGCGATGACGGTGCGCTGCGCCGTCACCCTGCGGTCATGGAGACCGCGTTGCGCGACTTACTTCTGCGGCTCGCTGTAGTTCTTTTCGACGAACGCCTTGTACTCGTCGGCGGTCAGCTTGCCATCGGCGTCACCGTCGGCCTTGTCGAACACCTGGGACAGGCCGGCGTTGGCCGCGGCCTCTTCCTTGGTGATGTTGCCGTCGCCGTCCTTGTCGATGTCGGCCCAGCCCTGCTGGCTGCCCGACTGGGTCGACTGCTGGGCGGACTGTTCCGCACCGCCTGCCGCCTGATCCTTGGCCGGCTCGGCCTGTTGGGTCGGCTCGGCCTGCTGGGTCGGCTGCGGCTGCTGCTGGGCCTGCGTGTCCTGCGCGAAGGCCATCGGCATGGCGACGGCGGCACCCAGGGCGATCAGGGCAATCAGCGGCTTGCGGGTGTTGTTCTTGGTCATCGTCGTTTGCTCCGTTATGGAATATAGGAAGTGCGTCCTGTAGCGCACGATGCCGACGATGCCGATGTGCTTATGAATCAATCCTGCGGCCTGAAATGAACGTGCACGCAGGCTTAACCACACGCGATTTTTTTTCGATTACTTGCTTCGTTAGCGATATGTGATGGCTATGTGCAAGTCGTATCGCAGCGTGATGCAGGCGTCAGATCAGTGTTCAATCCGCGTGTTTTTTTCTTCGCGGCGAACGACTCCTTCACGCCAGGCTCGGCTGAACCATTGCCAACCCATCACGACGCCGGTGAGCGCGCCGGTGATCTCCATCACCACGCGGGTGCCCAGCGCGTCCGGATCGTGGATCGCCTTCAGCGCGATGCGCGCGTAAAGCGGCGACTCCAGCTTCACCATGCCCAGGTAGAACAGGTTCCAGGTGTCGATGCCGGCGCCGATGATCACCGCGATCACGCATGACCAGCCGATCGCGTGTCCGATCGACCAGCCCAGCGCCCGGCAGATCGCCTGCCAGCCGGCATAGACCAGCAGGCCGATGGCGAACGCGATCAGGCAGGCTTCCAGCGCGCCGAGGAATCCGTAGTGCAAGGGCAGGTTCATGCGTTCGTGCGTGCTCCCGTCACGCGGGGGATCCCCAGACGCGGATCTCCGTAGGCCATCGGCGCTCGACGGCCGATGGCATAGGATACGTGATGCGCGCGCCGGGCCACGGCGGAAATCCGCCACGGGAGGAACGGAATGGAACGGCTGCTGCTGGCGGGAAGCACGGGACTGGTGGGCCAGGCGGTACTCGCACGCGCGCTGGCCGATGATCGCATCGGCCGGGTCATCGCCCCCACCCGGCGCCCCTTGCCCCCGCATCCGCGGTTGTCGAATCCGGTCATCGATTTCGAACGGCTGGATCCCACCGCCGACCACTGGCGCGCCGACGCCATGATCTGCGCCCTGGGCACCACCCTGCGCGATGCCGGCTCGCGCGATGCGTTTCGCCGGGTCGACTTCGACTACCCGCTCGCGCTTGCACGCCTGCTGCACCAGCACGGCGCGCGCACGCTGGTAGTCGTCTCCGCCGCGGGCGCGCGCGCGGATTCACGGATCTTCTATTCGCGCACGAAGGGAGAACTGGAACAGGCCCTGTCCGCCTGCGGCTTCGATTCGCTCACGTTCGTGCGCCCTTCCCTGCTGGGCGGCGAACGCGCGCAGACGCGCACCGGCGAACACCTCGCGCTGCGCCTGCTGACCACGCTCGCGCCGCTGGTGCCCGCGCGCTACCGGGTGGTGCCGGCAACCGCGGTGGCCACCGCCTTGCTGGAGGCCGCCCATGGGGCGGCGCCCGGCACGCGGATCATCGAATCCGAAGCGATTCCCCGCTGATCGGCCGCGGATATCCGGCTAGCCGGCCGCGGCGTGCAGGCGCCGCATCCGCCACCACAGCCCGGCATTGAGCAGCAGGAAATAGCCGACCAGCGCCGCCGCGAATCCCATCGTCAGCGGACTGGCCTGCTGCGCGGTGGCCGCCGCGCCGTCGGCGAACGCGCCCTGCGACCAGCGCCATGCCAGGCGGCCGATCAGCAGCAGGGTCAGGATGCCGCCGAACCAGGGATTGGGCACGTAGGTCGGCAATCCCTCATGCCATTCCACCCGCGTGTGCTGCAGCGCGAACCCGCCCAGCAGCAAGCCGCCCGCCAGTCCGGCGGCGACGCCGGCCGCCACCCCGGGCAGGAACGCGGCGCCGAACAGCAGCATGCCCAGCAACACCACCATCAGGACCAGGCGGAACACGGTGCGCTTCGGCTGCCAGGGCTGGCGACCGAAGCTGCGGCGGATGCGGCGATACATGATCCAGCCGATTCCCGCGGTAACGAGGTAGGGGGTCAGGGCAGGCAGGGCGACGGCGGGCATGGCGGGCGTCCAGGGATTGGTTGGCGCCCACCTTAGGTCCCGGCAGGACGCCGGGACCAGTGACAGTTGTCATCAGTTGCGGGGGAGGCTCAGTGCAGCAGGCCGTGCGGCACCTGCCGCAGCGGCTGCATGCCATCGGTGGCGGCAATCGCCTGGCTGGCGCGGTCCAGCAGCGCGTCGTCCTCGCCGTCGATCACCACCAGCAGGCGGCCGGCCTCGATTTCCCGCTCGTAGTCGCGGCGGACCTCGCTGGGCACGGTGGATCCGGCCAGCGCGGCGGACCAGCCGCCGACCGTCGCGCCCACCAGGGTGGTGATGAGCACCCCGACCACATGGAAACCGGCCTGCGGCAGCCACATGCCGATCAGGCCACCGACCAGGCCGATGACGCCACCGCCCACGATGCCGCGCCAGGCGGCGGGAATGAAATCGGTCGGCGAGGCTTCCTTCTCCGCATCGGGGACCTGGGTCATCTCGATGTCGGACTGGGCCAGGACCGCGGCGTGGCCGGGACGGATGCCGAGTCGGAGCGCGGCACCCATGGCCTGTTCCGCGGTGCCCAGGTCCGGAGCGCTGAAAACACGTCGTTTCATGACGTTCTCCCATGGGCGGCTGTCTTCCAGCCTGTGAAGACCATAGGCCCGCACGGGGGATGTGGAAGTGAAGAACTGCCGCGCACGCCGGAACGGCGCGCGGACGCGGCTCATTGGCCGGTCACTGCGCCGGGCGTTCGGGGGCGCTCTTGCGGCCGAGCGCGCGCAGGTACAGGTCGTACAGGGCGGTGACCTTGGCCACGTATTCCTGGGTTTCTGCATAGGGCGGCACCCCGCCGTAACGGGCGACGGTGCCGATGCCGGCGTTGTAGGCCGCCGCCACCAGGGTCAGATCGCCCTTGTAGCGCCGCATCAGCAGCCTGAGATGACGCGCGCCGGCGTCGATGGACTGGGTGGAGGAGAACGGATCGGTCACCCCGTACTCGGTCGCCACCTCCGGCATCAGCTGCATCACGCCCTTGGCGCCCTTGGAGGACACCGCCTTGGCGTCGAAATCGCTTTCCGCATGGGCAATCGCGCGCAGCCAGGCGTCGTCCACGCCGGTCTTCTTCGCCGCCGTGCGGAAATCCGCGGGATACATGTTCAGGCGCGGCTTGCCGACCTTGCCCAGGCCCGCATGGGCCGGCTCGCCCGGCGGGGTGGCCACGGTGAACTTCAGGTAGACCCGCGACCCGGGCAGGTTGCGGGTGCTGTACACCCGTTGTCCGTCCTGGTCACGCTCGTACAGCGTGCCGCTGAAGATGCCCATCCGCCCCCACAGGTTCGGGGTCTGCACGGCGTTGTCGTCGATTTCCCTGGCCTGGCAGCGCGAGCCCGGCTCCGGCGCGGTGGCCAGGCTGACGGTACCGTCGCGCACGCAGCGGTAGACCGTCCGGGCCTGGGCGTCGGGCACGCCGAAGCCGGCCAGGAAGGCCAGCAGACAGACCAGCAGGAGGGAGGGGCGGCGCATACGGGGCGGATTCTAGGGCCGGCAAGCTGAGCCGCAACCCCCATGGCGGATCGGCAGCGGAATCCCCGACGGCCCCGCCCCGCGGGGATTCCGGTCCCATCCCGGCCCCTTCCGGCCGGCCCCCTGCTGCGCCGCAGCAGGCAAGCGCGTAGAATTGCCGGCCCTGTCATTCCGCACGCTCTGGAGCACACGCATCATGGGTCTGGACCACGTTTCCACCGGCAAGAACCCGCCGGAAGAAATCAACGTCATCATCGAAATCCCGAAGGATTCGGAACCGGTGAAGTACGAAGTGGACAAGGAAAGCGGGGCGATCTTCGTCGATCGCATCCTCTCCACCCCGATGCGCTATCCCTGCAACTACGGTTACGTGCCCAATACCCAGTGCGGCGACGGCGATCCGGCCGACGTGCTGGTGGTGCTGCCGCTGCCGCTGATCCCCGGCTCTGTCATCCGCTGCCGCCCGGTCGGCGTGCTGCGCATGAGCGACGAGGCCGGCAGCGACGAGAAGCTGCTCGCCGTGCCGGTGGAGAAGGTGTTCTCCGGCTACAAGCACATCACCGACATCGACCAGGTCAGCCCGCACTGGCTGGAGCGCATCGGCCACTTCTTCGAGCACTACAAGGATCTGGAGAAGGGCAAGTGGGTGAAGCTGGACGGTTGGGGCAACGCCGCCGACGCCAAGCAGGTGCTGGTCGAGGCCATGCAGCGCTACGCCGAACTGAAGAAGTAAGCCGGCCCCGTGCCACGCAGCAGAAAGCCCGCCATCGGCGGGCTTTTTGTTTGCTGGGGGCGACAGTTCCGAAGCCGGGTTCAACCGCCCTTGTGCATCCCCATCTTCAGCGTGGTCAGGCCGATCAGCCGCGATACCACCAGAGCGATGTACATGACCCCGGCGAACTGCTCCAGCATCACCAGCGCGCGCGCCTGCGCCTGCACCGGCACGATGTCGCTCAGGCCCACGCCCGACAGCACGCTGAAACTGAGGAACAGCAGTTCCATCCAGGTGCGCGGCTGCTCCGGATTCACCGCCGCGATGAAACTGCCGGGATACCACTGCTGGCAGACCGAGAAGGCGAACGCGAACGCCCACGCCAGCAGGGTGAAGGTCGCGCCGGCGGCGAACAGTTCGTCGCTGGAAACCTCATGGTCCTGCAGCATGTAGGCCATCAGGCTGCCGGCCGTGTAGAAGTACAGCGCGCTCTCCAGCAGGTGCGCGACGGTGTACAGCATGTTGTTGTCGGTGACCGCGGCCAGCAGCGACAGCACCACCGACGGCAGGCCCAGCGCCAGCGCGAACCACAGCCGCAACGGGCTGCGGTTGACCACCCACAGCGCCAGCGCCAGCACCAGGATCCCGAAAGCCCCGAACACCGCGCGGCCGCCGGCGGTGGTTTCCATCACCGGATACAGCAGCACCCCGCCCAGCTGCACCAGCAGCAGCCACGCCGACGGGTGCCGGCGCGCGGTAACCAGCCAGCGGAGCCAGGTCATGCCCATCTCAGCCCTTGAAGTGATAGACCAGCGCGTAATAGATCACGTAGATCCACGACAGCAGGCCGTGGATGACCGCCCACAGCAGCGACTTGTTGGCGCTCCAGGAAATGGTGATCGCCAACGCCGTGCCGAAGCCGATGCCCGCCCGGGCCGCACTCGCCGCGCCGCTCATTTGCGCGGCGCCGCGGGAACGACCGGGGTACCGCTGCCGGCCCGGTAGGGATAGCGCGCGAAGATGTCGGCCACCGCCTGGTCGAGCTTCGCGGCGCGTTCGGCCGGCTTGGCGTTGGCGACCCGGCCGACCGCGATGCCTTCCCACACCAGCTGGTTGCGCTTGGCATCGATCAGATCGAAATTCAGCGTGCCCTCGGTGTACTGGTAGACGTTGGTGCGGTCGTACCAGTAGGGAACCGCGACGTACCGGCGGGCGCGGTAGCTGTAGTAATAGTTGTAGTCCACGTCCGGCATGCTGACCACATCGGTCTTTTCCTGCATGTAGGCATTGATGTTCAGCCACAGGTCCGGCGACTTCTCGTCGTAGGCGTAGCCCCGCGATTCCATCTGCGCGCGCGCGGCCGCCTTGAGCCGGGCGCTGGTGATGGTCGCGTAGCCTTCGCTTTCCACCGCCAGCGGCGAGTAGAACCCGAAGCTCCGGTAGCGCGCGAAATCGGCCGACGGATCCGCTTCGCTGCTGATGCGCGGGCCGGTGGCGCAGGCCGCCAGCAGCAGGACCCCGGCCAGCAGCAGGCCGCGGGTGAGGAATGGGATGGCATTGCGCATGTTCGGCATTCTCCTGTCCGGGACGCCAAGCGTCGCGCGGGCGCGGCGTCGGCACAAGCCCCGCCGGCCCGGAAAGGCGGCGAACGGACGCATCCGCCCGCCGCGTGGTTCAGCCCTGGTGGTAGACCTTAGCGCCCTGGGCCAGGAACTCGGCGGACTTCTCCGCCATGCCCGCCTCGATCGCCTGCTGCTCGTCCACGCCATGCTCGGCCGCGTAGTCGCGCACGTCCTGGGTGATCTTCATCGAGCAGAAATGCGGCCCGCACATCGAGCAGAAATGGGCCAGCTTGTGCGCGTCCTTGGGCAGGGTCTCGTCATGGAACTCCTTGGCCTTCTCCGGATCCAGCCCGAGGTGGAACTGATCCTCCCAGCGGAACTCGAAGCGCGCCTTGCTCAGCGCGTTGTCGCGTACCTGCGCGCCGGGATGGCCCTTGGCCAGATCCGCGGCGTGGGCGGCGATCTTGTAGGCCATGATGCCGTCGCGCACGTCCTGGCGGTTGGGCAGGCCCAGGTGCTCCTTGGGCGTGACATAGCAGAGCATGGCGGTGCCGTACCAGCCGATCATCGCCGCGCCGATGGCGCTGGTGATGTGGTCGTAGCCGGGCGCGATATCGGTGGTCAGCGGCCCCAGCGTGTAGAACGGCGCCTCGCCGCACTCGCGCAGCTGCTTGTCCATGTTCTCCTTGATCAACTGCATCGGCACATGGCCGGGACCTTCGATCATGGTCTGGACATCATGCTTCCAGGCGATCTTGGTCAGCTCGCCCAGGGTCTCCAGTTCACCGAACTGGGCGGCGTCGTTGGCATCGGCGATGCAGCCCGGACGCAGGCCGTCGCCGAGGCTGAAGGCCACGTCGTAGGCCTTCATGATTTCGCAGATTTCCTCGAAGTGGGTGTAGAGGAAATTCTCCTTGTGGTGCGCCAGGCACCACTTGGCCAGGATCGAACCACCGCGCGAGACGATGCCGGTGACCCGCTTGGCGGTCAGCGGCACGTAGCGCAGCAGCACGCCGGCGTGGATGGTGAAGTAGTCCACGCCCTGCTCGGCCTGTTCGATCAGGGTGTCGCGGAAGATCTCCCAGGTCAGTTCCTCGGCGCGGCCGTCGACCTTCTCCAGTGCCTGGTAGATCGGCACGGTGCCGATCGGCACCGGCGAATTGCGGATGATCCACTCGCGGGTCTCATGGATGTGCTTGCCGGTGGACAGATCCATCACCGTGTCGCCGCCCCAGCGGATCGACCAGACCAGCTTCTCCACTTCCTCGGCAATGCCGGAGGACACCGCGCTGTTGCCGATATTGGCGTTGATCTTGGTCAGGAAGTTGCGGCCGATGATCATCGGCTCGCTCTCGGGGTGGTTGATGTTGTTCGGCAGGATCGCGCGGCCGCGGGCGATTTCGTCGCGCACGAATTCCGGGGTGATGATCTTCTGGATGCTCGCACCGAAGCTCTCGCCCGGGTGCTGCGCCAGCAGCAGCGCTTCGCGCACCGCTTCCAGCTTCTGGTTCTCGCGGATGGCGACGTATTCCATCTCCGGCGTCACGATGCCCTTGCGCGCATAATGCATCTGGCTGACGTTGGCCCCGGCCTTGGCGCGACGCGGCAGCAGGCGGCCGGGAAAGCGGACCGCGTCCAGCTTGGGGTTGCTTTCGCGCGAACGGCCGAATTCCGAACTCAGCGCGGACAGCGCTTCGGTGTCGCCACGCTCCTCGATCCAGCGCGCACGCAGCGCCGGCAGGCCCGCCGCCAGATCGATGCGCGCATCCGGATCGGTGTACGGACCGGACGTGTCGTAGACCGTGACCGGTGCATTCTCCTCGCCGCCGAACAGGGTGGGCGTGCGGGTCAGCGCGATCTCGCGCATCGGCACGCGCAGATCCGGACGCGAACCGGTCACGAAGACCTTGCGCGATCCCGGGATCGGGCGGGTGACGGATTCGGAAAGCTGCTGGGTGTCCTGCAGCAGGCGGGAGGGCACGGCGTTCATCGGCATCGTCCTGGTTGGAAAGCGGGACGAAGCGGCGGCGCATGGAACGCGGAGGGATCGTGGGCGATCGGTCGCGTCCTGCGAAGCTTCCCTACGCCGGTCTTAACCGGATCAGGTTCGAAGGGTCTGTCTCAACCGCCGCCCACCAGGCCGGCGATACCCCCGCTTCGGGCGCTATTAGACAACCAAACCGCCCGGAACGCCATTGGCGGCCGGTGGCGGTGGCCATGACGGCGGGTTAACCTGCCGGCGGGGAAACCACCACCGCCAGGGGAATCATGAACGCAGGGAAGATTGCTGCATTCGCAGCATTGTGCGCGTTGTCGTTTCAGGCCGGCGCCGCCGAGCCCGTTCCGGTCGAAGCTTTCGCGAAATCCAACAAACTCCATTCACCCCGCCTGTCGCCCGATGGCCAGCATCTGTCCGTCGCGGCCGACTTCGGCGATGGCAACCACGCGCTGATGATCTACCGGCTGCAGGACATGCAGCAGACCGCGCTGCTTCGCCTGCCCCGCTACGAACTGCCCGCGCAGATCTACTGGGTCAGTCCGAAGCGGCTGGTGATCGCCAAGGGCCGGCAGATGGGTTCGCGCGAGGAGCCGACCCCGATGGGCGAAATCATCGCCACCGACTTCGACGGCAAGAACCAGAAGTACGTGTTCGGCTACCAGCAGAGCACGCGCACCGCCGGCATCGACTCGGGTTTCGGCTACATCGAGGGCGTACCCGAGGTGCGGAACGGGCATTTCTACATGCGCCGGCTGTCCATGGGCACGACCCGTTCGCAGCTGTACGACGTGGACGCCGAACGTACGACCGCCCGCCTGGTCGCCGATATTCCGGTCAAGGACCTGTCCTTCACCCTGGACCGGAACGGCCTGCCGCGTTTCGCCTCCGGCACCGACGACAACAACAACTATCTGCTCTACGCCGCCGACGCCAAGGGCGAAAACTGGGCACCCGTGGCCGCCAAGGAACTGGGTGGAAAATTCGTTCCGCAGACGTTCTCCGCCGACGGGCAGCATGTGTTCGCCTTCTACAGCGAGGAAGGCGGGCCTTCGATGCTGGTCAAGTCGGATCTGCGCGGGCAGAACCGGAGCGTGCTGGCCAGGGACGATTTCGGCAGCGTCGGCGACCTGGAATGGACGCCATCCCCGATGGAACCCTTCGCCGCCACGCTGGGCGAAGGAAAGCCGAAGATGGTGTACTTCGATGCGGCTTCCCCCGAAGCCCAGCTGCACCAGAAGCTCAACCAGAGCTTTCCGGACAAGTACGTCACCTACGTCAACCACAGCGGCGACGGCGGCATCTCGCTGTTGTATGCCTACAGCGATCGCGATCCCGGCGGCTGGTACCTGTTCGATCGCAAGCAGATGAAGGTGACCAAGCTGCTCGCCGGTCGCGAGGGACTGGACCCGGCGCGCATGGGCGAACGCCGCCCGGTCCGCTTCAAGGCCAGCGACGGCATGGAACTGGACGGCTTCCTGACGATACCGGCGGGCGTCCAGCAGCCTTCGCGGTTGCCGATGATCCTGCTTCCGCATGGCGGCCCGCACGCGGTCGGCGACGACTGGGCATTCGATACCGATGCGCAATTCCTGGCCAGCCGTGGCTACCTCGTCCTGCAGGTCAACTTCCGTGGTTCCCGCGGGCGTGGCTATCGCTTCGAACAGGCCGGATATCTGAAATGGGGCACCCGCATCCAGGACGATCTGCTGGACGGCGTGCGCTGGGCGATCGGACAGGGCTACGCGGATCCGGCCCGGATCTGTTCCTATGGCGCCAGTTTCGGCGGCTACTCCGCGATGATGACCGCGGCCAAGGCGCCGGAGCTCATCAAATGCGCGGTGGGTGTTTCCGGCCTGTACGACCTGAAGATGATGTACAGCAAGGGCGACATCAAATCGACCCGCTATGGACGCAACTACCTGGAGCGCGTGGTCGGCAAGGACGATGCGGAACTGGCGGCCAACTCGCCGACCATGATCGCCGAACGCATCAAGGTGCCCGTCCTCCTGGTCCACGGCGAGATCGACGAGCGCACGCCATTCGCGCAGGCGCGCGCGATGAAGGACGCACTGGAACGCGCCGGCAACGCGCCCGAGTGGATGGCGGTTCCCAAGGAAGGCCACGGCTTCTACAAGGAAGAAAACAACATCGCGTTCTACCGGCGGCTGGAAGCCTTCCTGGCGCGGAACATCGGTCCCGGCAAGCAATGAAACCGCGATCAATCTTCGCCTTTCGGCGGAGATTGCCGCCGCCGTGTGGGCGGGGCGCCACCTTCGCCCCGTCCGTGCGCCTGTAATTCGCGTTCTCACATTGAGGGGGACGAGCAAGGCTCCGTAAATAAGCCGGTTGCTATCATGCGCGCTCGCCGTTGACGTCACGCCCCTGTCCTGCCGGGCTTTCCTTCCCTTCCGACGTGCGACTCCGTTCATGACAAGGAGGCCCGCGTGGTTTTCCGTATCTCCATCCTGCTGGTGGCCCTCCTGGTCGCCGCCGCCGGTCTTGCGCCCGGTCCGTTCAACGCCTGGATCCAGCAACAGCTGACCGGGATCATTTCCAGTGCCGGCTGGCTGTATCTGCTGATCGTGTTCGCGTCGCTGGTGTTCCTGTTCTACCTGGCGGTGGGGCGCTTCGCCAACCTGCGCATCGGCGGCGAGGACGCCGAGCCGGAATTCTCCAACGCCAGTTGGCTGGCGATGCTGTTCGCCACCGGCATGGGCATCGGCCTAGTGTTCTGGGGCGCCGCCGAACCGATATCGCACTACTTCAAGCCACCGGAAGGGCTGGTGCCCGGCAGCCTGGATGCCGCGCGCGCATCGATGCGTTACGTGTTCTTCCATTGGGGCCTGCATCCCTGGGCGATCTACGCGCTGATCGGACTGGCGATGGCGTGGTTCCAGTTCAATCGCGGTGGGCGCGGCCTGATCAGCGATCTGCTGCAGCCGGTCATCGGCCGCCATCATCGCGGCTGGATCGGCCATGCCGTGAACATCGCCGCGGTCGTCGCCACCGCGGTCGGCGTGGCCACCACGCTGGGTTTCGGCACCATCCAGATCGCCGCCGGCGTCGCGCGGGTCACCGGCATTCCCGATTCCATCGGCACCGAGCTGGTGATCATCGGCGTGGCGTTCGTGCTGTACATGGCTTCCACCATCAGCGGCGTGGACCGCGGCATCAAGTGGCTGTCGAACTTCAATCTCGGACTAGCCGCGCTGTTGCTGGCGATGGTGCTGGTCCTGGGCCCCACCGGTTTCATCTTCGACACCTTCACCACCACCCTGGGCACCTATCTCAACCAGCTGGTCAACATGAGCCTGCGGATGTCGCCTTTCTCCGGCAGCACCTGGGTGTCCGACTGGACGATCTTCTATTGGGCCTGGTGGATCGCATGGGCGCCGTTCGTCGGATCGTTCATCGCCCGCATCTCGCGCGGCCGGACGATTCGCGAATTCGTGTTCGGCGTGGTGGTCATCCCCAGCCTGCTGGGCTTCGTGTGGTTCTCGGTGTTCGGCGGCACCGCGCTGTGGATGCAGATCCTCGGCGGCGTGGACATGGGCGCGCCACTGGCGCGCGGCTATGAAACCGTGCTGTTCACCCTGTTCGATCATCTGCCGCTGTCGACGCTGCTGGCCGGCATCGCGGTGCTGCTGTTGATGATCTTCTTCGTGACCTCGGCCGATTCGGCGGTATTGGTACTGGCGAGCATGTCCACCGACACCGCCGGTGATCCGCCGCTGCGCCGACGCCTGGTCTGGGGCGTGGGCGTGGCGCTGGTCGCGGCGACCCTGCTGTTGGCCGGCGGACTGGATGCCCTGCAGGGCGTCATCACCATCACCGCGCTGCCATTCGCGCTGCTGTTGCTGCTGGTGATGCTCGGCCTGTATCGCGCGTTGAACCAGGAATACCTGCTCGGGCGCCGGCGCGAACAGCGCGCGCGTCGACTGATCATGGACTGGATCGCGCGCGAGGACGCCGCGCAATCGGAGCAACGCTGACGGTCCCGCCGTCAGTCGATCCGGCCGGCCATTTCCGCCAGCATCGCCTCGTCGGCGGGCACCAGCCGCATCGCGTCGCCGAACTCGGGCCAGCCGGCGCGCAGGCCCGCCATCACCGCGGGATCATGCCGGTCGGCGACCAGCAGTTCATCGCCGATCGCGGCGCAATCCCGATCAGCGACAGGCCGGCATAGCAATGGCCCTGGCGGGATGACCGGCGAACGCCAGAGTTCGTGCAGGCCCGGCTGCGGTTCCGCGTCGTAGACATCGGCCGCCAGCGCGGCCACGTCGGCGCGGCCTTCCTTCAACCAGGCCAGCGACGCGGCATGCGAACCGGCGTAGTCGACCCGCGCGAACGCGGTTTCCGGATTCGCGATGCCCAGTTCCGCCAATCCGCCGCGCGGCACGAATCCGCCAGACGCCGAATCGCGCCCGACCAGCGCCAGCCTCAACGTGGCCGCCTCGGCGGCGAGCGCGCTGCCCGCCAGCGACCGGTTCGCGACGATCACCGCGCGGTAGCGCTGCGCCTGCGCGGCGGGCACGTCCGGCACCGGCAACGTGGCGATGCTGCCCGGCGGCAAGCGCAGCGCCTGCAGGTAACCATGCAGGTTGGGTACCGCGACATCGACGTCTCCCGCCGCCATGCCCGCGATCAACGCGCTGGGCGAGGGCAGCACGCGCACTTCGACGGGGCGCTGCAGGCGGCGGCCGAGATAGTCGGCCAGCGGCCGGATCGCCGCCGCCCGATCCCGCTGCGGATAGGCGTAGGTGGCCACCACCAGCGGTTCGGGATCCGCCGCCAGGGCGGACGCGGCCAGCGATGCGAGCGCGATGCCACCCGCGAGAAAGGCCCCCAGACGCAACGCGCGTAGCCTCATGCGTTGTCCAGCAATGCCTTGTCGCGCACCGCGCCCTTGTCGGCGCTGGTGGCAAGCAGGGCGTAGGCCTTGAGCGCGGTGGTCACCCGGCGCGCACGTGGCTGCGCGGGCTTCCATCCGCGCGCGTCCTGTTCGGCGCGGCGCGCGGCCAGTTCCGCCTCGTCCACCAGCAGGTTGATGCCTCGGGCGGGAATGTCGATGCGGATGCGGTCACCGTCGCGGACCAGGCCGATCGCGCCCCCCGCCGCCGCTTCCGGCGACGCATGGCCAATCGACAGTCCGGAGGTGCCGCCCGAGAAGCGCCCGTCGGTCAGCAGCGCGCACTGCTTGCCCAGGCCCTTGGATTTCAGGTAGCTGGTCGGGTACAGCATTTCCTGCATGCCCGGCCCGCCCTTCGGCCCCTCGTAGCGGATCACCACCACGTCGCCGGCTTTCACCTCGTCGCCGAGGATGCCCTTCACCGCCGCGTCCTGGCTTTCGTAGACGCGCGCGTTGCCTTCGAACACATGGATGGATTCGTCGACGCCGGCGGTCTTCACCACGCAGCCGTCGCGGGCGATGTTGCCGTACAGCACCGCCAGCCCGCCTTCCCGCGAGAAGGCATGTCCGACATCGCGGATGCAGCCTTCGGCGCGGTCGGTGTCCAGCGAAGGCCAGCGGGTGTCCTGGCTGAAGGCGACCTGGGTCGGGATGCCCGCCGGCCCGGCCTTGTAGAAGGCATGCACCTTCTCGTCGTCCACCACGCCCACGTCCCATTGCGCGATCGCGTCGCCCAGCGTCTTCGCGTGCACGGTCGCCACCTGCGTGTGCAGCAGCCCGCCGCGCGCCAGTTCGCCCAGGATGGCCATGATGCCGCCGGCGCGGTGCACGTCCTCGATGTGGTACTTCTGCGTGTTCGGCGCGACCTTGCACAGTTGCGGCACGCGCCGCGACAGCCGATCGATGTCGCGCATGTCGAACGCCACTTCGCCTTCCTGCGCGGCGGCGAGCAGGTGCAGGATGGTGTTGGTCGACCCCCCCATCGCGATGTCCAGCGTCATCGCGTTCTCGAATGCCTCGAAGGTGGCGATGCCGCGCGGCAGCGCGGTCGGATCCTCCGCGCCGTACCAGCGATGGCACAACTCGACCGCCAGGCGCCCGGCGCGCAGGAACAACTGCTCGCGATCGGCATGGGTGGCGACCACCGTGCCGTTGCCCGGCAGCGACAGGCCCAATGCCTCGGTCAGGCAGTTCATCGAGTTGGCGGTGAACATGCCCGAACAGGATCCGCAGGTCGGGCACGCGCTGCGCTCGACCGCCGCGACCGCTTCGTCGCTGGCGTTCGGATCCGCCGCCATCACCATCGCGTCGATCAGATCCAGCTTGTGATCGGCCAGGCGGGTCTTGCCCGCCTCCATCGGACCGCCGGATACGAACACGGTCGGGATGTTCAGCCGCAGCGCGGCCATCAGCATGCCCGGAGTGATCTTGTCGCAGTTGGAAATGCACACCAGCGCGTCGGCGCAGTGCGCGTTGACCATGTACTCCACCGAGTCGGCGATGACCTCGCGGCTGGGCAGCGAATACAGCATGCCGTCATGGCCCATCGCGATGCCGTCGTCGACCGCGATGGTGTCGAATTCCTTGGCGACCCCGCCGACGCGCTCGATCTCGCGGGCGACCAGCTGGCCGAGATCCTTCAGGTGCACGTGGCCCGGCACGAACTGGGTGAACGAGTTGGCGATGGCGATGATCGGCTTCTGGAAGTCGCCGTCCTTCATGCCGGTGGCGCGCCAGAGCGCACGGGCGCCGGCCATGTTGCGCCCATGGGTAGAGGTCTTGGATCGGTATTCAGGCATGGTCTGCGGGGGAGTCGTATTGCGCGGAAGGCGGCGATTCTGCGGGCTTTTCATGGTTGCAGTTGCAACCATCGCCACGCAAACCGGCCTCTCATCGGGACATTACCGAAAATTTTCCCGACGCGCTTGACAAGCCTTGAACGGGCATGTTTCTCTTGCCTCATGTTGCATCGCCACACGCCCCTGACCCACGACCTGCGGACCGCGCCCAGCGCGGCCTCCATTCTCGTCGTCGTCCTTATTACCTCGCCAACAGGTGCGGGACGAACGGGCGTGTAAGCAGAAAACAACGCCAGATTCGCAAAACCCCGCACTGAGAAGTGCGGGGTTTTTTATTGCCGCCGATTTTTCCGACCCACCCGCCCTTCCCAACTCAGGAACTCCGCAAATGACCACCGCCGCTTCCTCCGCCCCGCAACCCAAGATCGCCGTCGTCGGCTACGGCAGCCAGGGCCGCGCGCACGCGCTGAACCTGCGCGAATCCGGTTTCGACGTCACCGTGGGCCTGCGCCCGGGCGGTCCCACCGAAGCCAAGGCCCAAGCCGACGGTTTCCTGGTCAAGTCGCCGGCCGAGGCGGTGAAGGACGCCGACCTGGTCGCCGTGCTGACCCCGGACATGGTCCAGAAGCAGCTCTACAACGAAGTGCTGGCGCCGAACATGAAGCCCGGCGCCTGCCTGCTGTTCGCCCACGGCCTCAACGTCCACTACGGCCTGATCAGCCCGCGCGAGGATCTGGACGTGGTGCTGGTCGCGCCCAAGGGCCCGGGCGCGCTGGTCCGCCGCGAGTACGAAATCGGCCGTGGCGTGCCCTGCATCTACGCGGTCTACCAGGACAAGAGCGGCCAGGCCGAGGCGCTGGCGCTGGCCTATGCCGCCGGCCTGGGCGGCGCCCGCGCCAACATCATCAAGACCAGCTTCAAGGAAGAAACCGAGACCGATCTGTTCGGCGAGCAGGCCGTGCTGTGCGGCGGCGCCTCCTCGCTGGTGCAGGCCGGCTTCGAGACCCTGGTGGAAGCCGGCTACCAGCCGGAAATCGCCTACTACGAAGTCCTGCACGAACTGAAGCTGATCGTCGACCTGTTCTACGAAGGCGGCATCACCCGCATGCTGGAGTTCGTTTCCGAGACCGCCCAGTACGGCGACTACGTCAGCGGCCCGCGCGTGATCGACGCCGGCACCAAGGCGCGCATGAAGGAAGTCCTGAAGGACATCCAGGACGGCACCTTCACCAAGAACTGGATCGCCGAGTACGAAGCCGGCCTGCCGAACTACAAGAAGTACAAGCAGGCCGACCTGGAGCATCCGATCGAAGTCGTCGGCAAGCAGCTGCGCGCCAAGATGGTGTGGCTGCAGGCCAACGCCTCCCAACCCGATACAGAACAGGCCGCCGCCGCATGAACGCCACCGCTGCCGCTGCCTCGCGCAATGGCGCCCGCTGGTTGACCCAGGCCCTGGAAGCCGAGGGCGTGGACACGCTGTTCGGCTATCCGGGCGGCACCATCATGCCGTTCTACGACGCGCTGGTGGACTCCCGGCTCAAGCACATCCTGGTGCGCCATGAGCAGGGCGCGGCGCTGGCCGCCAACGGCTATGCCCGCGCCAGCGGCAAGGTCGGCGTGTGCGTGGCCACGTCCGGTCCCGGCGCATCCAACCTGGTCACCGGCATCGCCGACGCGATGCTGGACTCGGTGCCGATGGTCTGCCTGACCGGTCAGGTCGCGACACCGCTGATCGGCACGGACGCGTTCCAGGAACTGGACGTATTCGGCCTGACCATGCCGATCGTGAAGCACAGCTTCCTGGCCCGGCGCGTCGAGGATCTGCCGGAGATCGTGCGCGAAGCCTTCCGCATCGCGCGCGAAGGCCGTCCGGGACCGGTACTGATCGATCTGCCCAAGGACGTGCAGATGGCCGACGCCTCGCATCTGTCCGATCACGTGCCGGCCGCGGTCGATCCGGTGCCGGCGCCGGAGGATGCGCGCCTGGCCGAAGCGCTGGCGGCAATCGCCGGCGCCGAGAAGCCGGTGATCTACGGCGGCGGCGGCATCGCCCTGGCGGACGCGGTGGATGCGTTCCGCCAGTTCGTCGAGGCCACCCGCATCCCGACCGTGCTGACGCTGCGCGCACTGGGCGCGCTGCCCGGCAACCATCCGCAGTTCCTGGGCATGCTGGGCATGCACGGCACCCGTGCCGCCAACATGGCGGTGCAGGAAGCGGATCTGCTGGTGGTGGTCGGCGCCCGCTTCGATGATCGCGCCACCGGCAAACTGGCAGAATTCGCGCCGTTCGCGCGGGTGGTGCACCTGGACGCCGACGCCTACGAGATCTCCAAGCTGCGCGGCGCCGACATCGCCATTCCGGGCGACGTCGCCGCCGGCCTGCGCACCCTGAGCGCGGCGCGCAGCACCTGCGAGGAGTGGCGCAAGCGTTGCGCCGGCAATCGCGAGCGGCATGGTTTCCGCTACGACGCGCCGGGCAGCGACATCTATGCGCCGGCCCTGCTGAAGCGGCTGACCGAAGTGGCGCCCGCCGACACGATCGTCGCCTGCGACGTCGGCCAGCACCAGATGTGGGTCGCCCAGCACTGCAAGTTCGGGCATCCGCGCAACCATTTGACCAGCGGCGCGCTGGGCACGATGGGCTTCGGCCTGCCGGCGGCGATGGGCGCGCAGTTCGCCTGCCCGGATCGCACCGTGGTGCTGGTCAGCGGCGACGGCAGCTTCATGATGAACGTGCAGGAGCTGGCCACCATCGCCCGCTGCAGGCTGCCGGTGAAGATCGTGCTGCTGGACAACAGCGCGCTGGGCATGGTCCGGCAGTGGCAGGAACTGTTCTTCGCCGAGCGCTACAGCGAAATCGATCTGTCCGACAACCCGGACTTCACCGCGCTGGCGCAGGTGTTCGGTATTTCCGCCCGCCGCATCGAACTGCGCAGCCAGGTCGACGACGCGCTGGCCGAACTGCTGGCCCAGCCCGGCCCCGCGCTGCTGCACGTCGCCATCGACATCAAGGCCAACGTTTGGCCGCTGGTGCCGCCCAACCATGCCAACAGCTCGATGCTGGACGGCAATCCCGCCAAGCAGAGTCCGGAGCCCTCCCCCCATGCGATACCGGCTTGACCTGGTGCTGAAACCCGCCGAAGGCGCGCTGACGCGCGTGATCGGCATGGCCGAACGGCGCGGCTTCGCGCCGCGCGCCATCAGCGGCGAACCCGCGCCCTCCGACGGGCGCTGGCGCGTGCAGTTGGTGGTCGACGGCCAGCGCCCGCCCGAAACCCTGCGCCTGCAGATGCAGAAGATCTACGACTGCGAATCGGTCGAGATCACCGCCGTCGACAACGGGGAGGCCGCGTGATGAACACGTTGTCCGTCCACGCCGTCGACACCCACGTCCGGAGGCGTCTTCTTCAACATCAGCCGTTCGCGTGCCGCGATGCCTGATGCCGGCCGCGCCGCCAGCAGCGAAGACCCGGACGTCGGCGACGTCCGGGTCAGCGTGGCCGACGTGTTGGCCGCGCAGGCGCGCCTGCGCCGCTACCTGCCGCCGACGCCGTTGCACCATGCCGAACGCTTCGGCGTGATGCTGAAACTGGAGAACCTGCAGCGCACCGGTTCCTACAAGGTGCGCGGCGCATTGAACGCGCTGCTGGCCGCGCGCGAACGCGGCGACAGCCGCCCGGTCATCTGCGCTTCGGCGGGCAACCACGCCCAGGGCGTGGCCTGGGCCGCCTACCGGCTGGGCGTGCAGGCCATCACGGTGATGCCGCACGGCGCGCCGGAAACCAAGATCGCCGGTGTCGCCCACTGGGGCGCGACCGTGCGCCAGCATGGCGCCAGTTACGACGAAGCCTTCGCCTTCGCCCGCGATCTGGCCGAACAGAACGGCTACCGCTTCCTGTCCGCGTTCGACGACCCCGACGTGATCGCCGGCCAGGGCACGGTCGGAATAGAGATCGCGCCGCATGCACCGGATGTGGTCATCGTGCCGATCGGCGGCGGCGGCCTGGCGTCCGGCGTTGCGCTGGCACTGAAATCGCAGGGCGTGCGCGTGATCGGCGCGCAGGTGGAAGGCGTCGATTCGATGGCCCGCGCGATCCGTGGCGATGTCACCGCGCACGATCCCGCCGCTTCGCTGGCCGATGGCGTGCGGGTCAAGATTCCCGGCTTCATCACCCGCCGGCTGTGCGCCAACCTGCTGGACGATGTGGTCATCGTGCGCGAGGCCGAGCTGCGCGAGACGCTGGTGCGGCTGGCGCTGGAGGAACACGTCATCGCCGAGGGCGCCGGCGCGCTGGCGCTGGCCGCCGGCCGGCGCGTGGCCGGCAAGCGCAAGTGCGCGGTGGTGTCGGGCGGGAACATTGATGCCACGGTCCTGGCCCAACTGCTCTCCGAAGTACGTCCGCGCCCGCCGCGCAAGCCGCGCCGGCGCAACCGCGAAGGCGAGCCTTCGCTTGCCGGCACCCCGCCGCGCAATCCAAACATCCCCCGTTCCACCGCAGTGCCGTCCGCGCCCCGTCCGCGCCGCACTGCCGCCGTCGCAGAGGAATCCAGCTGGTGAACACGAACATTTCCGAATCCAAGCCGTCCGACCACGTCCGCATCTTCGATACCACCCTGCGCGACGGCGAGCAGTCGCCCGGTTGCAGCATGACCCCGCAGCAGAAACTGGTGATGGCGCGCGGCCTGGCCGACCTGGGCGTGGACATCATCGAGACCGGCTTCCCGGCCAGTTCGCAGTCGGATCGCGAGGCACATGCGCTGATCGCGCGCGAGCTGCGCGAGACCACCCTGGCGGTGCTGTCGCGCTGCCTGGCCGCCGACATCGAGACCTCGCTGCGCACGGTCACCGCCGCCGCCCGGCCGCGCCTGCACCTGTTCCTGTCGACCAGCCCGCTGCACCGCGAGCACAAGCTGCGGATGAGCCGCGAGCAGGTCCTGGAGTCGGTGCACAAGCATGTGACCCTGGCGCGCGCGCACATCGACGACGTCGAGTTTTCCGCCGAGGACGCCACCCGCACCGAGGAGGACTTCCTGCATGAAGTGGTCGCCGCCGCGATTGCCGCCGGCGCCCGCACCATCAACCTGCCCGATACCGTCGGCTTCACCACGCCGGAGGAAATCCGCGGCATGTTCCAGCGCGTGATCGCGCAGGTGCCGGGCGCGGACAAGGTGGTGTTCAGTACCCACTGCCACAACGACCTGGGCCTGGCGGTGGCCAATTCGCTCGCCGCCATCGAGGGCGGCGCGCGCCAGGTGGAGGGTTCCATCAACGGCATCGGCGAGCGCGCCGGCAACTGCGCCATCGAGGAAATCGTGATGGCACTGAAGGTCCGCAACGCGTTCTACAACCTGGACACCGGCGTGGACACCCGCCGCATCGTGCCGACCTCGCAGCTGCTGTCGCGACTGGTCGGCATGCCGGTCCAGCGCAACAAGGCAATCGTCGGCGCCAACGCCTTCGCCCACGAATCCGGCATCCACCAGCACGGCATGCTGCGCCATCGCGGCACCTACGAAATCATGCAGCCGCAGGACGTGGGCTGGCCCTCGTCGCAGATGGTGCTGGGCCGCCATAGCGGCCGCGCCGCGGTCGAGCAGCGCCTGCGCGCGCTGGGCTACTGGCTGGACGAGGACGAACTGAAGCTGGTGTTCGAACAGTTCAAGGCCCTGTGCGAGAAGCAGCGCGTGGTCGGCGACGCCGACCTGCAGGCGCTGATGCAGGATGCTTCCGTCAGCGACGGTTACCGTCTGTCCTCGATGACCATCAGCGACGTCGGCAGCCGCGCCAACGCGCTGGTCGAACTGTCGGATCCGGACGGCAACCGGGTCGCCGAGACCGCGCAGGGCAATGGCCCGGTCGACGCGCTGTTCGGCGCGTTGTCGGCCGCCACCGGCGTGCAGCTGCAACTGGAAAGCTACCAGGTGCACAGCGTCGGCATCGGCGCCGACGCCCGCGGCGAAGCCAGCCTGTCGGTGCGCTGCGAAGGCGAGGAATACGAAGGCACCGGCACCAGCAAAGACATCATCGAAGCCTCGGCGCTGGCCTGGCTGGACGTCGCCAACCGGCTGCTGCGCCGCCGCCGCGTGGCCAGCCAGGAAATGGCCGCCGCCTGATCGCCCGAGACACGAATCCACCCGACCCATCGACCATGACCACTCCACGCACCCTGTTCGACAAACTGTGGGACGCCCACGTCGTCAGCCCCGAAAGCGACGCCGCGCCCGCCGTGCTGTATATCGATCTGCACCTGATTCACGAAGTGACCTCGCCCCAGGCGTTCACCGAGCTGAAATCGCGCGGGCTGAAGCCGCGCCGCCCGGACCGCACCAAGGCGACCATGGATCACTCCACCCCCACCCTGCCCGCCGGCGCGGACGGCAAACTGCCCTACTACACCGCCGCCGCCGAATCGCAGGTCCAGACCCTGGCTCGCAACTGCGCCGAGCACGGCATCGAGCTGTTCGACATGGGTTCGGATCAGCGCGGCATCGTCCACGTCATCGCGCCGGAGCTGGGCTTCACCCAGCCCGGCATGACCATCGTCTGCGGTGACAGCCACACCTCCACCCATGGCGCGTTCGGCGCGCTGGCGTTCGGCATCGGCACCAGCGAGGTCGGCCACGTGCTGGCGACCCAGTGCCTGCTGCAACGCAAGCCGAAGTCCATGGCGATCACCGTGGACGGCGAGCTGGCGCCCGGCGTCGGCGCCAAGGACGTCATCCTGCACATCATCGGCGTGATCGGCGTCAACGGCGGCACCGGCCACGTCATCGAATATCGCGGCTCCACCATCCGCGCGATGGACATGGAGCAGCGCATGACCCTGTGCAACATGTCCATCGAGGCCGGCGCGCGCGCCGGCATGGTCGCCCCGGACGAAACCACCTTCGCCTGGCTGGCGCAGGCGCCGCGCGCGCCCAAGGGCGCCGACTTCGAACAGGCCAAGCGTGACTGGTCATCGCTGCGCAGCGATGACGGCGCCCGCCACGACGTGGAAGTGCGCATCGACGCCGCCGACATCCGCCCGACCCTGACCTGGGGCACCCATCCGGGCACGGCGATCGCGATCGACGCGCCGATTCCCGCCGCCAACGACGCCGCCGCGCGCAAGGCGCTGGACTACATGGCACTGGAAGCCGGGCATGCACTGGCCGGCACGCCGGTGGACGTGGTGTTCGTCGGTTCCTGCACCAATGGCCGCCTGAGCGACATGCGCGAAGTGGCCTCGGTGCTGCGCGGCCGCCGCATCGACCCGCGCGTGCGCATGCTGGTCGTACCGGGTTCGGAACAGGTCAAGCGCCAGGCCGAGGCCGAGGGCATCGACGCCGTCGTGCGCGCCGCCGGCGCGGAATGGCGCGAACCGGGATGCTCGATGTGCATCGCCATGAATGGTGATCTGGTCGCCCCTGGCCAGTTGGCGGTCAGTACCAGCAACCGCAATTTCGAAGGCCGCCAGGGTCCCGGTTCACGCACTCTGCTGGCCTCGCCGCTGAGCGCGGCGTGGACGGCGGTGAACGGACGGGTCAGCGATCCGCGCGAGCTGTTCGGCGCGCGCAAGGAGGTGGCGTGATGAACGGCTTCCGTGAGTTGCGCTCGCAGAGCGTCGTGCTGCGCCAGACCAACATCGACACCGACCAGATCATCCCGGCCCGGTTCCTGTCCACCACCGAGCGCGCCGGCCTGGGCCGCAACGCCTTCAACGACTGGCGCTGGCAGGCCGACGGCACGCCCAATCCGGCGTTCCCGTTCAACCAGCCGGAGAACGCCGGCCGCGCCATCCTGCTGGCGGGCCGCAACTTCGGCTGCGGCTCCTCGCGCGAGCATGCGCCGTGGGCGCTGACCGATCTGGGCCTGCGCGCCATCGTCAGCAGCGAGATCGCCGACATCTTCCGCAACAACAGCCTGAAGAACGGCCTGCTGCCGGTGGTGCTGGCCGAGGACGACGTGCGGGCGCTGATGGAACGTCCCGATGACGAGCTGGTCATCGACGTGGCCGCGCGCGAACTGCGCACGCCCGATGGCCGCGTCCACTCCTTCCCGCTGGATGCCTTCGCCCAGACCTGCCTGCTCGAGGGCGTCGACGAAATGGGCTATCTGCTGGCCCGCCAGGCCGATATCGAACACTACGAGGAAACCCGCCATGCGCGCTGAAATCGCCGTCCTGCCCGGCGACGGCATCGGTCCGGAAGTCACCGCCGCCGCCGTCTCCGTCCTGCGTACCGTGGCCCGCCGCCATGGCCACGACTTCACCTTCACCGAACACGACATCGGCGGCATCGCCATCGATCGTCATGGCGATCCGCTGCCGGCCGCCACGCTGCGCGCCTGCCAGCAGGCCGACGCCGTGTTGCTGGGCGCGGTCGGCGGACCCAAGTGGTCCGATCCGAACGCGAAGATCCGTCCCGAACAGGGCCTGCTGGCGCTGCGCCGCGGCCTGGGCCTGTTCGCCAACCTGCGGCCGGTCCGTCCGCACCCGGCCGCGCTGAACGCCTCGCCGATCAAGCCGCATCTGCTGACCGGCGTGGACATCATGGTGGTGCGCGAACTGACCGGCGGCATCTACTTCGGCGACAAGACCCGCGACGAACGCGGCGCCAGCGATCTGTGCAGCTACAGCGTCACCGAAATCGAGCGGGTGGTGCGCAGCGCGTTCCGCTTGGCGCGCCAGCGTCGCGGCTACCTGGTGTCGGTGGACAAGGCCAACGTGCTGGAGACCTCGCGCCTGTGGCGCGACGTCACCGCGCGCATCGGCCGCGAGGAGTTCGCCGACGTGAAGCTGGAACACGTGCTGGTCGACGCCATGGCCATGCACCTGCTGTCGCGGCCGCGCGAGTACGACGTGATCGTCACCGAGAACATGTTCGGCGACATCCTGACCGACGAAGCCTCGATGCTGGCCGGATCGCTGGGCCTGCTGCCGTCGGCCTCGCTGGGCGACGGCCGGGTCGGCCTGTACGAACCCATCCACGGTTCCGCGCCGGACATCGCCGGCAAGGGCATCGCCAACCCGTACGCCACCATCCTGAGCTGCGCGATGCTGCTGCGCCATTCGCTGGGACTGGACGAAGAGGCCGATTGCATCGAGCGCGCGGTCGACGGTGCCCTGAATGCGCAGGTATTCACCAACGACCTGGCCGCGGGCGGTCGCGGCGTCTCCACCCAGGCCGCCGCCCAGGCGGTGATCGAACAATTGAACGAGCATTGCTACGTCGCCGAACTCAGGGACTGAGTCTGCTCTCTCTGACAGGCGGGCTTCGGCCCGCCTTTTTTTTGCCTGTCTTGCCTGCCATCCCCCGATTGCTTGTGGCCGCGACCGGATCCAGCCATAGTCCTCCTCGCCTTGGAGAGGATGCGGACAATGACGCCCGGCACGAAGCATCGATTGAAACGGGTGGTCTCCGCCTCGCTGATCACGCTGTGGGGCGTCGGGTCTCTGGCGGGATGGCCGGTGCTGGAGGGTGTCCTTCCGCTGGCCGTGGTCATCCTGCTCAACTCGTCTCCGGAAGCGGCCGACTCCAACGACTCCGGGCTCATGGGCCTCATGCAGCCGCGACTGATTCCGGTTTTCGCCCTGCTGTGTTTCGGCATGTTCTACCTCGTGGCGAAGCATGGGTTCCCGAAGAGCGGACTCGAAGATGTCTGGCGGGGCTGGCATGTTCCTCGGTTCGACACCACCGCGCTGCACGCCCGTGCCGCCGCCGACCATGCGCTCGACACCTGAGCCCTGCACCCATGCGCAAGGTACTCTTCATCTGCAGCCAGAATCGGTTGCGCAGTCCCACCGCCGAGCAGGTCTTCGCGGACTGGCCCGGCGTGGAAACCGCCTCGGCCGGCCTGAACAACGACGCGGAAAACCCGCTCACGCCGGAACTGCTGAAGTGGGCGGATCTGGTGTTCGTCATGGAACGCGCGCACCGCAACAAACTGTCGTCGCGCTTCCGTGTCCCTCTGGGTGGGCAGCGGGTGGTCTGCCTCGATATCCCGGATGAGTACGACTACATGGATCCGGCGTTGATCACGCTGCTGCGCGCCAAGGTACCGCGGCATCTGCGCTAGGGTCGCCCCCGGCATCCCGTTTCATCCAACCCCGGTTCGGCTTCATCGGACGGCGGTGATGGGCCGAGGCCCATCCCGCCGGACGCGCCCGCTCAGGTCGCGTCGCCCTCTTCCGGCTTGACCTTGAACCAGGCCGCGTACAACGCCGGCAGGAACAACAGGGTCAGCAGGGTCGCCACGGTCAGGCCACCCATGATCGCCACCGCCATCGGACCGAAGAACGCGCTGCGCGAAAGCGGAATCATCGCCAGCACCGCCGCCAGCGCGGTCAGCACGATCGGCCGGAACCGGCGCACGGTGGCGTCGATGATCGCGTGCCAGCGATCGTGGCCGGCATCGATGTCCTGCTGGATCTGGTCCACCAGGATCACCGAGTTGCGCATGATCATGCCGGCCAGGGCAATCGTGCCGAGCATGGCGACGAAGCCGAACGGTACCCGGAAGATCAGCAGTGCCAGCGTCACGCCAATCAAACCCAGCGGCGCGGTCATCGCCACCAGCGCCATCCGCGGGAAGCTGCGCAGTTGCAGCATCAGCAGGGTCGCCACCACCAGCAGGAACAGCGGCATGCCGGCGTTGATGGAGTTCTGCCCGCGCGCCGAGTCCTCGATGGTGCCGCCGACCTCCAGCAGATAGCCCTCCGGCAGCGCCTTGCGGATGTCCTCCAGGGTCGGCTGGATCTGCCCCATCACGGTCGGAGGCGTCATATCGTCGGTGTTGAGGTCCGCGCGCACGGTCACCGTCGGCAACCGGTTGCGGTGCCAGATGATGCCGTCCTCGAAGGCGTATTCCAGAGTGGCGATCTGCGACAGCGGCACGCTGCCGCCGTTGCTGGTCGGCACCGCCAGGCTGCCGACCAGATCCATGCGCGCGCGCTCCTGTTCCGGCCCGCGCAGCAGGATTTCAACCAGTTCGTTGCCTTCGCGGTAGGTGCTGACGTGCAGGCCCGACAGCGAACTGGTCAGGAAGTGGGACACCTGCGCGGTACTCACGCCGAGCGCGCGGGCGCGATCCTGATCGATCACCAGGCGCACGATCTTGCTGGGCTCGTCCCAGTCGAGGTTGACGTTGGCGACGTTGGGATTCGCGCGCACCTTCTCGGCCACCTGGCGCGCCAGTGCCTGCACGCGATCGATATGCTCGCCCGACACGCGGAACTGGATCGGATAGCCCACCGGCGGTCCGTTCTCCAGCCGGGTTACCCGGAACTGCAGTTGCGGGAACTTCGGCGCGACTTCCTCAATCAGCCATTTGCGGGTCGATTCACGCGTCTCGATGTCATCGGCCAGCACCACGAACTGCGAGAAATTGGCCTGCGGTAATTGCTGGTCCAGCGGCAGGTAGAAGCGCGGCGAACCGGTGCCGATATAAGCCACGTAGTTCTGGATGCCCTCGCGCCTGGCCAGCAGCTTCTCCAGTTGGCGCGCCTGCGCATCGGTGGACTTGAGCGAACTGCCTTCGGCCAGTTCCAGGTCCACCATCAGTTCCGGGCGTACCGAATCGGGGAAGAACTGCTGCGGCACGAAGCGGAACATCACGATCGACAGCACGAACGCCAGCACGGTCACCCCGATCACCAGCCAGCGGTGGCGCAGGCAGGCGTCCAGCACCTTGCGGAACCGCTGGTAGAAGGGCCGCTGGTAGGGGTCGTGATCGTGGGCGTCGTGCGGCGCGGGTTCCAGCCAGCCGGCCAGCGCGGGATGACGGTCGGCCAGGCGCGTGCGCAGGCCATGCCAGCGCGCGGCCAGCGAACCCGGCTTGGGCGGCCGCGGCTGATCCAGATCCGGCAGCATCTTGTCGCCGAGATAGGGGATGAACAACACCGCCGCGATCCACGACACCACCAAGGCAATGGTCACCACCTGGAACAGCGAGCGCGTGTACTCGCCGGTGCTCGACGCGGCGGTGGCGATCGGCAGGAAGCCGGCGGCGGTGACCAGGGTGCCGGTCAGCATCGGGAACGCGGTCGATTCGTAGGCGAAGCTCGCCGCCTTCAGGCGGTCGTAGCCCTGCTCCATCTTGATGGCCATCATCTCGACCGCGATGATCGCATCGTCCACCAGCAGGCCCAGCGCCAGCACCAGTGCACCCAGCGAGATCTTGTGCAGGCCGATGCCGAAGTAGTGCATCACCGCGAAGGTCATCGCCAGCACCAGCGGGATCGAGACCGCCACCACCAGGCCGGTGCGCAGGCCCAGCGAGAAGAAGCTGACCACCAGCACGATGATCACCGCCTCGGTCAGCACCCGCACGAACTCGCCGACCGATTCCTCCACCGCATGCGGCTGGTCGGATACCTTGCGCAACTGCATGCCGACCGGCAGGGTCTTCTGCAGGCGCTGGAATTCGTGTTCCAGGGTGTCGCCCAGCTTGAGGATGTCGCCACCATCCTTCATCGCCACCGCGATGCCGATGGCGTCCTCGCTCATGAAGCGCATCTTCGGCGCCGACGGATCCGCGAAGCCGCGACGCACTTCGGCGATGTCGCCCAGGCGTACCGTGCGGCCGCCGGCGTGGATCGGAAACTCGCGGATCTCCTCGACCGAACTGAACTCGCCGCTGACCCGCAGTTGCACGCGATCGCTCGGCGTCTCGAAGAAGCCGGCCGAAGTCATCGCGTTCTGCTCATCCACCGCCTGCTGCACCGCCGTCAGCGGAATGCCCAGCGTCGCCAGCTTGGTGTTGGACAGTTCGATCCAGACTTTCTCGTCCTGCAATCCGACCAGCTCCACCTTGCCCACGTCGGATACGCGCTGCAGTTCCAGCTGGATGCGGTCGGCGTAGTCCTTCATTACCGCATAGTCGAAGCCCGGTCCGGTCAGGGCGTAGATGTTGCCGAAGGTGTCGCCGAATTCGTCGTTGAAGAACGGCCCCACCACGCCTTCGGGCAGGGTGTAACGGACGTCGCCGACCTTCTTGCGGATCTGGTACCAGAGTTCGGGAATGTCCTTGGAATCGAGCGAGTCGCGGGCCATGAAGATGACCTGCGATTCACCCGCGCGCGAATACGAACGGATGAACTCGTACTTGCCGGTGGTCATCAGCGCCTTCTCGATGCGCTCGGTGACCTGCTTGGACACTTCGTCGGCGGTCGCGCCCGGCCATACCGTGCGCACCACCATCGCCTTGAAGGTAAACGGCGGATCCTCGGACTGGCCCAGGTGCCGGTACGACCAGGTACCGATCAACGCCAGCACGATCATCGCGAACAGCACCAGCGAGCGGTTGGTCAGCGCCCACTCGGAGACATTGAAGCGGCGCATGGTCAGCGGCTCCCTTCAGCGGACGCGAGTCCCATCCTGATCGTCGCCTTCATCAGCGTGCTTCCTTGGCGGGTGCCGCCAGCACGGGGCGGTTGTCGCGATCCACGGGCGTCACCGTCACGCCTTCGCGCAGCAGATGGCCGCCGCCGGCCACGATCCAGTCGGTCGCGGCGACACCGGACAGCACGGGGACTTCGGTGTCGCCATAGGCGCCGAGCCGGACCGGCCGCAGCGACACCTTGGCGGTCTTCGGATCCACCACCCAGACCGCGGTGCCACCCTTGGCGCCACGCTGCACCGCCGACAGCGGCAACTTCAGCGCCGCCTTGGCGCCGCGCTCCTGCACGTAGACGCGCGCGCTCTGGCCCAATTCGACCGCGTTGACCGCTTCGCCGACCAGGCTGACCCGCGCGGCGTAGGTGCGGGTCTGCGGATCGGCCGCGGGTGCGATTTCGCGGATCGTGCCCGGCAACCGCTCGCCCGGCGCATTCCACAGTTCCACCAGCACCGGCTGGTCGACGCTGAACTCGCGGATGCGGTTTTCCGGCAGGCCGATGGCGACCTCGCGTCCGCCATCGGCGGCCAGCGTATAGATGGTCTGGCCGGCGGCCACCACCTGGCCGGCTTCGGCCTGGCGGCTGGCGATCACGCCGTCGCGCGGTGCGCGCAGCTGCGAATAGCCCGCCTGGTTGCGCATCACTTCCATCTGCGCGCGGGCGGCGCGGGCGCGGCCCTCGGCCGCCTTCCAGGCGGCGACCTGCGCGTCGTAGGCCGAGCGGCTGACCACCGACTGCTCGACCAGCTTGGCGTAACGGTCCCGATCGCCGCGGGTGCGGGCCAGTTCGGCCTCGGCCGCGGCCAGTTCGGCGCGCGCGGCCTGCTCCTGCAGGCTGAAATCGCCCGGATCCAGCAGCGCCAGGACTTCGCCGCGACGCACCCGCGCGCCGGCATCGACGTTGCGGCGGGTCAGGTTGCCGCCGACCCGGAACGACAGCGGGCTTTCCTCACGGGCCCGCACTTCGCCGGCGTAGGCCGTCAGCGAGGCCTCCACGCCACCTGCGGGATGCACCACCATGGCCGGCCGCGGGGTTTCCGCGGTTTCATCGCTTCCTCCGCAGGCCGACAGCGCCAATCCGAGAAACAGACCCATTCCGATCCCGCGCAAGCCCTGCCTGTGCATGGCGACTCCGTTATCATTCAGTAATTAGTGGACTTGCCGGTATAGTATAAATATCGAACCGAGTAGTCTAGTATTGCCGAATGGCCAGCCCCGTTCCCCCCGCCAGCCGCCGTCCTGCCGCCAAGCCCGCCACCGGGCCGGGGCGTCCCAAGGATCTCGGCAAGCGCGCCGCCATCCTCGACGCCGCCAAGCGGCTGTTCGCCCGCGAGGGCTTCGGAGGAACCTCAATGGATCAGATCGCCGCCGAGGCCGGCGTCTCCAAGCTGACCGTATACAGCCATTTCGGTGACAAGGAAGCCTTGTTCACCGAGGCCGTGCGGGCCAAGTGCGAGGAAATGCTGCCCGACGATCTGTTCCAGATCGAGCTCAAGGGACCACTGCGCGACCAGTTGCGGGTCATCGCCCAGGCGTTTTTCGCCCTGATCAGCAGCGAAGAGGCCATCAGCACCCACCGGATGATGCTGGTTCCCGGCAACATCGACGACAACCTGAAACAGGTGTTCTGGCAGGCCGGGCCGCAGCGTACCCATGACGCCTTCGCGGCCCTGCTGCAGGCGCGCGTGGATGCCGGCGAGCTGGACATCCCCGACGTGCCCCGGGCCGCCGAGCAGTTCTTCACCCTGATCAAGGGCGATCTCCATGGGCGCATGATGTGCGGCCTGTGCGAGCGGCCCGGCCGGGGCGACGTGGACAGCCACCTGGATGCCAGCGTGGACCTGTTCCTGCGGGCCTACGGAAAGCGCTAGGCTCATGCCGCCGAGGATGCCCGACGGAGGTCGCGGTGACTTCCGGCACTGCGCCCTGCGGGGGCCAGCCGCGATCCTTCCCGAGCGCGACCGGGGCCGTCCCGGTAAAATGCTCGACCCAGTCCCACGCGCCGGATGATTTCCCCCATGACGATCGATTACTCCCTCGCCCGCGAAAACATGGTCGAACAGCAGGTACGTCCCTGGGACGTGCTGGAGGTTCGCGTGCTGGACGTGCTGGCCACGCTGCCGCGCGAGGCGTTCGTCCCGGAGATTCATCGCGCCCTGGCGTACGCGGATCTGGAGATCCCGCTGGGTCATGGCCAGAAGATGATGAAGCCGGTGGTCGAGGGCCGCACCCTGCAGGCGCTCGGCATCCAGTCCGATGAGGAAGTGCTGGAGATCGGCACCGGCAGCGGCTACATGGCGGCCTGCCTGGGCGCGCTGGCGCGCGACGTGGTGAGCCTGGAAATCCAGCCCGAGTTGGCCATCGCCGCGCGCGAGCGCCTGGATCGCACCGGCCTGGGCAACAATGTCCGCATCGAAACCGCGGATGCGCTGCACTACACGACCGACCGCCGCTTCGATGCGATCTGCGTGACCGCGGCGGTGGACAGCATCCCGGCGCGTTTCCTGGAATGGCTGCGCCCCGGCGGCCGCCTGTTCGTCGTGCGCGGACGGTCGCCGGTGATGGAAGCGGTCCTGCACCATGCCGATGTCAACGGCGGCCGCGTCGAATCGTTGTTCGAGACTGATCTCGCCTACCTTGTCGGCGCCGCCCCGGCGCCGAAGTTCGTCTTCTAAAGGATCAATAAGGAAACCGCATGAGCCGTCGCCCCCTCGTACTCGCGCTCGCCCTTGCCCTGCCCGTCGGCGCCAGCGCCACCGACCTGCTCCAGACCTTCGATCTGGCGCGGACCGGTGACACCCAGCTGTCGATCGCCGAGTCCAACACGCTGAACACCAAGGAAGGCAAGGTGCAGGCACGCGCCGCGCTGTTGCCGCAGCTCGATGGCTCGGTGGGTTACGAACGTACCCACAGCAGCCGTCCCGGCAGTTTCCAGACCGACGCGCTTGGCAATGTCGTCGCGGTCGGTGATACCAAAGGCCGTTCGTACGGCGCCACGCTGAGCCAGTCGATCTTCGACTGGAGCCGCATTTCCAACCTGCGCGCCGAACGCGCCAACAGCGCCGCGGCCGATTACAACCTCAACTCGTCGAACCAGGAACTGATCACCCGCACCTCGGCGGCCTATTTCGATGTGCTGATCGCCATTGAATCGCTGGCGGCGGCGCAGACCAACGAAGCCGCCGCCAAGAAGCAGTTCGACTACACCCAGAAGCGCCTCGAAGTCGGCCTGGCGCCGATCACCGACGTGCACGAAGCCCGTGCGCAGTACGACAGCGCCCGCGCCAGCACCATCCTGAGCCGCAACACGCTGGACGACACCTATCGCGCGCTGACGGAGCTGACCGGCCAGCCGATCAGCAACCTGCAGGGCCTGCCGGACGATTTCCGTCCGGAACTGCCGGCCGAGCAGTCGGCGCAGGGCTGGGTGGATCGCGCGGTGGAGCAGAATCCGGCGCTGAAGGCCGCCGAGTTCCAGAAGCAGGCCGCCGACTTTGGCGTGTCCAGCGCGCGCGCCGGGCACTACCCGACGCTCAGCTTTCGTGGCACGTACAACAATGGCGCCGACTGGGATTCCGTGCATGGTCCCGGCAGCCCCGGCATCTCGCGCGAGTCCGAAGGCTACAGTTGGGGCATCACCCTGAACGTGCCACTGTTCTCCGGCGGCGCCACCCAGTCGCGCGTGCGCCAGGCCCTGGCCCAGCGTGATATCGCCGACGATACCGTCGAGCAGACCAAGCGCGCCCTGGTCCGCAACACCAGCAATGTCTATCAGGCGCTGGTCGCGGGCGTGAGCGAAGTCGAGGCCCGTCGCCTGGCGGTGGTGTCGGCACAGAGCGCCTACGATGCATCCGAGGTCGGCCTGGAAGTCGGTACCCGCACCGTGCTGGACGTGCTGCAGAACCAGCGCACGCTGTTCCAGGCGCAGGTCGAGTACGCCCGCTCCAAGTACCAGTACCTGCAGAACCGGCTGTTGCTGGAGCAGGCCGCCGGCACGCTGGAGCGCGCCGATGTCGAAGACGTGAACCGCCTGCTAACGGTCAACGCCGAGGCGCGTCTGGCGCCGGCCGCCACCAGCGCGAATTGATCCGACCACGCGGTCGACAAACAGAAAACGGCGGGCTTCGGCCCGCCGTTTTTTTGTGCGTTGAATACAGAATCCCGCAGCACGGCCACAAGCTCCCTCAGGAGATGACACCCCGCGCACGCAACTCGTCGATTTCCTGTGGAGAGAGTCCCGATTCGCGCAGGACTTCTTCGCTGTGCTGCCCCAACGTCGGCGGCGCGCTTCGATAACGCACCGGCGTGGCCGACAATCGCAACGGGCTGGCCACCAGCGGCAGCGCCTCCCGCGCGGGATGATCCACGTTCACCTGCAGGCCGCGCGCGCGCACCTGAGGATCCGCGAACACTTCGTCGATGCCGTTGACCGGGCTGCACGGAATGCCGCCCGCTTCCAGCGCCGCAAGCCAGTCCCCGCGGCCGCGCATGCGCATGGCGTCCGCGATCATCGGCACCAGCACGTCGCGGTTGCGCACGCGATCGGCGTTGCGGACAAAGCGCGGATCGCCGGCCCATTCCGGATGTCCGGCGATGGCGCAGAAGCGCGCGAACTGCGCGTCGTTGCCGACCGCGAGAATGACGTGGCCATCGGCGGCCTCGAACGCCTGGTACGGCACGATGCTGGGATGGCCGTTGCCCATCCTGTGCGGCACGACGCCGCCGATCAGATACTGGCTGCCGAGATTGGCCAGCATCGCCACTTGCGCATCGAGCAGCGCCATGTCGATGACCTGCCCTTCTCCGGTCGCGTCGCGATGCCGCAGCGCCGCCAGGATGGCGACGGTGGCGTACATGCCGGTGAACAGATCGGTGACGGCGACGCCCACTTTCTGCGGTGCCGCACCGGGCAGGCCGTCGCGTTCACCGGTCACGCTCATCAGGCCGCCGAGGCCCTGCACGGCGAAGTCGTAACCGGGACGGCCCGCATACGGCCCGGTCTGTCCGTAGCCGGTGATCGAGCAATAGATCAGGCGCGGGTCATCGGCGCGCAGGCGGGCGGCGTCCAGTCCGTAGCGCGCCATGTCGCCGATCTTGAAATTCTCCACCACCACGTCGCAGCCCCGCGCCAGCCGGCGGACCAGCGCTTGCCCGTCGGCGGTCGCGATATCCACCGCCAGCGATCGCTTGTTGCGGTTGGCGCACAGGTAATACGACGACTCGCCGGTCTCGTGGCCATCGCGATCGCGCAGGAACGGCGGGCCCCAGCCGCGGGTGTCGTCGCCGCTGCCGGGGCGCTCGATCTTGATCACGTCTGCGCCCAGGTCCGCGAGTGTCTGCGTGCACCAGGGCCCGGCCAGCACCCGCGACAGATCCAGCACGCGCACGCCGGCCAGGGACTGTGGAGGAAGGACGGGGGGATTCACCGGCGAATCAGTCCACCGAGGGCGGCAGATCCGGCTGGATCAGCGCCAGCGTGCGTGCCAGCGCACCGCGTCCGTGTTCGACCAGCGCGCGTCCGTTGTCGGCCATGCGCTGGCGTTCGACCGGATCCTCGAGCAGGCGCAGCACGCCGGCCGCCACCGCCTGCGCATCCTGGCCGACGATCAGCGCATCGGCCTCCCTGAGCCGTTTGGCGATCTCGACGAAGTTGTGCAGGTGCGGACCGGTCACCGCGGGCGTGCCCACCGCCGCCGGTTCCAGCAGGTTGTGGCCGCCGATCGGTTGCAGGCTGCCGCCGACGAAGGCGACGTCCGCGCAGGCGTAGAACGAAGCCAGTTCTCCCAGCGTGTCGATGACGAACACGTCGGTGTCCGCGCCCGGCCAACGGCTCCCGCGGCGGGCAGCGGTGCGCAGGTTTGCCGCTTCGGCCGCTTCCTGCACGCGCGGGAAGCGTTCCGGATGGCGCGGCGCCCACAGCAGCAGCAGATCCGGCCAGCGGGTACGCAGGTGGCGGTGGATCGCCAGCACCGCCGATTCCTCGTCCTCGTGGGTGCTGGCCGCGATCCAGACCGGACGCGGGCCGACGTGCTCGCGGAAGCCGGCCACGAACCCGTCCAGCCCGTCCGGAATCCGCACGTCGAACTTCAGGTTGCCGATATCGCGCACCTGTTCCGGGTTCGCGCCGAGTACCACGAACCGGCGCGCATCCGCGTCGGACTGCGCGGCGACCCGGCGCAGGGTGCGCAGGGTGCGCGCGATCAACGGCCGCAGCACGCTGTAGCCGCGCAGCGAACGCGCCGACAGGCGGCCGTTGAGGATGTAGGTCGGTATGTGGCGGTCCTGGCAACCGAACAGCAGGTTGGGCCAGAGTTCGGTTTCCATCACCAGGCCGATCGCCGGACGGTAATGATCCAGGAAGCGTCCGACCGCGCCGGGCAGGTCGTAGGGCGCGTAGACGTGCTCGACGCTGTCGCCCCACAACGCGGCGACCCGTTCCGAGCCGGTCGGGGTGATGGTGGTGACCACCCAGCGCAGATCCGGGCGCGCGCGGCGCAGGGCTTCCACCACCGGCGCGGCGGCGTTGACTTCGCCCACCGACACCGCGTGCAGCCAGATGTCGGCCGGCTCCGGCTTGCGCTCATAACTGCCGAAACGCTCGTTCCAGCGCTGGAAGTACTCGGCGAAACGGAAACCGCGCCAGATCAGGTGGTACACGGTGACGGGCGTCAACAGGTACAGCGCGCCCGAATACAGGCCACGCAACAAACGCTCGGTGAAGTCCTTCCGCATCGGGAAAGGATAGGTAAGACGCTAGAATTAAGCCATGGCCGCCCCGCAGATGCCCGCCCGCCCCCCGTTCTCCCCGCGCCTCTGGCTGAAGTGGCTTGGCCTGGGCGTCATGGTGGCGGGGGCGCAATTGCCTTGGCCGGTGCAGCGCGCGCTGGGCGCGTGCATCGGCTGGCTGGCACCGTACCTGGCGCCTTCGCGCCGGCGCGCGGCCGAGGTCAACCTCGCGCTGTGCTTTCCCGATATGGACGAGGCGGAACGGCAGGCGCTGCTGAAGGACAGCTTCCAGGCGCTGGGGGTCGGCCTGTTCGAGTTCGCGCGCGCCTGGTGGGGCTCGATCACGCCGATGCGGCGCGATGTGGTCGTCGAGGGGCTGGAACACCTGCAGGCGCTGCGCGCGCAGGGCCGCGGCGTGCTGATGGTGTCCGGGCACTTCATGACCCTGGAGATGTGCGGCCGGCTGATCTGCGACCACATCGAGCTGGCCGGCATGTACCGGCGCCACCGCAATCCGGTGTTCGAATGGGCGGTCAAGCGCGGCCGCCTGCGCTACGCCACCCACATGTTCACCAACGACGAGATCCGCGGCGCGGTCCGCCATCTCAAGCAGGGTGGTTTCCTCTGGTATGCGCCGGATCAGGACATGCGCGGCAAGGACACGGTGTTCGCGCCGTTCTTCGGCGTGCCGGCGGCCACCATCACCGCCACCCACCAGCTCGCTCGCCTGACTGGATGCGCGGTGGTGCCGTTCTTCCATCGCCGCGAAGGCGGCCGCTACATCCTGCGGGTGGCACCACCGCTGGAGGATTTCCCGTCGCAGGACGCGGTGGCCGACAGCACCCGCGTCAACGCCCGGATCGAGGCGATGGTGCGGGAAGCACCGGCGCAGTACCTGTGGATCCACCGCCGCTTCAAGCGCCAGCCCGAAGGCCGCAGCAAGCGGTACGACTAGTGCGCTTCCGCCGGACCACACCGGCCGGTCACGCGGTCTGGCCAGGCTCCGCCTGGGCCATGCTCTCGCGCGCCAGCAGGCTGCCGGTATAGAGCGCCGCCAGCATCAGGGTCAGTCCGCCCCAGAACGTCGAATAGAACGCCAGGTGGGTGTTGAACGGGAACACCGTCACTGCCAGCGCCAGCATCGCCGGCCGCGCGCGCTCCTTGGCCTGCGGGGTCGCATAGCGCCAGGCACGCCAGGCCAGCGCGGCGCCGGCCAGCCACAGCAGCAGGCCGATGGCGCCGGTTTCGCTCAGCACTTCCAGCACCAGCTGGTGGGCGTGCAGCGCGGGACCCTGACCCCAGGCCGGACGTGCGCCATGCAGCGGGTCGCAGTCGGGAAACGCCTTGCGGAATCCGCGCACGCCGACGCCGTTGATCGGCTGTTCCTTGACCATGCACCAGGCCGCGCCCCAGATCTGGGTGCGGCCGGAAAGCGCCATGTCGACGCCGTCCTCGTCGGCGGCCAGTGCCTGGCTGGTCCGGTCCAGCCGCTCACGCAACTGCGGCGAGGTCACGCCGAGGGCGACCAGCGCCAGCGCGCCGAAGGCGAACACCGCCAGCAGGCGCTTCCAGCCCAGCAGCGGCAGTCCGGAGAAGATCAGCACGAGCGCATAGGTAATCCAGGCGGCACGCGCGCCGGCCAGGATGATCACCACACCCACCGCGGTGGCGGAGAGGATCCAGCCGAAGGTGCCGAAACGCCGCCCCGTGCCGAACAGGACGAACGGCGACAGGCTTGCCAGCACCACGCCCAGCTTGAGGTTGCAGGGTCCGAGGAAGCCGCTGAGGCGATCCAGCGCCTGCACGTCCTCGGGCGTGCACATCGAATGGCCGCTGCTCAGCTGCTTGAGCTGATCCAGACTCTGGAACAGCGAGCTGGTGCCGGACACGACCTGCAGCAGCGCATCGACCGTCCAGATCGCCACGATGATCGCCAGACCGCCGAAGGTCGTCCGCCGCCCGCGTTCGTTCGCCACCGCCGCGGCGACCAGCCACAGGAACGGCAGGTAACGCAGATCGACGATCGACTCGCGCAGCGCACGCGCCGAATCGACCGCTTCGATCGCCGAGATCAGTTCGGGCAGCCAGTAGGTCAGGAACATCACGCTGGTCAGCGCCCAGGCCGGGCTGCTGAGCAGGCGGCTGCTGCCACGGAAACGCGCCAGCAGCAGGCGGACGATGGCGGCCAGCGCACCCAGCACCATCACCCCTTCCGCATATCCGGGCATCGGCCACAGCGCGACGAAGGTCAGCACCCAGGCCGGTGCCCAGCGCCAGCCGTGCGGCGCGCGTTCTCCGTTTTCAGTGGCTGGCGGCGAAGTGGCGATCATCGGTGAGTTCGAGATAGGTGGCGAGCGTGGCGTCCTGCATCGCGCGCAGGGTGTAGGCCGGCATCGTAGCCGCTGGAGCCGCCGGATGCGACGCCAGCAGGGATTGTGCCGTCCGCAGCAACGCGGCTTCATCGAATGGCGGCACCGCGCCCCGCGGTTGCAGTTCCGCCAGCAGTTCGCCGACGCCGCCATGGGCCCAGCCCGCCACCGGACGCCCCACCGACAGCGCTTCGATGACGGTGCGGCCGAACGCCTCGGGCTTGCGCGACAGTTGCAGCACCAGATCCGAAGCCGCGTAGGCATCGGCGATGCGTGCGGTCGGCGGCGTGATCACCAGCGCGTCGCCGAAACCGCCCTGCTCCGCCTGCCGTTCGATTTCTTCGATGTACTGCTCGCGTCCGGCTTCGCGCGCGCCGGGCATCCACAGCCGCGCGTCCAGTCCCTGCGCGCGCAGCCGGCCGAGCAGCGAGACCGCATCGCCATGCCCCTTCAGCCGCGTCCCGCGGCCGGGCAGCAGCAGCAGCGGGCCGTCGCCCGCCAGGCCCGGGTATTGGCTGGCGAACCCGGCGCGCATCGCCCGATCAGGCCATGCCCGATGTGGGAAGCGCGTCGGATCGATGCCGCGCGGGATCACCCGCAGCTTGCCGGGATCGGTGCGCGGATAGTGCGCCAGCACGTAGTCGCGCACGGTTTCCGATACGCAGATCACCCGTTCGCCGCGGGTCATGATCGCGCTGTAGCGGCCCGGCGAGTTGAGGCCATGCACGGTGGTGACGAAGCGCGGCCGCCGCGCGGCGGGCAACGCACCCAGCGCCTTCCATCCCAGCCATGCCGGCAGGCGCGAACGGGCATGCACCAGATCCGGGCGCTCGCGCAGGAACAGATCGCGCAGGCTGCGGATGTGCCGCAGGGTCAGCAACGACTTGCGGCCGATGTCGAGGGTGATGTGCTCGGCGCCGGACTGTTCCAGCGCGGGCACCAGCCGGCCGCCGGCGGAGACGACGATCGCGCGGTGGCCGGCCCGGACCAGCGCCTCGGCGATCTCCAGGGTCGATCGCTCCACGCCGCCGGACTCCAGCGCCGGCAGCAGTTGCACCACGGTCAGGCGGGGCATCGCGGCCCGGCCGGAATCAGTCGGCGAGGACGAAGTGCGAGCCGCAGTACGGGCACTGGACTTCACCGCCCGGGGCATCCTCGATCGGCAGGTACACGCGCGGATGCGAGTTCCACAGCGCCATGGACGGCAGCGGGCAGCTCAACGGCAGGTCGGCGCGATGCACGGTGTAGCGCTTCTCGGCGTTGGCGGGCGCGGTGGCGGTCTGGCTCATGGCGGCGATGCGATTCGGGGGAACCGGGGGAGTTTACCACCGGCGGCGAAACCGGGGCCGGCGCGTGCCGCGGACGACCGGGCGACGCGCAAAAGAAACGCCGCCCGGTGAAAGCCGGGCGGCGCGGGTGGGCCGGTCGGGAGAGGGAGGGGCACCGGCCCCGGGGGAGACTTACTCCTTCGGCACCATCGCTTCGGTGGTGATGCGCAGCTTCACTTCATCGCTGACCGCCGGCGCGTACTTGCCCACGCCGAATTCGGTGCGGCTGACGGTGGTGGTGGCGTCGAAGCCGATCGCCGCGCGCTTGGCCATGGCGTGCTCGCCGGCCTTGTTCAGGGTCACGTCCAGCACCACCGGCTTGGTGATGTCCTTGATGGTCAGGTTGCCGGTGACCTTGAGCTTGCCTTCGCCGGCGGCTTCCACCTTGGTGCTCTTGAAGGTGGCGGCCGGGAACTTGGCGACGTCGAAGAAATCGGCGCTGCGCAGATGCTCGTCGAAATCGGCGACGAAGCTGTTCAGGCCGGACAACGGCAGAGTGACCTCGACCTTGGACGCGGACACGTTGTCGGCGTCATAGACGATGGTGCCGTCGGCCTTGCCGAAGTGCGCGCTCGGGTTGGAGAAGCCGAAGTGGCTCCACTGGGCGATCACGTCGGTATGGTTGGGATCGATCTTGTAGGTGACCGGGGCGGCGAACGCGGAACCGGCGAACGCGAACAGGGCGGCAATCAACAGGGTCTTGCGCATGGTGGAATCTCCGGGGGTGGTGGTCAGTCGAATACGTCAGGCTTCGTCAAGGCGGGGTCGAGGCGGCGACATGACCGGCGGCCGGCGGAAGACCCGGGAAAAGGTTCATCCGAAAGGAGGCGGGATCGGGCACATCGGATTCGCCCGACCGCGCGAATCACAGCTTGGCCAGTGTAGAGTGTCCCGACTTTGGCGATCATCCGGCGGCTCCGGAACGGATTGTTTTGACAGGTGGAACAAACAGACCGCCCCGCCCCGCTTTCCGACCGCGTTTGGACCCTCACTGACGGCCATGCCGGCAACGTCCGCCAGGCCTCGGCCCTGGCCGAGGCGCTGGAAGCGGGACCGCACCAGACACTGACCCTGCGTCCGAACGCGCCCTGGCGCTGGTGGGCGCCCCGGCGCCTGCCCGGGGATGCGGGGGCGTTCGGTTCCGCATTCCGGGACGCGCTGGCCGCCCCGCCCCGCCTGGCCATCGGCTGCGGCCGGCAGGCCGCGCTTGCCACCCGGCTGCTGCGCGCGGCCGGCAGCCGGGTCGTGCAGATCCTGGATCCGCGGCTGGACCCGTCGCTGTGGGACTGGGTGATCGCACCCGCGCACGACGGCCTGTCCGGCACCAATGTCCTCACCGTGCAAGGCAGCCTGAATCCCATCGACGACGCCTGGCTGACGCAGGCGCGCGACCGGTTCGCCACGTTCGCGGATCTGCCTGCGCCGCGCACCGCTGTGCTGCTGGGCGGCAGCAGCGCGCATGTCCGCTTCGATCGCAACGCCTTCGAGGTGCTGGCCGGCCGGCTGGAAGCGATGCTCGCCAGCGAGGGCGGCAGCCTGCTGATCACCGCTTCGCGGCGCACCGACGCGCGGGTGCGCGAGGCGCTGCGCCATCGCTATGTCGAGACGCCCGGGCTGACCTGGCTCGATGAGGCCGATGGTCCCAATCCCTATCCGGGCCTGCTGGCCTGGGCCGATCGCATCGTGTGCTCGCCGGATTCGGTCAACATGATCTCCGAAGCCTGCGCCACCCGCGTGCCCGTGTTCGTGTTCGATCCGCCGCGCGTGAGCGGGCGCCCGCGCCGGTTCCTCGACGCGCTGCTGGCCGGCGGCCGGATCCGCGCGATGGACGGGACGTTGGCGTCGTTCCCGGTCGAACCCCTGCGCGAAACCGCGCGCGTGGCCGGTCTGCTGCGGGAACGGCTGGACGGTTTCGTCCGCTGAGCGCGGCGGATAAAGTGGGTTTCCCTCCCCCGCGCGGTGTTCCCATGAACGATGCCGACAAGCAGGCCCTGGTCGAACGCTACCTCGCCGCCTACAACGCCTTCGACATCGACGGCATGGTCGCGCTGCTGTCCGACGATGTGCGCTTCGAGAACCATGCCGGCGGCGCGCTCACCACCGCCACCGACGGGCGCGACGCCTTCCGTGCGCTCGCCGAACAATCGCGCCGGCTGTTCTCCGTCCGCGAGCAGCGGGCGAGGTCATGGCGTTTCGAGCCGGCGCGGACGATCGTGGAGATCGACTATCGCGGCACCCTCGCCCAGGACATTCCCGGCGGCCCCGCCGCGGGCACCGAACTGATGTTGCAGGGGCGGTCGGAGTTCGGCTTCGCCGGTGATCGCATCAACCATCTGGCCGATTTCAGTTGAGTGCCTCCGCCGATGGCCAAGGTTGCCACCGGCGGCCGCTTTAAACGCCCTGCCTGTCCGGCGCATCCAACCGGTTCCTGTTTTCCGGCGGCGAAGGTGAAGGCATGCGCTATATACACGCCCTGGGCGCCCTGCTGCTGGGCCTGATGATCCTGGCCCTACCCGGGCTGGGGCGGAACGACGGCAAGGCCGACGAAGTCGAATCGGCCGACGTCGATCGCTTCTGGACCGCCTACGACCGCATCGTCGCCACGCCGGACGACGCGGACCGGCGCCGGATCCTGCAACGGGACTTTCTCGATCCCGGCAGCGCGGGGCTGAAGGCGTTCATGCAGGCCAAGGGCTACGATGCGGATTGCTATCTGGAGGCGATCCGGCGCTATCCGAAGTTCTGGAATTCGGTGCGCGCCGGTTCGCTGGCGCTGGCGCGGCGCGGCGGCGAGTTCGCGCCCGATATCGCGCGCTTCCGCGAGTTGTATCCGGCGTTGCGGCCGGCCCGGATCTATTTCGCGATCGGCTGCCTGCGCTCCGGTGGCACCACGCTCGGCGACAAGGTGCTGATCGGCGCGGAAATCGCCGGCGGCGACGCGCGGACCGATGTCTCCGAACTGCCGGAGCGCATGTCCAAGGCACTCGGTGTCTATTTCCGCGGCGAGCCAGGCACGCAGTTGGTGCTGCTCAACATGCACGAGTATGTGCACACCCAGCAGAAGGGACCCGGTGCGAACCTGCTGGCGCAGGCGATGTACGAAGGCGCGGCGGACTTCGTCGCCGAGCGGATCACCGGCCAGGTGCCGGCGCAGCCGTACATGCGGTACGGACCAAGCAACGAGGCCGCGCTCAAGCGCGATTTCCGCGCGCAGATGCACGGCACGGACTGGAGCGGCTGGCTCTACAACGGCCCGGGCAATGCCTACGGCACCGGCGATCTGGGCTATTACATCGGCTACGCGATCATGCGCGATTACTACCGGCGCGCACCCGACAAGTCACGCGCACTGGCCGAGATCATCGAACTCGATTATCGCGACGGTACGAAGGTGGAGGCATTCCTGGAGCGTTCGGGGTTTTACGCGGGGGAGTGAGTGTTCTTGTGGGAGCGACGTCAGTCGCGACCGCGGTACCCGTACCGTCAGGATTTCCGGTCGCGACTGACGTCGCTCCCACAAGGATCCGCACGACGGGTTTAGCCGCCGAAATCGAGATCGTGGGCGGCCAGCACGTGGCGCACGGCGGCGCGGGCGGTGGCGATGGCGGCGGTCTCCGGCACCAGCCGCGGGCGCCGGTCCAGGGTGCAGGCCAGACCTTCGGCGAGGAACACGGTATGCGCCTGGGTCATGGCCTGCGCGGCCGGTTCGTCGATGCGGCCGGTCGCCAGCAGCGCGGCGATCAACGAGGCGGTGTTGCGCGGCGTCAGCAGGGCCGGCGCGGCGCCGGATTCGCGCAGCACGCGGTATTGCAGCAGGAACTCCAGATCGACCAGGCCGCCCTCGCCCTGCTTGAGGTCGAAGCGCGCGGCGTCGCTGCGATCCAGTTCCGCGCGCATGCGCTGGCGCATCTTCATCACGTCGTCGCGCAGCTGCGCGGGATCGCGCGTCCGCGATAGGGTGGTGTCGCGGATGTCCTCGAAATCCTGCTGGAGCACCTCGTCGCCGGCGACGCCGCGCGCGCGCACCAGCGCCTGATGTTCCCAGGTCCAGGCGCGATCGCGCTGGTATTCGCGGTAGCTGGCCAGCGACGACACCAGCAGGCCCTTGGCGCCGTCCGGGCGCAGGCGCACGTCCACGTCGTAGAGTCGTCCGGCGCCGGTCTCCGCGCCGAGCAGCGCGACGATCTTCTGCGCCAGCCGCGCGTACCAGCGTCCGGCTTCCAGGGGACGCGCGCCGTCCGATTGCGCATCGGTGGGCGCGTCGTAGAGGAACACCAGATCCAGATCCGAGCCGAAGCCCAGTTCCTCGCCGCCCAGGCTGCCATAGCCGATCACCGCGAAGCGCCCCTGCGGCACGCGCCCATGCGCGGCGGCGACTTCGTCCTCGGCGGTGCGCAGCACCACGCGCACGACTTCATCGGCCAGCCAGGCCAGCTGGCGGGTGCTTTCGCGTGCGGGTTGGCGGCGATCCAGCGCGGCCATGGCGATGCGGAAGCTCAGCGCGAGCCGGCGTTCGTTCAATTCGCGCAGGGTCGACTCGGCATCGCCGCCATCGAGCGCGCGGTTGCATTCGGCATGCAGGCTCTGCTTGTCCGGCAGCGGGCCGGATACGCGCGCGTCGAGCAGTTCGTCCAGCAGCAGCGGATACAGCGCCAGCCGTTCGGCCAGCAGCGCGCTGCGTGCCAGCACGTCGACCAGCCGCGCCAGCGCGCTGGGTTGTTCGTCCAGCAGCGCCAGGTAGCTGGCGCGACGCAGGATCGCCTGCAGCAGCGCGAGCACGCGCTTGAGCGCGGCATCCGGCTGCGCCGAGCGCGCCGCCGCGCCGAGCAGCGCCGGCACCACCCGATCCAGCCGCGCGCGCGAACCATCCGACAGCGCGCGCACGCCGGAGAAACGGGCGAAGTCGCGCAGCGCGCCGTCGGCGGTGGCGGCGTCGGTGAAACCGGCGTCGGCCAGCACGGACTCGTCGCCGCCTTCTGGCAGCGCGCGCCAGTAGTGTTCCAGCGCGCCCGGCGCGGCCTGGCCGCGGCGCGGTGCGAGCAGTTCGGCGAACTCCTGCGCCACCCGATCGCGCTGGCGCTGCAAGGCGACCCGCAGCGCCGGCCAGTCGGGATAGTCGAGTCCGCGCGCGATGCGTTCGCGATCCAGTGGATTGTCCGGCAAGGCGTGGGTCTGCGCGTCGCGCAGCATCTGCAGGCGGTTTTCCAGCCGGCGCAGATAACGATACGCCTGGCCCAGCGCGGCGCCATCGCCCTCGACCACCTGGCGGGTCGCGACCAGCGCGCGCAGCGCCGGCATCAACCGACGCTCGCGCAGCGACGGCTCGCGGCCGCCGCGGATCAGTTGCAGCGCCTGCACCAGGAATTCGATTTCGCGGATGCCACCCGGGCCGCGCTTGATGTCGTCGGCCAGTTCGCGGCGTGCCACTTCCGCGGCGATCGCGGCCTTCATCTCGCGCAGTCCGTCCAGCGCGGTGTAGTCCAGGTAGCGGCGGTAGACGAACGGGCGCAGGCTTTCCAGCCAGCGCTCGCCCGCCTCGATGTCGCCGGCGATCGCGCGCGCCTTCAGCCAAGCGTAGCGTTCCCAGTCGCGCCCTTCGCGCTGGAAGTACTGGTCCATGCCGGCGAACGACAGCGCTACCCGCCCCGCATTGCCGAACGGGCGCAGGCGCAGATCCACGCGGTGGCAGAAACCGTCCACCGTCGGTTCGTCCAGCAGTTTCGCCAGGCGCTGTCCGAGCCGGGCGAAGTAATCCTCCGCCGCCAGCGAACGCGCGCCATCGGACTCGCCGTTGTGCGGGAACGCGTACACCAGATCCACGTCGGAGGAAAAATTCAGTTCGCCGCCGCCGAGCTTGCCGAGGCCGAACACCACCAGCCGCTGCACGCTGCCGTCGGCGGCGCGCACCACGCCATGGCGCTGGGCGAATTCGGCTTCCAGCGCTTCCAGGCCGATGCGCAGGCAGTTTTCCGCCAGCCGCGTGCTGCCGGCGAGGATGGCGTCGACGTCATCCAGTCCCAGCACGTCACGCCAGATCAGGCGGGTCGATTCGGCGGTGCGATAGCGCCGCAGTTGTTCCTGCCAGCGTCCGGATTCATCGGCTGCCAGGATCGGCGCGGGCGTCGGCGCGGCGCCGTCGTCGCCGAGCAGGGCGTGCAGCCGGTCCGGCTGGCGTCGCAGGGTTTCCAGGGCGAAGTCGCTGGCCAGGATCACCTTGCCGACGCGCGCGGCGCGGGCGGGATCGGCGAGCAGCGCGGCCGAAGCGGGCGAGGATTCGCGCAGGCGGGCCAGGCCGCGTTCGATCAGGGCATCGAGATCGGAGTCGGAAACCGGGGCGTTGTCATCCATATCGCCGGATTGTGGCATGCCCGGTTTTTGTTTGTGGGAGCGACGTCGGTCGCGACCGGAAAACCGATGCGCAGGCAAACCTGTGCTTTCCCTTCAGTGCATGCACGTTATGGGAAGAAGCGGAAGGCAAGGGTAACGGTCGCGACTCACGTCGCTCCCACAAGGGCGCCACTGGCCTGCCTCAGGCGGCCAGCGAAAGATCCGGCAGGGCGGTTTCGCGACGCAGGTCCAGGCCGAAATGCGCGGCCAGTTTTCCAGCAGGACGGGCTTGACCTGCTCCAGGCCGGAGGGGCCGCCGAGATCGGACAGGGTCGCGACCTGCAAGCCCTGGTAGCCGCAGGGATTGATGCGGTGCCAGGGCGACAGATCCATGGCGACGTTGAAGGCCAGGCCGTGGAAGGTGCGGCCATGGCGCACGCGGATGCCGAGCGCGCCGATCTTGGCGCCGGCCACGTACACGCCCGGCGCGCCGGACTTGCGTTCGGCGTGGATGTTCCATTCGGCGGCGGTGTCGATCATGGCCTGTTCGATCTTGCAGACGTACTCGCGCACGCCGACCTTCATGCGCGGCAGGTCGAACAGCGGATAGGCCACGATCTGGCCCGGGCCGTGATAGGTCACCTGGCCGCCGCGATCCACCTGCACGACCGGGATGTCGCCGGGTGCCAGCACGTGCTCGGGCTTGCCGGCCTGGCCCAGGGTGAACACCGGATCGTGTTCGACCAGCCACAGCTCGTCGGAGGTCCGCTCGTCGCGCGCGTCGGTGAAGCGCTGCATCGCCCGCCACACCGGTTCGTAGGGCTGGCGCCCCAGTTCGCGGACCGCGCAGGGGCGGCTCACAGCGTCCACTTCACTTCCGGGTGCGCGCGCAGGGCCTCGTGGGCGGCGTCGTACTGCTCGCGGCTGGCGGCCTGGAAGGCGATGCGCACGGACACATACTTGCCGTTGGCCGAGTGCTTCCAGCTGATGTCCTCGTGGATGACTTCCACGCCGGCCTGGGTCAGCAGTTTCGGGAGTTCGGTTTCCAGGCCCGCGTTGGCGGTGCCCATGGCGCTCAGTTCGAAGGTGCCGGGGAACTGGAAGCCGTGTTCGGGGTTGTCGGACTTGATTTCCATGGCGGGAATTATTGGGCCGGTCCGGATGAAAACCAAGCGCGGGTTCCGCCGGGGCCGGAAAACGCGAAGGCCGCGGTTTCCCGCGGCCTTCGGCGACTCCGGTGCGGGCGGCCTCAGCGGGCCAGCTGCACCAGGGTGGAGGAGACCCAGCCCTTGTTGCCGAGTTCGTCCTCGACTTCCCACATCACGCCTTCCTTGGTGCCGGTGGGGTACAGCATCATGCCCGGCTCCAGATCGCGCACGGCCTTGCCGGTGCCCTTGGCGTTGGCGAACAGGCGGCCCGGCTTGGTCATTTCGACCGCCTGCTGCGCGCTGGCGGCCGAGGCGTTCTCGGCCACGCCACCCAGCTGGGTGACCAGATCGGTGTAGGCCTGCAGATAGGCCAGGGTGATGACCTGGCCGATCTCGGTGTTGGCGTAACCGCCCACGCCGGCCGCGCCCACGCCGCTGCCGCCGAACAGGCCGCCGCCGGCTCCCCAGCCCATGTCGGTCTTCTTGGCGTTGCCTTCGGCCATCGCGACCTGCTCGGAGGAACGCACGTCGGTCAGGGTCAGGACCACGTCGGCGGTCTTGCTCTTGAAGTTCAGGCCACCGACCACGGCGCCGGCGGTGCCGCCGATCAGGCCGCCCAGCAGGCCGGTGATGGCATTGCCGCTGGCGTTGCTGTTCTGCGAGATCAGATCGGGCACCAGCACGTAGTCGGCCGCCTTGATCTGGCCCTTGCCGATGTTGGAACGATTGCGCAGCTCACCGTCGGCGGCCAGCGCGCGCTCGCTCATGGCGGCATTCAGGCCGACGCCGCGATCCACCAGGGTGAAGCAGCGCGACTTGTTGACGAAGACCTTGATCAGGCGCGACGGCGCCGGCAGCTGCTGGCCGGTCCACCAGTTCACCACGTCTTCCGGCTCGATCACCGAGATGGTGCCCAACGGCTTGGTGCAGGTCGGAATCTGCGCGACTTTTTCCTTGCGCATGTCCTGGGCGCTCTTGGCGGCGAAGGCGGGCACGGCGATCAGCAGCATCGAGGCCGCCAGCGCGGCCTGCTTCAAAGAAATCTTCATGAAAAATCAATCCCTGTTTGGTTGAAACATTGCGGGGCCATCCGGCCCCTCCCCTGGGTTCCGCCGCCACCATCCGAATGGCGGCTCGCGGAAGTCCCGATGATAAGCGAATGGAGACCCTCTTCCATGACCCGTTAGTACGGGATCATTGTCCTGGAACGCCGATCCGGCACGCATCCGGCCACCGGGAGATAATCGCCAACCCTTCCCCATCGGCCCGCGCATGCCTTTCTTGATCGTCAGCGTCCTTTTCAGCGTGCTGGTCGGGGTGCTGCTGAAACTGGCCCAGCGGCGCGGACGGGGCATGGTGCCGGTGATCCTGGGCAACTACGTGGCGGCCCTGGCGCTTTGCCTGGTCACCCTGGATCCGCCTCTAAGCCGCCTGCGCGAGCCGGGTACGCCCTGGCTGGCGCTGGGACTGCTGGTGGTCCTGTTGCCGGGCATCTTCCTGGCAATGGCCGCCTCCGTGCGCACGGCCGGCATCGCCCGCACCGACGTGGCCCAGCGGCTGTCGCTGGTGGTCTCGCTGGGCGCCGCCTTCCTGTTCTTCGGCGAAACCGCCAATGCCGGCAAGCTGGCCGGGCTGCTGCTGGGCCTGATCGCCATCATCGGCATCGTCTCGCGTCCCCGCGCGGGCGATGACGGCGGCACCGCCGTGGCGCGGGCGCGCTGGCTGCTGCCCCTGACCGTGCTGCTGGGCTATGCCGCGGTCGACATCCTGCTCAAACGCATCGCGATTGCCGGAACCCCGTTCGCCGCGTCGCTGGCGATGGCCTTCGCCGGTGCGCTGCTGTTGATGATCGCGCTGCACGGCGCGCGCGTACTGCGCGGACAGGCGCGGATGGAAGCCGGAGCGCTGCTCGCCGGCCTGCTGGTCGGCGCCTGCAACTTCGCCAACATCCTGTTCTACATCAAGGCCCACCAGGCATTGCCCGGCCACCCGGCGGTGGTCTTCGCGACGATGAACCTGGGCGTGGTCGTGCTGGGCACGCTGGTCGGCACCTTCGCCTTCGGCGAGAAGCTCAGCCGGATCAACTGGCTCGGCATCGCGCTGGCAATCGTGGCGGTGGGATTGATCGCGATCAGTCTGGCGCGTCACTGATCGTCTGCCCCGGAAAGGCCGGCGAACCCGAGGTCCGCCGGCTTCCGTAGTTGTTACTCGCCGTTGACCGGATTCGGACGCAGTCCGCCTTCGAACGGTTTCACCTGGTAGCCGTTGTCGAAGATGTTGGGGGCGAACGGATAGTCGGTGGAGATGATCTGCGCGCCACTGGCCAGGGCCGCATCGCGGCGGCCGATGTCGTTCTTGCGCGCCTCGCCGGTGTCGATGTCGGCGCGGCTGCGCACCAGATAGCCCTTGCGCACCAGTTCCGGAATGCGCGCCGCGTGGGTGATGGCGTTGTCGATCATCAGGAAGGCGGCGTGCGCCATGCCGGGCTCGCCCTGCACGAAGGCCAGCCGGCCTTCCAGGTTCGGATGCCCTTGCAGGTACGGCGCGAAGGCGGCCATGTTCAGGCCCGGCACGATCATCAGGAACACGAACTTGCCGCGCGCCTGCGACAGCGCCGGCCAGTTGCCGGCCAGCGCGCCGGCTTCCAGGGTGGCGTGGCTGCCGCGCACCTGATCCGGAACGATCAGCCGTTCGCGACCGATGATCTCGCCGAGGGCGGCTTCCATTTCGTCGAACGCGCGTGCGTCGAACGGCGCGACCTTGGTCGCGTCCGGCAGCGCCGCCGCCAGATTGGAGAACTTGGGTTCCAGCAGGATGAACACCGGCGTGTGGCCAGGATTGTCGTCGGACCACTCACGCAGTTGGCGCAAGCAGATCCGGAACGTCGGGCAGCTGCTGCGGAAATCCACGTCCGCCATGTGCAGCACCTTCAGGCCCGGCTCGCGCAGCGCGTCGGTATGCAGCGGCGCCAGATCCTTCTCGCCCCGGGCGCGCAGCAGCCGGTAGGACAGCGGTTCCAGGAAACGCCCGCCGTCGTGATCCACGTTGAGGTCCAGTTCCAGGCTGCGCAGGCCCGCGCGCAACTGGGTGTCCAGCGACGGGAAGCGATACTCCAGCGCGCCCTCCAGGTTGGCCGCCAGGGGGTTGGGATGCTCGTCCTCCATCTTGCGGCGCATCTCCTCGGGCATGCGCTGCATCATCGCGTCCAGCATCGGTTGCAGGCGCGGCGACATCACCTCGAACACGCGCGGATCGGCCGGCTGGCTGTAGCTGTTGTGGGTGCCGATCACCTGGATCTGGTTGAGGCGGGGCTCGGCCGCGCCGGCGGCGGCGGCCAGCGGCAGCAGCGCCGCCGCGAGGGAACGTTGCAGAAGCGTCTTCATCAGTTGTCTCCCCAGCCCTTGATCTGGATACGGATGCCGAACATGCGCGGGTTGGCGCGGATGGAGGTGGGTACGCCGAAGAACTTGCCGCCGTTGCCGACGTCGCGCACCCACTCCTCGTCGAGCAGGTTTTCGGCGTAGGCCTCGATCAGCAGGCTGCCGTCGCCGCGTTCGAAGCCGGCACGCAGATCCAGCAGGCCGAACGCCTTCTGCATTTCGCTGCTCAGGTTGTCGTTGTTGAGGTAGTACTCCGAACGCCACGCGTAGTTGGCGTTGCTGAAGAAATCCCAGTTGCCGAAGGCCGGCGCGCGCCATTCCGCCGACAGCGACGCGGTGTGCCTGGGCGCCATCCGGAACACGTTGCCGGAGCGATCCACCATCTGCCCGTTGACCACTTCGCGGAACTCGTCGTACTGGCTGTGCAGGTAGGCGTAGGCCGCCGACAGGGTGAGCCGGTCGGTGGCGCGCCAGCGGCCGAACAGCTCGGCGCCGTAGGCCGATGCCTGGCCGGCGTTGACCACGCCCACGGTCAGGTCGGTGGCGCGGGTCTGGAAGTCGGTGTAGTCGTAGGTGAACGCGGCGGCCTCGAAGTAGAAGCGATCGCCCACCGTGCCCTTGGCGCCGATCTCGTAGTTGAGGATCTCCTCGGTCTTCAGGTCGCCGTAGACCGGTCGCGCCTGTCCATTGACCGGCGCGGCGAAGGAAATCTGCGGATAGCCGGCGCGCAGGCCGCGCGAGGCGCCCGCGTACAGGTTGATGCTGTCGCTGGCGCGCCAGGTCAGCGCCACGCGCGGCTGCACCAGATCGTAGTCGGCGCGGTGGGAGAACGCCTGGCCCAGCGAGTTGCCCAGGCCGTTGGGCATCGCGATCGGCGCGACGCCGTCCACGGTCGAGACCCGCGCCCAGTTGCGCACGGTATCGCTGTCGTGGGTGAAGCGCACGCCGGCGTCGAGGGTGAAGCGGTCCGACAGATCGTAGGAACCGTTGAAGTAGGCCGACCAGCTATCGCGCTCGTTGCGGGTGGAGGTGAGCGTGGACACGCCGGTGGTCACCGGCCGCCCCATGAACCGCGTGACCGGCGTGGTGCCGCGCGGGAAGCCGGCGAGCAGGTACTGCTCGTTGATGACGTATTCGAACAGGTTGTGGGTGCGGTCGTTGTAGTAGCTCACCCCGAACGCGCTGCGGAAGCGGCCGCCGTCATCGTAGGCCAGGCGGAACTCCTGGCTGAGGATACGCTGGTCGTCGGCGAGGTTGCGGCCGATCAGGAACGGATAGGTGGTGCCGTCCACGTCCCACGATTCCTGGAAACCGACGTCGCGCCAGGCGCTGATCGAGCGCAGGATCCAGCCCGGCGCGAAATCCCATTCGGCCAGCAGGGTGGCGCCGGTCTGGTCGCGTTCCTGCGGCGGGCCGTAGCGGTTCTGGGCAGCGTCGGAGAAAGGACTGGTGTCGCCGCCGGGCGAGGCGATGTTGATCGCCTTGGTCATCGCCGCGGTGTCCTTGTCGGCCTGGTGGTCCAGGATCAGGTCCAGCGAGAAGTCTTCGGCCGGCTGCCAGCGCAGCGAGGCGCGCGCGGCCAGCATGTCGTCGTCGTTGAGCTTGCCGCCGCCGCCCAGGTTGTTCGCATAGCCGTCGCGATCGCGCTTGCGCGCCACCACCCGCAGGGCCAGTTCGTCCTGGACGATCGGCAGGTTGATCATGCCGGTGGCGCTGCGCAGGTTGTCGTTGCCCAGGATGCCTTCAGCCGACCATTGCAGTTCGGCCGGATCCGCCTTGCGGGTGTATACCGCGACCGCGCCGATCTGCGCGCCGCGGCCGTACAGGGTGCCCTGCGGTCCCTTGGCGACCTCGACGCGTTCGATGTCGAACAGTTCCTTCAGCATGCCGCGCGAGCGGCTGGTGTCCACGTCGTTGAGGAAGAACGAGATGCTCGGTTCGGACACCGCGCCGGCGTTGCCGGCCTCGATGCCGCGCATGACGAAGCTGGCGGCGCTGTCGGTCTGCTGCTGCACGAAGAAGCCGGGCGTGCGGGTGGACAGGCGTTCGAAGTCGGTGAAGTTCTGCTGCTCGATGGTTTCGCCGCTGAAGGCCGCGATGGAGATCGGCACGTCCTTGAGTTTCTGCGCGCGCTTCTGCGCGGTGACCACGATGTTGTCCAGTTGCACCGCGTCGGGCGTGGCGGCGCGGGATTCCGCGGCGGACTCCGCCGTGGATTCGGCCGCGGCGGCCGGCGCTTCCTGCGCATACAGGGGGAACATGGCCGACGCGACGGCCAGGGCCAGCAACGTGCGCGGCAGGCCGCGCCGCGCCGTGCACCGGAGGGTGCATGCGGGGGATGGAGACATGGGTGGGGAGGTCCGTGGGGGAGGAACGGCGCGCACTCTAGGGGCCGCTTGTTACAGGTGAATGAACGTTCATTCCCTAGCGCATTCCGCTAGACTCGGCGGCATCTCCCGTCTACCGCACCGCGATGCCCACCTCCCCGAACCGGCCGATCCCGCCCCCGCAGCGAGCGCGGCGAATCCCAGCGCGCGCGCATCCTGGACGCGTCCCGCAGCCACTTCATCCGGCAGGGATTCCATGCCGCCAGCATGGGCGACATCGCGGCCGAGGCCGGGATCAGCGCCGGCCTCATCTACCGCTACTTCCAGAGCAAGCGCGAGATCATCCAAGCGATCATCCGCCAGCATCTGGTGGAAAGCCGGCTGGGCCTGGGCAGCCTGCCCGCCGACAGCACGCTGGTGGACGAGCTGGTCGAGGCGTTCCGGGTCTGGGGTCACGGCGATCTCAGCTCGTGGAGTCCGGTGCTGTTCGCCGAGATCACCGCCGAAAGCGCGCGCGACGCGGAAACCGCTGCGATCCTGCGCGAGTCGGAGCAGGGAGCGCGGGCGGAATTCATCGGCTGGCTGGAGAAGCGCGATCGCGCGCTGGGCCAGGCCGACACCGCGGAAGGCCGCGCAACCCGCGCGCTGACCATGCAGTTGCTGGTGGAAGGCCTGATCATCCGCGCCGCGCGCGAACCGCAGTTCCCGGAAACGATCATCCGCGATGCTCTGCGGCGGATGCTGCCCCTGGTGCTGACACCTTGACCCCGGAACCGTTCACCGACAACGTCCATATCGAGGCCTCCGTGGCCACCGTATGGGCGGTGCTGACCGACACCCGGCACATGCCCGCCTGGATGGGCGAGCCGGAGATGCGGATCACGGTGGAAACCGACTGGCGGGTGGGTGAGCCGATCCTGATCCGCGGTTTCCACCACGTACCGTTCGAGAATCGCGGGTTCGTGCAGGCGTGCGAGCCGCATCGCCTGCTCGGCTATCGCTACTTCAGCTCGCTGTCGCGGCTGGCGGACGAACCGGACAGCTATACGCACCTGCGCTTCGCGCTGGCGGAAACGGCGGACGGCACCTGCCTGACGCTGGATGCGCACGGGTTTCCCACGCCGGCGATCTTCCATCACACCGCGTTCTACTGGGCCGGCACCCTGCGCGTACTCAAGGAATATGCCGAGCGGTTGGCACGCGGATAGGCAGATGGCCCACCGCCCTTCGCGCGGCATAATCGCCGGGTTATTCGCCGACAGGAACGTCCCGCCGTGATGCATCCGTCTTCCTCTTCGCGGAATGCTTCCGCAGACGATCAGATCCCCGCATGCCTGGCACAGGCGTTCGCCGCAATCGCCGACGAACGCGCACAGGCCGCCTTGCCATTCCTGGATCAGGCAGACGCGTTGGGGTCGCGCATGGCCGCCGCGCTATCACGGCACCTGGCCGGCGAAGGCCCGGATAGCGCCTACGAGGCTCACGCCGCGTTCCAGGCCTTCATCCGCGGCGGCGACAACGTGCCGCTGTACGCCGCGGTCAGCCAGGCGATGGCCGAACGCCATGCGCGGCCGGCGGTGCATCGCCTGCTCGATATCGGCGCCGGCGACGGCATGGCGCTGTTGCCGGCATTGCATGCCGGCCCCCACCTGCCCGACCGCATCGACGTGATCGAACCCCAGCCCGGCCTGCGCGATGCGCTGGCGGCGCAGTTCGCCGAGCAGTTTTCCGACGCTCACGCGCAGGGCCGGTTGCATCTGCACGGCGTCACCTTGCAGGTCTTCGTGCAGGGACTGTCGCACGGTGACCATTGGGATCTTGCGCAGTCCAGCTTCGCCCTGCAATCGCTGCCGCCGCCCGAACGGGTGGACGCGTTGCGTGCGTTGCGCCCGCACGTGGACACGCTGGTGGTGGTGGAATTCGACGTGCCCGCGCTGGCGCACGGCACGCCCGCCTACTTCCATTCGGTCGCCGGCCGCTACGAACGTTGCCTGGCGCAATACGGCGAGGATGCGGCGCTGATCGCGCGCGGCTTCCTCGCGCCGATGCTGGCCGGCCAGCTGCGTCGCGGCGTCGCGCCCTCGAACTGGGAACAACCGGTTGCGGACTGGCAGCACGAATTCGAACAGGCCGGCTATCGCCTGCGCGAGGCACGCCCGCTATACGACTACAGCTGGTCGCCAGCGTGGTGGATGGAAGCATCCGCGCATTGAGCAAAGTATCCGGCACTTCCCTGTGGGAGCGACGTAAGTCGCGAAATCCGGATTGGCGGCTGTCCGGGAAAAAAGCTCGCGACTTACGTCGCTCCCACAATGAGGGATTTGGCTTGAGGGGAGCGGCCAATGGTTACGGCTGACAAGGCAAGCCGTCTTGCAGTTCAAACGTCCCCCCCTGTGGGAGCGACGTAAGTCGCGAAATCCGGATTGGCGGCTGTCCGGGAAAAAAGCTCGCGACTTACGTCGCTCCCACAATGACGGATTGGCTTGAGGGGAGCAGCCATTGGCGACGGCTGACAAGGCAGGCCGTCTTGCCGTTCAAGCTTCCCTCTCCCTGTGGGAGCGACGTAAGTCGCGAAATCCGGATTGGCGGGTGTCCGAGGAAAAGCTCGCGACTCACGTCGCTCCTACAACAGCTTGGGGAACTGCCATCATCGGGTCATCGCGGTGATGTTGGATCATGGTGGCCTATCCGATATCCGTGCGCCGTGCCGTCCTGAAGGAACATCCTTGAGCCATCCGACATCCGCCGATTCCCACGCGCCGCCATCGGGTGCGGTCGCGATCTTCCTGGTGTTCCTGCGGCTGGGGTTGACCTCGTTCGGTGGGCCGCTGGCGCATCTGGGTTACTTCCGTACCGAATTCGTGCAGCGGCGGCGCTGGCTGGACGAGGACGCCTTCGCCGGGCTGGTCGGCCTGTGCCAGTTCCTGCCGGGTCCGGCGAGCAGCCAGCTCGGCTTCGCGCTGGGTTGGCTGCGCGGCGGCTGGCGCGGGGCGCTGGCGGCGTTCCTCGGCTTCACCCTGCCCTCGGCGCTGCTGATGTACTGGCTGGCGCTGCATGCGCCGCGCGCGTCCGCCACGCCGCTCGGGCTGGTGCTGGTGCATGGTCTCAAGCTGGTGGCGGTGGTGGTGGTCGCGCACGGCCTGTGGGGCATGGCGCGCACGCTCACGCCGGATCCGCGCCGCGTCGCCCTGGCGATGGCGGTCGCCGCACTGGTGCTGCTGGCCCGCGATCCGATCTGGCAACTGGCGGGCATCGGCCTCGGCGCGATCGTCGGCGCGTGGTGCTGCCCGCCGGCACCGGCGGGCAGCGGTCCGGTTCCGCGCGCGCCGCGCTGGCTCGCTTCGGTCGCGCTGGTCCTGTTCGCGGCAGGACTGCTGTGGACGTTCTGGCCGCGCGACGCGGCACCGACACTGGATGCGCTGGCCGCCGCCAGCTACCAGTCCGGCGCGCTGGTGTTCGGCGGAGGCCACGTGGTGCTGCCGCTGCTGGAAGCCAAACTGGTCGCGCCGGGATGGTTGAGTGCGGACCAGTTCCTGGCCGGCTATGGCGCCGCGCAGGCGATGCCCGGACCGATGTTCTCGCTGGCGGCTTTTCTCGGCGCCAGCGTGGACGCCGGCGTCGCCCGCCCGCTGGCCGCCACGGTGGCGCTGCTGTGCATTTTCCTGCCGGGCTTCCTGCTGCTGATCGCGCTGCTGCCGGGCTGGACGCGGATGGCCTCGCATCCGCGACTGGCGCGGACGGTGGCCGGCATCAACGCGGCGGTCGTGGGCCTGCTGGCGGCGGCGCTGTACGACCCGCTATGGAAGAACGCGGTGGGCACGCCGGTCGATGTGGGCATCGTCGCGCTGGGCCTGCTGATCGCCGCGCGGGTGCGCCGGTCCGCGCTGTGGGTGCTGGCGATATGCCTGGGCGCGGCGTGGCTGGCGGCGGGTCTGCCGCTTCCCTAGCGGACGACGCTCAGCGGCCCTGTGCCAGCGGCAGGCGCAGTTCCGCCACGGTGCCGGCCTCGGGCGCGCGCGACAGCAGTTCCAGGCTGCCCTGCTGCGCTTCCAGGATCTGTCGCGACAGCACCAGGCCGATGCCGGAACCGCCGCTCTTGGTGGTGAAGAACGGCACGAACAGACTGTCGCTGGACGGCAGCCCCTCGCCGCGATCCCTGACCTGCACGCGCGCCTGTCCGTTCTCGGCCCACGCGTACAACTCGACCGGCACGCTGCCGCCGGCTTCGACCGCGTTGCGCAGCAGGTTGATCAGTACCTGTTCCAGCTGATCGGCGTCGGCGACGACCCGCAGTTCCGGCGCGACCTCGATCCGGATGCGTTCGTCGACGAGCCTGCGCACGCGCTCGCACAGCGGCGCCAGCGGCACGCTGGCCGGTTGCGGTTCGGGCAGTTTGGCGAGCCGCGCATAGCCGCCGAGAAAACGTTGCAGCGCCTGGCTGCGCTGTTCGATCAGGCGCAGTCCCCCTTGCAGATCCGCATGCGCTTCCGGGTCGAGCGGCGTGGCCGGCGATGGCAGCAAGCGACCGAGGGTGTCGGCCATCGAGGCGATCGGCGCCAGCGAATTGTTGATCTCGTGGCTGAGCACGCGCAGCAGGCGGCGGAACGCCTGCGCTTCCTCGTCGCGCAATGCGCGTTCCATCGGTTGCAGCACCAGCAGGCGGCCGGCCTGGCTGCGGCTGCGCAGTGAGGCGTGGCCGATCTGCCAGCGCCCCTGCTGGGTGGGGAAGGCATGCGGGTGGATGCGGCCATTCGGAATATCGAACAGCGGCGCCAGTCCCAACGCCTCCGCGCGCTGTCCCAGCAGTTCGGCGGCCGGCCGGCCCAGCAGGCGTTCGCCGGCAGGATTGATCAGGCGCAGGCGGTCATCCTGCTCGAACGCGAACACCGCGCCGTCCAGCGCGGCCAGGGTCTTGCTCAGCAGTTGCAGGCTCTCGTGCGAATCGCGCTGTTCGTCCTGCAACCGCTGCGCCAGCGCGTTGAAACGGCCCATCAGCCGGATCTGTCCGTCGCCGCCGGAAACCGCGCCGCGCACGCTGTAGTCGCCTTCGCGCAGCGATTCCAGCAGGCCGTCGAGGGTGCGCAGGCGACGCCCGTCCGCGTATCGCTGCAACCGCCAGATGATCGCGGTCAGCGCCAGCACGCAGATCAGCAGCAGGGCCGCCTCGCGCGGCGCAGGCGTGCCCAGCGCGAGCACGGCCGCCAACGCCAGCATCGACGGCGCGACCAGCCACGCCGCGCGTCCGCGCTCAGGCGTTTTCATCGCCACGCAGGCCGTGTTTCTCCAGCCGCCGGTACAGGCTCTGGCGGGTGATGCCGAGTTGATCGGCGGCGCGTTGCAGGTTGCCGCCCTGATCGGCCAGCGCGCGCCGCAGCAGCAGTGCTTCGGCTTCTTCCAGGGTCATGCGTTCGGACAGTCGCGGTTCCGCCGTGCCGGGCAGGCGCAGCGCGGCGGCATCCAGCACGCCTTCGTCGGCCAGTAGCGCCGCGCGTTCCATCACGTGCGACAGTTCGCGCACGTTGCCCGGCCACGGGTAGGTGAGCAGCGCGCGTTCGGCGTCGCGGCCGATGCGCGGCACGGGGCGGCGATAGCGGATGCAGGCGGCGGCCAGGTAATGGCGCGCCAGCGGCAGGATGTCCTCGCCGCGTTCGCGCAGCGCCGGCACCCGTACCTGGAAAGTGTTGATCCGGTACAGCAGATCCTGGCGGAAGCGGCCGGCGGCCACTTCGCTTTCCAGATCCGCGTTGGTGGCGGCGATCACGCGCACGTCCACGCGCCGCGTCTGCGAGGAACCCAGGCGTTCGAATTCCCCTTCCTCGATCGCGCGCAGCAGCTTGGGCTGCTGGTCCAGCGGCAGGTTGCCGATCTCGTCCAGGAACAGGGTGCCGCCGTCGGCCAGTTCGAACCGGCCGGCGCGATCCTGGCGCGCATCGGTGTACGCGCCGCGCACATGGCCGAACAGTTCGGCCTCGAACAGGGTCGGCGCGATGCCGCCGATGTTGACCTTGACGAACGCCTGCGCCGCGCGCCGCGAACCGCGATGCACGAAACCCGCCAGCAGGCTCTTGCCGGTGCCGTTCTCGCCCAGCAGCAGCAGGTTGGCGTCGCTCTCGGCGATTCGGGCCAGGTCCTCCAGCAGGCGCCGCATCACCGGCGATTCGGCGATGAAGTCGTCACCGGCTTCCTGCAACAGCAGCGCCTGCGCCTGTCCCAGCCGCTGCTCGCTGCGACGGCTGCGGTCCAGCGCGATGCGGCTTTCCAGCACGTTCAGCACGCGCGCGTTCTGCCACGGTTTCTCGATGAAATCGACCGCGCCGCGCTGCATCGCCGTCACCGCCAGTTCGATGCTGCCCCAGGCGGTCATCGCCACCACCGGCAAGCCGGGGCACTGCGCGGCGATCTGCTCCACCAGCGCCAGTCCCTCCTCGCCGGAGGTGGTGTCGCGGCGGTAGTTCATGTCCACCAGCACGGCGGCGAACTCGTCGCCGCGCAGGCAGCCCAGTGCGATCTCCGGCGATTCCGCGCCGACCATGCCGTAGCCGGCGCTCTTGAGCAGCATGCGCAGCGCCTCGCGCACGTCGGGCTGGTCGTCGACGACCAGGATGCGGACGCTGGGGGACGGACGGGAAGTCGGCACGGTGCTCATCGCCGCCAGTCTAGCGTCCGTGCCCGAGCGCGGGCGCTATTCATTGCGCAGCGCCTGCATCGGCGGCACCCGCGCCGCCCGCAGCGCCGGCGACAGCGCCGCCAGCAGGCCGGCCAGCGCCAGCGCCACCACCACCGCGCCGATCGCCAGCGGATCCGCCACCTGCACTTCGAACAGGTAGCGCTGCAGAAACCGAGACATCGCCATCGCGATGCCCAGTCCCGCCAGCAGGCCGATGGCGATCTGCAATCCGGCCTCGCGCAGCACCTGCCGCAGCAGCCGGCGCGGGTCCGCACCGAGCGCGGCGCGCACGCCGAATTCGTGGCGGCGCGCAGCCACCGCGGTGGCCATCACCGCGTACAGGCCCACCGCCGCCAGCAGCAGCGCCAGCCCCGCGAACAAGCCCACCAGCAGCAGGTTGAGCTTCTGGTCGCGGGTGGTGGAAGCGACCACCGCATCCATCGTGTCCAGATCGGAGATCGGCTGCTGCGGCGCGACTTCGGCGATCGCCTCGCGCAAGGCACGTTCGGCGCTTCCGCCGGTGTTGCCGGCGCGCGACTGCAACGCATAGGTCAGGCCGCCGAAGCCGCGGATGATCCGCCAGGCGCCCGGGGACAGCTGTGACAGCGGGGTGTAGACGATCGGAGGTGCCGGCTCGGCCGGACCGAACTGGCGCACGTCGCCCACGACGCCGACCACGCGCATCGGTACGCGCCGATCGTCACCGTCGTCCTCGATGGTGACGATCTTGCCCAGCGGCGCGTCGCCCAGGTACTGGCGGGCGAACGAGGCGCTGACCACGCAGATACGTTCGGCGCCGGCGCTGTCCTGCTCGCCGATGCCGCGACCGGCCAGAATCGGCATGCCGAACACATCGAAGAATTCCGGCGTCATGAAGCGGTACTGCGCCGTTATCGAACGCCCGTCCGGCAACAGATAGCTCCAATTCAACTGGGTCGCCGTGGGCGGATTGCTGCCGGCGCCGACGTGGGCGATGCCGGGCAGCCGCCGCAGCCGTTCGACGATGCGATCGGTCTGTCCGGCCATCGAGCCGACGTCGGCGTGGCGTTCGCGGATCGGCGCCAGGCTGAAGAGGGTGACGGCGCGGCTCTCGAAGCCCATCGGCACTTCCGACAGTCGCTGCAACGTGCGGGTGAACAGCGCGGCGCCCATCAGCAGCACCACCGCCACCACCACCTGCGCGATGACCAGGCCGCGGCCGAGCCGGCCGGCGCCACGGCTCCAGCCCGCGCGTCCGCCACCGACCAGTTCGCGGGTGAGTTGCAGCCCGCGCACGCGCAGCAGTCCCAGCACGGACGCCAGCAACGCGGTGGCTGCACCGGCCAGCAATGCGAAACCCACGCTGGTGCCGGTCAACGCGGCCGCTTCACCGCGGATCCATTCCGCGGGCACCCAGCCGGCCATCAGGCGCAGGCCCAGCCAGGCCAGCGCGATGCCGACCAGCGCACCGCCAAGACCAATCAACAGGCCCTCGGCCAGCGCCGGCAGGCCCAGCCGCGCCAGTGGCGCGCCGAGCGCGACGCGCACCGCGCTGTCATGGCTGCGGCCCAGCGCGCGCAGCAGCATCAGGCTGGCCAGGTTGATCGCGGCGATCAGCAGCACGCACGCGCCCGCGCCGAAGAACAGCCACAGGGTATTACCGGTGCGCGAGGCGAACACGCTGCCCTTCAGCGGCAACGCGTTGGGCGGGAATTCGAGCAGGTGGCGCCGCCATTCCTCGGTCATGCGCGGGTTCTGGCGAAGGAGCGCGCCGAGCACCGCGCCGGTTTCCGCCGAGGCTTCGGCCACGCTGACGCCGGGCTTGATCCGGGCGATGATCTGTTCGTTGGTGGACAGATTGGTGCTGGCCAGGTCCGGCTGCATCGACAGCAGGATGTCGAACTGCACCGGCCAGCGGAACGCGGCCGGCAGCACGCCGACCACCTGTGCGGCGCGCCCTTCCACCTGCAGGGTCTGGCCGATCGCGGCGGGATCGGCGCCGTAGTACTGCGTCCAGAAGGCATGACTGAGGATGACCGCCTGCGGACCGTTGACCCGATCCTCCTCGGCGTTGAAGTTGCGGCCCAGCGCCATCGGCAGGCCCAGGGTTTCCAGGAAGCCGCGATCCACGAGCAGGGAGCCGACCACCCGCCCCTCGTCGCCGCGCGCGATGTTGGTGTTGATCGCCCAGCTCCGCAGCATGCCGGTCGAGGCGAAGCTGCGCATGCGCCGCACCGGCGCGTAGTAACCGGGCGCGGCCGAGTTGCGCTGGGCGTCGAAATACTGGCCGAGGGTGACCAGCCGATCCGGCTGCGGAAACGGCAATGGCTTCAGCAGCGCCTGGTCCAGCAGCGAGAACACCGCGGTGGTGGTCGCCACGCCCAGCGCCAGGGTCAGCACCGCCAGCAGCAGGTAGCCGGGACGGCGCAGCAGGCCGCGCCAGGACTGGCGCGCCTCGTTCCACAGGATGGCGATGCTCACGACACCGCCTCCAGGCCCGGCAGCACCATGTCGCGCTCGTGACGCAGGCGCTCGAAGGTGTCCTCGTCGACGATGCGGCCGTCGAGCATGTGCACGATGCGCGTCGCGCGTCGCGCGAACGCGGGATCGTGGGTCACCATGCACAGGGTGGTGCCGTTCTCGTGCAGTTGTTCCAGCAACTGCATCACCGCCTCGCCGTTGCGGCTGTCGAGGTTGCCGGTGGGTTCGTCGGCCAGCAGGATCGACGGGTTCCCCACCAGCGCGCGCGCCACCGCCACGCGCTGCTGCTGGCCGCCGGACAGCTGCCCCGGATAGTGGCGGGTGCGGTGGTTCATGCCGACCAGTTCCAGCACTTCGCGCACGCGCCGGCTGATGTCGGCGCGGCCGAAGCCGTCGCGATAGGTCAGCGGCAGGGCGACGTTCTCTTCCACGGTCAGATCCGCGATAAGGTTGAACGCCTGGAAGATGAAGCCGATCTCGCCGTTGCGGATGCGCGCGCGGCCGCGCGCGTCCAGTTCGGCGACGTTGCGGCCGTTGAGCCAGTACTCGCCGCCGCTGGGCGCGTCCAGCAGGCCCAGGATCGACAGCAGCGTGGACTTGCCGCAACCGGAGGGACCGGTGATGGCGACGAAGTCGCCCTGGGCGACGTCCAGCGCGATGTCGGACAGCGCATGGGTCTCCACTTCGTCGGTATGGAAGACCTTGCCCAGGTGCCGCAGGCGCAGCAGCGACGCGGGGGAGGCGGAAGAAGGATGGGTGGCGGGATTCATCAGGGCTCCTGGGAAAGATCAGCGTAAACGCAGTCGCGGGTACTGCGCCCACTGGCTGGTGTCGGAAAGCACGGCGCGGTCGCCGGGGCGAAGACCGGTGCGGATTTCGATGCGATCGCTGGAGGCGGCGCCGAAGCGCACCGCGGTCTGGCGGGCCTCGCCATCGCCGTCCAGCACGAACAGGGTTCCAGGACTGCCGGGGACGGCCAGCGCCGGGCGCGGGATGCTGATCACGTCGCGCAGCACGCCCAGGCGGATGCGCCCGTCGACCGACAGATCCGGGCGTGCGCCGGGCGGCAGCCTGCGTCCCAGATCCACGTCGATGGTCACGCTGCCGTTGCGCACCGCCGGATCGATGCGGGTGAGCCGGCCTTCCACCACGCCGTTGCGGGTGTCCACGCTCACCGCCAGATCCAGCGACAGATCCTTGGCCAGCACTTCCGGCACCTGCAGCCGCGCGATCAGATCATCCGGACGCGCCACCCGGGCGAGCTTGGCGCCGACGGTGACCTGCTGGCCCGGCTCGACGTCGATCTGCTGGAGGATGCCGTCGCTGCCGGCGCGCACGTCCAGCGCCGCGACCTGCTGGCGCGCGATCGCCAGGGTGCTGGCGGCTTCGTCGCGCCGCGCCTGCGCCGCGCGCAGTTGCGCGGCCATGTTCTGGCGGAACGCGGACACGCGCCGGGTTTCGATTTCCGCGCGCCCCTGTTGGGTGGTCTCGGTGATCTGCGCCTGGCGCAGGTCGATCTTCGACATCACCCCGGCGGCGTGCGCGCGCTCGTAGGCCTGCGCCTTGACCTCGGCGATGCGCCATTCGGATTCGGCCTGCGCCTGCTGCGCCTGCTGGTCGAGCAACTGCGAAGCCAGCGACGTGCGCACCGAGGCGACTTCGGCCTCGGCGCCCGCCAGCGCCGCTTCGGCCTTTTCCAGATTAGCGGTCAGCTCCGGATTGACCATCCGCAGGATCACCGTATCGGCGCCCACCCGGCTGCCGGGCTGCACACGCACCTGCTCCAGGGTGGCGACCGCGCCGGCGGTGATCCAGCGGATGTCGCGCGGCACCAGCGTGCCGGTGGCGCGGATCTCGCGGACCATGTCGCCGCGCTCGGCATCGCCGATCCACAGGCTGCCGCGTTCGACCTTGGGCGCAGCCTGGCCGACGCCGAGCACGGCGACGGCGGCGACCGCGAGCAGGAACAGGATCGGGCCACCGACGAGCAACAGGCGGCGGCGGGAAGCGGAGCGGGTCTGGGGGCGGGCGATATCCATGCCCTTTGTAAGAGCATGCGGCGTGCCAACCGGATGATGAATCCAAATTACTGATTCATAAGAGGATTAATTCAACCTCGATGCGGGGAAATGTCCGTTTTCGGACGATCGGCGTCCGCTGCCGGGCACGCTATTCGCCGTTCGTCGGCGAAGTGCCTCTCGGGATTTACATACTGTGTGGCACAAAGTACTGTCCACCAAACGCTACGGGGTGAGACATGGTGGAAGGGCGCGACAACCCGGGATCCAAGCTGGAACTGGAGCTGCGGCGCGGCGTGCTGGTGCTGGCGGTGCTGTCGCAGCTGCGCGGGTTCCAGTACGGCTATTCGCTGCGGCAGGCGCTGGCCCTGCGCGGCATGCCGATCGAGGAAGGCACGCTGTATCCGCTGCTGCGGCGTCTGGAAGGCCAGGGGGTGCTGGCCTCGGAGTGGCGGATCGAGGACGGACCGCCGCGCCGCTACTACCGCTTGAACGACGCGGGCGAGGCGATGCTCGCCGAATTGACGGCCTACTGGGATTCGCTGGTCGGGACCATGGGCGGACTGCTGCAAGGGGACGGGAAATGAACGTGAACGACGTGATCGACGCCTACGTGATCGATGTGATGCGCCGCCTGCCCGCGCGCGAACGCAACGAAATCGGGCTGGAACTGCGCGGCCTGCTCGCCGAGATGCTGGCCGAACGCGCCGATGGCGAAGGCCGCGCCGCCGACGATGCGATGGTGCTGGCGATGCTGCGCGACTTCGGCACGCCGGCCGAGGTGGCCGCGCGCTACCGTCCGCCGGGCCTGGTCGCCATTCCTCCGCAGGAAACCGGCAAGTTCGCGCTGATCGCGATCGTCGGTGTCGTCGTCCAGTGGGCGATCAGCCTGCCGCACGTGTTCGACGGCCGCCTGCCGCTGGCCGGCTGGTGGCTGGGCCCGGGGCTGGGCGCGTTCTGGTGGCCCGGTTTCATGATCATGTTCACCCTGCTGGCGGCGTGGCTGCGGCACCGCGGCTGGTTCAAGCCGCGCTGGCGGCCGCGGGAGGTTGATCCCGAACGCGTCAATCGTGGCGCGCTTGCCTTCGGCCTGGCGTGGTTCGTGATCGGCGTGGCGGTGGTGGTGTCGCTGCCCTGGCTGGTGCCGCACCTGCCCGGCGCGTTGCCGCGGGTGCTGGCGCTGGATCCGGATTTCCTGCGCATGCGCGCCTGGCCGGCGCTGCCATTGTGGGCGGCCAGCTTCGCGATCCTGGCCTGCGTGCTGATGCAGGGTCGCTGGTCGCCGCTCATGCGCAAGCTGGAGATCGCCTCCAGCGCCGCGTTCCTCGCGCTGCTGGTCTGGTGGATCGCCGCCGGACGCATGTTCCAGGCCACGCCGACCGATCAGGGCGCGCGCGGCGTCCTGGCGTTGATCGTCGTCATCATGGTGGTGGACCTGATGGTCCGCCTGCATCGACGCCGCACCCGCATCCGCCTGCCGGATCTTTCCGGCTGAGTCTTTCCGGCTGACCTCACCGGCCGGCGCCGCCGGCCCGTCCCCTTCCTTCGCAAGGAGTCCCGCCATGCTTCGCGCGTGTCTGCTTTCGCTCGCCCTGATTCCGGCCCATCTGGGCCTGGCCAACCTCGCTTTCGCGGATGAATCCGCACCGCCTCCGCCTGCGTTCGTGCCGCCGCCAGCGCCCGGCGAACTCGTCGACATCGGCGGTCGCCGCCTGCATCTGGACTGCAAGGGCGACGCCGCCGGTCCGGTGATCCTGTTCGAGGCCGGCTTGTCGCAGTACACCGCGCGTTCGGGCTTCGCCAAGGTGCAGGACGCGATCGCGCCGTTCGCCCGCGCCTGCACCTACGATCGCGCGGGACTGGGCTGGAGCGATCCGGTGTCCGGAGTCCGCACGCAGCAGGACATGGTGGCGGATCTGCACGCGCTGATCGCCGCGAAGCAACTGCGGACGCCGCTGGTGATCGTCGGTCATTCCGTCGGCGGGCTGCTGGCGCGGCTGTACGCGCGCGAATACCCGGACCAGGTCGCCGGCCTGGTGCTGGTGGACGCCAGTCCCGAGCCGTATCTGTTCACCCCGACCGCGGCACGGTTCCGCGCGGGGCTGGAGGCGGAGATCGGCGCGGGTCTGAAGAAGGCGCAGGGCGACGGTCCGGTGGTGCCGCTGCCGGCCGATGTCGAGCCCGACATCGTGGTGGCCTTCCTGCCGCGCGTGCTGGCGACGGTGAAGCAGGAATACGAAGCCCTCGATCGCGTGCCCGCCGCCATGCAGCAGGCGCGGGGCTACGGCACCCTCGGCGATCTGCCGCTGGCGGTGGTCCGGCGCGGCAAGACCGAAACGCCGCCGAATGCGGAGGACATTCAATGGCGCGAATGGCAGGAAGGGCTGGCGACCTTGTCCACGCGCGGCTTCGTGGTGGTCGCGGAAAACACCGGCCACGTCATTCCGTACGAGAATCCGGCGGTGGTCGTCGATGCGGTGCGCCGAGTCCTCGAACAAACTCCGGACCCGACACGCAAGCGCTGATCGATACTGATCGATGACGGCGCGGCGCACCACGCGAGGATCAGCGTGGTACGTGCGCTCCGAACGCCGTGCGCGGTCGCGGGTGCAGGTGTTCGCTGCGCAGCGCGCCGGGCGACTGGCCGATGATGCGCTTGAACGCGCGGCTGAAGGAGGCTTCGGAGTCGTAGCCCAGGCGATTGGCCGCCACCGCCACCCGCATGCCTTCCTGCGCGATCCAGCGCCGCGCCTGGAACATCTTGATCCGCGCGACATAGCGCGCTGGTGTCTCGCCAAGCGTGCGGGTGAACGCCTCGGCGAAGCGGGATCGCGACGCGCCCATCAGACCGGCCAGCTCCGGCACCGTCCAGTCCCGTTCGGGTTCGGCGTGGATGGCGGCGACCACCTTGCCGATCGACGGACAGTGCACGGCGGCGATCCAGCCGGAGGAATCGCTGCATCCGCATTCCACCCACGCGCGGATGATGCTGGCGGCCAGCACGTCGGCGAGCCGCGCCAGGATGCCGCACGCGCCGATGCGATCCAGCGCGACTTCGCGCTCCATCGCCTCCAGCATCGCCGGCACGGTGGGATCGCGCTGCGCCAGTTCGCCGGCGCGCATCATGTCCGGCATCATCGCCAGCAGCGGATGCAACGGATCCAGGTTGAAGCGCAGACTGCCGCAGAACATCACGGTGCTGGCCTCCGGATCGGCGTCACCGTCGTGTTCGGTCTTGACCAGGTAGATGTTCTCCGACACCGGCACCCGCGCCAGCGCGTCGATGTCCCTCGTCGGCACGTCCGGCTCACTGGCCAGCACGTGGAAACCGCCACGCGGCAGCAGCACTGCATCGCCGGCGTTCAGGCGCACCCAGTCCGCGTCCGGCAGCTTCAGCCAGCAGCCGCCCCGGGCGACGAAATGGAAGCGCGCCTCGCGGCTGGCCGGAAAGGCGATCGCCCACGGCGCCTGCATCACGCAGCGGCCGTATTCGACGCCGTCCAGGCGCAGGTCGAGCAGGACCCGGGTGAGCATGTCGCGTCCGCCAGCCGGCGCCTCGGCCTTGCCGCGTGGGGCGGCAGGGTTCGGAATCCTGGACGAATGAGCAAGCATATCGGCCTTTCCGGCATGGAAACGCCAGCATCATACGCCTAATCTGCCCATCCGCTCCCCCCGGATTCCCTCCCCCCGTGTCTTCCCCCTCCTGTTCCGACTGCACCGCCGACGGCCTGCTGGACGCGCCCGGTTCCACCGCCGACGCCGTTTCCCCGACCACCACCGGCGACGACATCCCCACCCGCTGGGCTGCCGTGGGCGCGCTGGCGCTGGGTGTGTTCGGCCTGGTCACCGCCGAATTCCTGCCGGCCAGCCTGCTCACCGCGCTGGCCTCCGATCTGTCCATCAGCGAAGGCGCGGCCGGGCAGACCGTCACCGCCACCGCCCTGATCGGCGCCATCGCCGCGCCGTCGATTCCGCTGCTCACCCGCCGCATCGATCGCAAGCACGTGATGCTGGCGCTGACCACGCTGCTGGTGCTGTCCAACGCGCTGGCGGTCGTCGCCGACAGTCTTTGGCCGCTGCTCACGGCGCGGGTGATGCTGGGCGTGGCACTGGGCGGCTTCTGGTCGATGGCCGCCGCGCTGGCGATGCGGCTGGTGCCCGAATCGAAATTCCCGCGCGCGATGTCGTTCATCCTCACGGGCGTTTCGGTCGCCACCGTCTGCGCCGCGCCGGTGGGCGCGTGGATGGGCGAACTGTGGGGCTGGCGCAGCGCGTTCGTCGCCGCCGGCGTGGTCAGCGTGATCACCCTGCTGGCGCAGATCTTCACCCTGCCCGCGCTTCCGCCGACGGCCCACCCGGATCTGCGCGTGCTCGGCCAGCTGCTGGGCCGGCCGGGCGTGCGCATGGCGCTGCTGGCGGTGCTGCTGGTGATTTCCGGCCACTTCGCCGGCTTCACCTACCTGCGTCCGCTGATGGAAAACGTCACCCACCTGTCGGTCGGCGCGATCTCGGCGATTTTGCTGGCCTATGGCATCGGCGGTTTCTTCGGCAATTTCGCCGGTGGTTATCTGGCCGGGCGCAGCGAGCGCACCGCGATCGTGTTCGGCGGCACCCTGATCGCGCTGCTGGCGATCGGCCTGCTGCTGGCCGGCCACTCGATGATCGTCACCGCGGTCGCCATCGCGCTGTGGGGCTTCGCGTTCGGCGCGTTCCCGGTCGGCTTCCAGATCTGGATCATCCGCGCCGCACCGGATCAGGCCGAAGGCGCGGGCGGCCTGCTGGTGGCGGCGTTCCAGATCGCCATCGCCACCGGCGCGATCGGCGGCGGCCTGCTGGTGGATCACGTCGGCGCGATCGGCGGTCCGCTGTTCGCGGTCGTCATGATGACGCTCGGTACCCTGCTGACGTTGCGCCATGGCCCGCGTCCGGCCAACCTGGCCGGCGAAGCGCTGCCTTCCCGCCCCGGTTTCCACTGAGCCTCCCGCATGTCCCTGCCCGCCGATTCCGCCGAAACGCCGCTCAACCGCCGCATCACCCTGGCCGCGCGTCCGCGCGGCCTGCCGGTGGCGAGCGACTTCCGCCTGCTCCGCGAACCGGTGCCCGTGCCCGGCGAAGGCCAGGTGCTGCTGCGCACGCTGCACCTGTCGCTGGATCCGTACATGCGCAACCTGATGGACGAGGTCGGTCCGGGCTATGCGCCGCCACTGGCGCTGGGCGACGTGATCGTCGGCGGCACCGTCAGCCGGGTCGAGGCTTCGCGCCATCCCGGTTTCCGCGAAGGCCAGATCGTGCTCGCCAACGCCGGCTGGCAGGACTACGCGCTCTCGGACGGCGCCGATCTGGCATCGCTTGATGGCCTGCCGCAACCATCGCTCGCCTTGGGCGGGCTGGGCATGCCGGGTTTCACCGCCTACGTCGGCCTGCTCGACATCGGCCAGCCGCGCGCGGGCGAAACGGTGGTGGTGGCCGCGGCGACCGGCGCGGTCGGCGCCGTGGTCGGCCAGCTCGCCAGGCTGAAAGGCGCGCGCGTGGTCGGCATCGCCGGCGGCGCGGACAAGTGCCGCTTCGCGGTGGAGGAGCTGGGCTTCGACGCCTGCCTGGATCGACGCGGGGAAAACCTGGCCGAGCGTCTTGCCGCCGCCTGTCCCAACGGCATCGACGTGTACTTCGAGAACGTCGGCGGCGAAGTGCTGGACGCGGTGCTGCCGCTGCTCAACCTGCATGCGCGCGTGCCGGTGTGCGGTTTCATCGCCCACTACAACGATCGCGACGCCGCCGCCGCGCTGGATCAGCGTCCGCAGCTGCTGGCGACGATCCTGCAGAAGCGCGTGCGCATGCAGGGCTTCATCATCCTGGACCACTACGCGGATCGGTTCGAGGTGTTCCGGCGCGACATGCGGGGCTGGCTCGCCAACGGCGACATCCGCCTGCGCGAGGACGTGGTGGACGGGCTGGAACAGGCGCCGGCCGCGTTCGCCGGCCTGTTGCAGGGACGCAACTTCGGCAAGCTGGTGGTGCGGGTGGCGGACTGATCGTCCGCGTCCCGCGCGGGCGATCCGCTATCATCCGCGCACATTCCCAACGCAGGAACGGACGTGGATTCGATTCGGGTACCGGTGTCGATCGGTGAACTGGCGGACAAGATCACCATCCTGGAGATCAAGTCCGAACGCATCACCGACGAGGGCAAGCGCCGCAACGTGCTCGCCGAACTGCAGGATCTGCTGCCGCTGTGGGCGCCGATCGCCGAACGCCATCCGAGCATGGCCGAACTCAAGGTGCAGCTGAAGCAGGCCAACGAACGCATGTGGGACGTGCAGGACGCGCTGCGCGAAAAGGAAGCCGCACAGGTGTTCGACGACGCCTTCATCCAGCTGGCGCGCGCGGTCGCCCAGCACAACGGCCACCGCGTGGGCCTGAAGAACGCCATCAACCAGTTGGCCGGCTCGACCTTCATTGAAGAGAAGGAATACCGCGCCGAGGGCTGAGCACGCGGTTCCGTGCGCGGGGGCCGGCATTCCCATCCTCGTTCGCTCCCGTCCTTGCTCGCTCCCGCCATCGTGACCGGTTAGCCTGTCGCGATGGACGCCCTGATCACCGCCGCCGCACGCGCCCTCGCCGCCGGCGATGCCCTGGGCGCGCTCAAGGGCGTGGCCCTGCGCGAGGATCCGCCGGCGCTGGCGATGCGCGGCATCGCGATGGCGCAACTGGGCGAACATCCGCGTGCGCGCGAACTGCTGCGCCGGGCCGCACGCGGTTTCGGCGCGCGCGAACCGCTGTCGCGTGCGCGATGCGTGGTCGCCGAGGCCGAAGTGGCGCTGGCGATGCGGGATCTGGACGCCACCCCGCGCACGCTGGAAAACGCCGTCGCCACGCTCGAAGCGCAGGCCGATCACGTCAATGCCAGCCAGGCCCGACTGGTGCTGGCGCGCAGACAATTGCTGCTCGGGCGCCTGGACGCCGCCGCCGCCACGCTGGCGGTGCTGGCGCGCGGCCGGCTGTCGCCGGCGCTGGCCGCGATCGCGCAGTTGGTCCGCGCCGAACTGGCCCTGCGCGGATTGCGTACCGGCGCGGCACGCGCCGCACTGGAACGCGCCGACGAAGCCGCCCTCCACGCCGGCATTCCCGCCTTGCGCGCGGAAGTGGCGGACGCGCGTTCGCTGCTGGCCCGTCCCGCGGCGCGACGCCGGCACGCCGAAGGCGAACAGTCGCTGCGGTTGGACGAAGTGGAAACCCTGCTCGCTTCCGGCGCACTGGTGATCGATGCCTGCCGGCGCGGGCTGCGCCGGGAGGGTGCCTGGTATCCGCTGGCGCGACGGCCGGTGCTGTTCGCATTGGCGCGCGTGCTGGCCGAAGCCTGGCCCGGTGACGCCAGCCGCGAGCACCTGATCGAACAAGCATTTCGCACGCGCGATCCGGACGAGACCCACCGCGCCCGCCTGCGGGTGGAACTTGGCCGCCTGCGTGCCTTGGCGGCACCGCTGGCGCGCATCGAGGCCACCGCGCGCGGCTTCGTGCTGATTCCACACGACGCACGCGAAGTGGCACTGCTGGTGCCCCCGCTGGAAAGCGAACAGGCCGAACTGCTGGCGCTGCTCGCCGACGGCGCGGCCTGGTCCACTTCGGCATTGGCACTGGCGCTGGATACCAGCCAACGCACGGTGCAGCGCGCGCTCGCCGAGCTCGAGGCCGGCGGCCGCGTGCGCGCGGTCGGGCGTGCCCGCGCCCAGCGTTGGGTGGCGCCGCCGCTGACCGGATTCACGACGATCTTGTTACTCCCCGCTACCCTGCCGGCTGGCTAGAGTGTCCCCATCGCGCCAAACCCGGCGCACACCGCAGGAATCCCGGCCATGACCCGCACCGTGTCCCGTTCCCCCGCTCCGGCCAAAGCCGCCGAAATCGTCCGCGAATATCCGCTCGATCACCTTGCAAGCGTGCATGGCGTGACCTACGACGGCACCCGCATCTGGGCCGCCACCAACGAGCACTTGATTGCCATCGATCCCGAGAGCGGCGCGGCGGTGCGCAAACTGGCGCATCCGTGCGATGCCGGCACCGCTTTCGACGGCAAGTACCTGTATCAGATCACCGATTCGCGCATCGAGAAAATCGATCCGGCCAATGGCGAGGTCGTGGCCACCATTCCGGCTCCCGCCGTGGGTGGCAACGCCGGACTGGCCTGGGCCGAAGGCAGCCTGTGGGTCGGCCGTTACCGCGATCGGCGGATTCATCGCATCGATCCGGCCACCGGCGCCATCCAGCGCACCATCGAATCCAACCGCTTCGTCACCGGCGTCACCTGGGTGGACGGCGAACTCTGGCACGGCACCTGGGAAGGCGACGAGAGCGAGATCCGCCGCATCGATCCGGACAGCGGCGAAGTGCTGGAACGCTTGCAGATGCCGGCCGGCACCAACGTCAGCGGCCTGGAATCCGACGGTGCGGATCTGTTCTACGCCGGTGGCGGCGGCAGCGGCAAGGTCCGCGCGGTGCGCAGGCCACGACACGCCGCATGACGCCCGGCGCCGGCGGTTGAACCACCCGCATCAGGCTTTCCTTTTTGCTTTTGCTCCCCCTTTGAAAAGGGGGG
>OFCZ01000006.1_pt1 | contig 118852 bp, 107 predicted proteins | sample 1521011 | NCBI WGS metagenome assembly OFCZ01 (sample SAMEA2532532, study PRJEB24079) | metagenome | biome: bacteria; feature: seaside; material: soil | place: India | collected 2012-02-01 | depth 0.1 m | reverse complement strand
CCAGCGGCTTGAACGCGTACTCGATGACGCCGGGGGCCACCACCGGCGAGCCGATGATCTCGCCGTTGGCGTCGGCCGGCGCGATGTGGGTGACCTGCTCCACCGCCGCGATCACCGCGCGCTGGAAATCGGGCTGCGGATTCTCGCTGTCGTCGACCAGATAGAACCCGTCTGGAATCTCGCCCGGCGCGAACGGCTTGCCGTCGCGTGCCGCCAGCGCGGGACGGAATTCGCTCTCGTCGGTGTCGGTGGTTTCGTGCAGGTCGATATGCATCCGCGCGACATCCCGGATCGGTGCGACCAGCCGGATCAGCGCGGCCGACTCCTGCGCCGGGCTGTTGTCGCGGAACGAGCGGTTCGGATCCAGCGCCTCGGCGTTCCAGCGATGGATGCGCTCGTAGCCCCACGGGCTGATGCAGGGCGTCACCAGCAGGTTGGCCCGACCGGCATAGTCCGCCGCCCGCTGTTCGAGGAACTGCAGCGCGCCATGCACGCCGCTGGTCTCGTAACCGTGCACGCCACCGGTCACCAGCATGACCGGCAGCGCCGAATTCCAGTCGCGGCTGCGCACGGCGAACAGCGGATAGCGGCCGTCCTCGCCGTAGTCCAGCTCACCGTACTGCTCCACGTCGAACCACGCGCGCAGGCGGTCGATCACCGTCAGCACATCGGCGGCGTAGCTGCGCTGGACGGTCTGGCGGGCGCGCCATTCGGCTTTCTCGGCGGCGCCCCAGGGCTGGCCGGGCGTGCCGATGGGATAGAAGCGGTCGGTCGTGTTCATGCGGATGCGACGGAGGGAAAACGGAAAAGGAGCAGCACTTTAGCAGGGGCGGCGAGCCAGGGCCGGTTTCATCGACCGGGCGAGCGGCGGCCGCCCGCCCCGACCGCGGCGGGATTCCTTCACGCGGACTGAGCGCGGACTGGTGCAAATACGGCGCACCCCCATGCCCACCGCAATCTGGCCATGTCCCCGGAGGTCCTGCCATGAAGTGCAGTTCCGTTCTCCCCCTTGCCCTCTCCTGCCTGCTGCCCGCCGCCTCGGCCGCGGCGCAGGACAACAAGGCACCGCCCATGACACCCGAAATGAAGGCGATGATGGAAGCCTTCCAGAAGGCCGGCACGCCCGGCGCCGAGCACCAGAAGCTTGCCTCGCTGGCCGGCACCTACGATCTGACGGTCAAGAGCTGGCACGCTCCCGGCACGCCACCCACCACCGATACCGGCACCGCCACGCGCAGGATGATTCTCGGCGATCGCGTGCTGGTCGAGGAAGTGAGCTCGCAGATGATGGGCCAGCCCTTCACCGGCCAGGGCCTGCACGGCTACGACAATGTCACCGGCAAGCACTGGAGTACCTGGAACGACAGCATGAGCACCGGCCTGATGGTCAGCGAAGGCACCTGCGACGCCAGCATGGCCTGCACCTTCACCGGCACGTACCACGATCCGGTCAGCAAGAAGCCCATGACCTCGCGCATGACCACCCGCTGGTCCGACAAGAACACCGAAGTGTTCGAGATGTACGCGCCCGGCCCGGACGGCAAGGAAGCCAAGATGATGGAGATTACCTACAGGAAGCGGCCATAGCGCGGTTCGCGGCAGGCACCGACGGGGCGGTCGGAACCGCCCCGTTTGCCGCGGGCTATCGCTCCCGCGCCGCGGCTTCGATCTTCGCGACGTCGAGCTTGTGCATGTCCAGGAACGACTGCGTGATGCGCGCCACCAGCGCCTCGTCGCCCGAGGTCATCAACTCGTCCAGCACCTGCGGCGAGATCTGCCAGGACAAGCCGAAGCGGTCCTTGCACCAGCCGCACTGCTCGGCTTCCGGCACCGACGACAGTGGCGCCCAGTAGCGATCGATTTCGGCCTGGTCCCGGCAGGTGACCAGGAAGGAAATCGCCTCGTTGAAGGCAAAACCATGCGGATGGCCGCTGTCCATCGCCGCCAGCCAGGTATCGCCGAGGCGGAAGTCCGAGAACATCACCGTGCCGGCGCGGTCGGTCGCGGTGTCTTCGGTATAGCGGGCCATCTGTCCCTCGCTGGAATCGTCGAACACCGAACGGTAGAACGCCGCCGCCTGCTCGGCCTTGCCGTAGACGTCCCCGGTGAACATCAGCACCGGCACGATGCGTGGACGCGCCGGCGCGCCCGGCGGACTCAGCATCAGCTGCCAGGACAGGCCGTAGCGGTCCTGCACCCAGCCGTAGTGCTCGCTGAAGGGATAGGCGTCCAAAGGCATCAGCGCCTGTCCGCCGTCGACGAGCCGGGCCCAGGTCGCATCCAGATGCTCGCGCGCCTGCGGATCGCGGGCGGGATCGAAATGGATCAGGAAGGAAATCGACGGATTGAAGGTGAACACCGGTCCGGCGCTGATCGCCATGAACGGCTGTCCGGCGAGCGTGAACGAGACCACGTCGCAGTCGCCGGAAGGCGTATCGCGCAGCCGGACGATCGAATCGATCTTCGAATCCGGGAACAGCGAGCAGTAGAACGCCGCGGCTTCTCGGGCCTGGTTGTCGAACCACAGATGCGGGGTGATGGGTTTCACGAGGGACATGCGAAGGCTCCTGCGGGAATGGGTCTGTACCCAACCGACGAACCGGGCCGCCGGAAATCGACACCCTTCCACACCGCATGTAAAGCCGTTGTGGCTGTTCCGGCGGCCCCGACCGGAGGAAACGGCTATCGTGTAAGGCCCCGCGCCCGCTTCCGCCCGCTTTCATGACCCGATTCGCCGATTCAGCCGCCTGCCATCCGCGCGGCGTTCCACCCCGGACCACGCCCCCGTCCTCCCTGGTGCGCCCCCCATCGGAGGTTCATGGGTGAACGACGCTTCGCCTTCCCCGCCCCAGATCTGGGTGGATGCCGACGCCTGCCCCGGACCGGTCAAGGAAATCCTGTTCCGTGCGGCCGAACGCGCGCGGGTCCAGGTCACCCTGGTCGCCAACCAGTGGCTGCGCACGCCGCGCTCCCGCCACATCCGCGCCCTGCAGGTGCAAGGAGGTTTCGATGTGGCCGACGACGCCATCGCCGAACGCGCACGGGCCGGTGATCTGGTGGTCACCCAGGACATCCCGCTGGCGGCGCGGGTGCTGGCCAACGGCGCGCAGGCCATCAATCCGCGCGGCGATCGCTACACCACCGACAACATCGCCGAACGGTTGTCGATGCGGAATTTCATGGACGAACTGCGCGGCGCCGGCGTGCAGACTGGCGGACCGGCCACCTTCAATGCGCGTGACCGGCAGGCGTTCGCCAACCAGCTGGATCGCTGGCTGGCGACGCGGCGCTGAGCGTGCCGGAGATGCCCTTGTCCGATCTCGAACCGCGGCCAATCATCCATCTGCTGCTGCACGTGCTGGTGCCCGTCGCCACGGCACGCCTGTTCTGGCCGAAGGAATGGAAGCGCGCCGCCGCCTGGATGCTGGCCGGCTGGATCATCGATCTGGATCACCTGCTGGCCGATCCGATCTACGCACCCGGGCGTTGCAGCCTGGGTTTCCATCCGCTGCATACCTGGCCGGCGATGCTGTTCTATGGTGCGCTGACGGTGCCGCGCCGGACCCGCTGGTTCGGTATCGGCCTGCTCATCCACATCGCGCTGGACGGAGTGGACTGCCTGATGATGTAGCCGTCCTCGCGTTGGCCGGAAGCCTGCGGAACCACGCGGGGATTGAGGGCGCATCCGCGCGGCAACGGAGATGGAGCGGATGATGAACTTGTGCATGGAGTGTCTCCTCTACAGGGGTGATGCAGGCCACCACTGGCCTGCATTCCCTCTACCGGCAAACACGCCCGCCGGGCGTCATCAGATTTCACCGCCCGCCGCAGGACCGTCCGGAAGGCCGCCCCGCAGCGGCCCTCCCGGCCTCACATGTTGCGGCGGTACTCTCCGCCCACATCGTACAGGGCATGGCTGATCTGGCCCAGGCTGTGGGTCTTCACCGCCTCGACCAGCGCCACGAACACGTTGCGGCGATCCCGCGCCGCCTTCTGCAGATAGGCCAGGCCGTGGCCGTCATGCGCCTCGGCCTCGGCATGTTCCTCCAGCGCGGTGGAATGGGCGTGGTCGGTCTCGCCTTCCGGCGCCAGGCGGTTGCGGGAGGCCTGCCAGGCGCGCACGTTGGCGATCTGCTGGCCCTTCTCTTCCTCGGTCGAGCGGATCAGCTCGATCTCGGTGGCGATTTCGCCACCGTGTTCCTTCGGCAGGAAGGTGTTCACGCCCACCAGCGGCAGGCTGCCGTCGTGCTTCTTGTGCTCGTAGTACAGCGACTCTTCCTGGATCTTGCCGCGCTGGTACATGGTGTCCATCGCGCCCAGCACGCCGCCGCGCTCGCTGATCGCCTCGAACTCCTTGTACACGGCTTCCTCGACGATGTCGGTCAGGTACTCGACCGCGAAGCTGCCCTGCCAGGGGTTCTCGTTGAAATTGAGGCCCAGTTCCTTGTTGATGATCATCTGGATCGCCACCGCGCGCCGCACGCTTTCCTCGGTCGGCGTGGTGATCGCCTCGTCATAGGCGTTGGTGTGCAGGCTGTTGCAGTTGTCGAACAGCGCGTACAGCGCCTGCAGCGTGGTGCGGATGTCGTTGAACTGGATTTCCTGGGCGTGCAGCGAACGGCCCGAGGTCTGGATGTGGTACTTCATCATCTGGCTGCGCTCGTTGGCGCCGTAGCGCTCGCGCATCGCGCGCGCCCAGATGCGGCGCGCGACCCGGCCGATGACGGTGTATTCCGGATCCATGCCGTTGCTGAAGAAGAACGACAGGTTCGGCGCGAAGTCGTCGATCTTCATCCCGCGCGCCAGGTAGTACTCGACGATGGTGAAGCCGTTGGACAGGGTGAAGGCCAGCTGCGAAATAGGGTTCGCGCCCGCCTCGGCGATGTGATAGCCGGAAATCGACACCGAGTAGAAATTGCGCACGCCGTTATCGACGAAGTACTGCTGGATGTCGCCCATCATGCGCAGGGCGAACTCGGTGCTGAAGATGCAGGTGTTCTGCGCCTGGTCCTCCTTGAGGATGTCGGCCTGCACGGTGCCGCGCACGGTCTTCAGGGTCTCGGCCTTGATCCGCGCGTAGGTCTCCGCGTCCACCAACTGATCGCCGGTCGCGCCCAGCAAGCCCAGGCCGAGTCCGTCGTTGCCGGCCGGCAGCTCGCCGGAATAGCGCGGACGCTCGCGGCCGGCGAACAGTTCGTCCAGCTTCTTCTGCGCCTCCGCCCAGCGACCGGCGTCGGCCTTCAGGTACTTCTCCACCTGCTGGTCGACGGCGGTGTTCATGAACATCGCCAGGATGATCGGCGCCGGACCGTTGATGGTCATCGACACCGAGGTGGTCGGCGCGCACAGGTCGAAGCCGGAGTACAGCTTCTTCATGTCGTCCAGCGTGGGGATGTTGACGCCGGAGTTGCCGATCTTGCCGTAGATGTCCGGGCGCGGCGCCGGATCCTCGCCATACAGCGTCACGCTGTCGAAGGCGGTGGACAGGCGCGCGGCCGGCTGGCCCAGGCTCAGGTAGTGGAAACGGCGGTTGGTCCGCTCCGGCGTGCCTTCGCCGGCGAACATGCGGATGGGATCCTCGCCGGTGCGGCGGTACGGGTACACGCCGCCGGTGTAGGGATAGCTGCCGGGGAGATTCTCTTTCTGCAGGAAGGTCAGTAACTCGCCCCAGCCCTGGTACTTCGGCGCGGCGATCTTGGGAATCTTCTGGTGGCTGAGCGATTCGCGGTAGTTCTCGATACGGATGGTCTTGCCGCGCACCTCGTACTCGTTGACCTCGTCGGTCGCCGCCTTCAGCCGCGCCGGCCATTCGCGCAGCAGCTTCAGCGCCTCGCTGGACAGCGACTGCACCGCGTCCTGGTAGCGCTGGCGCAGGGTCAACAGCGAGCGATCGACCCGATCTGCCCGCTCCCCCGCCTGTGGGCGAGGGTTGGGGCCGGTGTCACCGGTCTTGCCCCCATCCGCCCTCGGGGCACCTTCCCCCGCGAGTGGAGGAAGGAGGTCTTCGGCGGCATACAGATCGAGTGCCTTGGGAAGCGCCGGATCCTCCAGGTCCCGCAGCGACTGCCAATAAGACTGCGCGCGGCCGGCCGTCTCGGCCTCGGTTTCCACGCGACGATTGATGCCACGGCCCTGCTCGGCGATCTCGGCCAGGTAGCGCACGCGTGCGCCGGGAATCAGCACGGTCGCGCGCGGTTCCTTCAATCCGGTATCGATGTCCGGCGTCCACTTCTCCGCCGGCAGGTGCAGCTTCTCGCGCAGCAGGCGGCACAGGTTGGCGAACATCCAGCTGATGCCGGGATCGTTGAACTGGCTGGCGATGGTCGGATACACCGGCACGTCCGCGTCCGGCGTCTGGAACGCCACCCGATTGCGCTTCCACTGCTTGCGCACGTCGCGCAGCGCGTCCTCGGCGCCGCGCTTGTCGTACTTGTTCAACACCACCAGTTCGGCGAAGTCGAGCATGTCGATCTTCTCCAACTGGCTGGCCGCGCCGTAGTCGCTGGTCATCACGTACATCGGGAAGTCGACCAGATCGACGATTTCCGAATCGCTCTGGCCGATGCCGGCGGTCTCGACGATGATCAGGTCGAAGCCGAGCGACTTCAGGTAGGCGATGCAGTCCTTCAGCACCGCGTTGGTCGCCACGTTCTGCCGGCGGGTCGCCATCGAACGCATGTAGATGCGCTCGCTGCGCAGCGAGTTCATGCGGATGCGATCGCCCAGCAATGCGCCACCGGTGCGGCGGCGGGTCGGATCGACCGAGATCACCGCCATCCGCATCTGCGGAAAGCTGGACAGGAACCGGTTCATCAATTCGTCGGTCACCGACGACTTGCCGGCGCCGCCGGTGCCGGTGATGCCGATGACCGGCGCTGCGCGCCGGAGGGAATGGGGATTGGAGAATGGGGAATCGGAAGAGCGGCCCACTGCCCACTGCTTGCGCAGCTTGTCCAGCTCGGCCTCCGAGAATTCTCCGTCTTCGATGGCGCTGAGCATCTGGCCGATCGCGGCTTCATTCTCGGCGCCGTCGGCTTGCGTTCCCCGCGAATCCCGATTTCCCATTCCCGAATCCCGGGCCGCGCCTGCGCGGCCCACCACATCCTCGATCATCTCCACCAGCCCCATCTTCATGCCGTCGTTGGGGTGGTAGATGCGTTCGACGCCGTAGGCCTGCAATTCGGCGATTTCCTCGGGGGTGATGGTGCCGCCGCCGCCGCCGAACACGCGGATGTGGCTGGCGCCACGCTCCTTGAGCATGTCGACCATGTATTTGAAGTACTCGACGTGGCCGCCCTGGTAGCTGGACAGGGCGATGCCGTCGGCATCTTCCTGCAACGCGGCGCGCACCACGTCCTCGACGCTGCGGTTGTGGCCCAGGTGGATCACTTCGGCGCCCTGCCCCTGGATCAGGCGGCGCATGATGTTGATCGCTGCATCGTGGCCGTCGAACAGGCTGGCCGCGGTAACGAAACGCAGCGGTGATGCATCCGCGCGTGCTGCAGGAAGTTGGGAAGCCGGTGTGCTCATTCGCGCCCTCACTCGCGTATTGCATGCATTAGAGGCGGAATTGTAGCGCGTGGCGCCGTTCGGCCTCATGACGCCTTGGGTCGAAGCACCCTACGCCGCCGTCTGGCGCGGCGGCGCAGCCTGGGGGCGAACGCCTGTTCAGGCGAAGCCGTAAGGCAGGTTCGGCGTGGACACGACACGCGTTCCCACCGCGCGCCCGCCCAAGAACGACATCGCGGAAGCGATGACGCCGGGATCGGTGAGGATGCGTTGGTGTCCCAGCCCGGTCGTGCTCAACAGGCGGGCCTGCGGCCAGTAGCGCGCATATCGCTCGCCTTCCGACCAGGGTACTTCGCGGTCCTCCAGATCGTGGACGACCAGCGCGGGGCTGGCGATGCGCGGCGCGTTGAGGTGCGCCTGGAATCCTTCCACCGCCATCCCGGTCAGCGATTCGTACTCGTCGAACAGCCGCGCGGACAGGTGTGCGGACAGCCCGACGAAGCCGCCGAACCGCTGCGCCGCCGCGATCGGATCCGCCGCCGGCGCGATCAGGATCGCGCGCTCCGCCTTCAGCCCGCGCGACAGCGCGATCATCGCGGCGGCCCCGCCGAGGGAATGCGCGACCAGCGCCTGCACGCCGCCGAAGCGTTCGGCGAAACGATGCAGGACGTCGGCGAACATCGGCAGCGTCGCCCGATAGCCGGTGCTGCGGCCATGCGCGATCTGATCCAGCGCCACCACCGCGTAACCGGCCTGGCGCAGCGGTTCCACCCACGGCAACAGTTGCAGCCCGTAGCCCGACCAGCCATGCGCCAGCAGCGCGACGGGCTGGCGCTGGAGATCGCCCCAGGCGTACCAGGTGAGCCGTTCGCGCCCGTGCGCGAAGGTGTTGACGCTGGCGCCACAGGTCTCGCTGCGGCGTGCCTTCTCGCGCCCGCCCGGCATCGGGGTTCCGAACAGGCGGAAGGCGCGCTGGAGGGTGGCTTCCGGCATCAGCCAACTGCCCACGGCGAAGGCGGATCGCAACGGCAGCAGGCGGACATTTTTACGAACGATCGTGCTTTTTTGTGGCGAAACGATGGCGGCCATGGGGGCTCTCCGGTTTCAGGCGGCGTAGGAGGCGAACAGGTGGTCGAGCGCCCGCCGGGCCAGGGCCTCGGCCTGGGCGGGGTCGTACAGGCGAGCGTTGTGCAGCCCTTCGGTGATGGCGAACAACTGGAACGAGACCAGCACGGGATCGGTGTCGGCGGCGAACTCGCCGCTGTCGATGCACATCTGCGCGGCCTTGGCGACCACGGCGCGCCATTCGGTCAGCCAGGCGATCACGCGCTCGCGCATCATCCCGGGCCGGGCGTCGTACTCGTTGGCGGCGCCGAGAATCACGCAACCATCGGGATTGGCCCGCACCCAGGCGAACCAGCCTTCCATGATCGCGCGCAACCGCACCAGTCCGCGCGGCTGGCGCAGCGCCGGCGCCATCACCGTTTCGCCGAAGCGGCGCGCGGTCCAGTCCAGCACCGTGAGCTGCAGATCCTCGCGGGAGCCGAAGTGCGCGAACACGCCGCTCTTGGACATGCCCGCGGCCTGCGCCAGTTCGCCGATCGACAGCCCTTCCAGGCCCTGCCGGCAGGCGATGGCATAGGCCCGTTCGACGATCATCTCGCGGGTGGCGGTGCCCTTGCTGGTGGCGGCGCACAGGTTCATGGCGAGCAAAATAGCACGATCGTTCGCATCTGTCAGCGGGCCTGGGAGCGGCATGAAAACGGGAACTCGTCCACAAACTGCCCCCGGCCGGCCGTATGGATTAGAATGCCCGCCTGCGACGACCACGGCGAGCCGGAAACGTCGCTTTTTTGTTTTTCGAACAAGCGGTTAGCAAAAGCCACCCGGCGTAGCCCGCGGCCCCACGCCGCACCGGAGTCCCAGATGATCTTCGAAACCCTCGACACGTCCGGCCATGAGCAGGTCGTCTTCTGCCATAACCCCGACGCCGGCCTGAAGGCCATCATCGCGGTCCACAGCACGGTCCTGGGTCCCGCCCTGGGCGGGGTGCGCATGCGCCCCTACGCCGACAGCCAGGCGGCGCTGACCGACGCGCTCCGGCTCAGCCGCACCATGACCTACAAGAACGCCCTCGCCGGCCTCAACGTCGGCGGCGGCAAGGCGGTGATCATCGGCGACAGCACCGTCGACAAGACCGAAGTGCTGTTCCGCTCGTTCGGCCGCTATGTCGATTCGCTGGGCGGCCGCTACATCACCGCCGAGGACGTCGGCACCGACGTCAACGACATGGAAAACGTCTACCGAGAGACCGAATACGTGGTCGGCGTGCACCAGGTCCACGGCGGCTCGGGCGACCCCGCCCCGTTCACCGCCTACGGCGCGCTGCAGGGCCTGATGGCCACCCTCAACCGCAAGTTCGGCAACGAGGAAATCGGCAAGTACAGCTTCGCCGTGCAGGGCCTGGGCCACATCGGCATGGAGTTCGTCAAACTGCTGAAGGAACGCGGCGCCAAGCTGTTCGTCACCGATCTCAATCCCAGGCTGGTGGAGTACGCGGTGGAGGAATACGGCGCCGAGGCGGTCAAGCCGGACGAAATCTACGACCTGCCGGTGGACGTGTTCTCGCCGTGCGCGCTGGAGTACGCGATCAACGCCGAAACCCTGCCGCGCCTGAAAGCCAAGGTCATCTGCGGCACCGCCAACAACCAGATGTCGCACGTCACCGGCGTGGAAGCGGCCAAGCGCGGCATCCTGTACGCACCGGACTACGCCGTGAATGCAGGCGGCGTCATCAACGTGTCGCTGGAGATCGACGGCTACAACCGCGAGCGCGCGATGCGGATGATGCGCACCATCTACCACACCGTCGGCAAGATCTTCGATCTGGCCGAACGCGAGAACCTCGCGCCGCAGTACGCCGCCGACCGCATCGCCGAGGCGCGCATCGCCGCCATCGGCAAGCTCAAGCTGCCGCTGGGCCGGACCGCACCACGCTTCATGGGGCATCTGCGCGGAGAGCGTTGATCGCCAACACCCACAGGCCGCAATAGGAGGGAGGACCGAATGCGACCCGTTTCAATCGCTGCTTTTCCGCTTGGCGAGGAAATCGACGCGCTGCGTGACGCCGTGCGCCGGTTCGCGGATGCCGAGATAGCCCCGCGCGCCGCGCAGATCGATCATGACAACGTGTTCCCGCAGGACCTGTGGCCCAAGCTGGGCGACATGGGCCTGCTGGGCATGACCGTGGACGAGGCCTTCGGCGGCAGCGGCATGAGCTACCTCGCCCACCTGGTGGCGATGGAGGAAATCTCGCGCGCGTCCGGTTCGGTCGGCCTGAGCTACGGCGCGCACTCGAACCTGTGCGTGTCCAACCTGTTCCTCAACGGCAACGACGCCCAGCGCCGCAAGTACCTGCCGAAGCTGTGCACCGGCGAATGGAAGGGCGCGCTGGCGATGAGCGAACCCGGCGCCGGCTCGGACGTGGTGGGCTCCATGGGCTGCCGTGCCGAACTGCGCGACGGCGTGTGGGTCGCCAACGGCAACAAGATGTGGATCACCAACGGGCCGGAAGCCGACGTGCTGCTGGTCTACATGCGCACCGCCGGCAAGGAGGCGGGCAGCAAGTGCATGACCGCCTTCATCGTCGAGCGCGGCATGAAGGGTTTCTCCACCGCGCAGAAGCTGGACAAGCTGGGCATGCGCGGCAGCAATACCTGCGAACTTGTGTTCGAGAACTGCGAGATTCCTGCCGGGAACGTGCTGGGCGAAGTCCACCACGGCGTGCGCGTGCTGATGAGCGGCCTCAATACCGAGCGGCTGGTGCTGACCGGCGGCCCGATCGGGCTGATGCAGGCGGCCATGGACATCACCCTGCCCTACGTGCGCGAACGCCGCCAGTTCGATTCGCCGATCGGCACCTTCGGCCTGATGCAGGGCAAGCTCGCCGACATGTACACCGCGTTGCAGTCCAGCCGCGCGTTCGCCTACCAGGTCGCCCGCGACTACGATGCCGGCACCGGCTCGCGCGCCGCCGCGGCCGGTTGCCTGCTGCATGCTTCCGAGGCCGCGGTGCAGGTCACCCTGGAGGCCATCCAGGCGCTGGGCGGCAACGGCTACATCAACGAATTCGACACCGGCCGCCTGCTCCGCGACGCCAAGCTCTACGCCATCGGCGCCGGCACCAATGAAATCCGGCGCATGCTGATCGGCCGCGAACTGTTCGACGGCCGCGCCTGAACAGGCACCCCACCGCCGCCCGGTCCGCCGGGCGGCTTCTCCCTGTCCGAACGGCCGATTGCTGCACCGCACCGCGAGCGGGATAATCCGGCCATCCCTACACGAGGTTCCGTTTCATGTCCGATATCGTCATCGCCGCCGCCAAGCGCACCGCCATCGGTTCCTTCATGGGCCAGTTCACCGGCGTGCCGACCCCGACCCTGGGCGCGGCGACCATCCGCGCAGCGCTGGAGCAGGCCGGCGTCCCCGCCGCCGACGTCTCCGAGGTCATCATGGGCTGCGTGCTGCCGGCCAACCTGGGCCAGGCGCCTGCCCGCCAGGCCTCGCTGGCCGCGGGCCTGCCGACCGACGTCGGCTGCACCACCATCAACAAGGTCTGCGGTTCGGGCATGAAGGCGATCATGCTGGGCCACGATCTGATCAAGGCCGGTTCGGCCAGCATCGTCGTCGCTGGCGGCATGGAGTCGATGACCAACGCCCCGCACATGATCCCGAACTCGCGCACCGGCAACCGCTTCGGCAACTTCCAGGCGGTCGATCACATGGCCTGGGACGGCCTGACCAATCCGTATGACGGCCAGGCCATGGGCGTGTTCGCCGAGGCCACCGCCGCCAAGTACGGCTTCACCCGCGAGCAACAGGACGCCTACTCGACCGAATCGGTCAAGCGCGCGCAGGCCGCCCAGCAGTCGGGTGCCTTCGATGGCGAAATCGTTCCGGTCAAGGTCGCCACCCGCAAGGGCGAGGTCGAGGTCAGCACCGACGAACAGCCCGGCAAATCCGACCTGGCCAAGATCCCGACCCTCAAGCCGGCCTTCAAGAAGGACGGCACGGTGACCGCCGCCAGTTCGTCCAGCATCTCCGACGGCGCCGCCGCCACCGTCCTGCTGACGGCCGAGGAGGCCGCCAGGCGCGGCCTGCAGCCGCTGGCGAAGATCGTCGGCCACGCCACCTTCTCGCAGCAGCCGGAATGGTTCACCACCTCCCCGGTCAGCGCCATCGACAAGCTGCTCAAGCAGATCGGCTGGACCGTGGACCAAGTGGATCTGTTCGAGGTCAACGAAGCCTTCGCGGTGGTCGCGATGGCGCCGATCAAGGACCTGGGCATCCCGCACGCCAAGCTCAACGTCAACGGCGGCGCCTGCGCGCTCGGCCATCCGATCGGCGCCTCCGGCGCCCGCCTGGTGGTCACCCTGATCAACGCCCTGCGCAAGCGCGGCGGCAAGCGCGGCATCGCTTCGCTGTGCATCGGCGGCGGCGAGGCGACGGCCATCGCGGTGGAGATCGTCTGAGCCAACCGCCCGCCGGCAGCGGTCGGGGCACCCGCCGGGATGCCCGATCGCTTGCCGGATTCGCGGTCCGATGGCAGCTTTAACGAAGGTTTGACAAAAATAACCAGCGGACCGCTTGACAGGCGTAACTGGCTTGTCATCATGTTGCAGGCGCGCAATAGCGCGTTGCCTAACTAACGACGAGGAAATGCAACATGACCATGAACAAGGCTCTGATCGCGCTGGCTCTGGGTTTCGCCCTGGCTGCGTGCTCGAACCAGGAACAGGCTGCTGACGCCGCTGCCGACGCCAACGCCGCTGCGACCGAAGCCCAGGCTGCTGCCGACGCTGCCGCCACCGCCGGCACCGCGACCGCCGACGCCGCCCAGCAGTCGGCCGACGCCGCTGCCACCGCTGCTGACGCTGCCGCCACCGCCGCCACCGACGCCGCTGCCGCTGGCACCGCCGCCGCTGCCGACGCTGCTGCCGACGCCGCTGGCCAGGCTTCCGACGCTGCCGGCCAGGCTGCCGACGCTGCCAAGGACGCTGCTGCTCCGGCCGAAGAAAAGAAGTAATCACTTCTTAGCTTCATAGCGTTAAAATTGAAAAAGCCGCCGGTTGATTGGCGGCTTTTTCTGTACCCGGGCCCGGGCACTGGCGCCGCTGTCCCAGCGGGCAAGGACGCTCACCCGTTTTGCTCTCAACCAAAACCTCACTGGGGATCCAAATGAAGACCAAGTTCTACATCCTGCTGGCCGCCGCCGTCCTGGCCCTGAGCGCCTGCAACAAGAGCGAAACCACCGACGCCGCCGCGACCGACGCCGCTGCCGCCGCCGACCAGGCTGCCACCGCCGCCGGCGACGCCGCTGCTGCTGCCGGTGACGCCGCTGCCGCCGCTGGCGACGCCGCTGCTGCTGCCGCCACCGACGCTGCTGCCGCCACCGCCGACGCTGCTGCCCAGGCTGGCGACGCCGCTGCCGCTGCCACCACCGACGCTGCCGCCACCGCCGCTGGCGCCGTGGCCGACGCTGCCCAGGCGACCGCCGACAAGGCTGCCGAAGTGGCCGACAAGGCTGACGCCAAGGCTGAAGAAGCCAAGAAGTAATCGTCCGGCCAACGCCGAACACGACAGGGCCCGCGCAAGCGGGCCTTGTTTTTTGCGGCGCGGAAAGTTTGGCGGGCCTGCGGCTTTGTGTTTACATGCCGCCTTTCCCGTTCCGGTCACCGCATGTCCGCCATCACTTCGCAACTCGATCCGCGTTCGCGGGAATTCCTCGACAACGCCGACTACCACCGTGCGCTGGTCGCCGAACTCGATCGCCGCCTGGCGCGGGCCGCGGACGGTGGTGGCGAAAAGGCGCGCCAGCGCCACACCGAGCGCGGCAAGCTGCTGGCGCGCGATCGCATCACCGCGCTGCTCGATCCCGGTTCGCCGTTCCTGGAAATCGCCCCGCTCGCCGCCGAGGACATGTACGACGGCGCCGCGCCCGCGGCCGGCATGGTCTGCGGCATCGGCCGGGTGATGGGCCAGGAAGTGGTAGTGGTCGCCAACGACGCCACGGTCAAGGGCGGCACCTACTTTCCGATGACGGTGAAGAAGCATCTGCGCGCGCAGGAAGTGGCGCGCGAGAACCGCCTGCCCTGCATCTACCTGGTCGACTCCGGCGGTGCGTTCCTGCCGTTGCAGGACGAGGTGTTCCCGGATCGCGAGCACTTCGGCCGGATCTTCTACAACCAGGCGCGCCTGAGCGCCGACAACATCCCGCAGATCGCGGTGGTGATGGGCAGTTGCACCGCCGGTGGCGCCTACGTGCCGGCGATGAGCGACGAATCGGTCATCGTCAAGGAACAGGGCACGATCTTCCTCGGCGGTCCGCCATTGGTGAAGGCCGCCACCGGCGAAGTGGTCGATGCCGAGGCGCTGGGCGGCGCCGACGTGCATACCAGTGTGTCCGGCGTGGCCGATCATTTCGCCGAGGACGATCGCGATGCCCTGCAGATCGCCCGCCGCCTGGTCGGCAATCTCAACCGGCGCAAGGCCGTGCCGGTCGCGGTGCGCGAAGCGCGCGAACCGCTGCATCCGGCCGACGAGCTGTACGGCATCGTGCCGAAAGACACCCGACGCCCGTTCGACATCCGCGAGGTCATCGCCCGCATCACCGACGGCAGCGAACTGGACGAGTTCAAGGCGCGCTACGGCAAGACCCTGGTGACCGGCTTCGCCCACCTGCACGGCTATCCGGTCGGCATCGTCGCCAACAACGGCATCCTGTTTTCCGAGAGCGCGCTCAAGGGCGCGCACTTCATCGAACTGTGCAACCAGCGCGGCATCCCGCTGGTGTTCCTGCAGAACATCACCGGCTTCATGGTCGGCCGCAAGTACGAGAACGCCGGCATCGCCAAGGACGGCGCCAAGATGGTCACCGCGGTGGCGTGTTCGTCGGTGCCCAAGTTCACCGTGGTCATCGGCGGCAGTTTCGGTGCCGGCAATTACGCGATGTGCGGACGTGCGTACGGCGCGCGCTTCCTGTGGATGTGGCCGAACGCGCGCATCAGCGTGATGGGTGGCGAGCAGGCCGCAAGCGTGCTGGCCACGGTCCGGCGCGACGGCATCGAGGCCGGTGGCGGCCACTGGGCGGCGGAAGAGGAGGAAGCCTTCAAGGCCCCCATCCGCGAGCAGTACGAAACCCAGGGCAGTCCCTGGTACGCCACCGCGCGGCTGTGGGACGACGGCATCATCGATCCGGCCGACACCCGCCGCGTGCTGGGCCTGGGCCTGTCGGCGTCGCTCAACGCGCCGATCGAACCGGCGCGCTTCGGCGTGTTCCGGATGTAGTCCATGGCGGCGCCTGTCCTGCTGGTGACCGGAGGCGGTCGCGGCATCGGTGCGGCCACCGCCCGCCTGGCCGCCGTGCGCGGCTACACCGTGGCGATCAACTACCGGCGCGATGCCATCGCCGCGCAGGCGCTGGTCGAGCGCATCCGCGCCGATGGCGGGCAGGCCGCCGCATTCGCCGCCGACATCGCGGCGGAAGCCGAGGTGGAGCGCCTGTTCGCGGAAGTGGACGGCGCCTTCGGCCCGCTCGACGCGCTGGTCAACAATGCCGGCGTGCTGGAAACTCAGATGCGGGTGGAGGCGATGGATGCGGCCCGCGTGCAGCGCATCCTGGCCACGAACGTCGTCGGCACCCTGCTCTGCTGCCGCGAGGCGATCCGGCGGATGTCGATCCGCCGGGGCGGCCGCGGCGGCGCGATCGTCAACGTGTCCTCGGTGGCGGCGCGCGCCGGTTCCCCCGGCGAATACATCGACTACGCGGCCTCCAAGGGCGCGGTGGACACGCTCACGATCGGCCTGGCCCAGGAAGTCGCCGCCGACGGCATCCGGGTCAACGCGGTGCGTCCCGGGTTCATCCATACCGACATGCATGCCAGCGGCGGCGAGCCGGACCGGGTGGAACGGGTCAAGGCGTTCGTGCCCATGAAGCGCGGCGGCCACCCTGAAGAAGTCGCGCGGGCAATCCTTTGGCTCCTCTCGGGCGAAGCCAGCTACACCAGCGGCACCTTCCTGGACGTGGCTGGCGGCCGTTGACCACTCCCGTCGATCCGCCGCCCCTCTTCAGCTGCGTGAGTACGGCCTGCACATCGCCGACCCCTGCATGAATCACCACGACGAACCGACCAATGGGCAAAGACGGTCACAACCTTGACCCGGACGACCGGCGATAGTCGGCCGTTCACATCGCCCGGAGTTGCCGCTTTATGTCCATCTGGAAAGACCAAGGCCCCGCCAAGAAGGATGCCGTTCCGCTGCCGCCGGAGCCCTCGCCCGCGCCTGCGCGCGAAGCCACGGCGGCCGCGGATTTTTCCCCGACCGTCAGCAACCCGCCGGGCATGCGCGCGGCCCCCGCTCCCGAGCGCGAGGTCAAGGAATCGCTGATCGCCTCCGACCTGACCATCGAGGGCAAGATCGAGGGCACGGGCCACATCCGCATCGCCGGCAAGTTCAAGGGCGACGTCAACGTGCAGGGCGACCTCACCATCGAGAACGGCGCCAAATTGAACGGCGGCGTGCGCGCCAAGAAGGTGATCATCGCCGGCGAGCTGGAGGGCAACATCGAATCCGCCTCGCGGGTGGAGCTGCTCGCCTCCGGCGTGCTGGTCGGCGACGTCAAGGCCGGCTCGCTGACCGTCGCCGCCGGTTCGCGGATGCGCGGGCAGGCCGACTTCGGCTGGGAAGAGGACAAGGCCGCGCCGCGCGCCGCCAAGGCGGCCAACGGTCCAGACGCCGGCTGAGGCATGAGCAGCCCGCGCCCGGGGATGGCCGGGGCGACCCGTACCTGCCCGCACTGCAAGACCACCATCCTGGAAAGCGCCGCGGTCTGCCCGGCGTGCCGCCACCACCTGCGCTTCGACGAGGCGTCGCTGGCGGCCGCGCGCACGGCGCAGACGGTGGTGCCGCTGAAGGTGGAGGGCAGCGTCCGCCATCCCGCCGATGGCGGTCCCTGGGAGTACTCGGTGGTGATGAGCATCCGCAACGACCGTGGCGAGGAAGTCACGCGCCAGGTGGTCGGCGTGGGCGCGATGCAGCCCGGCGAGCAGCGCACCTTCACCCTGAGCGTGGAGATGTTCCCGCGGCCGGGCGGCCGCGGGCCGCGCCGCTGAGACCGCCTGCGCGCGTCCGCGCCGCGCCCTCCGGGTACCCGCCGCTGCTTCCCTGCCCTTACACTGATCGCCGATGCAGGGAAGGATCCAGGGGACTGAATGATTGTCGGCATTGATCTGGGGACCACCCATTCGCTGGTGGGCGTGTATGGCGAACAGGGACCGCAGCTGATTCCGAATGCGCTGAACAGCTACCTGACGCCATCGGTGGTCAGCGTGGATGGCCAGGACACGGTGCTGGTCGGGCAAGCCGCGCGCGAGCGCCTGATCACCCATCCGCAATCCAGCGTGGCGCATTTCAAGCGCTGGATGGGCACCGATCGGGTCACCCGGCTCGGCAAGCATTCCTTCCGGCCGGAGGAACTGTCCGCACTGGTGTTGCGCGCGCTGATCGCCGACGCCGAGGCGCACCTGGGCCACAAGGTCGGCGAAGCCGTCATCAGCGTGCCCGCCTACTTCGGCGACGCCCAGCGCAAGGCGACCCGCATCGCCGGCGAGCTGGCCGGCATCAAGGTCGAACGGCTGATCAACGAACCCACCGCGGCGGCGCTGGCCTACGGCCTGCAGCAGCGCGAAGGCGGCGGACGCTTCCTGGTGTTCGATCTGGGCGGCGGCACCTTCGACGTGTCGATCCTGGAAATGTTCGAAGGCGTGATGGAAGTGCACGCCAGCGCCGGCGACAACTTCCTCGGCGGCGAGGATTTCCTGCATGCGCTGCGCGATGCCTGCCTGCAGGATCTCGGCATCGCCGCGGGCACCCTGCAACCGGCCGAATCGGCGCAGTTGCTGCGCCGGCTGGAACTGCTCAAGCGCGAGCTTTCGCAGGCGTCGGCCACGGAACATGCCGTCGAACTGACGCTGGCCGGGCAGGCACGCAGCTGGCAGCTGGACGAACCCCGCTTCGCCCGCATCTGCGAACCGCTGGTGCAGCGCCTGCGCGCGCCGCTGGAACGCGCCATGCGCGACGCCCGGCTGACGCCCGCACAGCTGGACGACATCGTGCTGGTCGGCGGCGCCTCGCGCATGCCGCTGACCGCGCGGCTGGTATCGCGCATGTTCGGCCGGCTGCCGCTGCGCCATATCAATCCCGACGAAGCCATCGCGGTGGGCGCGGCGATCGCGGCCGGCATGAAGGCCCGCGACGAGAAGCTGGAGGAAGTGATCCTCACCGACGTCTGCCCGCACACCCTCGGCGTGGGCACCAGCCAGCAAGGCGCCAACGGCCAGGTCACCAGCGGCATCTTCTCGCCGATCATCCACCGCAACAGCACGGTGCCGGTCAGCCGGGTCGAGCGCTACCAGCCACTGCAGGACTGGCAACGGCAGGTGGAGTTCGAAATCTTCCAGGGCGAAAGCCCGCGGGTGGAGCACAACGTGCGGCTGGGCAAGATCAGCGTGGCGGTGCCGGCCAAGGCGTCGCATGAAAACCCGGTCGACATCCGCTTCACCTACGACGTCAACGGCCTGCTCCAGGTCGAGGCCACCGTGGTCGCGACCGGCGAGACCCACGAGGTCATCCTTGAGCAGAATCCGGGCATCCTCTCGCAGACCGAGATTCGCGAACGCCTGGCGGCGCTGGCGGCGCTGAAGATCCATCCGCGCGACCAGCAGGAGAACCTCAGCCTGATCGCCCGTGCCGAGCGCCTGTACGAGGAACTGCTGTGGGCGCGCGGCGATCTGCAGGATGCGCTGGTGCGCTTCCGCGGCGCGCTCGACAGCCAGGATCCGGATGTGATCCGCGAACACCGCAGCCATTTCGCCGCCATGCTCCAGCACATCGAGTCGCAGGCCTGAGATGGCTCCGTTCGATCTGCTGGGCGTTCCCCGCGACGCGGACGAAAGCACGATCAAGCGTGCCTACGCGCGACGCCTGAAGGTCACCCGGCCCGATGACGATCCGGAAGGCTTCCAGCGCCTGCACGAGGCCTACCAGGAAGCCCTCCAGCATTGCCGGCAGCGGGCGATGGCGATCGCCTGGGAGGCAGAGGAGGACGACACCGATCACCTCGGGGAAGCCACGGTCGACGATGGCTCCGATCGGGAAACCGGGCAGGCGCAGGGGCACGAAGAAGCGGATCTGCTCGCGGATGCCGAGAGCGCGCACACCATCCTGCTCGACGCCGAACAACTGGACGCGCTGATCTCGGGGCGCACGCCGCACCTGCCACCGCCTGTCGCCAGCGCGGCCGCCGCGGCGGCGGCCTCCGCGGTGGCGGACGCGACCACGCAACGCTTCGACTTCGATGGTTTTTTCACGGAAATCGTGCAACGGGCACGCGGCACGCCTCCCGCCGCACTGTCGGCCTGGTTGGCCGCGCACGATGATCTCTACCAGTTGGAACTGAAGCAGTCGGTCGGCGACGCGCTGTTCCAGCGCCTGGGTTACGACGGCATCGCGATTCCGCCCGCGAACCTGTCCACGCTGGAGACCTTCTTCGGCCAGCAGGACTACTGGCTGGCGCAACGGATGGCGGTGCGCTGGGCGATCGAGCAGGAGCAGACCTCCCGCTACGACGAACCCCGCCCGCTGGCGATCCGCCAGCTCAAGCGCCCCTTCCGCTGGCCGCAGGCGCTGGCCATCGCCTGCGTGCCGGGCATGTCCGCGCGCGTCGCCCGACTGTCGCAGCGCCTGAGCGAGGACTACGGCGATCTGCCGGATGGCATTGACCCGGGCCAGGATCGGTTCTTCCGGCAACTGGCCCGCAAGGACTATCTCGGCATCTGGCGCTGGTGGCCGATGCTGGTGCGCGCCATCCTGCTGGCGCTGCTGGGCTATCTGCTCGCCCCGGTGGTGTTCGCGCAATCGCGCCCTGCCCTGCAGACGGCGCTGGTGGTCGGTGGCGCTGCGCTGGCCATCCAGGGCGGATGGCGCCTGATGGTGTGGCTGCACGCGGTCAGCTTGGGCGACAACGGTTCCGCCAACGAAAACCGGCGCGCACTGATACCGGTGTTGCTGGCGGTGATGGGCCTGGTCCTGGCGGCGGTGTCCGGAGTGGGCTGGCTGGCGTACCCGCTGGTCGTTCCCGCCGCCCTGATTCACTGGCGACGCAGCTTCGATGCCTTGCGATTCCTGCTGGGCGGCATCGCCATGCAGCCCTTGCTGCCCGGCACGCTTCCCGAACTGTGGTCGGCCGGGGCGGTCGGCTTCGCCATGGTCCCGCTGGGACTGGCATTGTTTGATGGCCTCTACGCGCGCAGCCAGCGGATTCCATTGTCCGCCGCCGCGGGCAACGGCTGGACCACGCTGGCGTCGTACGGCTTCTTCGTCGGCTGGGTGCTGGCGCGGGTGCTGTAGGCGGTCAGACCTTCGACGATGGCCCGCAGCTGTTGCAGCCGCCGCAACCATCGCCGCCACCGGAACCGCGCGGCTCCGGCGCAATCCAGCGTCCCAGCGCATGCAACCAGCCCGGACGGCCCTCGCGCAGCAGCGGCAGGGCCAGTGCCACCCTCGTCTTGCGCAGCGTGCCCGGAAACTGTTTCTTCAGCACCACCCACACGCTGACCAGCACCAGCAGGCCGATGATGGCGTATTGCAGGATCAGCGAGCCGTCCATGTCAGCCCGCTCCCAGTGCCCTGGCGATCTGGTAGGTCAGCAGCGAGGCCACGTAGGCCATCGCGAACAGGTAGAACGCCGCGTAGGACATCTGCTTCCACGAGTTGGTCTCGCGCTTGATGGTCGCCAGCGTGGACAGGCACATGGGTGCATAGATGTACCAGACCAGCAGCGACAGCGCGGTCGCCAGCGACCAGCCATCGCTGATCAGCGGCGACAGCGCCTGCGCGGCCGCGTCGTCGTCGGCGGCCGACAGCGCGTAGACGGTGGCCAGCGACGCCACCGCCACCTCGCGAGCGGCCATGCCGGGAATCAGCGCAATGCAGATCTGCCAGTTGAAGCCCAGCGGGGCGAAGAACACCGCCATCGCGTGGCCGATGCGACCGGCAAAACTGTAGTCGATGGCCGGCCCGATCGCCTCGGCCGGTGGCGCCGGGAAGTTCAGCAGCACCCACAGCAGGATGGTCATCGCCAGGATGATGCCGCCGACCCGGCGCAGGAAGATCCAGGCGCGCTCCCACAGGCCGATCGCGAGATCGCGCGGATGGGGGATGCGATAGGACGGCAGTTCCAGCATCAGCGGATGCTCGCTCTTGTCGCGGCGCCACTTCTTCATTACCCAGGCCACCAGCAGCGCGCTGAGGATGCCCGCCGCATACAGGCCGAACAGGACCAGGCCCTGCTGGTTGAACATGCCGATCTTCTTTTCCGGCACGAACGCGCCAATCAGCAGCGCGTACACCGGAAGGCGCGCCGAACAGGTCATCAGCGGCGCGACCAGGATCGTCGCCAGGCGATCGCGCGGATCCTGGATCGAGCGGGTCGCCATGATGCCGGGGATGGCGCAGGCGAAGCTCGACAGCAGCGGGATGAAGGACCGACCCGACAGGCCAGCCGAAGCCATCATCCGATCCAGCAGGAACGCCGCGCGCGGCAGGTAACCGGATTCCTCCAGTGCCAGGATGAAGGCGAACAGGATCAGGATCTGCGGCAGGAACACGATCACGCCGCCGACGCCGGCGATGATGCCGTCCACGAGCAGGCTGTTGAGCGGACCTTCCGGCAGCGTGCCGCCCACCCATTCGCCCAGCGCGCCCGTCCCCGCTTCGATCAGATCCATCAACGGCGTGGCCCAGGCGTAGACCGCCTGGAAGATCAGGAACATCACCACGATCAGCGCGACGAAGCCGATCACCGGATGCAGCAACCAGCGATCCAGCGCGTCGTCCACCCTGGCGGTACGTTCCGGCATGTCCACCGCCAGCGACAGCAGCCGGCGCGTCTCCCCATGCAGGTCGGCGTCGCCGCCCAGCCGGTGCTTCGGTGGATGCGGCGCATCGGCCATGTGCTCAATCTGCTCGACCAGCGCGCGCGCGCCGTTGTGCTTGACCGCCACCGTTTCAACCACTGGTACGCCGAGTTCGCGCGACAGCGCTTCCAGATCCACGCGGATGCCGCGGCGGCGTGCGGCGTCCATCATGTTGACCGCCAGGATCATCGGCTTGTCGAGTTCGCGCACTTCCAGCGCGAAGCGCAGGTGCAGGCGCAGGTTGGTGGCATCGACCACGCACACCAGTACGTCCGGCGGCGCTTCACCGGGCAGGAAACCGCGGCAGAAATCGCGGGTGACCGCCTCGTCCAGGCTGGCGGCATGCAGGCTGTAGGCGCCGGGCAGATCCAGCAGCGCGTAGCTGCGTCCCGACGCGGTGTGCAGGCGCCCTTCCTTGCGCTCGACGGTCACGCCCGCGTAGTTGGCGACCTTCTGGCGGCTGCCGGTCAGCTGGTTGAACAGCGCGGTCTTGCCGCAGTTCGGGTTGCCGACCAGGGCCAGCCGCAGCGGCTGTGCGCTCATGCCGCCGCTCCCGCCGGACGGACCCGGATCCGCGCGGCCTCGCTGCGACGCAGGGCGAAGCGGGTGAAGCCCACCTGCACCAGCAGCGGCTCGGCGCCCAGCGGTCCCTTGGCGACGATCTGCACCTCCTCGCCATCGACAAATCCCAGCTCGCGCAGGCGGCGGGCGATGTTGTCGTTGGGGTGGCTGTCGTCGACCGATTCGACGATGGCCAGGGTCCGGGGAGGCAATTCGGTCAGCATCACGCGGCGACTCTCAAATGCGAACTATTCTCATTGTAGCATCGCCGCAGCGCACGAAGGCCAAAATCGGCGCAGGGGCTATCATTTGCCGCTTTCGGGAGGAGCAGACATGACGGAGCCGCACGCACCGGCGCTGGCCAGCCATCTGGAAGATGGCGTGTTGCGGCTGCGGCTGAACCGCCCGGAACTGCACAACGCATTCGACGCCGGCCTGATCGCGCAACTGACCCGTGAACTGGAGGGGGCTGGAGCCAACCCCAATGTCCGGGTGGTGGTGCTGGAGGGGGCTGGCGCCTCATTCTCGGCCGGGGCCGATCTGAACTGGATGCGCGGCATGGCCGCCGCCGGCGAAGCCGAGAACCGCGAGGACGCGCTGGCGCTGGCGCGGCTGATGCGCACGCTGGACGAACTGCCGCGTCCGACCGTCGCACGCGTGCATGGCGCCGCGTTCGGCGGCGGCGTCGGTCTGGTGGCTTGCTGCGATATCGCCATCGGCGTACCGGAGGCGAAGTTCGGTCTGACCGAGAGCAAGCTCGGCCTGTTGCCGGCCGTGATCTCGCCCTATGTCATCGCCGCAGTCGGGCCGCGCCAGGCCCGGCGCTGGTTCGCCACCGCCGAGATTTTCGACGCCGCCATCGCGCTGGACATCGGACTGCTGCACCAGGTGGCCGAAGCCGACGCGCTGGACGCGGCGGTGCAACGCCAGATCGATCTGCTGCTGAAGGCCGGACCGCTGGCCGCCGCCACCGCCAAGCAACTGGTCACCCGGGTCGCCGCGCAGGCGGATCGGGATCGCCTGGACGCGGACAACGCCGCGCTGATCGCGCGCCTGCGGGTGTCGGCCGAAGGCCAGGAAGGCCTGTCCGCCTTCCTGGAAAAACGCGCGCCGGCCTGGGTGCCCGCGCGCTGACGCCACCGGCGCGGGGAACGCGCCGCCCACTTTCCTCCAAGGTGTGCCGACATGATTGACCATGCTGGTTTTGCCGTCGCCGACTATCCACGCAGCCGCGCCTTCTACGAGCAGGTGCTCGCGCCGCTGGGCTACGCCGTGGTCATGGAAGTGACCGAACGTGAGACCGGCCCGGGCGGCTACCAGGGTTGCGGGTTCGGAACGCCACGCAAGCCGGCGTTCTGGGTCGGCACCGGCGCGCGTCCGGACACCGGCACCCATGTCGCCTTCGTCGCCCCGTCGCGCGCCGCGGTCGATGCCTTCCACGCCGCCGCGCTGGCCGCGGGTGCGACCGACAACGGCGCTCCCGGCCCGCGCCCGCACTACCATCCCGACTACTACGCCGCGTTCGTGATCGATCCCGACGGCAACAACGTCGAAGCCGTCTGCCACGCGCCGGCCTGATCCGCGCTCCGCCTTCCTACCGAATCGATACGGAATTCCCGACCCGCATGTTCGACAAGATCCTCATCGCCAACCGCGGCGAAATCGCCTGCCGCGTGATCCGCACCTGCCGTCGCCTCGGCATCCGCACCGTCGCCGTGTACTCGGAGGCCGACGCCGATGCCCAGCACGTGCGCCAGGCCGACGAGGCGTGGCCGATCGGCGGGCCGCGGCCGGCCGACAGCTACCTGCGCGGCGACGCCATTCTCCAGGTCGCGCGCCGCAGCGGCGCGCAGGCCATCCATCCCGGCTACGGCTTCCTGTCGGAGAACGCCGACTTCGCCGAGGCGGTGGAAGCGGCCGGCCTGGTCTTCATCGGTCCGGGCGCGGCGTCGATGCGCAAGATGGGCAGCAAGGCCGGCGCCAAGGAGCTGATGGCCGCCGCCGGCGTGCCGGTGGTGCCGGGCTACACCGGCGAGGACCAATCGCCCAACACCCTGTCGCGCGAGGCCGCACGCATCGGTTTTCCGTTGATGATCAAGGCCGCGCACGGCGGCGGCGGCAAGGGCATGCGCATCGTGCACCGGCTGGACGATTTCATCGCCCAGTTGGAAAGCTGCCAGCGCGAGGCCGCCAACGCCTTCGGCCGCGACCGCGTGCTGCTGGAACGCTACGTGTCCACGCCGCGCCACATCGAGATCCAGGTGTTCGCCGATCGCCATGGCCACACCCTGCATCTCAACGAGCGCGAGTGTTCGGCGCAGCGGCGCTACCAGAAGGTGCTGGAGGAAGCGCCCTCGCCGTTCCTGACTCCCGCACAGCGCGCGGCGATGGGCCAGGCCGCCGTCCAGGCCGCGCAGGCGATCGACTACGTCAACGCCGGCACGGTCGAGTTCATCGTTGCCCCGGACGGCGAGTTCTTCTTCATGGAGATCAATACCCGTCTGCAGGTCGAGCACCCGGTCACCGAGATGACCACCGGCCTGGACCTGGTCGAGTGGCAGTTGCGGGTTGCCGCGGGCGAACCGCTGCCGCTGGCGCAGGATGCGATTCCGCAGCGCGGCCACGCCATCGAGGTGCGCCTGTACGCCGAGGATCCGGAAGCCGGCTTCCTGCCCGGCTCGGGTCGGCTGGAGCGCTTGCGCCTGCCCCCGGCGGACGCCCATGTGCGCATCGATTCGGGCGTGATCGAGGGCGACACGGTGACCATCTTCTACGATCCGATGATCGCCAAGCTGATCGTCCACGACCGTGACCGACCGGCCGCGCTGGCGCGGCTTCGCGACGCACTCGAACAGTGCGACGTGATTGGACCGAAATCCAACATCGCGTTCCTGGAACGACTGGCGAGGCATCCCGCGGTGCTGGAGGGACGCATCGACACCGGCTACCTGGATCGGCACCTGGACGAATTCACCGCCGCCGATGCGCCCGATCCGGCCACCCTGCTGGCCGCCGCCGCCGCCACCCTGCTGGCGCAGGAAGCCGCGGCCGCCGGGGACGCGCGCGCCTCCGCCGATCCGGGCTCGCCCTGGGCCATCGCCGACGGCTGGAGGCTCGGTCACGCCGGCTACCGGCCGCTCGGTTTCGTCCATCGCGAGCAGACCTTCGCCCTGAAGGCGCAGGGCGCACAGGGCCGCTACGCCATCGAACTCGACGGCCGGACCCACGCCATCGAGGGCGCGCGGCTGACCGGCGACCTGCTCGGTTTGCGTATTGATCACGAAGCACGGCGTTTCCGCATCCTGCGGGAAGGCGAGCGCATCACCCTCCACGATGGCCGGCAGCGGGTCGTGCTGGAACAGGTGTCCGCTTACCGCAGGACCGCGACCGCCGATGCCGGGGGAGATCACCGCGTGCGCGCGCCGATGCCGGGCCGCGTGGTGGTGGTCCGCGCCAAGGCCGGCGACACGGTGACCACGGGCCAGGAACTGCTGGTGATGGAAGCGATGAAGATGGAGCTGGCGTTGAAGGCCCCGCGCGATGGCGTGGTCGGCGAGCTGCGCGCCGGCGCCGGCGATTTCGTCGAGGCCGATGCCATCCTGGTGACCCTGGAATGACCGGCCGACGCCGCACGCCGCTGTTGCTCCTGCTGGCCCTTGCGTTGCCGGCCCTGCCCGGCTGCCTGATGTTGGAGCGCGCCCCCGCCGAGCTGGGCTGCGATCCGGCCCTGGTCGGCCGCTGGCTGCCGTTGCCGGGCGCCGACCCGGAGAAGATGCCGCTGGGCTCCGGCGACTACGCCGAGATCGACGCGCAATGCCAGGTCTCGCTGGTCGAAAGCGGAAAGGCGCCGCGCACGCAGTTCCACGCGCTGGGCTTCGAACTCGACGGCACCCGCTACCTGGCGCTCGGCCAGGACGATATGCGCGACCTGTTCAACGATCAGCAAGCGCCGGCGGGCAACAGCAAGCTACCCGCCACCAGCGTGCTGCTGCTCAAGTACCGCATCGCCGACGACGTGCTGGAAGTGGCGATGCCACGTGCCAGCCGCGCGCTCGAACGCATCCAGCAGGGCGACCCGGGCATCCGCGAGGTCGACACGATGGTGTACCTGTTGAGGGGCGACGCCGATGCCCTGCGGGCGACGCTGGCGGCGGACCCGGGCCTGTTCGACAGTTTCGATCCCGCTTCCCGCAATCCGCGCCTGCGCCGCGCCGGCATGGAGGCCGCGCCATGACCGACTTCGTCCGCATCGTCGAGGTCGGCCCGCGTGACGGCCTGCAGAACGAAAAGGCGGTGATCGCCACCGCCGACAAGATCGAACTCATCGATCGCCTGTCGCGTACCGGCCTGCGCACCATCGAGGCCACCAGCTTCGTCAGTCCGCGCTGGGTGCCGCAATTGGCCGACGCGGCGGAAGTGTTCACCGGCATCCACCGCGAACCCGGCGTGTCCTATCCGGTGCTGGTGCCGAACGAGACCGGCTACGACCGCGCACGCGCGGTGGGCGTGGAGGAAATCGCGGTGTTCACCGCCGCTTCCGAAGCCTTCAACCGCAAGAACATCAACGCCGGCATCGATGAATCCATCGAGCGCTTCCGGCCGGTGCTGGCGCGCGCCACCGCCGACGGCGTGCGGGTGCGCGGTTATGTGTCCACCGTGCTCGGCTGCCCCTACCAGGGCGATGTGCCGGTGGCCGACGTGGTCAAGGTCGCGAGCCGGCTGCACGAACTGGGCTGCTACGAGATTTCGCTGGGCGACACCATCGGCGTCGGCACGCCGCTCAAGGCGCGCGCGATGCTGCAGGCGGTCGCCAGCGTGGTGCCGCTGTCATCGCTGGCGGTGCACTTCCACGACACCTACGGACAGGCGCTGGCCAACATCCTGGCGTGCCTGGAGGAAGGCGTGCGGGTGGTGGACGCGGCGGTGTCCGGCACCGGTGGCTGCCCCTACGCCAAGGGCGCCAGCGGCAACGTCGCCAGCGAGGACGTGGTCTATATGCTGCATGGCATGGGCATCGCCACCGGCATCGACCTGGAGCGGCTGGGCGAAACCGGCCGCTGGCTGGCGGCCCTGCTCGGCCGCGAGACCGGCAGCAAGGCCGGCAAGGCGATGGCGGCCACATGAGCGTCGCCGGCGCGCCGGACCCGGATGATGCCGCCAGCCCGGCGGCCGTCCCCGTCGCGCCGGATGCCGAGGCCACCCTGCATGCACTCGCGCGGGCGGCGGCCGCCCCCGCCACCGATCAGGAAACCCGCGCCCTGCTGATCCGCGCCCGCGAGGACCTGCTCGCCGCGCTGGCGAGCGCGGAAGCCGAACGCCAGCGCTACCGCAATCTTTTCGACGCCGTGCCCGACCCGGTCAGCATCATCGCCGAGGACGGCACGGTGATGGATCTCAACCGAGCCGGCATGCGCGCCTATCGCCGGCCGCGCGAGGAGATCGTCGGCAAGAACATCAACGTGCTCAACCCGGACCTGCCGCGCGATCATCTGGTGCCGGTGTGGGAGACGCTCAATCGCGGTGACACCTACGTCATCGAGGTCACCAACATGCGCGGCGACGGCAGCCGCTTCCCGGTCGAAGTGCATTCGGCCAACATCAATTTCGACGGGCGCAAGAGCATCGTCGCGGTGGCGCGCGACATCAGCACGCGGCGGGAAGCCGAGATGCGCTACCGCGAGCTGATGGAAACCATCGACAAGGGCATCGTGGTGCAGGACCACGATCTGGGCCTGCAATACTGCAACGGCGCGGCCATGCGCATCTTCGGCATCCGCGAGGACCAGCGCACCGCCGACGAACTGGGCATCGAACACTGGCGCATCGTCGGCGCGGACGGCCGCGAACTGCGTCGCGACGAACTGCCGGCGCAGCGCGCGCTGGATACCGGCCACGTCGTCGAGAGCGCGCTGCTGGGCATGTACCACCGCCAGCGCCGGCAGATGATCTGGCTGACGGTCACCTCGGTGCCGCAGTTCCTGCCCGGCGGCAACCGGCCGGCGCAGGTGACTTCACTGTTCAGCGACGTGACCGAACTCAAGCGCGACAGCGCGTTGTTCGATCGCGCGCAGTCGCTGGCGCACATCGGCGGCTGGGAATGGGACATCGCCCGCGACCGCCTGTACCTGACCGAGGAAGCCATCCGCATTCTCGGCGCGGCGCTGCCGCCGGACACGCTGGACACGCTGCTGGCCTGCCTGCGCGAACCGGATCGGCGGCGCCTGCGCTGCGTCGTGGAGCGCGTCGCCACGGGTGGCCCCGGGTTCGACCTGGAGCTGCAGGGACGCCGCCACGACGGCCAGCCGTTCTGGATCCGGGTGATCGGAGACGCCGAACCCGGCGACCCCGGCAACTCGCGGATCACCGGTACGCTGCAGGACATCTCCACCGACAAGCAGGCCGAGGAGACCCTGCGCATCCAGGCCCGCACGGATCCGCTCACCGGCCTGATGAACCGCGACGCGGTGCTGACCGAAATCGCCGAGCGGCTGGCCGAGCCCGACCAGCCGCGGGCTTCGGTGCTGTACATCGATCTCGATCGTTTCAAGATGATCAACGACGTGCTCGGCCACAACGCCGGCGACGAGCTGCTGGTGCAGGCGGCCAACCGCATCCGCGACGCGGTCGGCGAGCACGGCATGATCGCGCGCTTCGGCGGCGACGAGTTCCTGGTGGTCTGCGACGCCGGCGGCGATCACGCCCTGCCCGAGCGCCTCGCCGATGCCATCCTGCGAGCCTTCGCCGAAGCCTTCCGCTTCGACCAGGACGAGTTCTCGATCACCGCCAGCATCGGCATCGCACGCGCGCCTGACGACGGCCTGCGGCCGCAGCAGCTGATCCAGAACGCCGACATCGCGATGTACGACAGCAAGCATCGCGCGCGCAACGGCTGGCAGGTGTTCTCGCCCGAGCTGGCGCAGCGCCAGCAGGATCGCCTGCAGATCGAAACCCAGCTGCGGCGCGCGGTCGACAACCAGGAATTCCGGCTGGTCTACCAGCCGCAGGTGGATCTGCGCCAAGGCCGGATCGTCGCCGCCGAGGCGCTGATCCGCTGGCAGAACCACCAGTTGGGCGAACTGCGCCCGGATCTGTTCATCAGCCACGCCGAGACCACCGGCGATATCGTCAACATCGGCAGTTGGGTGTTGCGCGAAGCCTGCCGGCAGGTCGCCGAATGGCGCGACCAGGGCCTGGGCATCGTGCGGGTGGCGGTCAACGTCTCCTATCGCCAGTTCGTCGGCGAGGATCTGGCCGACAAGGTGCGTCGCCTGCTCGACGAGTTCCAGTTGCCGGGCTCGGCGCTGGAACTGGAGTTCACCGAGCGCGTGCTGATCGAGGACGCGCCTTCCACCCTGCGCACCTTCGCCGGGCTGAAGGCGCTCGGCGTGGTGCTGACCATCGACGATTTCGGCGAAGGCTACAGCGCGCTCAACTACCTGCGCCGGCTGCCCATCCATGGGCTCAAGCTCAGCCAGCTGTTCACCGAGGGCGTGCCGAACAACCGTTCCGATGTGGCGGTGTGCCAGGCCGTTTCCGCGATCGCGCGCAGCCTGGGCCTGGGGCTGGTCGCCGAAGGCGTGGAATCGGAGGCCCAGCGCCAGTTCCTGCTGCAACTGGGCGTGCCGGTCGGCCAGGGCTTCCTGTTCGCGCCCGGCCTGTCGCCGGACGAGTTCGCCCGCCGCCTGGACCTGCCGCTGGACCGCGCCTCCAACGGCTGAACCGCGGCGCTGCCGGGGCCGCCGGTCCTTCGCGTAAAATGCGGGTCTTTCCGTCCCAGGTTTCCCGCATGCAATTGTCCGCTACCCGCGCCGTCATCACCGGCGGTGTTTCCGGCCTCGGCTTCGCCGTGGCCCAGCATCTGGTCGCCCAGGGCGGCAAGGTCGCGCTGTTCGACGTCAACGACGACAAGGGCGCGGCCGCCGTCGCCGCGCTGGGCGAGGCCAATGCCCGCTATTTCCGCACCGACGTCACCGACGAGGCCGGCGTGGTCGCGAACATCGCCGCCGCCCGCGAGTTCCTGGGTGGACTGAACGCGGCCATCAACTGCGCCGGCATCCTCGGCGCGGGCCGCGTGCTGGGCAAGGAAGCGCCGATGCCGTTGTCGACCTTCCAGACCACGGTGATGGTCAACCTGGTGGGCAGCTTCAACGTGGCCAAGGCCGCCGCCAACCTGATGCAGCACAACGAGGCCGGCACCGACGGCGAGCGCGGCGTGATCATCAACACCGCCAGCGTGGCCGCCTACGAAGGCCAGATCGGCCAGGCCGCCTATTCCGCCTCCAAGGGCGGTGTGGTCGGCATGACCCTGCCGATGGCGCGCGAGCTGTCGCGCTTCGGCATCCGGGTGATGACCATCGCCCCGGGCATCTTCTGGACGCCGATGGTCGACGGCATGCCCGAAGCCGTGCAGCAGTCGCTCAGCGCATCGATCCCGTTCCCCTCGCGCCTGGGCAAGCCCGACGAGTTCGCCGATCTGGTCGCCTACATCCTCGGCAACACCTATCTCAACGGCGAGACGATCCGCCTCGACGGCGCCGTCCGGCTGGCACCCAAGTGATAAAGCCGGGAATGGAGAATCGGGAATCGGGAATCGCCCCGGCCCCGTCTCCTTCGCCCGGCTTTCCATTCCCTATTCTCCATTCCCGATTCCCGTCATCACCATGAAAGCTTTTGAGATCAAGAAAGGAAACGTCGTTGAGCACAACGGCGGCGTGTACCAGATCCGCGACATCGATCGCAGCTCGCCGCAGGGCCGCGGCGGCAACGTGCGCTTTCGCTTCACCATGTACAGCGTGCCGGGCGGCAACAAGCTGGATGCCAGCTTCGATGCCGACGACAACCTGACCGAAGTGGAACTGCTGCGCCGCCAGGCCACGTTCTCGTACAAGGACGGCGACGCGTTCGTGTTCCTCGACGACGAGGACTACACGCCATACACGCTGGACGCGGACGTGCTGGGCGACGATGCCGGCTACATCACCGACGGCCTGGCCGGCTGCTACGTGCAGGTCATCGACGAACTGCCGGTGGCCCTGCAGCTGCCGCAGCACGTGACCCTGGAAGTAGTGGAGACCCCGCCGGAACTGAAGGGCGGCACGGCCACCAAGCGCCCGAAGCCGGCCAAGCTGAGCACCGGCATCGAAATCATGGTGCCCGAGTACATCACCAACGGCGAACGCATCCTGGTCAACACCACCACCGGCGAGTTCGGCGGCCGCGCCGACTGATGCCGTCCGCGATTCCGGGGCGGGTTCGCGAGGATCCGCCCTTTTTTCGTTTTCGTTCTTCAGCCTGGAGCGCGTCATGTCCGAGCCCCGCTTCCGTCTCGCCACCGCCGACGACATCGACACGCTGGTTCCGATCGTGCGCGAGTTCTACGCCGACGAGGACATTCCGTGGGACGAGGCGATGCTGCGCGATGCGCTCGACGCGCTGCTGCGCGATCCCGCCAACGGTCGCCTGTTGCTGATCGAACGCGACCGCGCGCTGGCCGGCTATATCGTGATCGGCTTCTGCTTCAGCCTGGAGTTCGGCGGGCGCTATGGCCTGCTGGACGAGCTGTACGTCCTGCCCGCGCAGCGTGGCGGCGGGCTGGGCAAACTCGCCCTGGCCGAGGTGGAAGCGCTGTGCCGGCACGAGGGCCTGCGCGCGGTGCGGCTGGAAGTCAGCGACGACAACGAGCATGCCCACGGCATCTACCAGCGCAGCGGCTACGACGCGCATCCACGCCGGCTGATGACCCGCTGGCTGGATGAGAGCGCCTGAGTCTCAGTTCAATTGCAGGCCGCCGGCCTGGCGGTGCAGTTCGCGCAGGTGCGCGCCCAGCCATTCGATGTTGGCCTCGACCGCCTCGCGATCATGGGCCTGGGCCGGACTGAGCAGCGACCGCGCCTGCTGGTCCAGTTGCCGCTCCAGATCCCGCAGGCGTTCGCGCCGGGCCGCGCTGCCGGCCTGGAGCGCTGTCCGTTCCTCCGCCTGCGGCAAGCCGTAGCCGGCGCCTTCAAGCAGGTCCGCGGGGCGACTCATCCACGCGGTTTCCCGCAACAACGTGCGCAGCGTGCCGGCGGCCTCGCCCAGATCGCCGCCTTCGCCCGCCGATTGCAGGTAGCGGCGCTTGAACACTTCGCGGAACCGCAGTTCCTGCTGGCGTCGCGCCGCCTGTTCCAGCACCAGCAAGGCGGCGGCCGCCTTCAGATCCGCGCGCTCCAGCCAGGGACGCCGCTGCTGCGGGGACGCGGCCAGCCAGTCCTCGACCTCGCGCTGCGGCAGTCCCGTTCGCGCGCGCGCGACTTCGAACAGGCTCTGGAAACGCTCGCGCAGTGAATCGAAGCGATAGCCCTCGCGCAGCGCCCGCGCCGGATCCGCCAGCACGGATCCGTCGGCGATGCCGGCGCGTCGCAGCCGCCGCGCCAGCCCGGTCGGGGTGATGCCGCCCAGATCCGCGTCGCCGAGCCGGGGCACGCCGTCGCGCAGCAGCTTGTAGGTTTCCACCGCGCAGTTGTTGCCAAGGAAGAAGTACTGGCCGTCGTAGCTCCAGTGCAACTGCGCGGCGCGCTCGACCAGCGTCGCGATTTCCGTCCGTTCCAGCCGCAGCGGCACGGATTGCAGGCCGCGCAGTTCGATCTTGGTGTACTCGTCGATTACCTGATCCAGCGGCAGCACGAACAGGCGCGAGGGATAGCGGCCGGTCAGTCCGCGCCAGCTGGAAATCTGCAGATCGCCCACGAAGGCGCGGAACGACAGTACCCGATGGTGTTCCAGATCCAGCCGGCAATCCGGGCCACGCGGACGCCCCGGCGCGCAGATCACCAGCCGCAGCATGCTGTGGCCCCAGCGGCTCATCATCGCGTCGTTGCCTTCGGCCAGCAGGTAATCCACCTGGTAGATCCGTTCCGAATCCAGCGTGCCCAGGCGTCCGCCGGTCGCCGCTGCCGTGTCGGCGCCGGCGCTCACGTCGCCCGCATCCACATAGGCGAATCCATCCGCGCATGCCGCGCTGGCGACGGCCGGCGCGCCCCAGCGCTGCCTGAAGTAGCGGTACTGTGCCGGCCGCCGGCAGGCGTAGTCGGCATCCAGCAGGAAATGTTCCAGATTCACCGCGACGTATTCGCGGGGATTGTGCAGTTCGTAGGCATCCGGGCTGCGTTCGCGGAAATCGTTGCCACGCCGGCGTCCCATCAGCCGGGTCAGGCCCGGCGTGGCGCGGATCTGCCAGCCGGCCAGATCCAGCAGGCGCGGATCCCGCGACATCGCGCCGCCGCTCGCGGCCCGGTCGAGGAAATGCCCCAGTTCGTGCAGCACGGCGGCCAGCGCCGCGCGTCCGTCGCCGTCGCCGTCGCCCTCACCCTCACCCTCACCACCGGGCGAGGCCACGAGTCCGGCCAGCAGGTTGCGGTTGAGCAGCAGGCGATCATTGATGGCGCGGCCATGCACCTGCGCGTCCAGGTGCCGGCTCCATTGCACGCGGATGTCGCGATCCAGCGTCGTGCGCATCGCCGGTGTCAGTCGCGCGACGGCCTCGGCCAGCAGCCTTTCGCTGGCGGCGATTTCGTGGGGCTGGAGACCGGTGGAATCCAGCCGCAGGCGCGGCGACGCCTGCGCGTCCCCGGCGGCGCAGGCGAGCGCCACCGCCAGCAGGATCGGGGCGCGGAAGCCTGCGCCGGCGCGGCGCGGATTCCGGCCGCCCGGATTCACAGCGCCAGGATGGCCTGTGCCAGGGCCATGTCGGTGGCTTCGCGCGCGTTCGCGTCGCGCTCGCGCAGGTGGCGCAGCGCGGCTTCCAGGCGCGCGCCGCGGATGCGGCCTTCGCTGGCGACGAAGCTGGCGGCGTCGTCACGGGCCTGCAGCACCACCTTGTCGTCGCCGGAGGAGCTGCCGGACGAGGCGGAGGAACCGGCCGAGGAGGCGCCGGCGGAGGAACCGGCGAAGCTGCCGGCGAAAGCGGGAATCGAAAGGACCAGCAGCGCGCTGGCGACAAGCAGGCGTTTCATGCGCGGAAAGACACTCGAATCAGGGGTCCGCAAAGACTACCGCAAATCCCCGGAATCGCCTGAATCCCTCCTTGTAGAAGCGACGTCGGTCGCGACCGCACGTCCGAGCCGGCACGTCCAAGCCGGCATGTCCAAGCCGGAGCGGTCCTCATGGGCGTTGACCGGAACCTTCCGCCAGACTGCCGACTGCGCGCTCGCCCGGCCTTGCGTGGTCGCGACTGACGTCGCTCCTGCAAAAATGGGGTTCCGGCGTCAGTCCGGGTCGAACAGCTTGCCCGGATTCATCAGCCCGTTCGGGTCCAGCACGCGCTTGATGCCACGCATCACCGCGATTTCCGCCGCGCCGCGCGTGCTGTCCAGATAGGGTTTCTTGACCAGGCCGATGCCGTGCTCGGCGGAAATGCTGCCGCCGTGCCGCTGCAGCGAGGCCGCCAGCAGCTTGGTGACGTGTTCGCACTGGCGGACGAACTCGGCATCGTCCAGGCCATCGGGCTTGAGCACGTTGATGTGCAGGTTGCCGTCGCCGATGTGGCCGAACCAGACCACCTCGAAATCCGGATAGGCCTCGCCCAGCAGCGACTGGGTCTCGGCAAGGAACGCCGGCATCGCCGAAATCCGCACCGACACGTCGTTCTTGTATGGCTTGTAGCGCGCCAGCGCCTCGGTGATGCCTTCGCGCAACCGCCACAGCTGCGCCGCCTGGGCATCGCTCTGGCTGATCACGCCGTCGCTGACCCAGCCCTGTTCCAGGCAGGCCTCGAACGCGGCCATCGCCGCGGCTTCCTTCGCCTCGTCGCCGATCGCGAATTCGGTGACCACGTAGTAGGGGTGAACCTCCGCGAACGGCGGTTGCGCGCCGTGCGCCAGCACGTGCTTGAGCGCCCGATCGGTGAAGAATTCGAAGGCTTCCAGTTGCAGGCGCGCGCGGAACTCGGCGAACACCCGCATCAACACCTCGAACGAGGGCAGCGCCAGCAGCATCACGTTGGTCGGCGGCGGCGGGTCGGTCAGGCGCAGGGTGGCCTCGACCACGAGGCCCAGGGTGCCCTCCGAACCGATCACCAGCTGGCGCAGGTCGTAGCCGCTGGAGTTCTTGATCAGCCCGCGATTGAGATCCAGCAGTTCGCCGGTACCGGTCACCAGCTTCAGTCCGGCGATCCATTCACGGGTGTTGCCGTAACGGATCACCCGGATGCCGCCGGCATTGGTGGCGATGTTGCCGCCGATCGAACAGGAGCCACGCGCGGCGAAATCGACCGGATAGACCAGTCCATGTTCGCGGGCGGCGTTGTGCACCGCTTCCAGGGCGATGCCCGGCTGCACGGTGAGGGTCCGATCGACCGCATCGAAGGCCAGCACCTTGTTCATCCGCTCCAGGCTGAGTACCAGTTCGCCGTTGGCCGCCACCGCGCCGCCGGACAGGCCGGTGCGGCCGCCGGATGGCACCACCGCCACGCCGTGTTCGTTGGCCCAGCGCACGATGGCCTGCACCTCCTCCACCGTGGCCGGCAACGCGATCGCCAGCGGCGCGGGCGTCCAGCGGCGGGTCCAGTCGCGGCCGTAGTGTTCCAGTTCGGCGGCTTCGGTGGTCAGGCGCAACTCGGGTACGGCCTGCTGCAGCGCCTGCAAACGCGGATCGGTCATTGATTCGTACGGACGGACGGCATCGGGGGAACGCCAGCGTGCCAGCGATGCTGCGGCGCGTCCAGACGGCGCGCCGGTTGCAGTCGAAACCATTTGGGGACCCGCCTTCCGGCGCATGTGGCGATGCAGCAAAGGGGCGCCGCTTCTGGCATAGTGGAAAGCCCTTTCCCGCCACCTCGCGCCCGCCGCAATGTCGACCAAGAAGACCTCCTATCCGAAGCAGGACATCCGCGTGCTGTTGCTGGAGGGAGTGAGCCAGACCGCAGTGGAAACCTTCCGCGCCGCCGGATACACGCAGATCGATTTCCACGACAAGTCGCTGCCGGAGGACGAACTCAAGCGCCGCATCGCCGAGGCGCACATCATCGGCATCCGGTCGCGCACCCACCTCACCGGGGACGTGCTGTCGCAGGCGCGCCGGTTGATCGCGGTGGGCTGCTTCTGCATCGGCACCAACCAGGTGGATCTGGAAGCGGCCGAGCTGGCCGGCATCCCGGTGTTCAACGCGCCCTACTCCAACACCCGCAGCGTGGCCGAACTGGTGATCGCGCAGGCGATCATGCTGATGCGCGGCATTCCGCAGAAGAACGCCGAATGCCATCGCGGCGGCTGGTCCAAGTCGGCCGCCGGCAGCCACGAGGCGCGCGGCAAGACGCTCGGCATCATCGGCTATGGTCATATCGGCACCCAGGTCGGCGTGCTGGCCGAGGCGATCGGCATGAACGTGATCTTCCACGACATCGAGACCAAGCTGTCGCTGGGCAACGCGCGTTCGGCCACCAGCCTGGACGATCTGCTCGCCCGCAGCGACGTGGTGACCCTGCACGTGCCTGAAACCGCCGCAACCCAAGGCATGTTCGGCGCCGCGCAGATCGCGAAGATGAAACGCGGCGCGCACCTGATCAACGCCTCGCGCGGCACCGTGGTCGACATCGACGCGCTGACCACGGCACTGAAGTCCGGCGCGGTCGGTGGCGCGGCGGTGGACGTGTTCCCGGTCGAGCCCAAGGGCAACGCGGAAGCCTTCGAATCGCCGCTGCGCGGCATCGACAACGTGATCCTGACCCCGCATGTCGGCGGCAGCACACTGGAAGCGCAGGACAACATCGGCGTGGAAGTGGCGGCCAAGCTGGTGCGCTACAGCGACAACGGTTCGACCCTGTCGGCGGTCAACTTCCCCGAGGTCACCCTGCCCGGCCACGACGGCAGCCGCCGCATCCTGCACATCCACCGCAACGTGCCCGGCGTGCTGTCGCAGATCAACGAGATTTTCAGCAAGCACAACGTCAACATCGACGGCCAGTTCCTGCGCACCGATCCCAAGGTCGGCTACGTGGTGATCGACGTCACCGCGACCGAGGAGCAGAGTGCCGAATTGAAGGACGCGCTGTCGGCGATTCCCGGCACCTTGCGGACACGCATCCTGTACTGAGTTCATCCCACGGGCGGCCACTGGCCGCCCGAACTCGTTTTGTAAGCGGCCACTGGCCGCCCGCATCGTTTCAGGAGGAGAAAGACCATGCCCCGCGCGGATACCGCATTCCTGTTCGATCTCGATGGCACGCTGGTGGACAGCGTCTACCAGCACGTGCTGGCCTGGAAGGAAGCCCTCGACCGCGAAGGCGTGGATCTGTCGGTATGGCGGATCCACCGCAAGATCGGCATGAGCGGCGGACTGTTCACCCACATCCTGCTGCGCGAGACCGGCCTGGACATCACCGAGGATCGGCTGGATCGCCTGCGCCGCTGGCACGCCGAGGCGTATTCGCGACAGTCGGAACAGCGCGCGGTGCAGCCGCTGCCCGGCGCGCGCGAACTGCTGGCGTTCCTGACCGGACAGGGCATTCCCTGGGGCATCGCCACCAGCGGCCGGATGGAGACCGCGGCACACAACCTGCACGCACTGGGGGTGGATCCGGCGCAGGTGCCGGTGATCACCCGCGACCTGGTGCGGCACGCCAAGCCGGACCCGGATCTGTTCATCGCCGCCGCCGAGCGGCTGGGCGTGGACATCATGCAGTCGCTGGTCATCGGCGACAGCATCTGGGACATGCTGGCCGCCCAGCGCGCCCGCGCGCTCGGCATCGGCCTGCTCTCGGGCGGCTACGGACAGGAGGAACTGGAACGCTCGGGTGCGTTCCGGGTGTACGAGGATCCGGCCGATCTGCTGCGGCATATCGACGAGGTCGTCGCGCGCAGCTGAGCCGCGACGCCCCCTCACCGGCGCCCCCCGGCGAAGCCGCCGGCGTCCGCGCGTCCGGGCGACGACGCGCGGTTCAACCGTCAGCGGCGGGACAAGGCCGAGCCTACGCCTGGGTGGCGAGCCACTTGCGGGCCATGCGGCTGAGCGATTCGTCGGGCTCGTCGGCGATCGGCGCGATCTCGCGCCAGGCCAGGTCCAGCGATTCCTCGCTGACCACGTAGCGTTCGTCCTCGCCTGCGCGAATCACATAGCGGACGTCGTAGTGCCAGTGTCCCGGCACGTCCTTGCGTTCCGGAATCCAGTGCCGGTCCAGATCGAAGATCGCCGTGTCCTCCAGCCGCAGATCCGGCAGGCCGGATTCCTCCTCGGCTTCCTTCAGCGCGACCTGGCCCATGTCGGTGTCGCCGTCGGCGTGGCCGCCCAGTTGCAGCCAGCGCGCCAGCTTGCGGTGATGGGTCAGCAGGGTGCGCCGGCCGTCGGCGCTGACCAGCCAGGCGCCGCCTGTGAAATGCCCTTCCAGGCGTTCGCGCAGGAACGGATTACGCGCATCCGCCAGCAGTTCGAGGAAATCGTCCACGACCGCGGCTTCCTCGGGCCAGCGTGCCCGATAGGCCTGCAATTGTTCCATCAACGGTGATTCAAGCACGCGCCTGCCCTGTTCAGTTATGCGGGGAATGATGCTCGCCGCCATTATCCCTCCCCGTGCTGCGCCCGCGCTTGTGATCCCCCGCCCGGTTTGGCAAGGTACGGCGCTTCCGTGCGGGTAACCACACACCCGTGACCGCAAAATGACAGGCACCGGCCAAGACCGGGCGCCAACTGGGGAAGTCGCGAATGCTCAAATCTCTGTTCAGGGTCAAGCCGCTCGAACCGGCCGGCCATGTGGATGCCGGTGAACCCTTCGAAGGCAGCCTCGATGGCGAGGCCACCCTCAAACGGACCCTGACTGCGAAGCATCTCACCATGCTGGGTGTCGGCGCGGTCATCGGCGCCGGCATCTTCGTGCTCACCGGCCAGGCCGCCGCCAATCATGCCGGGCCGGCCATCATGCTGAGCTTCGTGCTGGCCGGTTTCGCCTGTGCCCTGGCCGGCCTGTGCTACGCCGAATTCGCCGCGCTGATGCCGGTCTCGGGCAGCGCCTATTCCTACTCCTACGCCACCCTGGGCGAATTCGTCGCCTGGTTCATCGGCTGGTGCCTGGTGCTGGAGTACCTGTTCGCCTCCTCCACCGTCGCGGTGGGCTGGTCGGGCTATCTGGTCAGCTTCGTCACCACCACGCTGAACCTGCCCTTCCCGATGCAGCTGACCCAGGCGCCCATCGACTGGAACGGCACCGACTTCGTTTCCACCGGCAGCCTGTTCAACCTGCCGGCCATCCTGATCGTCGCCGCCATCAGTGGCCTGTGCTATGTCGGCATCACCCAGTCCGCGTTCGTCAACGCGATCGTGGTGGCGATCAAGGTCACCGTCATCTGCCTGTTCGTCGGCTTCGGCCTGCAGTACATCGATCCGGCCAACTGGACTCCGTTCATTCCGCCGAACGAAGGCCCGGGCAAGTTCGGCTTCGAGGGCGTGACCCGCGCCGCGGCGATCGTGTTCTTCGCCTACATCGGCTTCGACGCGGTCTCCACTGCCGCCGGCGAGGCCAAGAATCCGCAGCGCGACATGCCGATCGGCATCCTCGGCTCGCTGGCGATCTGCACGGTCATCTACATCGTGGTGTGCGCGGTGCTGACCGGCATGACCCATTACAGCCTGCTCGGCACGGCCAAGCCGGTGGCCACCGCGCTGGAAGCCTACCCGAAGCTCTCCTGGCTCAAGACCTGGGTGGAAATCGGCGCCATCGCCGGCCTGTCCTCGGTGATCCTGGTCATGCTGATGGCGCAGCCCCGCATCTTCTACAGCATGTCCAAGGACGGCCTGATGCCGAAGCTGTTCGGCAAGGTCCATCCGAAGTTCCGCACGCCCTACGTCGGCACGGTCATCGTCGGCGTGCTGGCCGCCATCCTGGCCGGCCTGATGCCGCTCAACGTGCTGGGCGAACTGGTGTCGATGGGCACCCTGCTCGCCTTCGCCACCGTCTGCATCGGCGTGCTGGTGCTGCGCTATACCCGCCCCGAACTGCCGCGGCCGTTCCGGGTGCCGCTGGCGATCGTGATCTGCCCGCTGGGCGCGGCTGCGTGCCTGTACCTGTTCTGGCAGCCCTTCGTGGAGCACTGGCCGATCTTCGTCGGCTGGACCGTGTTCGGCCTGCTGATCTATTTCAGCTACGGCTACCACCACAGCAAACTGCGGCAGAAGGCCTGAGGGCCTGAACGGGCCGGCGCGCGGCGCCGGCCTTTTTTTTAATTGCATGCACCAGGGCGCTGGCCGGGAAATCACCCGCCCATACGTCTTGATGAAGAACGACGATTGGAAGTGGATTGATGTTCGGACAACTCTGGGCCACCAAGCACCCCCATGCCAGCCATAGCGACGCCGAAGGGCTGAGCCTGCGCCGCACCCTCGGACCGTGGGGCCTGACCGCGCTGGGCATCGGCGCGGTGATCGGCGGCGGCATCTTCGTCATCACCGGCCAGGCGGCGGCCAACCACGCCGGCCCGGCGATCATGCTGAGCTTCGTGCTGGCGGCGGTCTGCTGCACCTTCTGCGCGCTGGCCTACGCCGAGTTCGCGGCGATGGTGCCGGTGTCGGGCAGCGCCTACACCTACACTTACGCCACCCTCGGCGAACTGGCGGCCTGGTTCATCGGCTGGATGCTGGTACTGGAGTACGGCGTCTCGGCCTCGGCGGTCGCGGTCAGCTGGACCGGCTATTTCCTCAGCCTGCTGGAACACTTCGACATCCACCTGCCCGCGGCGCTGGTCAGCGCGCCGCTGGACGCCAAGCTGCAACCGACCGGCGCCATCGCCAACCTGCCCGCCGCCGCCATCGTGCTGCTGCTGACCTGGCTGTGCTACGTCGGCATCCGCAAGTCCTCGGCGATGAACATGGCGATGGTGCTGCTCAAGACCGGCCTGATCGTGCTGGTCATCGCGGTCGGCTGGAAGTACGTGGATCCGGCCAACTGGGAACCCTTCATCCCGGCCAACGAAGGCCCCGGCAAGTTCGGCTGGGAAGGCGTGCTGCGCGGCGCCTCGATGGTGTTCTTCGCCTACATCGGCTTCGAGGCGGTGTCGGTGGCGGCACAGGAGTCGCATCGTCCGCAACGCGACATGCCGGTCGGCATGCTGCTGTCGCTGGCCATCTGCACCGTGCTGTACATCGCCATGGCCGCGGTCATGACCGGACTGGTGCCCTACACCCTGCTGGGCACCGACGAGCCGGTGGTCACCGCGGTGGCGGCGCATCCGCAACTGGGCTGGCTGCGCGTGGTGGTGGAAATCGGCGCGCTGGTCGGCCTGTCGTCGGTGGTGCTCGTGATGATCATCGGCCAGCCGCGCATCTTCATGATCATGGCCCGCGACGGCCTGCTGCCGCCGGTGTTCACCAAGATCCATCCCGAGTACCGCACGCCGCACATCAACACGGTCATCACCGGCATCGGCATCGCCCTGCTGGCGGCGCTGTTTCCGCTGGACGTGCTGGGCGAACTGACCTCGATGGGTACGCTGATCGCGTTCGCCGCGGTCTGCCTGGGCGTGCTGATCCTGCGCCGGACCCAGCCCGACCTGCCGCGCCCGTTCCGGATTCCGGCCGCTTGGCTGATCTGCACCCTGGGCATCCTGTCCTGCCTGGCGCTGCTGTCCACCATGACCGCGCACAACTGGTTCCTGATGGCGGTCTGGACGGTGATCGGCTTCGCGATCTACTTCCTGTACGGCCATCGCAACAGCAAGCTGCGGCGCTGAACCACGCCGGCGGGCCGCGTCCGCGGCCCATTCCCGCGCCTTCCCGCCCAGCCGGGGCGGCAGGCGCTAAAATGGCGCCATGAACGCCCCCCCTGCCCTATGACGCCGGACGCCTGAGCGAACTGGCGAAACTGTTGATCAGCAACATCCGCGAGCTGTCGCAGGCCGGCTGGACGCCCGCCACCAGCAGCAACTTCTCGCACCGGCTGGACGATCGCCACGCCGCGATCACCGTGTCCGGACGCGACAAGGGCCGGCTGGAGGAAGCCGACATCATGGTGGTGGACTTCGACGGCAAGGCGGTCGGCAGCGACCACCGCCCCTCCGCCGAGACCCTGCTGCACACCCAGCTGTACCGCCGCTTCCCCGAGATCGGCTGCGTGCTGCACACCCATTCGCCGGTGCAGACTATCGCCTCGCGCCTGTATGCCGGCGCCGGCCACATCCGGCTGGAAGGCTACGAGCTGCTCAAGGCGTTCCAGGGCAACACCACCCACGAGACCGAAATCCAGGTGCCGGTGTTCAGCAACACCCAGGACATGCCGACCCTCGCCGCGCAGGTGGACGCGTTGCTGGACCGGCAACCGCTATGGGGCTACCTGATCGACGGCCACGGCCTGTATGCCTGGGGCCGCGACATGGCCGAGGCTCGCCGCCACCTGGAAGCCTTCGAATTCCTGTTCCACTGCGAACTGGAGCTGCGCAAGCTGGGTTGCCGGCACTGAGCCACTGATAACCCGGCGCCATGCCGCGCGCGCGCCCGGTAACTGGACCGGAACCGGGCGCCTGCTACCCTTGCCTTTCCCACGCGTCGAGCCATACCGCCATGAGCCGCCTCCGCATTTTCCATGAAAGCGACCCGGTCACTCCCGAGTTCGCCAGCTACGATCCCGATTTCATCGCCACCGAGCTGCAGAAGGTCGGCGTGACCTTCGAGCGCTGGAAGGCCAACAAGGCGATCCAGCCCGGCGCCGCGCCGGAGGACGTGATGGATGCCTATCGCGCCGACATCGACCGGCTGGTCAGCGAGCGCGGGTTCAAGACCGTGGACGTGGTCAGCATCGCGCCGGACAACCCCAAGCGCGAGGAAATGCGCGCCAAGTTCCTCGACGAGCATTACCACAAGGAAGACGAAGTGCGTTTCTTCGTCGCCGGCTCGGGCCTGTTCACCCTGCACGTGGACGACAAGGTGTACGAGGTGGAATGCGTCCAGGACGATCTGATCGCCGTGCCGGACAGCACCCTGCACTGGTTCGACATGGGCCCGGAACCGCACTTCGTCGCGATCCGCTTCTTCACCGAGCCGGATGGCTGGGTCGGTCATTTCACCGGCACCACCATCGCCCAGCAGTTCCCGCGCTACCAAGGCCCGACCCGGCCCGAGTAAGCCCGTCCCGCTTCCCGCAACGCGGCGGCGTGCCCGACACCGGGCGCCGCCGTTCCTGCCCCTTTTCCCGCTCCCGACATCCGCCCGCCCCATGCTCCGCGCCATCCTCACCGATATCGAAGGCACCACCAGCAGCATCTCCTTCGTCAAGGACGTGCTGTTTCCCTACGCCCGCCGCGCCCTGCCCGGCTTCGTCCGCGAACACGGCCAGGAGCCGGAGGTGCGCCGCTGGCTGGACGCGGTCGCCACCGAGCACGGCGCGATCTGCAGCGACGACGTCATCGTCGAGACCCTGCAGGGCTGGATCGACCAGGACCGCAAGCACACCGCGCTGAAGGCGTTGCAGGGCATGATCTGGGACGCGGGCTACCGCGACGCCGATTTCACCGCGCACATCTACCCGGATGCGGCGCCGGCGCTCGCCCGGTGGTACGAACAGGGCTATCCGCTGTACGTGTATTCCTCCGGCTCGGTGCCGGCGCAGAAGCTGTTCTTCGGCCACAGCGACGCCGGCGATCTGACCCCGATGATCTCGGGCTGGTTCGACACCGAAATCGGCGGCAAGCGCGAGGCGGACAGCTATCGCCGCATCGCCGAGCGGATTGGCGCGCCGGCCGGTGAAATCCTGTTCCTGTCCGACGTGGTCGAGGAGCTGGACGCCGCCCGCGAAGCCGGCATGCGCACCCAGTTGATCGACCGTCCGCAGGACTATCCGCAGCCCCGCCTGGACGGCGCCGCCAACGGCCATCCGCGCGCGCTCGGCTTCGACGCCATCGAACTGCCGCTCTGACGGCTTGTTGCGAGCGATTCGCATTTCATCATCCGGCGGCGGCAACGGCTAGACTTCGCGCCGTTGCCAGCCAGCCCGCGCTCGCCAGCACGTCCCGCCAGCCAGCATTCGCCAGCCAGCCGGGAACCGAAAACGCCCCCCGCCGGGGCGTTTTTCATTTGTGCCGCTTTACTTCGCGTGGATCTTCTCGCCGCGCGCCAGCATCGCGACCAGTTTCTCGATGCGGGCCGCCCGGGTTTCCGCCTTCTTCGCCGTCTGCACGCGCCAGCAGACCGCGTAGCGGTTGGTGCGGTCCAGGGTTTCGAAGAAGCTCGCGGCCTTCGGCGCCTTCGCCAGCGCCGCCGCCAGTTCCGGTGGCACCTCCATCACCGCCGCGCTTGCATAGGCGGCAGTCCAGCGTCCGTCGGCGCGCGCCAGTTCGATTTCACGCAGGCCGCCCTCGCGCATCCGGCCCGCGGCGATCAATGCCTCGGCCTTGCCGACGTTGATCTTCGACCACAGGCTGCGCGGGCGCCGCGGGGTGAAGCGTTGCAGGAAGCTCTGTTCGTCGAACGTGCGCCGCTGGCCGTCGATCCAGCCGTGGCACAGCGCCACTTCCAGGGCCTCGGCATAGGTCACCGAGGCCACGCCTGCGTCCTTCTTCGCGATCCGCAACCACAGCCCCGGAGTGCCGGTGTTCGCGGCGAGCCATTTTTCCCAGGCCGCGGCATTGCGGAACAGCTTGATCGGCAGGTCGAGCGCATCGGCGGCCATCGGCAGGGTTTCCTGAAAGCGGGTTCGCGATTGTCCGGTGAAGCGTGCGCAATGGCCGCACGCGCGTCAAAGCATGGCTATTCCGCCGCCTGTTGCAGCCGATAGGTCGTCGCGGCGCGTTGCTCTCCCTGCCAGCGATCGAGCGCCCGCACCTCGATACGGTGTTCGCCCACCGCCAGATCGGTCGGCAGCGCGCCGCGCCACAGGTGGGTGGAGACGCTGGCCTCCGGCGAACGGTCGTAGCCGCGCAACGCGGGCGCGGTGTCGTCCGCGATGTTCTCCGCCAGCAGCGCCGGGTCCGCCTGCAATACCCGCCGCATCGGTTTCCATTCGCCCTCGTCAATCCGGTATTCGACCTGCGTATCGGCTTCGCCCATGTAGACGTTGGCGTATACGCCGTAGGCCGGATAAGCGCCCTGCCGCAGCACCTTCGGCGCATGCAGGCCGATCGCCGGATCACCGGCCGCGCGCGCCACCTGGTAGCGCAGCGCATAGCGGCCGTCCGCCTGGATCGTCAGCCACGCATAGCCGTTCGGGGTGCCGTCGCTCATCGTCGTGTCGGGAATGCCCTGCGCATCCTTCACTCCCGACCAGAACGCGCCGCAGGTCGCGCCGACGTTGTACTCGTGCAGCGGTTGCGCGCCCTGCCAGCCGGTGTCCGCGCCGTGACGGTAGTGGCGCTGGTTGTGGGTGTGCGCGCTGATCAGCAGCACCTGGGGGTGCTCCCGCAGCAGGGTGAACAGGCGTTCGCGATCCGTGCGGCGAAAGGTCTCCACGCCCGGCACGGGATCGAAGAACGGGATGTGCGCGGCGATCACCACCCGGCGCTGCTTTGGCAGGGTCGCCAGGTACTGCCGGAGGAAATCGAACTGCTCTTCACGCAGGCCGCCGATGTAGGCCGGTTTCTGGCCGGGGCGATAGACCACGTCGTCGAGCACGATGAAGCTGGCCTGCGGTTCCTCCCACGCATAGGTGTCCGGACCGTAGACATTGCGGAAACTCAGCAGCGAGTCCTCGTCGGCCTGCGCGTCGAAATCCAGATCGTGGTTTCCAGCCACGTGCAGCCAGGGCACGCCCAGTTTCGCCGTCGCCTGGTTCATTGCCGGATACAGGCTCAGGTCATCGCTGACGATATCGCCGACGCTCAGACCCAGGCGGGCGCCATGTCCACCGACCAGTGGCGCCACGATGTCGCGTGCGTAGTAATCCACGTCGGTCCGCGTCTTGGGCTGCGGGTCGCCGAACACCAGCATCTCCAGAGGGCCGCCAGCCCTGCGCGTGGCAGGCAACAGACCGAAATCCACCTGGGCGGGGACGGCGGCCGCGGGAATGCCGCCGTACTTCAGCGCGGGCGATCCCTGCGGGAACAGATGCTGCCAGAACCGGGGCAAGCCATCGGCACCGGTCGGTACGGCGTACTCGGGCGGCTTCACCACGAAGACGGTGGCGCGCTCGCGTCCGGGCAACCGGTAGCTTCCCTGCGCATTGCTGACGGCGATATCGCGACCGTTGGAGACCTTCACCCCGGCCAGGGCCCGTTCGCGCGGATCGCGGCGGCCGTTGCCGTTGGCATCCAGATAGACCACCCCGGACACCTCGGCCAGCGCCTGTCCGGTGGATGCGGCGGCGGCCTGCGCGGCCGCATCCGCACCGGCCAGCATCGACAAGGCGACGAGCGGCAGCCATCCCCAGCGCTTGATCATGTCAACGGATTCCGGCAACGCCCCTCGGGCAACCCGGCGATTATCGTGCGGTGGCGGCGTACCTCGCCACCGCGATGCAGGTTCAGGCGGAATGGCGCGCCGCGAGCAACGCCTCGACGTCGGCCAGACCCAGCCCGCGGCTGCGCAGCAGCACCAGCAGGTGATACAGCAGATCCGCGCTTTCGCCGAGCAGCGCCGCCTCGTCCTGGGCCACCGCGGCCAGCGCCGTCTCCACGCCTTCCTCGCCGACCTTCTGCGCGATCCGGCGCACGCCGCCCTCGAACAGGCGGGTAGTATAGCTGTCCGCCGGGCGCTCGCGCTCGCGGCGCGCCACCAGCGCATCCAGTTCGGCCAGGAACGAGCCCGGCGCCTCCGCGAAGCAACTGGCGCGCTGGAGGTGGCAGGTCGGTCCGTGCGGCACCGCCTGGATCAGCAGGGTGTCGTTGTCGCAGTCGGCATCGATGGCCCGCACTTCCAGCACGTGGCCGGAACTCTCGCCCTTGGTCCACAGGCGTTGCTTGCTGCGGCTGTAGAACGTCACTTGGCCGCTGGCCTGGGTCGCCTCCAGCGCTTCCCGGTTCATGTAGCCGAGCATCAGCACGCGCCGGGTGGACGCGTCCTGCACGATGGCCGGCAGCAGGCCGTCGCCCTTGCTCCAATCCAGTTGGTCCGGTTCAAGCGACATCACGCACCTCGATGCCCTGCCCGCGCAGGTAGGTCTTCAGATCCGGAATGGCGATCCGGCCGCTGTGGAACACGCTGGCGGCGAGCGCGCCATCGACGTCGGCGCGCTGGAACACCTCGGCGAAATGTCCCGGCTCACCGGCGCCGCCGGAAGCCACCAGCGGCACCGCGCACAACGCGCGCACGGCGGTCAGCTGCCCGATGTCGTAACCGCGCCGCACGCCATCGCTGTCCATGCAGTTGAGCACGATTTCGCCCGCGCCCAACCGCTGCGCCTCAGCCACCCAGTCCAGCGTGCGCACCGGCAGCGCGCGGGTGCGCGCCGGATCGCCGGTGTACTGGCGCACCCGCCATTCGCCATCGGCCTCGCGCACGGAATCGATGCCGACCACCACGCATTGCACGCCGAACGCCTTTGCCAGCTCGCCAATCAGCGCCGGACGTTCCAGCGCCGGCGTGTTGATCGAAATCTTGTCCGCGCCAGCGTGCAGCACGCGCCGCGCGGTGTCCACGTCGCGGATGCCGCCAGCCACGCAGAACGGAATGTCGAGCAGGCGCGAGACCCGTTCCACCCACGCGTAGTCCACCGAGCGTCCTTCCGGACTGGCGCCGATGTCGTAGAACACCAGTTCGTCGGCGCCGGCATCGCGGTAGCGCAGCGCCAGTTCGGTGATATCGCCCATGTCGACGTGATCGCGGAAGCGCACGCCCTTGACCACGCGCCCGTCGCGCACGTCCAGGCACGGGATGATGCGCCGGCTCAGCATGACAGCGCCTCGGCCACGCTGAACCGGCCTTCCAGCAATGCGCGCCCCAGCACGATGCCGGCGCAGCCCTGCGCGCGCGCGGCGGCGATATCCTCCAGCGCACGCACGCCGCCGGACGCCTGCACGCGCAGGCGCGGCGCCACCGCGCCCAGGTGCCGGTACAGCTCGAAGTTGGGTCCGGACAGCATGCCGTCGCGGGCGATGTCGGTGCTCAGCGCGTGGACCAGTCCGCCCGCCTCGAACCGGACCGCCAGTTCGTCCAGGGTGACACCCGCGTCCTCGGTCCAGCCGTGCACCGGCAATCGCCAGATACCGGCGTCGTCCTGCCGCGTGTCCAGCGCCACGGTGATGCGTTCGGCGCCGAACTCGGCCAGCCAGGCCAGTACCGATTCCGGCTCGCGCACCGCCAGCGATCCGATCACCACCCGCGCCGCGCCCGCGTCGAGCAGGCGCGCGACGTCCTCGCGCGAACGCACGCCGCCGCCGGTCTGGATCCGCAACCCGGTGGTCGCGGCGATGTCGCCCAGCAGCGGCGCCAACGTGTAGCCACCGGCGCGCGCGGCATCCAGATCCACCAGATGCAGCCAGCGCGCGCCTTGCTCGGCATAGCCGCGGATGATCGCCAGCGGATCGTCGCCGTAGCGGGTCTCGCGCGCATAGTCGCCCTGCGCCAGCCGCACCACCCGGCCATCGCGGATGTCGATGGCCGGATAGGCCTGGAAGTCCTGCTGCGCGAGCACGTCCGCCGATGTCGCGGCCATCATTGCAATCCCGTTTCGATGAAGTTCCGGATCAGCCGCGCGCCCACCTCGGCCGAGCGCTCCGGATGAAATTGCGCGCCGGCCACCCGGCCACGCTGCACCACCGCCGCGAACGGCCGGCCATGCTCGCTGCTCATCAGGCAATCCGCACCGACCGGTGCGGCGTAGCTGTGCACGAAATAGGCGTGGCCGCCGTCCAGGCCGGCGGTCAGGCCGGATTGGCGTTGCACCTGCAAGGTGTTCCAGCCCATGTGCGGCACCCGGATGCCGGGAGCGGAAGGCAGCCGCGCCACCCGCCCGGGCAGCAGGCCCAGGCATGGCGTGTCGTCTTCTTCCGAATGTTCGAACAGCAGCTGCATGCCGACACAGACGCCCAGCAACGGGCGTTCCAGTTGCCGCAGCACCTCGACCAGTCCCTGCTCGCGCAGCCGCGCCATCACCGTGGCCGCGGTGCTCACGCCGGGCAGGATGACCCGCTCCGCGGCGCGGATGATCGCCGGGTCCGCGGTGAGCGTGGCGTCCACGCCCAGGCGCTCCAGCGCGTAGCGGACCGAACCGATGTTGGCGCCACCGGCATCGACCAATACCACCTGCATCACAGCGCTCCCTTGGTCGAGGGCAGCTCCGCGCCTTCGCGGCGGATCGCCTGGCGCAACGCGCGCGCCAGCGCCTTGAAGCAGGCTTCGATCTTGTGGTGGTCGTTGTCGCCGCGCACGCTCAGGTTGAGGTTGAGGCCCGAGGCGTCGCACAGCGAACGGAAGAAATGCGGCACCAGTTCGGTGGGCAGATCACCGACCCGCTCGCGGCGGAATTCGCCATCGAACACGAAATACGGCCGGCCGCTGAAATCCAGCGCCGCACTGGCCAGGGTTTCGTCCATCGGCAGGGTGAAGCCGTAGCGGCCGATGCCGCGCTTGTCGCCCAGCGCCTGCTTCAGCGCCTGGCCCAGCGCCAGCCCGGTGTCCTCAACCGTATGGTGCTCGTCGATGTGCAGATCGCCCTCGGTATCGATGCGCAGGGCGAAGCCGCCGTGCTTGCCGATCTGTTCCAGCATGTGGTCGAAGAACGGCAACCCGGTGCGGATGACCGGCTCGGCCACCCGATCCAGATCCACGTCCACCCGGATTCGGGTTTCCTTCGTATTGCGCTGGACGTTCGCCCGTCGCGGCGCGTCGGCCAGTTCGTGGGCAATCGACGGCCAGTCCCAGTCGCCGCCGAACTGCGGCGTCTTCAGCTGGAAACCGCGGATGCGCAGGTTGTCGGCGAACTGGAGGTCGGTGGGCCGGTCGCCGACCATCGCCGAGCGCGCCCAGTCGATGTCGCGATCCTGGAGATAGTGCAGGACCAGCCCGATGCCGGGCTTGCGGGTCGGACGGTTCTCTTCCGGCCAGCTGGGATCCACCAGCACTTCGCGAAAACGGATGCCCTGGCTTTCGAAGATCTGCAGCATCAGATCGTTCGGACCGTCGAACGATGCCTGCGGATAAGCCTCGCTGCCCAGTCCGTCCTGGTTGCTGACGATGACGAACTGGTAGCCCGCGTCACGCAGCTTCAGCAGCGCCGGAATGCAGTCGCGCACGAACCGGATCTTCTCGTACGCGTCGATCTGGAAATCGGCCGGTTCCTCGATGAGGGTGCCGTCGCGATCGATGAACAGGATCGGAGTCATGCCGCCGCCTCCCGCAGCGCCAGCGCCGCCAGCACCCGATCGTTCTGCTCCGGGCTGCCGATGCTGATCCGCAGCGCGTCGCCCAGTTGCGGCGCGGCGCGCTGGTCGCGCACCACCACGCCGGTGGACAGCAGCGCGGCGAACGCGCGATCAGCGTCTTCGAATCGCGCCAGCAGATAGTTGCCCTGCGAGGGATAGACCCGGCGCACGCCGGGAAGCGACGCCAGCGCGACCCGCATCCGCTCGCGTTCGTGCCGCACCCGTTCCACCCGCTGCCGGGTCTGCGCCAGCGCCGCGGGCGCCAGGCCGGCGAGCGCCAGTTCCGCACAGGGCGTGGGCACCGGATACGGCGCCTGGCAGGCACGCAGCACGGCGATCAGTTCCTCCGTGGCGATCGCCACGCCTATCCGCGCGGCGGCCAGCGCGTGCGCCTTGGACAGCGTGCGCAGCACGACCAGATTGGGGAACCGCGCGATCAATGCGGTCGCCGAGGGAACCTCGGAGAATTCCACGTAGGCTTCGTCGACCACCAGCAGCGCACGACCAGCCAGGCGCCCGGCCAGATCCGCGATTTCCTCCAGCGTGCAGGCGCGTCCGGTGGGATTGGTCGGCGAGCACAGGAACACCAGCTTGGCACCGTTCGCCAGCGTGGTGGCGGCCAGCGCATCCAGATCCGGCGCGAAGCCCTGTTCGCTGTCGCGCAGCGGCACGTCGATGAGCGGCGCGTTCTGCAGGCGCGCGGACACCGCGTACATGCCGAACACCGGCGAGCTGATCACCACCCCGTCGCGTTCCGGTACGCACAGCGCGCGCACCAGCAGATCGATGGCCTCGTCGCTGCCGCGTCCGATCAGCAGCTGCGCCGGGTCGCAGCCGTACAGGTCGGCCAGCGCCGCGCGCAGGGCCGCCGGTTGCGGTTCCGGATAGCGCTGGCAGGTCGCGCCGGCGTCGGCGGGGTTGGACCAGGCCGACTCGTTGGCGTTGAGCCAGACGTCCCCGCGCAAGGCCTCGGTGCGGGCCGATTTGTAGCCGCCAAAACCGCGCAGGTCGGGCCTGACCAGATCCAGCACGCTGGCATCCGCCGCCTTGTCATCGGACTTGCTCATGCCGCCTCCAGCCGCAGCGCGACCGCGTTGGCGTGCGCATCCAGGCCCTCGGCGCGCGCCAGGGTCAAGGCGCACGCACCGATGCCGCCGATGCCCGCGCGGCTGGCCGCCTGCACGCTGACGAAATTCTGGAAGCTGGCCACGCTCACGCCGCTGTAGGCGCGCGCGGCGCCGCTGGTCGGCAGCACGTGGTTGGTGCCGCTGCAATAGTCGCCCAGCGCCTCGGGCGTGTAGTCGCCCAGGAACACCGAGCCGGCCGCTTCCACCCGCTCCAGCCAGGCGCGCGGATCGCGCAGGGCCAGGATCAGGTGTTCGGGCGCGTATTCGTTGCTGACCGAGAACGCATCGTCCAGCCGCTCCACTTCGATCATGCGCGAGGCGGACAGCGCCTGGCGCGCGATCGCCGCGCGCGGCAATGCCGCGAGCTGGCGTTCCAGTTCCACCGCGACACGGTCGATGAGCGACGGCGCGTCCGACAGCAACAACACCTGCGAATCCGGACCATGCTCGGCCTGGGACAGCAGATCCGCCGCGACGAATGCGGGATCCGCGCCGGCATCGGCGATCACCAGCACTTCCGACGGCCCGGCCGGCATGTCGATGGCGGCCACGCCGGCCTGCGCGACCTGCTGCTTGGCCTCGGTCACGTAACTGTTGCCCGGCCCGAACAGTTTGTCGCAGCGGGGCACGCTGGCAGTGCCGAACGCCATCGCCGCGATTGCCTGCGCGCCGCCGAGCTTGAACACGCGGGTCACCCCGGTCATCCGCGCGGCCACCAGCACCGCCGGATCGGCGCTGCCATCGGCGCGCGGCGGCGTGCACAGCACCACTTCGCGGCAACCGGCCAGCCGCGCCGGCACGCCCAGCATCAACGCGGTGGAAGGCAACGGCGCGCTGCCGGCGGGCACGTACAGGCCCACCCGCGGAATCGGCCGGATCATCCGTTCGCAAAGCACGCCGGGGGCGGTTTCGACCGCGTACGGCTGGGCCATGCCCGCGCGGTGGAAGGCCTCGATGCGGACGACCGCTTCCTCCATCGCCTGCTTCAGCGCCGGCGCCACCGCCGCCTCGGCGGCGGCGAATTCCGCCGCGCCCACTTCGAAATCGTCCAGCGCCACGCCGTCGAAACGGCTGGTGAACTCGCGCAGCGCCGGATCGCCGAGCTGGCGCACTTCCGCCAGCACCGCGGCAACCGCGTCGCGGGTGCGCTGGGCCACCACCTGCACCGGCCGGCGCAGCGCGGCGCGGCGTTGTTCGCCATCGAGGCGGGACCAGATCAGGCGGTTCATGCCAGCGACCTCTCGACCGAAAGCACCATCAATCCCTGCGCACCCGCGCGTTCCAGTTCCTCCAGCCGCTGCCAGGTGATGGTGCCGTGGCACATGGTCTGCAGCGACAGCGGACCTTCGCCGGTCCCCGGCAGCTGGACCAGCGGTTCCGCGTCCGGCAGCAGGCGCGAGAGTTCGGCGACGGTATCGCGGTTGGCGCGGAACATCAGCAGCTTGCTGTCCTTGAGCTTGAGCACGCCGTCGACCCTGCGCAGCAGCATCGCCGCCAGTCCGGCGCGCTCGTCGTCGAACTCGCGGACCGGGCCGGCCAGCACGGCCTCGCTGTCCAGCAGGGTTTCCACCGGCTTGAGCTGGTTGGCCGCCAGGGTGGCGCCGCTGGAAACCAGATCGCAGATCAGGTCGGCGGTGCCCAGGCGCGGGGCGATTTCCACCGAACCCGACAGTTCCACCACGCCCGCTTCCACGCCCTGGCGTCGCAGCCAGTCCGACAGGATCGCCGGATAGCTGGTGGCAATGCGCATGCCCTGCAACTGCGCCGCGCCCTGCCATTCCCAGTTGTCCGGCACCGCCAGCATCAGCCGGCATTGGCCGAAGCCGAGCGGACGCAGTTCCTGGTACGCCGCGGGCAGGCCGATGCGCGCGCGCTCGCCCGCCTGCTCGTCCAGTTCGTTGCGGCCGACCACGCCGAAGTCGCATACGCCGTCGGCGATCAGGCCGGGAATGTCGTCGTCACGCACCAGCAACAGATCGATGGGCAGTGATTCGCCGTAGCAGAACAGCTTGTCGCGGCTCTCGCGCCAGCTCAGCCCGCAGGCGGCAAGCAGCGCGCGCGCGGGTTCGGCCAGGCGGCCACTTTTCTGGATGGCGATGCGCAGGCGATCGCGCGTCGCGGGAACAACCCTGGGACTCATGGGAGGAAACTCAGTGGGAGGCGCCGTTGGCGCGCGGTTGCTGCTGCTGGAACGCGGTGGCGTAGCCGCCGGTGCCGCGTTCGAGGGTGCGGGCGACCCGCCCGATGGTGGTGACACTGACCTGGGTCAGATCATGGATTTCCCGGTACGGCACGCCCTTGAGCAGCAGCGGTACCACCCGCCAGCGGTCGGCCATGGCCTCCAGCTCGGCCGGCGTGCACAGGTCTTCCAGGAACGCCCGCACCTGCCCGGCTTCGCCCAGGCTGGCCAGCGCCTGCGAAAGCGCCTGCAGGGAGGCGCTTTCGGTGCGGTCGTCGTCGGGAGTGGCAGGGCGGCGCTTCATGGGAATCAGTCGGATCCGGGGAGTCACGGGGGCCGGGACCGGCCCATTAATGTACTAATGCGTTAATACATTAGTTGAGGCTCCGGGGCCCGTCAAGCCCGCCCCCTCCCCGGCGTCCCCCGGTCCCACGGTTAAACTGGCGATCGGTCCGCCGGCCTGGCGGTTGCTCTGGAACGGGGACGGGAATGAGGGAAGCCATCCGCGGACTTCGCTGGCTGCTGGCCGCGCTGCTGCTGTTCTGCGCGCTCGCGCAGGCGCAGGCGCCCTTGGAGATGTCCGGCGACGCGGCCACCTACTCCCTCGCCTCCCATACGCGCTATTTCCACGACAGCGACGGTCGCGCCGATATCCAGGCGATCGAAGCCAGCCTGCGGGCGGGCCGCTTCCGGCCGTTGCCGGGCGACGACGCGTCGTTCGGTTTCCAGCCCGGCGCCTACTGGTTCCACGTCAACCTGCTCAACCGCAACCTGCAGGAACCGCGCTGGCTGCTGGTCCAGCAGTACGCGCTGAGCGATCGGCTGGATGTGTACGTGCGTTATCCCGACGGCCAGTTGTTCCACCAGGCCGGCGGCGATCACCTGTATTTCGAGCAGCGCAGCGTGCGCTACCGGCATCCGAATTTCCAACTGGACCTTCCACCCGGACAGCCGGCGGAACTGTTCGTGCGGGTGGAAAGCCAAAGCTCGATGCAGGTGCCGCTGGCCCTGTATACGCCCATCGCCTTCGCCGAACTCTCGCGCGACGCGCAGTTCGCGATGGGCGTGTACTACGGCATTCTGCTGGCGCTGTTCACCTACAACCTGGTGCTGTGGCTGACCCTGCGCGATGCCAGCTACTTCTGGTACATGTTCCACATCAGCGCGTTCGGGCTGGTCCTGTTCACCCTGTACGGGCTGGGCTTCGAGTACCTGTGGCCGCATTCGCCGTGGCTGGCGGACAAGGCGGTGCCGCTGTCGATCTGCCTGGCGCAGATCGGCATGCAGCAGTTCGCGCGCAATTTCCTCGGCCTGGCCAGGCGCTGGCCGCTCGGCGATCGCATCGGCTTGGGCATGATCGCGCTGTTCGTGGCGCTGGGCATCGCCACCACCTGGATCCCGATCCGGCTGTCCACCCAGTTGGCGGTGATCGCGGTGATCCTGAGCGTGGCCTGGATCGCGGTCGAGGCGGTCGTCGCCATGCGCAGCGGCTACAAGCCGGCGAAACTTTTCCTGCTGGCCTGGTCGATGTTCCTGGCGGGCATCGCGATGGTGGCGATGGTCGCCTTCGGTGCGCTGCCCAAGAACTTCGTCACCGAGTACAGCGTGCAGATTGGCTCGGCCCTGGAGATGCTGTTGCTGTCGGTCGCGCTGGGCTACCGCTACGCTTCGCTGCGCAACGAGAACGAGCGGATCGTGCGCGAATCGCGCGACCAGCTGGAAATCAAGGTCGAACAACGTACCGGCGAGCTGCGCAGCGCGCTGGATCAGCTGGAAGCCGCGCACCTGCGCCTGCGCGAGTTCAGCCAGTTGGACGGGCTGACCGAACTCTACAACCGCACCCACTTCCGCGAAGCCTTCGAACACCTGCTCTCGCAGGCGCGCAACAGCCAGCGGCCGATCTCGCTGCTGATGATCGATCTGGACCACTTCAAGCGCATCAACGATACCTACGGCCACCTGGTCGGCGATGACTGCCTGCGCTGGACGTCCAACACGATGGCCGAAACGCTGCGCCCCTACGGCGCGCTGGTCGCGCGATTCGGCGGCGAGGAATTCATCGCCGCCCTGCCCGACATGGATCTGGACGAAGCCAGCGTCGTCGCCGAGGAACTGCGCCGGCGCCTGCGCGATCGTCCTTGCCGCAGCGGGGATCTCGACATTCCGATTTCCGCCAGCATCGGTGTGCATTGCGTGGACATCGACAAGAACAGCATCGATTCGGCCCTGCAGGTCGCCGACCTGGCGCTCTATACCGCCAAGGCCGAAGGCCGCGATTGCGTGCGCACCCTCTAGAGCCGAGCTTGCCCGGCTCCGTAGACTCAAATCACCGCGAAAAGCAGCGGAGCGAGCTCCGCTCTACAAGACAACGCGTAGAACCGAGCTTGCTCGGCTGCGCAGACTCAACCACGCGCGAAAGGCAGCGGAGCGAGCTCCGCTCTACAAGACAACGCGTAGAGCCGAGCTTGCTCGGCTGCACAGACCCAAACCACACGCGAAAAGCAGCGGAGCGAGCTCCGCTCTACAAGACAACGCGTAGAGCCAAGCTTGCTCGGCTGCGCAGACCCAAACCACGCGCGAAAAGCAGCGGAGCGAGCTCCGCTCTACAAGACAACGCGTAGAGCCGAGCTTGCTCGGCTGCGCAGACTCAAATCACACGCGAAAAGCAGCGGAGCGAGCTCCGCTCTACCGTTCGGCGCGGTTTCAGCGACCCGCGAGCGCGCGGGCCTGTTCCAGCTCGACCTTCAGGCTGCTGGCCAGTTCCTCGCGCTTGACCTCGAACTGCTGCTCGCGGACCAGGTCCTTCACCGTGACCATGCCGCGGGCGCGTTCGTCCTCGCCGGCCAGCACGACGAAACGGATGCCCGCGCGCGAGGCGTACTGGAACTGCCTAGCCAGCTTGCGCGCTTCCATCTGCACTTCGGTGTTGATGCCGGCGGCACGCAGGCGGCGGGCGATGTCCAGCGAATCGGCCAGCGCGCCATCGTCCATCAGCGCCACCATCGCCTGCACGCTGCTTTCGTCGCTGCCGGCGATCAACCCGGCTTCACGCAACTGCCAGAACAGGCGGGTCAGGCCGATGGAGATGCCCACGCCGGGCAGTTTCGACTTGGTGTAATGGCTGGCCAGATCCTCGTAGCGACCACCCGAGCAGATCGAACCGATCTGGGCGTAATCGTCCAGTTGGGTCTCGTAGACGGTGCCGGTGTAGTAATCCAGGCCACGCGCAATCGAGAAGTTGAGGCAGTAGTCGCTCTCGGGAACGCCCAGCGCATGCACCAGTTCCAGCACTTCGCGCAGCTCGGCCACGCCCTGGGCCAGCGTCTCGTTGCCCTGCCCCAGCGCGTCCAGGCGGGCCAGTGCGTCGGCGTGGCTGGTCGAGCGCACGGCGACGAATTCGAGAATCCGCGCGACCGCTTCGGCCGGCACGTTGAAATCCGGTCCTTCCAGGGTCTCGCGCACGTAGTCGGCGCCGCGCTTGTCGAGCTTGTCGACCTCGCGCAGCACCAGCGCCTGCCGCTCGCCATCGGCGATGCCCTGGGCCTCGAAGAAGCCGCGCATCAGCTTGCGGTTGTTGAGCTGGATGGTGAACTTGCCGATGCCCAGGTCACTGAAGACCGCGTGGATCACCGCCAGGATCTCGGCGTCGAAGCGGATGCTGAGCGCGTCCTTGCCGATGACGTCGATATCGCACTGGTAGAACTCGCGGAACCGGCCGCGCTGGGCGCGCTCGCCCCGGTACACCCGCTGGATCTGGTAGCGCCGGAACGGGAAGGTCAGCTCGTGCTCGTGCTCGGCCACGTAGCGGGCCAGCGGCACGGTCAGGTCGAAACGCATCGCCAGTTCCGGCAGGCCCTCTGCGGAGCCCGCCTCGGTCTTGGCCAGCGCGCCGGTGGACTGCACGAAATAGACCTGGCGCTCGGTCTCGCCGCCGGACTTGGTCAGCAGGGTCTCCGAGAGCTCGAACACCGGCGTTTCCACCGGCAGGAACCCGAAGCGCTCGTAGTTGCGGCGGATGGTGTCCAGCATGCGCTGGAACGCGATCTGCTCGCGCGGCAGCAGTTCCATCACTCCTGGCGGCGTGCGTGGCTTGATCAAGCGAAAACTCCGGGGGGACGAGCGTTATCGAGGGCCGTCATTCTAAGACTGAACGGCGCGCCGGGGCAGGCATGCAAAAAACTGTTGCCGTCCGTCGGCGTCATGAATAGAATAGCCGGCTCACACGGGGTGTAGCTCAGTCTGGTAGAGCGCTACGTTCGGGACGTAGAGGTCGCAGGTTCGAATCCTGTCTCCCCGACCATCTGCAATACGCACAGGAAGCCTGGAAAATCGTCGATTTCCGGGCTTTTTTGCGTTCAGGGGGCCGCGATCCGCCGGGGGCGCCCGCACCTTCGTCCGGCCGCGGCCTCACCCCATGTACAGCCCGCCATTGACCGCATAGTCGGCGCCGGTGACATAGGCCGCCTCGTCCGAGGCCAGCCAGGCGCACAGGCCGGCGACTTCCTCCGGCCTGCCCAGCCGGCGCAGCGGCACCGCGCCGGCCAGGCGATCCAGCACGTCCGGCGGGAATCCGCTGATTGCGGCGCTGGCGATGTAGCCCGGCGAGATGGTGTTGACGGTGACGCCGCGCGCGGCGACTTCATGCGCCAGCGCGCGGCTGAAGCCCTGCATGGCCCCCTTGGCGGTGGCGAAATTGACCTGGCCCACCTGTCCTTTCTGCGCGCTGACCGAACCGATGTTGATCACCCGGCCCCAGCCTCGCTCGCACATGCCCTCGATGACCTGCCGGGTGACGTTGAACAGGGTATGCAGGTTGCCGGCGATCACCGCGTCCCAGTCCTCGCGTGCCATCTGCCGCAGCAGCATGTCGCGGCTGCCGCCGGCATTGTTCACCAGCACGTCCACCTCGCCGACCTCGGATCGGACCTGGGCGAACGCGGCGACGGTGGACGCCCAGTCGGTGGCGTTGCCCTCGGAGGCGATGAACTCGAACCCCTGTTCCCGCTGTTCGCGCAGCCAGGCGGTCTTGCGCGGCGAGTTGGGGCCGCAGCCGGCGACCACGGTATGGCCGCTGCGGGCCAGCTTCTGGCAGATGGCGGTGCCGACGCTGCCCATGCCGCTGGTGACGTAGGCGATACGGAGGGTCATGCGATGCTCCCTGGAAATGGACGGAACACGGGCCGGATACCTCAGGCCGCGAAGGGATACAGCGAGAACAGCAGGCTGGCCGCGAGCAGCACCAGCGACACCAGCACCGCCCACTTCAGGGTGAAGCGCTGGTGGTCGGCGAAATCCACCTTGGCCATGCCCACCAGCAGATAGGTGGATGGCACCAGCGGGCTGAGCAGATGCACCGGTTGTCCCGCCAGCGAGGCGCGCGCCATCTCGACCGGGCTGATGCCGTAGTGGCCGGCGGCCTCGGACAGGATCGGCAGCACGCCGAAATAGAAGGCATCGTTGGACATGAAGAAGGTGAACGGCATGCTCGCCACCGCCGTGATCACCGCCAGGTACGGTCCCCATACGTCGGGAATGACGGCCAGGAAGCTGCGCGACATCGCTTCGACCATGCCGGTGTTGGACAGGATGCCGGTGAAGATGCCGGCGGCGAAAATCAGCGAGACCACCGAGAGTACGTTGCCGGCATGACTGACCAGGCGTCGCCGCTGTTCGACCAGGTTCGGATAGTTGATGACCAGCGCAATCGCGAACCCGATCATGAACAGCACCGGCATCGGCAACACGCCAATCACCAGCGCCGTCATCAGCACCAGGGTAAGCACCAGGTTCACCCACAACAGGCGCGGTCGCTTGCTGTCCTCGGTCTCGGCCACGGTCGGCAGCGCGTCGCTGTCGTCGGCGACGCCACCGTCCAGCCAGTTGCCCCCTTCCGGCAGCATCACCACGCCCAGCCGGCGCCGCTCCTTCAGGCCGAACCACCAGGCCAGCGCCAAGATGCTGATGATCGCCACCGCCATCGCCGGCACCAGCGGAATGAATACATCGGCGGGATCCACGTGCAGCGCGGTGGCGGCGCGCGCGGTCGGGCCTCCCCATGGGGTCAGGTTCATCACCCCGCTGGCCAGCATGGTCACGCAGGTCATGCTGAGCGCGTTCATTCCCAGCCGGCGGTACAACGGCAGCATCGCCGAGACCGTGATCATGTAAGTGGTGGAACCATCGCCATCGAGCGATATCAGCAGGGCCAGGATGGCGGTTCCCATCACGATCTTCAGCGGATCGCCCCGGACGATGCGCAGGATGACGCGCACCAGCGGATCGAACAGGCCGGCGTCGATCATCACGCCGAAGTAGAGGATCGCGAACATCAGCATCACCCCGGTCGGGGCGATCTTCTTGATGCCTTCGAGCATCATCTCGTTGATGCCGCTGCCGAAGCCGCCCATCAGCGCGAACAGGATCGGCACCGTGATCAGCGCCACCAGCGGCGAAAGCCGCTTGCTCATGATCAGGTACATGAAGGTCAGCACCATTCCGAAGCCAAGCACGGTCAGCATGGGCGGGCCTCGCAAGCGAATGCGGCGGGTGTGGTGTTCATGGGGTTCCTCAGAAGTCGTATTGCAGCCGGCCGGTCAGCGCGCGGGTGCGGTCGAGGGTGGCGTCGCCGAGGCGATCGCGATTGCGGCTCTGGATGAAATCCAGCATCACGCGCAGGTTGGGTCGCAGGTACCAGTTGCCGGCGAGCGTCCAGGCGTCGGTGCGCGCATCGCGCAATGCGCCCTGGCCGGACCGGTGCTGGCTGCCCCCCAGGGTGTCGTAGCGCAGCGCGAATTCCAGCGCGCCGGCCTTGCGGTTGACGCCCGCGATGCGGGTGAAGCGACCGGTGCGGGTGTCATAGCGGCGTGATTCGCCGGTGGCGAACCAGCTCACGAAGGCATAGCCGCCGCGTACCCGGCCACGCTCGGCGCCATCGTCGAAATCCGCGCCGCTGAACTCGCCCTGCCACGACCACGGACCCTGCACCTGGGCGTACTCCAGCGACCACTTGTCCACATCGGTGTCGCGGCCGGCGGAGAAATCCACCAGGGTCAGGCGGCTCGCATCGGACAGGTGGCCGGCCGGACGCGGTCTTATCCGCAATGCCTGCGCACCTTCGGCGCCGGGATGGTCATGGCGTTCGTGCGCGGCCGAGAGTCCGAGATGCAGCACACGGCCGTCGGCGGCATCCGGCGCCCAGGTGATGCGTCCGCCGAGGGCGCGCCCCTTGGCCTGCCAGACATTGATGCTCTCCAGGCTGTAGGCGCTGGCCGCCCAGGTCATCTGCCCCGGCGAGGCCCGCCACGATGCTCCCAACCGATACAGCGGGGCCAGCGTGGTGGCGGCGCCGCCGCGTTCCAGGAAACTGCCGTAGTTCGAGCCGGTGCGATCGTCCAGGCTGAAGTACTGCTTGAACTGTCCGACCGTCAGGCGTCCGCTGTCGAAGTCGCGGGTCAGATAGACATCCTTGGCCTCGATCGCCCCTGCACGGAATTCATCCTGCAAGCCGGCGAAATCCGCTTCCACCTTGTAGCCCAGCCCGAACAGGCGGCCGGACACATCCAGCCACACCCGGCGGAACTCGGTATCGTCGGGATTCGGCGTACCGCGCGCATCGTTGTCGAAGGCGGCGAAGTCCCAGTGAATGCGTCCGCCCACGGTGGCGGTGATGCGATCCGCGGTTTCCCCGTCGTCGGGACCGTTCCGGGTCTGGGCCAGGCTCTGTCCACTGGCGAGCAGGCACAGGACGGCGCAAGCGCCGATGGCGCGAACGCCTGGATTCACGATAGCCATACCCCTCCCAGGGCGAATGAAACAGCGAGGCCATTGACGGTGCTTTCCCGGCGCGTGCCAGGAGCGCGACGCCGCGTTGTCCCGAGCCTAGGCGGGCGAAGCTGTCATTGACCTGTCGGCGCGGCGGCGTTGCGACCCGCGCCCGGTAGCGCTTTACTCTTCCCGTTCCCTTCCCTTTCCCCGCCCCGCACGCAATGCGCCTACTGCTCGTCGAAGACAACGCCGACCTTGCCGACGCCATCGTCCGGCGGATGCGCCGCGATGGGCATGCGGTGGACTGGCAGCAGGACGGACTGGCCGCGGCGGGCGTGCTGCGCTACCAGACGTTCGATCTGGTGGTGCTGGATATCGGCCTGCCGCGCCTGGATGGCCTGCGCCTGCTGGCCGGCATGCGCGAGCGTGGCGACAACACGCCGGTGCTGATGCTGACCGCGCGCGACGGCATCGAGGACCGCGTGCAGGCGCTGGACGTAGGCGCCGACGACTATCTGGGCAAACCGTTCGACTTCCGTGAATTCGAAGCACGCTGCCGCGTGCTGCTGCGGCGCAATCGCGGGCAGGCCAGCGAGATCGTGCAGATCGGTGGATTCCAGTTCGACAATGCCGCGCGCCGGGTGAGTCTGGACGGCGTGCCGATCGAACTTCCGAACCGCGAATACCGGCTGCTGGAGATCCTGATCGGCCGGCTCGGCCAGGTGGTGGGCAAGGATGAAATCGGCAACGGGCTGTTCGGCTTCGATGACGAAGCCGGTCCCAATGCCATCGAACTGTACGTGGGCCGGCTCCGCAGGAAACTCGCGGAAGCGCCGTTGCGGATCGTCACCCTGCGCGGCGTCGGCTACAAGCTCGAAGCCAGTGACGTTCCACCGGAGCGGGACGGCGATGGGTGAGCGCATCTCCGCCGCGGGCGCGCCCTCGATCCGGCGCACGCTGCTGCTGTATCTCGGCGCGCTTTCGCTGCTGGGCGCGGTGGCGCTGTATTTCGCCGCCCGCAACTACGGCCAGCGCGCCGCCAACCGTTCCTACGATCACCTGCTGGTGTCGTCGGCGCTTTCCATCGCCGACAGCGTGGCGCTGGTCGATGGCGACTGGCAGGTCGATCTTCCCTACGCATCGCTCAGCCTGCTGGCGATGGCGCCGGAGGATCGCGTCTTCTACCGGGTGTTCGACGCACGCGGCCGCACCGTGACCGGCTACGGCGATCTGCCGATGCCGCGTCACGCACCTTCCGGGCCGCAGCCGCAACTGTTCGATGCGGACTACAGCGGCGAACGGGTCCGCTTCGTCGTGGTGTCGCGCCAGGTGGCCTCCGCCTCGGCGCAGGGGCAGGTCCGCGTGCAGGTCGGACAGACCCGCCGCGCGCGCGATGCGCTGGCGCGCGACGTGGTCGCCAACGCGCTGATCGCGATCGCCACGCTGTCCCTGCTGGCACTGGCGCTGGTCTGGCTCGGCGTCCACCGCGCCCTGCGGCCGGTGCAGCGCATCGAGCATGACCTGTCCCGGCGCGAGCCTTCCGATCTGCGCCCGGTCGACGCCCCCGCGCCGCAGGAACTCGCGCAACTGGTGCAGGCGGTCAATCGCTTCATGGCGCGGCTGGCCGCCAGCAACGAAACCCTGCGCGCCTTCCTGGCCGAAGCGGCGCACCAGATGCGCACGCCGCTGGCGGCCATCCGCGCCCAGGCCCAGTTGGGTCTGGAAGAGGAAGAGCCACGCGACGTGCAGCGCAGCCTGCAGGCCATCGAACGCAACGCCACCCACATGAGCCGCCTGCTCAACCAGTTGCTCAGCGATGCCAGCGTCAGCCATCGCGCCGACCTGCAACGCTTCGAGCCGGTGGATCTGGCCGAAGTGCTCCATCAGGCCCTGCACGACGTACTGCCGCATGGCGAACCGCGCCGTCGCCTGCAATTGGTGATCGGCACCGGCCCGAGTTGGGTGCGCGGCGATTCGCTGCTGCTGCGCGAGGCGATCAAGAACCTGCTCGACAACGCGCTGCGGTATGGCGGCGAGGGCCCGCTGCAGGTGGCGCTGACCCGTCAGGGCGGCCAGTGCGTGCTGACCGTGGCCGACCGCGGCCCGGGCATCGCCGCGGCCGATGCGGAGCGGGTGTTCGAAAGGTTCGCGCGCGGCGCCGGCGCGCCCTCCGGCGGCGCCGGACTGGGGCTGGCCATCGTCAAGCGCGTACTGGACAGTCACGGCGGCAGCATCGATCTGGGCAACCGGCCCGATGGCGGGCTGGTCGCCACCCTGCGCATCCCGGAGTCCGCGCCATGAAACGCCTGCTGTCGATCATCCTGCTGCTGTGGGTATGTCTGCCGGCGCAGGCCGCGCCGGGTGAATCCAGGCGCTTTCCGGCCCAGGCGACCCGCGCGGCCGAACTGCGCATCCAGGGCTCGACCGATATCGAAGTGTTCGCACGGGTGATCGCCGACTATCAGCGCCTGCATCCGGGTACCGAAGTCGTCTACGAGGACGTCACCGCGCAGCGGATGTACGTCGATTACCTGCGTCGCGGCCGCGCCTCCGCGCCCGATCTGCTGATCAGCAGCGGCATGGATCTGCAGACCCGGCTGGTCAACGACGGCCACGCCCTGCCCCATCGCACGCCGTCCAGCCTGGCCCTGCCCCACTGGGCGCACTGGCGCCACGAGGTAATCGCGATCGGCTACGAGCCGGTGGTGATCGTCTACAACACGCGCCGCCTGCCCGCCGCCCGCGTGCCGCGCAGCCGCAGCCAGTTGCTGGCGCTGTTGCAGGCCGGCGACGCGCCGCTGCGCGGACGGGTGGGCACCTATGATGCCGCGCGCAGCAGCGTGGGCTACCTGTTCGCCAGCCAGGACACCCAGCTCGGCAGCATGGCCGGCGCGCTGCTCGCAGCACTCGGCGACAACCGGGTGCGCCTTGAGGATCAGACCGGCGTGCTGCTGGATCGGGTGGGCAGCGGTGAACTGCTGCTGGCCTACAACGTGGTCGGTTCCTATGCCCAGGCGCGGATCGCCCAGGGCGCTCCGTTGGGCGTCGTGCAACCGGAGGACTATACGCTGCTGATGCTGCGCACCGCGGTCATTCCGCGCGAAGCACCGCATGTCGGCGAGGCGCACCGCTTCCTGGATTACCTGCTCTCGCCACGCGGCCAGCGCGTGCTTGCCCAGCAGACCCACCTGCAACCGGTGATTCCCGCGGGCGTGCCGCGCGGACAGGCGCCCGGCGGCACCCAGCGCCCGATCCCGCTGGGGCCGGGCCTGCTGGTGTATCTGGACAGCATGAAGCGCCGCCAGTTCCTGGCGGCGTGGCGGGCGAACATGCAACCGCCCGCGCCGGCGCCCTGAGGCCGGCGCCGGACGATCAGAACACCACGAACGCCTGCAGGCGCACATAGCGATAGGCGTAGCTGCCGGTGCCGGTGTCGGTCAGCACCGGGGTGTCGGTATAGCCGGCGTCCAGTCGCAGCCAGGCGTCCTTCCAGCGCGGGGTCTCCACGCCGAATTCGGCCAGGCGCGCGCGCTTCCAGCCTTCCTCGGAACTGCGCTGGCGGCCCCAGCCGGCACGCGCGCTCCACTGGTAGCCGCCGATGTGGCGGCGCCAGGCCAGCACGCCGAGTGCTTCGCCGTACCAGGGCGGCGAATAGTAGTCGGCCTCGAAGGCTTCGCTGTTGCGGTGGTAGCGGGTGCGCAGTTGCGCGCTCAGGCCGTACTCCGGTGCGAACGCATAGACCAGGTTGCCGCGCAGGTGGGTGCGCAGGTTGTCGCCGGTGCCGAAGTCCTGCACGCCGGCGACCAGGCTGGCGGACCAGCGATCGCTGAAGGGCATGTCGATGGCCGCGCCGGCGAAGGTCTGCACCCAGCCCTCGCGCACGCCGCGGCGGGTTTCCAGCACTTCGCGTTCGACGAAGACTTCCTTCCGCCAGGGGTCGGTGCTGTGGATCGAGGCGCGACCGAGCAGGTCGTCGCCGTTGCTGCCGATGTCGCCGTCCCAGCGCCAGTGGTTGCCCAGGCTGCCGGCGCCACTCAGGTAGGCGCGGTTCTCGGATTCGGACCAGTCACGTCCGGAGAAGCGCGCGCGTTCGACCTTCACGCCCCACCAGTGCTCGATGTCGCGATGCTGGATGTCCCAACCCAGCGCGACCTTGCGGGTTTCGTTGTCGTCCGCGTCCGAACCGATCCACGTGTCCGTGCGCAGCGCCGGGCGCGCGGCGGGCGCCTCCTCGGCGGCATGGGCGGACAACGCAGGAATCGCCAGCGCCCATCCCAGGGCGGCGGCGACGGCACACTTTCTCATTTGGTCCCCCAGGTCTTGCGCAGGCGCAGGATTTCGGCGGCATACCCCAGGACGCAGACCGGCTGCAGGATCATGGTGTAGGCCAGGGTGTAGAACAGGAATCCGCTGATGTTGCGGCGCACGCGCAGATCCTGGCTTTTGAACATCTTCGACTGCACACGGAAGATGATCAGATTCCACAGCGCCGCCAGCGGCAGTACGAGCAACGTCATGATACCGGCGATCCAGTAATAGCCGAACAGCGCCAGGATCAGGCCGGGAATGAAGGCCAGCGTGTAGACCAGATCCAGCGGCAGGAACAGCAGGTTCCACCAGATGAACAAGGTCGTCATGCGCGGCTTGAACAGCAGGCTGCCGTGGCGCGCGAAGGCTTCCATCAGGCCGCGCGACCAGCGCTGGCGCTGCCTGGAGAACTGGCCGAGCTTTTCCGGCACGCGGGTGAACAGGCAGGCTTCCTCGCAGTAGCCGATGCGCGCGCCGGTCTTCAGCAGCGCCCACGACAGCACGATGTCCTCGCCCACGCACTCCGGCCAGCCACCGGCCTGTTCGAGTGCCTCGCGGGTATACAGCGAGAACGCGCCTTGGGCGACCAGGGTGCCGTGATACATGCTCTGCATGCGCTTGACCGCGGCGATGCCGTGGAAGTAGTCCCACTCCTGGCTGCGGGTCAGCCAGTTCTCGCGCGAGTTGCGCACCAGCACCGCGCCGGCCACCGCCACGGTGCCGGCCGGATCCGACAGGAACCGTTCCACCAGTTTGCGCAGCGCATCCGGACGCAGATAAGAATCGCCGTCGACGGTGACCACCAGCGCCTGCCGGGTTTCCGCGAGGCCGCGGTTGAGCGCCTTGGACTTGCCGCCGTTCTTCGGCTGGTTCAGCACGCGGATGCGCAGGCCGGGACGGGCCTGTTCGGCGGCGGTCGCGCGGGCAATCGCCGCGCTGTCGTCGATGGAACCATCGTCGATCACCACCACCTCGATCTCGCCCGGATAGTCCTGGCGCGACAGGCTGGTGAGGGTGTCGGCGATGTTCTCCGCCTCGTTGTAGCAGGCGACCAGCACGCAGACATCGGGCAACTGCTCGAACCTGCGCAGGCGCGGACGGCGATCGGCCAGGATGGAACCGATCAGGAACGCGTTCATGAAGCCCGGCACGTAGGCGATGAACATGATCACGAGCAGTGCCAGGGCGAAACCCACGTGGGTGGACAACTCATGCAACCAGGGCTGGGACAGCTTGACGCTCAGCCCCGCCCACGCCAGCGCGACGGCCAGCACCAGCACGTACTTGAGCCGGACCGGCATATAGAAGCGACGGAATTCCGGCACCGGAACCGGAGCGGACACCGGCGGCTCCGGCGGCCGGGCACGGGCACCGTCCCACGGGGGAGCGTCTGAAGGCGAATGGGCGTCGTACATGGCGGTGGGCACGGTGCGGATGTACCTGTCATCGAGCAATTCGCGTGCCAACCTGGCGGGCCGGGCCATGTGGACTCTCATCGTCTCTCCGGGCCTTCGTTACAGTTTCGTGATTGAAATCACCGTTTTGTGACGCACAGGGTCACTTTTGGTCCCGTGAGCCTCCGGGCCTTTGCCGCCGTTTGTCCCGAGGGCCCGCCTGAACCGTAGGAAGTAACCCGGTCTCAGGCATTTCATGCCCCGCTGCCGTGAATCGCACCCAGCCCCGCCCTGCCTGTGTTTCCGGGCGTGAATGCGGGCGAGTCAGGCCCATAAACGGTGATTTTCAGTGAATTACATCACATAAATTTATGGATTATTAACAGAATCGTCCCGTTTGGGCGCCCTTCGGCTAGCGCTTCCTAGACTTGGCAAGATTTGTGCGATTCATCACAAATCGAAGGAACACCAGCACGGTCTCCCCCGGGAGGCCTTTCTGTTATCGACAGGGGCGGAACGTTTTGAAAAGAACCACATTGTCTTGGGCGCTTGCATGCGCCATGGGTGCGACCGGCCTGCCGGCTCTGGCAGCGGCACCCGCCACCACTCCCACTCTTCCGCCGGCCGGTGCCGGCAACACTCCGGACTACGAGGCCTCGCTCGCGCAGGCGGCCCGCCTGCGCGACGAGTCGCGCTGGCTGGAGGCCCTGGCGGTGTTCGAACGCCTGCAGGCCCAGCGCCCGGACGATTCCGATCTGTACCGCCTGCGCACCCTGACCCTGGGCGATGTCGGCAACAGCTACCAGGCCTGGGCGATGTACCGCGCCCGCCCCGAGCTGTTCGACGCCGCGCAGCGCGAGCAGTTCGAGGCGAACTACCTGGCCCGGCTGATCCTGTGGTCGCAGGCGTACCCGGAAAACGAGCGCAACCGCCTGGCCGAGGCACGGGTGGCCGACAGCGCCATCGAGGAATACCTGCGCCGGAGCCCGGCGAACGATCCGGCGCTGCCGGCGCGCATCCGTTACGACCGGCTGATCCTGCTGTCGAAACTGGGACGCCACCAGCAGGTGGTCGACGAATACCACGCCCTGAACGACACCGCCGGACACGCGGTGCCCGCCTACGCGCTGCCCGCGGTCGGCGATTCGTTCATGGCGCTCAAGCGTCCGTTCGAGGCCGCGCCGGTACTGGAGCAGGCGCTCAAGGCCGACCCGGACAACAGCGACGTGCGCATGCAGCTGGCCTACGCCTATCTGGAAAGCGAACGGCCGACCACCGCCATTCGCGGCCTGGAAGCCTATCGCGAGACCCAGCCGGCCTGGCTGTACGCGCCCGGCGCCCGCCAAGGCAGCCAGAACTGGCGCCGCGCCGACACCGACAGCACGCTGGCGATGCTGCGCGCCTTCTCCGAGGACCTGCCCAGCGCCGAACACGACGTCACCGCCATGCTGGGCATCGCGCCCAACAACGCCGGCATGCAGACCTCGCTCGGCCAGATTTACATGATGCGCGGCTGGCCGGAACGCGCACTGGAACGCTTCCGCATGGCCTCCACCCTGGACGAGCGCGACGTCAACGCGCGCGTCGGCCAGGTCGAGGCGCTGGTCACCCTGCGCCGCGATGACCAGGCCCGCGATCTGCACGACCTGCTGGTCAAGGAGTACGGCGATCAGCCGAACGTGCAGCGCATGGACCAGCTCTGGCGCAATCACCGCGGCTGGCAATGGCGCGCCTACGTGGCTGGCGCGCGCAGCAACGGCGGCACCGGCAACACGCCATTCGGCAACCGCGACGGCGAATACGGCGTGGAAGTGCAGTCGCCGCTGATCGACGATCGCTGGCGCCTGACCGCCGCGGCCGACGACCGCTGGGCGGACTTCGATCGGGATCGCATCCACCACCGCCGCCAGGGCGTCGGCGTGCGCTATGCCTACGATCGCCTGGACACCCACCTGGGCGTCTATCACGCCAGCGATCGCGTCGGCGGCACCGGCGTGTCGCTGGACGTGGGCTGGCGCTTCAGCGACACCCTCGACGGCCAGCTCTCGCTGCGCCGGAACGACGCCGACGCCTCGTTGCAGGCGCGCGACGCCGGCATCACCGCCGACAGCGCCGCGATCAACCTGGTGTACGAGCGCAACGAACGCACCGAGTTCCGCGGCGGACTGACCCATTGGCGCTACGAGGACGGCAACCGCCGCACCGCGTTCAACCTCAACGCCGAACAGCGCCTGTGGACCCGTCCTTACTTCCTGCTCGATGGCCTGGCCGGTCTCTACGGCAGCCGCGGCAGCCGCCGGGACACGCCGTACTTCAATCCCTCGCGCGACGGCTCGCTGGAACTGGGCGTGCGCGCGGATCATCTGGTGTGGCGCGAATACGAGCGCCATTTCCGCCATCGCCTCACCGCGACCGCCGGCCGTTACTGGCAGGAAGGCTTCGGCACCCGTTGGGTGCCGGCGCTGCGCTACGAGCACGAGTGGAAATTCGCGCTCGGCCGGGTGCTGACCTATGGGGTCAGCTGGTCGCGCCCGGTCTATGACGGGGTCCGTGAAGAACGCTTCGGCTTCGATGCCGAACTGCGGTGGGGAGAATGATGATGAAGTCCGTACGTCCAACCTGGTTGCTGCTGGCCCTGTGCGCATTGGCGTTGCTGGCACCGATGCTCGCCGCGCGCGCCGCCGAGCCGCTGCTGGTGCTCAGCTATCACGACATCCGCGACGACGTGGCCAAGAAAGGCGATGCCGACGCCTACGCGGTCAGTACCCAGAACTTCGCCGCGCACCTGGACTGGCTGGCCGGGCACGGCTACCACCCGGTGTCGATGTCGCAGGTGGTGGAAGCCTCCCGCGGCGGCAAGCCGCTGCCGGCCAAGCCGGTCCTGCTGACCTTCGATGACGGCCTGCGCAGCCTGTACACGCATGCCTTCCCGCTGCTGCGCGCCTACAACTACCCGGCGCTGGCGGCGGTGATCACCGGCTGGGTCGACATGCCCGCAGGCCAGGAGATCGACTACGGTCCGCGCATGTTCACCCGCGACGATTTCGTCACCTGGGATCAACTGCGGGAGATGCAGGCCAGCGGACTGGTCGAAGTCGCCAGCCATACCAATGCCCTGCACAAGGGCGTGCAGTCCAACCCGCAGGGCAACCAGACCCCGGCCGCGATCACCCGCATCTACGATCCGGCGGCCGGCGGCTACGAAACCGAGGCCGCGTACCGCGAGCGCGTGCGTTCGGACCTGGCGACCAGCAGCGATCTGATCCGTCGGCACCTGGGCCGGGCGCCGCGCGCCATCGTGTGGCCCTACGCCGCCTACAGCAGCGTGAGCAACGATATCGCCGAATCGCTGGGCATGCCGGTGTCGTTCGACCTGGAAGGCCCCAGCACGCCGGTGACCGCCGACCTGCACGGCCTGGCCCGCCTGCTGGTGATGGACAATCCGACCGTCACCGAACTGGCCTACGAACTCCGCCACGATCCGGAAGCCGAAGGCATCCGCGCCCTGCAGATCGACCTGGACGCGGTGTACGACCCGGATCCGCAGCAGCAGGCCCGCAACCTGGACCTGCTGATCGAGCGCGTCAACCGCATCGGTCCCTCGCACGTGTTCCTGCAGGCCTTCGCCGATCCGGATGGCGACGGCGCCGCCGATGCGCTGTACTTCCCCAACCGCTTCCTGCCGGTGCGCGCGGACCTGTACAACCGGGTGGCCTGGCAGTTGTATACCCGCGCCCACGTCAAGGTGTTCGCCTGGCTGCCGGTGATGGCCTACAAGCTGCCGCGGCAGGCACCCGGCATGGCCATCGCCAGCCGCGAGGCGGACGGCATTCCGCGCCTGGATTTCACCCAGCCGGAAGTGCGCCGGATCATCGCCGGCATCTACGAGGATCTGGCGGTCGCCTCCTACATGGAAGGGCTGCTGTTCCATGACGACGCCTACCTGCGCGACACCGAGCTGGCCACGCTCGCTCCCGGCAACACCGAGGCGCGCACGCAGGCGCTGATCGACTTCACCCTGGAACTGAAGAACGCCGCCGAGCGCTGGCGTCCCAAGCTCAGGACCGTGCGCAACCTGTATGCGCGCCCGGTGCTGGAGCCGCAGAGCCAGGCATGGTTCGCGCAGCGGCTGGACCTGTTCAACCGCGCCTACGACCACACCGCGCTGATGGCGATGCCGTGGATGGAAGGCAGCCGGCATCCGGAGAAGTGGCTGGATCAGCTGGTGACCGCGGTGCGCAAGCAGGATCCGCAGCTGTCGCAGACCCTGTTCGAACTGCAGACCGTCGACTGGAACACCCGCAAGCCCATTCCCGGCCAGCGCATCAATGCCCTGATCCGGCGCCTGCAGGCGCAGGGCGTGCGCCACCTGGGCTGGTATCCGGACGACTTCATCGCCGACCTGCCCCGCATGCCCGATGCCCGCGCCGGCATCTCGGCCCGCGGCTTTCCGTACGAGGAGCGCTGATCCATGGACAAGATCCTCGCCGTCCTGTTCGAGTTCGCCTTCCTGTATCCGATCATCATGTCGTTCTTCTGGATGTCTGGCGGGCTGTACTACTACTTCCGCCGCGAGCGCCATGCGCGCCAGCGCACCGATCCGCCACCGCTGGCCGACTTCCCGAAAGTCTCGATCCTCATCCCCTGCCACAACGAGGGCGACAACGCGGAAGAGACCATCGGCAGCGCGCTGCTGCAGAAGTATCCCGACTTCGAAGTCATCGCCATCAACGACGGCAGCCGCGACAACACCGCCGAAGTGCTCAACGCCATGGCCGAGCGCCACGAGCGGCTGCGGGTGATCCACCTGGACCGCAACCTGGGCAAGGCCAACGCCCTGCGCATGGGCGCGCTCGCCGCGCAGTCCGAATACCTGGTCTGCATCGACGGCGACGCGCTGCTGGACGAGTACGCCGCGCACTGGATGGTCTGGCACCTGACCTCCGGGCCGCGCGTGGGCGCGGTCACCGGCAACCCGCGCATCCGCAACCGTTCGACCCTGCTGGGCCGGCTGCAGGTCGGCGAGTTCTCCTCGATCATCGGCATGATCAAGCGCGCCCAGCGCGTGTACGGACGCATCTTCACCGTCTCCGGCGTGATCAGCGCGTTCCGCCGCACCGCCCTGCACCGCATCGGCTACTGGGCCGACGACATGGTGACCGAGGACATCGACATCAGTTGGCGCCTGCAGCTGGATCACTGGGACATCCGCTACGAGCCCAACGCGCTGTGCTTCATCCTGATGCCGGAGACCCTGAAGGGGCTGTGGCGGCAGCGCCTGCGCTGGGCACAGGGCGGCGTGGAGGTGCTGTTGCGCCATGGCCGCGATTTCCTCAGCTGGCGCAAACGGCGCATGTGGGGCGTGCTGATCGAGTACCTGCTCAGCGTGCTGTGGGCCTACACCATGCTGATGATCATCGTGCTGTGGGCGCTGGGCAAGTTCATCGCCCTGCCGCCGGCGCTGTACGTGCACACCATCCTGCCCTCGTGGCACGGCGTGATCCTGGCGATGGTCTGCATGGCGCAGTTCGCCAGCAGCATCATCATCGACCGCCGTTACGAAACCCAGGTCGGCCGCAACTACTTCTGGATGATCTGGTACCCGATGGCGTACTGGCTGCTGAGCCTGTTCACCACCGTGGTCGCGCTTCCCAAGACTCTGTTGAAACGGCGCGGCAAGCGCGCCACGTGGGTCAGTCCCGATCGAGGTATCCGATGAAATACGATTCCCGCCTCATCCGCAAACCGTATGCCCAGCCGCGCCTGAAGCGCGCGGCCTGGGGCTTCGTCACCGCCGCCTTCTGGGGGCTGTACATCTACCTGTGGCTACCGCTGGTCACCCTGATCCTGTGGCTGCTGGGCGTGCGCACGGCGTTCTTCGAGCTGTACACGCGCCAGCACCAGGTGGAACCGTTCCTGATCGTCGCCATCCCGGTGATGGCCGCGATCTGCGCGCTCGCGCTGATCGGCTGGGCCGAGTACAACCGCTGGCGCTTCGCCTCGCAGGACCGGCGCAGCCCGCAGGAGGACGTGAGCGTTGAGGAAGTGGCCGAACGCCTGGGCGCGAGCCTGGCGCTGGCGAACCAGTTGGGCCAGTCCAAGATCACCCTGCTGCACATGAACGATCACGCGGTTCCCGAATCGATGAGCCGTCCGGCGCTGGGCGCCAACATCGGCGGCTGATCGCGGGTCCGCACGGGATTTCCGGGACGGTGTGTCGCCATGGCGACACGCCGTCGCCCGCGCGCATCGGCGATAATGCGCGCGATGAAATCCCCGCAACACGCCTCCCCCTCCCCGCCAGGTTCCTCCGTTCCGCTGTGGTCCGGACGTGGCCTGATCCTGGCCGGCATCGTGCTGTCCGCGTTCAACCTGCGCACGGCGGTGACCTCGCTGACGCCGCTGTTGGACCAGTTGGGCCATCTGTTCGGTTTCGGCGCGACCATGACCGGCGTGTTCGGCATGCTGCCGACCGCCGCGTTCGCCCTGTTCGGCGTACTCACGCCCGGCATCGCCCATCGCATCGGCCTGGAACGCACCGCGCTGCTGGCGATGTCGCTGGCCGCCATCGGCCTGCTGCTGCGCAGCCTGGCCGGCGGCAGCGGCGCGCTGCTCGCCGCCTCGGCGGTGGCGCTGGCCGGCATGGGCATCGGCAACATCGTGCTGCCGCCACTCGTGAAGCGCTACTTTGCTGATCGGGTGGGCACGGTGAGCACCCTCTACATCACCGTCCTGCAAGCCGGCACCATCCTGCCGGCCCTGCTGGCCGTGCCGGTGATGGCGGCCAGCAACTGGCAGATTTCGCTGGGCCTGTGGTCGCTGTTCGCGGTGGCCGCGGCGCTGCCGTGGATCGGCGTGCTGTGGATCGAACGGCGCCACGACACGCCGATGGCGCAGGCGCACGACCGGGCCGTCACCGGTGGCGACGAAGCGCCGGAACTGTCCGCGCCCGCCGCGCGCGGCCGGGTCTGGCGGTCGCCGGTGGCCTGGGGCATGGCGCTGATGTTCGGCATGACCTCGCTGGTGACCTACTCGATGTTCACCTGGCTGCCGAAGCTGCTGATCGAGGCCGGCGGCAGCGAAGCGCTGGGCGGCACGATGGTCGGTCTGTTCTCCGCGCTCGGCCTGATCGCATCGTTGACGATGCCGGCGCTGGCGGTGCGGATGCGCAATCCCTACACGGTCGTGCTGGCATGCGCGGCGTTCTACGCGGCCGCCTTTTCCGGCCTGCTGTGGGCGCCGATGATCGCGCCTGCGCTGTGGGTGGCGTTGCTGGGCATGGGTCCCAGCACCTTTCCGCTGGCGCTGACGATGATCAACCTGCGCACGCGCACGCCGGCCGGCTCCGCATCGCTGTCGGGTTTCATGCAAGGCGTGGGTTATTCACTGTCCTGCCTGGGACCGCTGATGTTCGGCCTGCTGCACGAGCACACCCACGGCTGGTCATGGCCGTTCGGTTTCCTGGTGCTGTGCATCGGGGTGCTGCTGGTGGGCGGCTATCTGGCCTGCAAGCCACGGTTCCTGGAGGATACGTGGTGATTGGGGGCCGGGATTGGGGATTGGGGATTCGTGATTCGGGATTGGCAAGAGCGTAGAGCCGAGCTTGCTCGGCTGCTTTCTGCAACCGAAGTCCGTGCAGCGGAGGAGCTCCGCTCTACCTGGTGAGGGCCGGGATTGGGGAATCGGGATTCGGGATTCGGGATTGGTAAGAGCGTAGAGCCGAGCTTGCTCGGCTGCTCTTCCGTTCGAAGCCAACGCAGCGGAGCAAGCTCCGCTCTACCTGGTTAGAGCCGGGATTGGGGAATCGGGATTCGGGATTGGCAAGAGCGTAGAGCCGAGCTTGCTCGGCTGCTCTTCCGTTCGAAGCCAACGCAGCGGAGCAAGCTCGGCTCTACAGCTCTTCCAACCGAAGTCCGCGGAGCGGAGCGAGCTCCGCTCTACAGCAGGTCGGGGTGGCGGACCTGGCCTTCGCCGTGGACGACGAAGCGTTCGACTGTCAGCGATTCGGCGCCCATCGGGCCGTAGGCGTGCAGGCGGGTGGTCGAGATGCCGATTTCCGCGCCCAATCCCAATTCGCCGCCGTCGCTGAAGCGCGACGAGGCGTTGACCATCACCACCGCCGAACGCAGCGCCTGCACGAATCGATCCGAGTTGCCCGCATCGTTCGTGGCAATCACCTCGGTGTGGTCGGAACCGAAGCGGCGGATGTGCGCGATGGCCTGTTCCAGATCGTCCACCACCCGCACCGCGAGGATCAGGTCGAGGAATTCGGCCGCATAGTCGTCTTCGGTCGCCGCCGCCGCTTCCACCATCCAGCCCCGGGCCGTCTCGTCGGCGCGCAGCTGCACGCCGCGGCCACGCAGCGCTTCCGCCGCCAGCGGCAGGAAGACCGGTGCGATGTCACGATGCACCAGCAGGGTTTCCAGTGCGTTGCACACGCCCGGCCTGGAAGCCTTGCCGTCGAGCAGCAGGCGCAGGGCCAGCCGCGGATCCGCGCTGGCGTCCACGAACAAATGGCAGACGCCCTTGTAATGCTTGATCACCGGCACCCGCGCGTGTTCGGCGACGAACCGGATCAGCCCTTCGCCCCCGCGCGGGATGGCCAGATCGATGACCTCGTTGAGTTGCAGCAGTTCGACCATGGTCTCCCGTCGCAGATCCTCGACCAGGGTCAGCGCCGCTTCCGGCAGTCCGCTCGCACGCAGCGCGCCGCGCAACGCCGCCGCGATGGCGGTGTTGGAATGGATCGCCTCCGAGCCACCGCGCAGGATCACGCCGTTGCCGGCCTTCAGGCACAGCGCGGCGGCATCGGCGGTGACGTTGGGGCGCGCCTCGTAGATCATCGCCACCACCCCGAGCGGCACGCGCACGCGCCGGATGTGGATGCCGTTGGGGCGGACTTCCTCGCGGGTCACCTGTCCGACCGGATCCGGCAGATCCGCCACTTCGCGCACGGCGGATGCAATCCCGGCCAGGCGCTTGTCGTCGAGCTTCAGCCGATCCAGCATCGCACCGGTGATGCCCTTGGCGGCGGCGGCCTCCATGTCGCGCACGTTGGCGGCCAGGATCGCTTCGCGATCGCCTTCCAGCGCGTCGGCCATCGCCCGCAGCAGCGTGTTCTTGGCGTCGCTGGACAGTTGCGCGATGGACTGCGCGGCTTCGCGGCATTGCAGGGCCTGTTGCTGGATGGTGCTCGTCATGTTCGGTCCCGTTGCTGGTGTTCGGATGGCCGGCTCAGAGCACGACCAGATCATCGCGGTGCACGACGTTCTCGCCGTAGCTGTAACCGAGTATCGCCTCGATCTCGCGCGAGTGCCGGCGCGCGATGCGCCGGATGTCGATGGCCGAGTACTGGCTCACGCCGCGCGCGATGCAATGGTCGCCACCCTCGCGCAGGCGCACCTCGACCATGTCGCCGCGACGGAAATCTCCCTCGGCACCAACCACGCCGCCAGGCAACAGCGATGCGCCACGCTCGCGCACCGCTCCCGCCGCGCCGGCATCGACCAGGATCGCGCCGGTTTCCACCGGTACGTTGCGCAGCCAGTACTTGCGCGCGGCGAGGCGATTCTGGGCCGGGCGGAAGCGGGTGCCGTGCAGGCGCCCGGCCGCCAGCGCGGACAGGGTCTCGGCGCGGGTACCGTTGAACAGGAAAGTCTCGATGCCGGCCGCCGCCGCCTTGGCCGCGGCTTCCAGCTTGGTGTGCATGCCACCGGTGCCGACCCCGCTGCCGGCGCCGCCGGCCATGGCGAAGAACTCGGGGGTCAAGGCTTCAACGTCCAGAATCGGCCGGGCTTCCGCATGCGTACGCGGATTGGCCGAATAGAAACCGTCGATGTCGGTGGCGATGAACAGCGCGTCCGCGTCGACCAGCGCAGCCACCACCGCGGCCAGATTGTCGTTGTCGCCCAGCTTCAGTTCGTCCACCGAAACGGTGTCGTTTTCGTTGATGACCGGCAACGCGCCCAGCGCCAGCAGTTCCTGCAGGGTGGCGCGGGCGTTGAGATAACGCCGGCGGTTGCGCAGATCGTCATGGGTCAGCAGCACCTGCGCGACCGGACGCTCGAAGAAGCGCTGCCACAGGCCGATCAGCTGCGCCTGTCCGAGCGCGGCCAGCGCCTGACGCTCCGCCATCGCGACGCCGGCGGCCGGCTTGCGATGCAGCAGCCCGCGCCCGGCGGCGACCGCGCCGGAGGACACGATCACCACTTCACGTCCGGCCAGCAGACTGGAGGACACGAACTGCGCCAGGTTGAGGGCATGCCGCGGGCTCAGTCCCTCTCCCTCGTTGGCCAGCAGGCTGCTGCCGACCTTCAGCACCGCGCGCTTCCACGTCGGCAGGGTCTGTTCGGCGAAGGGAATGGCGGCTTGGTTCATGTCGGATCCGGCGGCAGCGTCTTCAACGGATGTTCCATTCGTGCACGGTGAGCAGGGAACTGCCGGTGATCGCCAGCGGATCGCGGGCGGCGATGGCGCGAGCTTCGTCGAGCGAACCGACGCCCGCCAGCAGATAGGCACCGCCGCTGCGGTCGCTGAAACCGCCGGTCATTTCCAGCAGGCCCGCTTCGCGCAGGCCGTCCAGGAACGCGTGATGCGGCGCGATGACGTCATCACTGAAGGCTGGCGTCCGCATCGCCATCACCAGGTAGCGGGTCTTCATCCCGGATTCTCCTCGGAGCGGATGCGGCTGGCCGGCAACATGGCTCAGCCCTCCAGCCCGTCCAGGCGCCGACGCAGCACGTCCAGGCGCAGGTCGGCGGCGGCGCCGGGCGATGTCCGCGCGGCCAGGCTGCCTTCCGGCGTGCGTCCCTGGCCGGCGCTGTCGGCCGAGGCCGCGGCGGCCTTGTAGGCTTCGCGGAACGGCACGCCGGCCACGGCCGCCTCCACCGCCACGTCGGTGGCGTACATGCCCGAATCGATGGCCGCGCGCAGGCGATCCTCGCGCCATTCCAGGTTGGCCAGCAGCGCCGGCAACAGTTCGAGCGCCGGCAGCCCGCGACCGAAACCGTGGAAAATCGCGCCCTTGCTGGCCTGCAGGTCGCGGTGATAGCCGGACGGCAGCGACAGCAGTTGTTCGATCTCGGTGCGCGCCGCCGCCACGCTGGCGTGGGTGGCGCGCATCAGTTCGATCACATCGGGATTGCGCTTGTTCGGCATGATCGAACTGCCGGTGGTGTACTGCGACGGCAGCGCGACGAAACCGAATTCGGCGCTGGTGAACAGCGACAGATCCCAGGCGATGCGGCGCAGATCCAGGGTGGCGGCGCCAAGCGCTTCCAGCGCGGCCATCTCGAACTTGCCGCGCGAGAGCTGCGCGTAGATCGGGCTGACCTGCATGCGTTCGAAGCCGAGCGCCGCGGTGGTGTGCTCGCGGTCCAGCTTCAGGTTGACCCCGTAGCCGGCCGCGGTGCCCAACGGATTGGCATCGACCAGTTTGAGGGTGTCGCCCGCGCGGATGGCGTTATCGATGAAGGCCTCGGTCCAGCCGGCCCACCACATGCCCGCCGACGACACCACCGCACGCTGGATGTGCGTGTAGCCGGGCAGCGGCAGCGATTGCTCGGCGACCGCGCGATCCAGGGCCACTTTCGCGACCTCGCGGCACAGCGACGCCGTGCGTGCCAGCTTTTCCTTCAGCCACAGGCGGGTGGCGACCAGGATCTGATCGTTGCGGCTGCGGCCGGTGTGGATCTTGCGGCCGGCGTCGCCCAGGCGTTCGGTCAGGCGCGCCTCGATGGCGGAGTGGCCGTCCTCGTAGCGCTCGTCCAGCACGAAGCGGCCGGCGCGGAAGTCCTCCGCCAACGCCGCCAGCTCACGCTTGAGCCCGTCCAGTTCCTCGGCCGAGAGGATGCCGATGTGTTGCAGGCCCTCCGCGTGCGCGGTACTGGCCTGGATGTCGTGCAGGAAGAACTCGCGGTCCAGCAACACGTCGTCGCCGGCCAGGAACCGCTGGATTTCCGCGTCGACGGCGACGCCGGGCTTCTGCCACAACAGGTCGCTCATGCCCTGCCCTCCTCGTGATGGAATGCGTCCACGGGAATGCTCTCCCGTTCGTCGAAGCCGAAGGCGCGGTTGAGGTTCTGCATCGCCTGGGTCGCCGCGCCTTTCAGCAGGTTGTCCAGGGTCGCCACCACCACCATGCGCTTGCCGCCCGGCGCCACGGTGAAGCCGCCGATTTCCACGCCGTGCCGGCCGGCGATGCGGCTCACCCAGGGCGCATCGTCGGTGACGCGGATCAACGGTTCGCCGGCATAGCGCCGCCCGTACAGAGCGCGCATGTCGTCCCGCTTGACCACCTGTTGCAGATACAGGTTCACCGTCATGGTGATGCCGCGGAAATGCGGGGCGACGTGCGGCATGAATTCCACCGGCACGCCCAGGTGCCGGCTGACCTCGCGTTCGTGCATGTGATCGGTCAGCGCGTACGGCATCAGGTTGTCGCGCAGCAGCTCGACGTTGTTCTTGTCCGAAGGCGTGGTGCCGGCGCCGGAGTAGCCGGAAACGCCAAAGCACTGCGGCGGCCCGGCCAGTTGATCCAGCACCGGCGCGATCGCCAGCTGCATCGCGGTGGCATAGCAGCCGGGATTGCTGATGCGTTTCTGCCCGGCATAGGCGTCGCGGGTCAGCTCGGGCAGGCCGTAGTACCAGTCGGAGTTGAAGCGATAGTCTGCGGACAGATCCAGCACCACCGTCTCCGGCGCCTGCGCATCGATGGCGGCGACCCATTCGGCCGCCTTGCCGTTGGGCAGGGCCAGAATGATTGCATCGGCACCCTTGGCGCCGACCTGTTCGTGGCCCAGGTTCTCGTAGCGCAGGTCGCCGGAAAAGCCGGCGATGTGATCGCTGACCTTCTGTCCGGCCAGTTCGCGCGAGGACACGAACGCCAGTTCCAGATGGGGGTGGCGATCAATGAGTTTGATCAGTTCGGCGCCGGTATGTCCGCGCGCGCCGATGATGCCGACGGTTTTCATGGGGAAGACTCATGCTGGGCCAGGCGCGAAAGCAGGTTGCGCTTCACCGCCGGCCATTCGTTGTCGAGGATGGAGAAAATGACGGTGTCGCGCGGACTGCCGTCGGCATGGCGCCGATGGTTGCGCAGCACGCCGTCCTGTTTCGCGCCCAGGCGGGCGATGGCCGCGCGCGAGCGCTGGTTGAACCAGCTGGTCTCGAACACCACGCTGATGCAGCCCAGCGTCTCGAACGCGTGGGTCAGCAGCATCAGCTTGGTCTCGGTGTTGAGGCCGGTACGCTGTACGCGCGGCGCGTACCAGGTATAGCCAATGCTGACCCGCGGCACCGTGGGTTCCAGATCGTAGAAGCGCGTGCTGCCGACAATGTCGCCGGTGGCATCGCGCACCGCGAACGGCAGGATCCGGCCCTGCGCCTGGGTGGCGAACACGCCGTCCAGATAGGTATCGACCTCGGCCGCGCGCGGCACGTTGGTGTACCACAGCGCGGCCAGCGCATCGCCTTCCAGTACCGCGCGCAGGCCGTCCGCATGCTCACGCTGCAACGGCTCCAGCCGCGCGTGGCGGCCGTGCAGTGTCGGCGGCTGTTGCCAGGATTGCGGAAGCCCGGTCGCCATCTCAGTCCACCAGGGTCGGTTGGCGCGTGTGGCAGTGGGCCACGCAACGCTCGATGTCGTCGAAACTGTCGATGCCGTACCAGAACACCTTCCACTTCTCCTGCTTGTAGCAACCGTCGGATTCGGCGTAGTAGAAGATGTTGACCGGGTTGTTGTGGCGCGAACGCCAGAACAGCTGCGGGTTCTCCTCGCGCATCACGTGCCACACGGCGCGACCCAGGCCCTCGCCCTGCGCTTCGTCCAGCACCGCGAACTTGTCCAGATAGGCGAAGCCGTCCTCGTGGGTGAGGATCAGCGCGGTGCGGTAGTTCTCGCTGACGTACACGCGGTACGGCTGCGTGTGTTCGAAGTAGTCCGGCAGCAGCTTGCGGCCGAAGCTGGATTCGATCAGCGTGCGCATCCGCGCCAGGTCCACGCCCTGCCAGGATTCGAAGCGCAGCACCCGCTCGCCGCGCCGCACCAGCGTGCCCGAACCGCGGTGGGTGAACAGTTCCTTGGCCAGTTCCGCCGGCTTGGTGATCGACACCGAGGAGGTCAGCGGCAGTTTGTCCAGCAGATCCTTGATCTGTTCGATCTTCACCCGCATGCCGCCGTTGATCCACGGCTGCGCCATCAGCTCGTCGTACTCGGTGGACAGATTGATCGAGTCGATGACCTTGCCGTCGGCGCCCAGCAGGCCACCGGTACCGGTCAGGAAGATGATCTTGTAGGGTTGCAGTACCTGCACCAGCTCGTTGGCGGCGAAGTCGGCGTTGATGTTGAGGATCTGCCCGCCGACGGTCTCGCCCATGCTGGCGATGACGGGGATGGAGCCGGCGTGCAGGCTGGCCTCGATCGGCGCCAGGTTGATGCGGGTGACGTCGCCGACCAGGCCGTAGGTCGCCTGGTCCTTGTATTCGGCCTCGAACACGCCCGACACAATCGAGGTCGCGCGGGCGCCGCCCTGCTGCAGGGCTTCCACCAGCGCCAGGTTCTGCTGCAGGAACACCTTGCGCACGATCGCCAGCACTTGCGGCGTGGTCACGCGCAGGCCGTTGACGGTCTGCTTGACGATGCCGGCGGCATTCATCTCCTCGTCCAGCTGCGGGCCGGCGCCATGCACGACGATCGGGGTCAGGCCGACTTCCTGCAGGAAGGTCAGCGAGGAGGTCAGCGCCTCCAGATCGTCGCGCAGCACCGCGCCGCCGACCTTGACCACGGCGAAGCGCTTGGCGTCCAGCTGCGAGAAGCGCTTGACGTACTGCGAGATCTCCTTCGCGCTGGCCATGCTGGAGAGCAGCCGGATGATGGTCTGCCGGGTTTGCTTGTTCGATTCCATCGGTTCTGCGGGTCTCGGTTATGCCGTGAAAATCCGCTGCACGGTAGCGGCGTAATGTTGAAGCTGGTCGAGCGCGACCCACTCGTCGGCGGTATGCGCCTGGGCGATATCGCCCGGCCCGTACACCAGCGCGGTCAGGCCGGCCTGCGAAAACAGCGAGGCCTCGGTCCAGAAATCCACCGCGTTGCCGACCGGCAGACCGAGCTCGTCGGCCAGATCGCGCGCGGCCAGGCGGCGCTCCTCGGCGCGGGCGACGTCGCCGGACGGCAGCGACGGACCGCGGAAGGTTTCCTCGTACTCGGCCAATGCGTCGGGATTGGCGAACGCGCGGAACTGCGCGTGCAGCGCGTCCATGTCCTGCGACGGCAGCGGCCGGAAGCCGAACCGCACTTCCGCGCTGGGCGCGATCATGTTGGCCTTGATGCCGCCCTCGACCCTGCCGATGTTGAAGCGCAGTCCGGTCAGACCGCCGAATCGCAGGTGGTGCTGGGCCTGCACGTGATCCAGCGCGGTGGTGCCCCAGCGCATGGCGTTGTGCAGCGCGCTCAGCGACAGCGCGTTCTCGGCCGAGGCGTGTCCGGCCTGGCCCTTGAACGCCATCCGCACCGCGCTGATGCCGCGATGCGCCAGCACCGCCTGACCCTGGGTGGGTTCGGCGATGATCGCTTCGCTGAAACCATGGTCGCTGGCGAGGAACGCGGCGATGCAGTGCGGGTCGTTGGCTTCCTCGTCGCTGGAGAACAGGAACGCGGCGTCGCCGGAAGTGACCTGCGCGGCGGCGATCAGGCCGGCGGCGGCGCCCTTAATGTCGCAGGCGCCCAGGCCGATGGCGCGATCGCCCTCGACCCGCAGCTTCAACGGATCGGCGGTCCACGCCGGCGACGACGGCACCGTATCCAGGTGCACGTTGAACACCCGCTTCGGCTGCCCGCGCACCGCGAACAGCGACACCGCGCCGGCACCATGGTCGATCACCTCGACATTGAAGTCGGTCAACTGCGCGCGGATGTAGTCGAAGATGCCGCCGGTGGTGATCGCACGCGGCGGATTGCGGGTGTCGTGGGACACCAGCTGTTCGAGATGTTGGAGAACCTGGTCAAGCATGGGCAATCGCTCTGCAACGGGTCATGGTTCTGGATTCGGAAGAGACGCCTCTTCCACCAAGGAGCCGGAGTCCCCGCTCTTCATCCCGGCGGAAGCCGGGGTCCATTGCGCGGTTGCCTCTTCACTTGATGACTAGGCGTCAATGGATTCCAGCTTGCGCTGGAATGACGGGATGGGTAATCCGCGGTGACGGGTACGACGGGAACTCCGGTGGTCAGTGGATCAGCGGTTGATCTCCGCCCACAGCGTGCTGCTCATGCCGAACAGCTTGATGAAGCCTTCCGCCTCCTCCACGCCCCAGTCCGCCGACTGGGCGTAGGTCGCGCCCTTGGCGTTGAGCAGGTGCGGCGACTTCACCGCCACCGCGTCGACGCGGGCGCCACGGGTTTCCAGCACCACGTCGCCATTGACGGTCGCCTGCGAGGACGCCAGGAAGGCTTCCAGGTCGGTCTTGATCGGATCGTGGAAGAAGCCTTCGTACACCACCTCCACCCACTTGCGCGCCACCTCCGGCTTGAAGCGGTTCTGCTGCTTGGTCAGCACGGCTTCCTCCAGCGCGCGGTGCGCGGCCAGCAGCGCGATCAGGCCCGGCGCTTCGTACACGATGCGGCCCTTCAGGCCGATGGTGGTGTCGCCGGTGTACATGCCGCGGCCCACGCCGTAAGGGGCGAACAGCGCGTTCAACTTCGCCAGCAGCTGGGCGCCGTCCAGCGCCTGGCCGTCCAGGCTCACCGCTTCACCCTGCTTGAAGCCGACGGTGACGCGCAGGGCCTGCTCCGGCCACTCGCTGCGCGGCGCGCACCAGCCGCGCGCGCCCTCGCCCGGGGCTTCCCACTTGTCGATCTCGCCGCCGGACAGGGTCACGCCCAGCAGGTTCTCGTTGATGGTGTAGCTCTTCTGCTTGGCACGCACGCCGAAGCCGCGCTCTTCCAGGTACTGCTGCTCGTAGGCGCGGGTCTGGGTGTGTTCCTTCTGGATTTCGCGGATCGGCGCGACGATGCGGTAGTCACCGGACGCCTTGACCGCCAGGTCGAAGCGGACCTGGTCGTTGCCCATGCCGGTGCAGCCGTGGGCAATCGCGTTGGTGCCGAGTTCGGCGGCGCGCTTGAGCGCGGCATCGACGATCAGGTAACGGTCGGACACCAGCAGCGGGTACTGGCCCTGGTAGCCCTCGCCTGCCCACACGAACGGCTTGACGAAGCCGTTCCAGATCGCCGGACCGCCATCGACGGTGACGTGGCTGGCCGCGCCCAGTTCGGCGGCGCGCTGCTCGATGTAGGCGCGTTCCTCGGCATCCACGCCGCCGGTGTCGGCGAACACGGTGTGCACGGCCCAGCCGCGCTCCTGCAGGTAGGGAATGCAGAAGCTGGTGTCGAGGCCGCCGGAGAAGGCGAGGACGATGTCCTTGGAGCCGGGATTGGAGGATGGGGATTGGGGATTCGTGGAAGCGTTCGATTGCGACATGGGGGTTCTCTCAGTTGAAGTGGGCCAGGGACGCCGGATTCGCGCTTGCGAATCCCCAATCCCGAATCACGAATCCCGGCTGCCTACCAGGGCGGCCATGATCGCCTTCTGCACGTGCAGGCGGTTCTCGGCTTCGTCGATGGCGATGCACTGCGGCGAATCCATCACCGCATCGGTGGCCTTGACGTTGCGGCGCAGCGGCAGGCAGTGCGAGAACACGCCGTTGTTGGTCAGCGCCATCTTGGCTTCGTCGACGATGAAGTGCTTGTACTGGTCGCGGATCGGCTTTTCCGGCTCCCAGTTGCCGAAGAACGGCAGCGCGCCCCAGCTCTTGGCGTAGACCACGTCGGCGCCGCGGTAGGCGCTTTCGATGTCGTGGCTGACCGCCAGCGAGCCACCGCTCTCGGCCACGTTCTGCTCGGCCCAGCCCATGTAGCGCTCGTCCAGGATGTAGTCCGGGGTCGGGCACAGCAGGGTCACGTCCATGCCCAGCCGGGTGGCGATGGTCAGCGCCGAGTTGGCCACGGCGGTGTTCAGCGGCTTGGGGTGGTAGGTCCAGGTCAGCACGTACTTCTTGCCGCGCAGGTCGGTGGTGCCGAAGTGTTCCTGCAGGGCCAGCGCATGCGCGAGTTCCTGGCAGGGATGGGTGATCGTCTCCATGTTGATCACCGGCACCGGCGAATACCTGGCGAACGACTTCAGCACGATGTCCTCGCGGTCGTGGGCCCAGTCGATGAACTTCGGGAACGCGCGCACGCCGATCAGGTCGACATAGCGGCCCAGCACCTTCGCCACCTCGGCGATGTGCTCCTCGGTATCGCCGTCCATCACCGTGCCCAGGTTGAACTCGATCGGCCACGCGTCCTTGCCCGGCTGCAGGACCACGGCGTGCCCGCCCAACTGGAAGGCGCCCAGTTCGAAACTGGTGCGGGTACGCATCGAGGGATTGAAGAACACCAGCGCGATCGACTTGCCTTTCAGCGCGTCGCCCAGCTTGTCCTGCTTGTATCGCGCCGCCTGCGCCAGCAAGGCATCCAGCTCGGCGCGGCTCCAGTCCTGCGTGTTCAAGAAGTGCTTCATCAAGGCATCCTGGTTCGGGAATGTTGCGGAAATTCGGGAGCGGAAAACGAAAAAACCCAGCCTCTGGCTGGGTTCCGTCAAGACAGGCGAAAACGTCCGGGCGACCCAGCTAGGAGCAGGATTCCGGTCGACGCGCACGCGAGGTCATGCCCGAGGCCTGGCGGGCCGCGCTGTCAGCATGGGCGTGTGCGTTCATCTTCATAGGGGGCGAATCCTCGCACGTGCTGCGGCGCAGCGCAAGGCTCAGGGCGCGGGGGCCTCAATCGGGGGCACGGTCGGCACGTAAGGCATCACCGAAATCCGGATCCGGAGCCGGTTGCCGGGATCCTCGGCCAGGCGGGAGCGGTACTTGGTGCCCTTGTATACGTAGTCCACGTCATAGGCGATGGGGCGGCGGAACTCACGCTCGACCGGCACGCTGCGGCAGTTGACCCGGGCCTGTTCGGTGGACTGTCCGGCCTGCGCCTCGGCTTCCTGCGCCTTGGCCTCTTCGTCGCCGGAGAACACGCCCTTGATGGAGTCCAGGAAGCGCGCCCAGCGGCTCTGTTCCTTGGTCGGATGGACCGTGGTGGTCGGCAGCGTGGGCAGTTCGTCGCAGACTTCCTCGGTCCGGCTCGCCCGCAGGGTCTGGTAGACCGGCTCGACGTTGAGCACCTGGGCGTAGTCCAGCCGCACGTTCTCCGCCTGGACCACACGCTCCTGCGCCATCGCACCCATGGCGAACGGCAACATCAGCAGCGGCAGCAAGCAATGACGGAAACGACCCATGCGACCCGTTGGTGGAAATCCCTGTGCGCTAGTTTAGGCGACCAGGCTGGAGAGGGGCTGAACCATCGCCTCCCCTGCCCGCCGGCGGCCGGCCGGGGCCCGCCAGGCTGTAGAATCAGGCGGCTTCCCCACGCCCCAGCCTGATGAGCCTGCGCCTCCACAACAACCTCACCCGCCGGGTCGAGGACTTCGTCCCCCTCGATCCCGCCTGCCCCACCCTGTATGTGTGCGGGCCCACGGTCTACAACTACGTGCATATCGGCAACGCCCGCGGGCCGGTCGTCTTCGGCGTGTTGGCGGCCCTGCTGCGGCGGCGCCACGGCGCGCTGCGCTATGCCCGCAACATCACCGACGTGGACGACAAGATCAACGCCGCCGCCCTGGAACAGGGCGTGCCGATCAGCGCCATCACCGACCGTTTCGCTGCCGCCTACCGCCAGGACATGGCGCGGCTGGGCGTCGCCCCGCCGGACATCGAGCCCGAAGCGACCGCCCACATTCCGCAGATCGTCGCGATGATCCAGGACCTGATCGCCGGCGGACACGCCTATGCGGCCGAAGGCCACGTGCTGTTCGCGGTGGCCTCGTTCCCGGACTACGGCAAGCTGTCGCGCCGGGATCCGGAGGAAATGCTGGCCGGCGCGCGGGTGGACGTGGCGCCCTACAAGCGGGATCCCGGCGATTTCGTGCTGTGGAAGCCCTCCAGCGACGAGTTGCCGGGCTGGGATTCGCCGTGGGGCCGGGGTCGGCCCGGCTGGCACATCGAATGCTCGGCGATGGCCGCGGCCCATCTGGGCCAGACCATCGACATCCACGCCGGCGGCGTGGATCTGCAATTCCCCCACCACGAGAACGAGATCGCGCAGAGCGAATGCGCCCACGGCGGCAAGGTCTTCGCCCGGTTCTGGCTGCACAACGGCATGCTCAACTTCGGCGGCGCCAAGATGAGCAAGTCGCTGGGCAACATCGAACGCGTGCACGATCTGCTGGAACAGCATCCGCCCGAAGCGCTGCGCTACGCCCTGCTGTCGGCGCACTACCGGCAGCCGCTGGACTGGTCGGACGCGCTGATCGAACAGTCGGTGCGCACGCTGGATCGCCTGTACGGCACCCTGCGGGATCTGCACGATGCCGACGCGCCGGCCTCCGCCGCCGACGCGATTCCCGCCGCCATCGAGGAAGCGCTGGACGACGACCTGAACACGCCGCTGGCGCTGGCCGAACTGGCCCGCATCGCCGCCGAGGCCCGCAAGGCCGCCACCGCCGCCGACCGCGCGCGGCTGAGGGCGGAACTGCTCGGCGCCGGTTTCGCGCTGGGCCTGCTGCAGCAGGCGCCGGCCGAATGGTTCGCGCGCGGCGCCTCCAACGATGACGACGCGCGCATCCAGGGCCTGATCGAGGAACGCGCCGCCGCCAAGCGGGCCCGCGACTTCGCCCGCTCCGACGCCATCCGCGATCAGCTCGCCAGCGAAGGCATCCTGCTGGAAGATACCCCGCAGGGCGTCCGCTGGAAGCGGGCCTGAGTCCTCCCTCCGCCCCGGCGCGCCCGCGCCGGGATGGGCGACCGAGCCGCGTCGCCCGCCCCTTCCCCGAAGGGCGAATCCAGAACCGACATGACCGACACTGTGTTCCCGCTTGAATCCACCCCCGCCGAAGCCCAGCAGGCCATCAAGGACGAGTTCGCGTTCTTCGGCGACTGGGCCGAACGTTACCAGTACCTGATCGACCTGGGCCGCAAGTTGCCGCCGTTCCCGGAAGAGTGGAAGACGGAAGAACATCGCCTGCTTGGTTGCCAGTCGCTGGTCTGGATCGTGCCGCAGGGTGACGCCAGCCGGCTGGATTTCCGCGCCGTCAGCGATTCGGCGATCGTTTCGGGACTGATCTTCCTGGCGCTGCGGGTCTACTCCGGCCGTTCGGCCAGCGAAATCCTCGCCACCGAAGCGGACTACATTGCCGACATCGGCCTGGCCAAGCATCTGTCGCCCACCCGCAGCAACGGGCTGGCCTCGCTGCTGGCCTTCATCCGCGAGACCGCCTCGGCGGCGCAATGACCGTGCCGGCCGATGCGCCGGCCAACGCGCCGGTCCTGGCGTTGCTGCGCAACCGTGGCTTCGCCACGGTGCTGGCGTACCGCATCCTGGCACTGCTGTCGTACCAGATCGTCGCGGTCACGGTCGGCTGGCACATTTACCAGCTGACCCGCAATCCATTCTCGCTGGGCATGATCGGGCTGGCCGAAGTGCTGCCGTTCTTCTGCGTGGCGCCATTCGCCGGTTATCTGGTCGATCACCTGCCCCGCCGCCGGCTGGGCATGGCCGCGTGCGCGGCGCTGGCCCTCACCGCGGTGAACCTGGTGCTGGCGGCGGCCGGATGGCTGCCGACCACGCGGCTGTGGCCCATCTACGCCGCCATCGCACTGACCGGCATGGCGCGTTCGTTCCTGAGCCCGGTCTACAACGCGCTGTTCGCCAAGGTGCTCGCGCGCGAGGACTTCGTCCGCGGCGCCGGCCTGGGCACCGTGGTCTTCCAGGCCGCGATGGTCACCGGCCCGGCCATCGGCGGCCTGCTGGTCGGAGTCGGCGGCAACGCGCTGTCCTATGGCGTGGCCGCGGTGCTGGCGGTGCTGGCCGGCGGCGTGCTCGCACGACTGCGGGTGGAGGAACCCGGCGCGCCGGAAACCAGCCTGCCGATTTTCGCCAGCATCGCCCAGGGCGCGCGTTTCGTCTGGGGCAACCAGATCATGCTCGGCGCGATGGCGCTGGACATGTTCTCGGTGCTGCTGGGCGGCGTGGTGGCGATGCTGCCGGCCTTCATCCACGACATCCTCCAGCACGGCCCGGAAGGCCTGGGCATCCTGCGCGGGGCGCCGGCGCTCGGCTCGGTGTGCGTCGGCCTGTGGCTGGCGCGGCATCCGCTGCAGCAGCACGCCGGCCGCGTGCTGCTGTTCGCGGTGGCGGGCTTCGGCCTGTGCGTGATCGCGTTCGGACTGTCACGCAGCTTCTGGCTGTCGGCGCTGATCCTGCTGGCCTACGGCATGTGCGACGGCGTGTCGGTGGTGGTGCGTTCGACCATCCTGCAATTGTCCACGCCCGACGAGATGCGCGGACGGGTGTCCTCGATCAACGGCATCTTCATCAGTTCGTCCAACGAACTGGGCGCGTTCTACGCCGGCACGATGGCGCGGCTGCTGGGATTGATTCCGGCGGTGCTGCTGGGCGGCTGCGCGATCCTGGCGGTGGTCGCGACGACCGCATGGCGGGCGCCACGGCTGCGCCGGCTGGATCTGAACGACCTGCGCTGAGCGCGGCTTGGCCGGTACGCTCAGAAGCTGCACGCGTCCCAGCCGGGTGGCGTCGAAGCGGTCGAACTGCCGCTGAATTTTTCCTCGAAGGTGTCCTGCGCCCAGCGTTCGGCGTCGTAGCGCTGGTCCGGCGGCAGGCTGGCGGCGATCGCGGCGATCTGCCGATCAAGCTGGGCCACGCGATGGGGCTCGGCGCCCAGCCGATACAGCTTGAGATAGCGATAGTGCTGCGCGGGATCGGGCCCGAGCAGGCCGGCCAGCAGTCCCTCGGCGCCCGGTTCATAGGCGCGCTGGAGAAGATCCACCACCCGCCAGTCGCCCGCCGCCAGACCGGCGTCGATCATCGTGGTGGCATCGCGCCGATAGTTCTGCAGCACGCCGGGATGCTCGATCAGGCCGCGCACGTCGTAGAGCGGACCGCGACCGAGATAGCACGCGCGCGCATCCGCGTCGCCCAGCCGCGCGGCCTGGGCGATGTTGGCCACCAGGGTGTCGAGCATGCCGTCTTCCACGCCGGCGCACAGTTCGCGGTTGCGGCCCGCGGTCTGCTGGCGCACATCCATCGCGTCCAGCAGCACCTGATAGGTCCGCAACTGCGCGGCGCTCATGTCCTCGGTCTTGCGATCGAGCAGCGCCTGGGTGGTGCCTGCGTTCCGCCACTCGTTGGCCCGCAGCCGGCTGCACCGATCGAGATCGCGGACCAACCGGCGCGCGGCATCAAGGTCGCCGGCATTCGCGCGCGCCTGCAGGTCGGCAAAGGTGGTGCCCAGCGGCGCCGAAACCGGTGGCAGGACACCGCCCTTCGCGGGCGACGCCGGCGCCACGCCCGTGCCGCCGGTGCCGTCCCCCGCGGAACCCGTTTGCGCGACACGCGGGACGGTTGCCGGTGCCGGCATGGCGCTCCAGCGACCGAGCGCGTAGACGCCGGCGACCGCCAACAGCGCGGTGCAGGCCATGATCGCGTGCTTCCACTTCATTGTCCGGCTCGTCCCACGATGAAGTCCTCGTCGATAGGCATCCGCTTCATCCTCATTCGTAAGGGAACACGCACGGATCCCGGTCCAGCCCCGGCGCCCCGGCCGCGGGCCGGCCGCCGAAATCGCGCCGGAATGTCGTGTCCGCCCAGGTCTCGGCCTCGGCGCGCTGCTGCGGCGACAGTCGCGCCGCGGCCACCGCCAGTTGCTGGTCGAGCACGGCGATGTCGCCCGGACCGGCGCCCAGCCGATAGAGCCTGAGATAACGGAAGTGCTGCGCGGGATCGGCACCCAGCGCGCCACCGAGCAATCCTTCGGCGCCAGGCTGCAGCGCGTTGCGCAGGACGTTCACCATCGCCCAGTCGCCGGCGGCCAGACCGGCCTCGACCATCCCCGGAACGCTGGCGCGATAGGTGTCGATCCATTCGGGATGGTTCGCCAGCGCGCGCATGTCCAGGCCCGGCCCCAACGCCAGGTAGCAGGCGCGCGCGTGCGGTTCGCCCAGTTGCGCGGCCTGGCGCACGCTGGGCACCAGCGAATCCAGGGTCGCGGCGTCGGCACCGCTGCAGAGTTCACTCATCCGCTGCGCGTTCTTCCGTCGCGATTCGATGCCATCCAACTGTGCCCGATAGTTGTCCAACTGGGCGGCGCTCATGCCACGGGTCTGCGTGTCGAGCAGTTCGCCGGCCAGCATGGCGTTGCTCCAGTCCGCCGCGCGCAGGCGATGACAAAGATCCAGGCCGCGATACAGGCGCGTGGACGCCGCCACGTCGCCATTGTCCGCGGCGGCCTGCAGTTCGGCGAAATAGCCGCGGCTGCGATGATCGCCCGGCCCGGCGGTCCGTGCCGGATCCATCCGCTGTCCGCTTCGCGCGCGGGGCAATGCGGAAGGCTCCTCCGCTCCGCCCTGCGGTGCGCGCGACTGCGAACGCCCCAGCCAATACGCGCCCGCCAACGCGGCCAGGACGACCACGATCAAGGGAATGACGAGGCGGTGGTTGCGCATGGATCAGCAGGATACGCGCAAGGCGGCCGTCCCTGGCCACCCGGCGCCGCCCGTCCCTGGCCCTGGCGTCCTGCCCCGCCGTTTCACCTCGGCGTGCATCCGTTTATTGCTCGCTCCCCAGCACGAACGCCGAGGCGGCGATCGCGGCATCGCTGTTGAGCACCGCGGTGTTCTTGCCGGCCGCCGATGGCAGCCCGACCTTCAGGTTGACCGCCCCCGAGACCAGCGATTCCAGGATCGGCGTGAGGATCGGCAGGCCCAGTGCGATGTTGCCGCAGCCGGTCGCCGCCGGCACCGCGAAACTGTTGTCGACGAAGGTGGCGTCGGTCACCTGCAGATAACCGATGAAATTCTCCTCGTCGGTGATGATCGTCTCGACCGTGCCGGGACTGCCCGCGATCGGCTGGTTGGGCGCCGGCGGCTGGGTGGTGCCGGTCTGCAGCTTGATCACGATCGGGTTCTGCGGCGAGCCGATGTAGCAGTTGTTGCCCAGGAACGGGTTCTGCAGGCGCACGCGCACCGCCAGCCGGGCCGCGGTGGGATCACTGCCATCGGTCGGCGGGAACAGCGCGTTGCCGAAGTTGGTCTGCGCCAGCGCGACCGGCTCCATGGTGGCGGTGACGTCGTTGACGGTGGCCACGATCGCCCAGAACGCGGTCCACAGCGGACCGGGCCAGTCGGGCGCGGGATTCATGATGCCCAGCAGGCCGCCCGGCACCTTGGCAGGCGGCGAAGAAAGTGTCGGCGCGCCGACGGCCTGGTACAGCGGCGACGGCCCCAGGTTCTCCACCCCACCCTGCAGCACGATGGGCTTGTCGATCGGCAAGGTGGTATTGCCGATGACGAACACACCCGAGTCGGTGGTGTTGATCACGCAGGAACCTACCGCGGGATTGGTGTAGGGGCAGTACTTGAACATCGCATACGGACCCGAAGGCGTACCGGCATCGGCGGCGGGAATGGCGGCGAGACCCGCCAATGCCGCGGCGAGCGCGAGGGAAAACGAGGCTTTCGACATGACGGACTCCTGCATGTGCGATCCGGTTCCTCCGGATCGGCGCTGGGATCGGAAAGGTGCACAGGGGGCTGCCTCGATGCGGGTGACCGTGGCGGGAGGGGTCGCCCCGGCCGGCATCGCCCCTGGGCAGCCCCCTGGCGGAGAAACACTGTCTCTGGATCAGGCGGGGCCTGGATCAGGCTGGTTCTGGATCAGACTCGTTCCAGATCAGGCCGACTTCGGATCACGGAATCACCCGCGCCGACGGCCAGCCGGTGGTGCGCAGATGGGTGGGCGCGGTCGAGGCAACGGCGCAGGCACCGAGCGTGCCACTGAACTGGATCGCCGCGTCGCTCGACGAGGAACCGTTGGTCAGTGCCACGTTGGGCAAGGGAACGCGGCCACTCAGGCTCGGGCAATTCGCATTGAGCGGGGCCGGGATGAACACGTTCACGCCACCGGCCGTCGTCGTCGTGCTGGCGGTGTCGCCGATGGTGAGCGTGCCGCCGCTGCCGCTGGTGGCGGTGATGCTGACTTTCCACGGCAGGCCGCGCGGCACGATCGCCGCGCAGGCGGCGCTTCCGCCGAAGCTCACCGCGGTGATGCTGGCGACGCCGCCGCTCACGACCACGGTGAAGTCCGCTGAAGAACACGGCAGGGTGTTGCCGAAGTAGGACGCCGTGGTGGTACCGACGAAATGGGTGGTGCCATCGCCCCAACTGCTGCCGTTCCAGACCTGGAAGGTCGCGGCGGATGCCGATGCGGCGCCGAACATCGCAACGGCGGACATGGCTGCAAGCAAGCTTGTCTTGAACTTTGACATGGTGCCTTTCTCCGATGGAGGGTTGCTGGTGTATTTGAATGCGGGCGCACCCAAATGGCTGTTTCGCGTTCGAAGCACGGATGCCGACGGGATGGATGCCGTCCATGGCGTCCCCGGATACCGCGCCTGCTGTTTTTCCGGATTGTTCCGATCCGCTGTTCGCGGATCGTTGCGTCGGTCAGAAGAATCCCTTGCGGATGGACAACCCGATGATCCGGGGGTCCTGGATGAAGACGTTGGAAGTCAGGCCGGTGTCGTCGCTGTTGAGGAAGGTGCCGGTGATGGCCTCCTCATCCAGCGCGTTCTTCACGTACAACTGCACGGTCAGGTCCGTGGCGGGCTTGTACCAGGTCAACGAAAGATTGACGTTGCCCCACTCTTTCAGCCGGTCGATGCGATCCTGGTAAACGCGCGCCCAGCTCTTGCCCTGGTAATAGAGATCCGCACGCAGGGTCAGATCGCTGTCCGCCAGCCGGAAGGTGTATTGCGGGCTCAGGCTGACGGTGATGTGCGGGGCATTCGGCAGTTCGTTGCCGCCTATGTTCTTGGCGAAGCCGGCCCCGCCGTTGGGAGCGTCGGTTTCCGGGTTGTAGTACGCGCCATTCAGCAGATAGGCGTAGGGACCCGGGCCGCCGTTGGCGCCACGATCCTCGGTGAAACCGCCCATCGCGGTGAAATAGTTGTTGGTGCAGAAGCTGTTGAGGAATCCGGCGTTGCTGAACATCTGGTTGAATGGATCGGCGAAGAAGTTCTCCAATGCCATCGACACCAGCTCGGTGGGAGCGATGCAGTTCGACGCCAACTGCATCCATGGACGCACGGTGGTCCACCCCGGGTTTCCCGCGGTCCGATCCATCACGTCGATCGAATACTGGTTGGAACCGATGCGGCTGCGCAGCAGACCGACGTTTCCGCTGAGCTGGAACGCATCGGTGGGCCGCCACACCAGTTCGAACTCCGCGCCCCAGGTGCGTGCGTCGAAATTCTCGTTGAGGGTGGCGCGATCCTGGATCTGCGAGACCTGGTAATCCTTGTAGTCGTTGTAGAACGCGGTGGCGTTGAACATCAGCTGGCCGCCCGCCATCACGTTCTTGGTGCCGATCTCGAAGGCATTGACATACTCGGGCCGGAATCGCGGGTTGCGCTGTTCGAAGCTCAGCGCCTCCGGGTTGGCGCCGACGCCCGGCGAGTTGGTGCCGCCGGCCTTGTAGCCGCGCGACAACGACGCGTACACCAGCGTGCTGTCGGTGAAGGACAGATCCGGAGACCAGTCCAGCACCAAGCGCCCGGTCGGCTCGGTCCAGGTCTGGCGGATGTCCGGGCTGGCCGGGTAGCCATAGCCGGTGTAACCGCCAAACAGTGACGAAGTACCGCCCACGGTTGAATCGCCCAACAGGGTCTGACTCGGGTACGGCGTGGTCGTCTTGCGGTCGCGGGTGATACGCACGCCGGCGGTCAACCGCAGCGTGTCGGACAACTGCCAGTAGCCCTCGCCGAAGATCGCCGCCGAGCGCGTCTTGGCGACATTGCGGCTACGGAAGTAGTTGTGCCCTTGCCCGTCGATGGAACGCAGCGGATTCGGGTCTACGTACACGCAAGGCACGTCGATGCCCTGGTTGGGATCGAACCGGGTCGCGCTCCCGGCCGGACAATCCCCGGGCGCCGCACCGCCGCCATTGCCGTTGAAGAACAGCTGCGCCAGCGCACTGAACATGTTGCTGAACACGTAGTAGCTTTCGTCGACTTCATACTCCAGGTAGTTCGCGCCGACGCTGAAGTTGAACTTGCCGTCGAACGCGGACTGCAGCCGGAATTCCTGCGACCACTGCGTGCTGTAGGAGTCGACCAGATCAACGTTCAAAAGACGGTCGGAACATCCGAGCTGCGGATCGCAGTAAATCCCGCCCGGTGTGGTGGGATGGGCCGGCCCGTAGGTGAAGTCCGGCATGAACTGCATGGCGTCATTGCTGTCGTTGAAAATCGGATTGGACTGGAACCGTCCGTAGTCCTGGGTGGAGTAGTAGCGATCCCGCGTGTACAGCGTCTGCGATACCAGGCTCAACCTGTCGCTCAGGCCGAAGTCGAGGTTGATCTGCACGATGTCGTTCTTCGCCTCGAAGCGCGGGTCGTAGGTGGTCGCGATCTCGCGCAGATCGGTCGATTGGTGCAGGCCGGCATAGGGGTCCACGCCCGGCGGGAGCAGCGGTACGCCACTGACCGGGAAACCGTTTTCGTCCAGCAGAACCCCCAGCAGGACGGGCGACGCGCCGAGGATGTAAGGCAGGCTCGCCGCATTGGGTACGCCGAAGGCATCGTTGCCGTAGAGCGAACCGTCCTGGCAGGACTGGCTGAGGTAGTTGCGCGCGTTGCCGAAGGTCGGCTCGTAGCCGTTGATCGTCGCCGGCCCCGGATCGTTGTGGCAGATCTGCTTGCCGGTGCGCGCCCGCATGTCGTCTTCCTGGAAATGTTCCCATACCAGGCTGGCGGTCAGGCGATCGCTCGGCCGCAGCGTCGCCGACAGCCGCGTCGTCAGCAGGTCACGGTCATTGACATCCCTGCCGGTGACCGTGTTGTGGTCGTAGCCATCGCGCTTGGTGTACTGCGCGGCGAGGCGGAACGCGAAGGTTTCGCTCAGCGGCACGTTGACCATCGCGTTGACCCGGCGCGACTCGAAGTTGCCGAGTTCGGCCTTGACGCTGGCATCGAATCCGTCCGGATCGGCCAGGTTCGGGATCATGTTGACCACGCCGGCGGTCGCATTGCGCCCGTACAGCGTGCCCTGCGGTCCGCGCAGCACTTCCACCCGCTCCACGTCCAGGTATTCCTGCTCGAACAGCCGGTTGCGGATCATCGGCGTGCTGTTGAAGCTCACCGCGACCGCCGGGTCGGTGGTCACCGACAGCGCCTGCGTGCCGATGCCGCGAATCTGGAAGTTGTAGCTGGCGAAGTTGGTCTTGGAGAAGGTGACGTTCGGCGTGGCCGTGACCAGATCGCCGCCGGTCTCGATCTTGCGATCGTTGAGATCGTCGCCACTGAAAGCGCTGATGGCGATGGGAACCTTCTGGATGTTCTCCACCTTCTTCTGCGCCGTGACCACCAGGGTATCCAGCGTGGTCTCGTTGCGCGCTTCAGCAGTTCTTGTCGCGGCTTCGCTTGCAGTCTGCTGGGCCACGGTCCCGGAGGTCGTCGCCGACTGCAGGGCGGCGACCTCCTGTCCGTTTCCCTGCGGCCCGCCGGGCTTGTCCTTCTTCACCGCCGCGTCGCGCGCGGCCTTCGATGGATCCATGATGAGGATCGCGCCGGAAGCACTGATGGTGTAGGTCAGCCCGGTTCCCTCGAGCAGTTCTTCCAGCGCCCGGGTCGGCGCCTTGCTGCCGGCCACCGCGCGCCCGGTCTTGCCGACGGCCAGATCCGGCGAGTACAGCAACTGCCTGCCGCTCTGGCGCGCATAGTCGGAAAGCGACGCGCTCAGGGTCTGCTGGGGTATCTCGAACCGCGCCGGCGGCTCCGTGCCATCCCTTGCCTGCACCGCCAGTATCGGCGACAGGGCCAGTGCCAGGGCGCACGGCCGGAGCACATGCTTTGCGAATCGAGACGAACGGACCACTCCCATGCTTCCTCCCCGAAAGTCCAGTGATGCGGCGGCGGTGACGATGACGCGCTCACATACAGACGCGCACGGTCGAAAAACCCGAACCCGGATCCGCAAAAAAAATTTCCCGCCGGGAATAGTGGACTCACGAGGACTGTTTTGCGTCGCAGCATCGAACGCGCGGGCACCGGCGTGCGGACGCCGTGTCGCGACGGGAAGATCAATGCGCGGTTCGCGCGTTCAACGGGATCAGCGGGATCAGCGGGATCGCGATTCCAGCACCACGCGATCGTCTTCGCGCGGATCACGCTGGATGGGGAAATAGCTGGTCAGCGCTTCCACGAAGGTGTGGGTGTCGCCCGCGTTGAAGGCGCCGCTGATTTTCAACGACGCCAGTTGCGGATCACCGAGCACGACTTTCCTGCGCGAATAGCGGTTCATCTCGGCGATGGCCGAATCCAGCCGTTCGTTCTCGAACACGATCTGGCCGTTCCGCCAACTGACCACGCGACCGACGTCGGCCACCCGCACCAGTGGACGCGAACTTCCGGCCGCGACGAACTGCTGCCCCGGGCGCAGTTCCGCCAGCGTCGCCGCGTTGGTCGCCGTGGGCGCGATGTCCTGCGCCGGCGATACGCCTACCCGCCCTTCGATCAAGGTCACCTCGAACAGCCGTTCGCCGACACGCACGTCGAACTCGGTGCCCAGCGCGGTGACCCGCTTGCCACCCGCGGTCACCACGAACGGACGCGCGCGATCCTTGGCCACCTTGAACAACGCCTGTCCGCGCTCCAGCGTCACCGCGCGGACGTCGTCGCGGTAGTGCACCGACAGCCGGCTGTCGGTGTTGAGAGTGACCACCGAACCATCGTCCATCGCCACCACGCTGCGCTGGCCGACGCCGGTCTGGTAGACGTTGCCCGCCAGCGTGTCGCCAGCGCCGGCGAACATGCGGCGGGCCACCTCGGGCCGCAGCGCCACCATGCCGACGCCCACCATCAGCAACAGCGACGCGGCGATCGACAGCCGCCGCCAGCGCCGCGAGGCGCTCAGTTTCGCCTCGGCCACGCGCGCCAGCGTTTCCCGCCGCAGCGATTGCATTTCCGGCGAATCCGACAGCGCGCGCACCCAATGATTGGCCGCCTCGATGCGCCGGTAGGCCGCCGCGTGCTCCGGCGACCGCGCGCACCAGGCTTCGAACGCCTCGCGCACGCGCGCCTGATCCGGCGCGTCACGCAGGATCTCGCTCCAGCGCGCGGCCGCTTCGTCGGCGTTGTCGCCGGCGATGTCCGCAGCGCAGATCGTGGGAGGCGTCCGGGAGTTCATGGATGGGTTTCGTCAGTCTCTGCGGTTTCCCTGTGCGGCGAATTCATTCGCCCTCCGTGGCCCAACCCAGCGCACCGCCCAGCCGGGCCAGCGCCTTGGCCATGTGCTTCTCGGCGGCGCGCACCGAGATGCCCAGCATGACCGAGATTTCAGTGTATTTGCGCTTTTCCATCGTCCTCAGCACGAAAACGTCGCGGGTCCGCTCGGGCAGGCTCCGCAGGACGGCGGTCATCACCCGGACCGCCTCCTCCCCCAGTAAGACGCGCTCCGGCGAAATATCCGTAGCGGGCTGGTGAAGATCCTCGTCGAACGACTCCTGGACATCCATCGCCCGCACCTTCCGCCGGCGCGCCCAGTCCCGCAGGACGTTCGCCGCCACCTGGAAAACATACTGCTCGACGTGTTCGATCGTCCCGCCGCGGGCGCGCCGCAGCAGGTGCAGGAACACTTCCTGGGTCAGGTCGTCGACCTCGCTGGCATCCCGGACCCGCTTGGCGAAGAAGCCGCGCAGCGGCGCGCGGTAGCGCAGCGAGATGGTGTTGAGCAGATCATCGCGTCCGTCGCTGGCCTCGTCGGCGCGGGGTGAACCCTGGGCGGAAGGCGAAGGATCGGACACCGGCATCCCCTGTCTGGCGATCGTCCTGAAGAAAGGAAATCCGACCCCCTCCGGCGGGCGCCTCGGGGCGGGCCGGCACTGCGCATACGGTCGGGTACGCGCGCCAGACTAGGCACACGCCGGGGGGCGCGCACGTTGCATCGCAATATCCGGCGGGACGCCGGACCCGGCGGCGGCGACGCGATTCCCGTTCACGCGGGGCTGACTCGAAAGCGGACGCGGAGCCGGGCGAGCCCGGCTCTACCCTCGCCATTCCGCGTACAGACCGTCCTCGCCGGCCGGCCGCAGCCGTGCCAGCCGCAGGGTGGCGTGGGCATCCGGCGGCAGCGCCATCTCGGCGTACACGGCCGCGGTGGACAGCCCATAGGGCGCGCCGTCCTCGTTCGAATAGGCGAACCAGGCTTCGCCGATGCCGCACAGGTGCATCGCGGCCAGGCACATCGGGCACGGGTGGCCGCTGGCGTAGATCACGCAACCGTCCAGGCGCGGACTGCCCAGGCGGAGGCCGGCCTGGCGGATGGCCAGGAGTTCGGCGTGCGCGGTGGGGTCGTGGTCGCGGTGGATGCCGTTGGCGGCGCGGGCGAGGATCTCGCCGTCCCGCACCAGCACCGCGCCGAACGGACGGCCTCCGTCGGCGATGTTGGCCCTGGCCAGCGCGATCGCCTCGCGCATGAAGTGTTCGTGGTCCATGCCGCCTCCTGAAGCGGGTCGCGGAAAAAGCGAACCCCGCCGGGGCGGGGTTCGCGAGGATGGCAACGACGGGCGTGGAATCAGTCGCCCTGCTGCTTCTGCATGTGTTCCCAGCGTTCCTGCGCATCGATGGTGCGCTCGGCGGTCAGGCGCGCCTCCAGGCGCTCCAGGCCGATTTCCTCGCCGGTGTCGACGCAGTAGCCGTAGTCGCCAGCGTCCACGCGCTTGAGCGTGCTGTCGATCTTGCCGATCAGCTTGCGGTAGCGATCGCGGGTGCGCAGTTCCAGCGAGTTCTCGGTTTCGCGGGTGGCGCGCTCGGCTTCGTCGCCGATGTCGCGGACCTCGTCCTTCAGGTTCTCGATGGTCTGCTTGGATTCCTCGACCAGATCCGCACGCCACTGCAGCAGGCGCTGGCGGAAATATTCGAGCTGGAGCGGACTCATGTACTCCTCGTCCACGGCCGGCTTGTAGCCGTCGGGGATGATCGGGCGCCCGGTGGCGTCATCGGTCTTGTAGGGCACCACTTTGAATTTTTCCCGGACGACGGGAGCCTGCGGCTTGGCGGCCACGGCCACGGCCACCTTGCCGGTGGAACGGGGAGCGATGGCAGGCTTGCTGGTCACGGGGGCGGAATTGGCGGTTTTGCTGGTTGATTTCGGGGCGGGCACTGGCTTTGCGGGGGATGGAGCCTTGGCCACCGGAGCCGGCGCGGGCTTGGCCTCCTGCCGAGGTGCGGCGGGAGCGGTCGAGCGCGGTGCGGGGGCCTTCGGGGGAGCAGTCTTGGCCGGAGCCGGCTTGGGGGCGGGCTTCGGTGCGGGTTTGGTCTTCGGTGCTGCGACGGGAGCGGTCTTCTTGGCCACCGCCTTCTTCGCCACCGGCTTGGTGGCGGGCTTGGCCTTTGCAGGCACGGGCTTGGGCGCCGCCTTCTTGGCCACCGGCTTGGCGACCGGCTTCTTGGCCACTGCTTTCTTGGCGACGGGCTTGGGAGCCGCCTTCTTTGCCACCGGCTTGGCGGCCGGTTTCTTGGCGACAGCCTTCTTCACGACAGGCTTCTTGGCGACGGGCTTGGCGGTTTTCTTGGCGGCCTTGGCGGCCTTCTTTGCAGGTTTCTTAGCAGCCACGAACAGCGCTTCCTTGTTCTTCCCGAGCATCGGGAAAGCGCGACTTTATAGCCTACCCGGCGGGCAGCGGCAACCCAACACGGTTATCATCCGGACATGATCGGCCGGGTACTCATTGCTGTCCTGCGGGTGTACAAGCGCTTCATCAGCCCGCTGCTGGGTCCGCGCTGCCGTTTCGTGCCATCGTGCTCGGAATACGCGATGGAAGCGATCGCCCGGTTCGGTCCGATGAAAGGCAGTTGGCTCGCCGCCCGGCGCATCGGCCGCTGCCATCCCCTGCACCCCGGCGGCCACGACCCGGTGCCTCCCGCCGGGAAGACCTCCGCCCCCTGCACAGGAAAGCACTGAATGCCCTCCACCCTCATCGTCAATGCCCGGATGGCCAGCGAAGGCCGCGAATTCGAAGGCGACCTGCGCATCGAGAACGGTCGCATCGCCCGCATCGGCAGCGGCCTGTCCGCCGGGGCGGATGAAAAGGTCGTCGACGCCGCCGGTCGCTGGCTGCTGCCGGGAATGATCGACGACCAGGTCCATTTCCGCGAACCGGGCATGCCGCACAAGGGTGACATCGCCACCGAATCGGCCGCCGCCGTGGCCGGCGGGCTGACCAGTTTCATGGACATGCCCAACACGGTGCCGCCGACCCTGGACTCCGCCGCGCTGGAAGCCAAGTACCAGCGCGCGGCGGGCCGGGCCTGGGGCAACTACGGCTTCTACCTGGGCGCCAGCAACGACAACCTGGAAGCCATCCGCGCGCTCGACCCGAAGACCGCGCCGGGCATCAAGGTCTTCATGGGCGCCTCGACCGGCAACATGCTGGTGGACAACCCCGAGACCCTGGACGCCATCTTCCGCGAGGCGCCGACCCCGATCATCACCCACTGCGAGGACACGCCGACCATCGATGCCAACATGGCGGCGTTCCAGGCCCGCTACGGCGACGCGCTGACCGCCGAGCACCATCCGGACATCCGCAGCCGCGAGGCGTGCATCAAATCGACCCGGCTGGCGCTGGAACTGGCCCGCCGCCACGACACCCGCCTGCACGTCCTGCACATCTCAACCGCCGACGAACTGGCCCTGTTCACGCCCGGCCCCCTGATCGACGCGTCCGGCAGGCGCAAGCGCATCACCGCCGAGACCTGCATCCATTTCCTGCGCTTCGACCGCGCCGACTACGCGCGGCTGGGCAACCTCATCAAGTGCAATCCGGCAATCAAGGACGCCAGCGATCGCGAAGCGCTGATCAAGGCGCTGGCCGACGACGTCATCGACGTGCTGGCGACCGACCACGCCCCGCACACGCTGGAGGAGAAGTCCAAGCCCTACGCGCAGGCGCCGTCCGGCCTGCCGCTGGTGCAGTACGCGCTGGTGGCGGCGCTGGAACTGGTCCACGAGGGTCGCGCCACGATGACCGAAATCGTGCAGAAGGTGTCGCACGCGCCGGCGCAGCTGTTCGACGTGCACGAGCGCGGCTTCCTGCGCGAAGGCTACTGGGCGGATCTGGTGCTGGTGGACGACGCCGAGTTCACCGTGCGCCGCGAAGACGTGCTGTCCAAGTGCGGCTGGTCGCCGTTCGAGGGCACCACCTTCCGTTCGCGCATCGGCGCGACCTGGGTCAACGGCCGCCTGGTCTGGAACGGCGAACATCTGGTCGGCACGCCCAACGGCCAGCGGCTGGAGTTCGATCGGTGATGCGTCCGGCCGGCGCGGCCTGCGCGCTGGTTCTGGCCTTGCTGCTCTGCCCTGCCCGGCCGGCGCTGGCCCAGGAGGTGCTCGCCGAGGGCACGTTTGGCCCCGCACCCGCCGGTGCGCAGGACGAACGCGTGGTGTTTCCGCCGCAGGTTTCGCAGGGCGCGCTGGTGTTCGGCAAGGTGCCGCCCGGCAGCCAGGTGCGCTATGCCAACCGCGTGTTGCGCACCAGCGGTTATGGCACGGTGGTGTTCGGCGTGGGCCGCGACGAAGCCGGCCCGCTGAGTGTCGAGGTGACGACGCCCTCCGGGCGCCGGGAAAGCGCGCGCATCACGGTGACGCCGCGAGACTGGCCGGTGGAACGCATCAACGGCGTGCCGCCCAAGACGGTCAATCCGCCGCCGGCGATCGCCGAGCGGATCCGGCGCGAGCAGGCGCAGGTCACCGCCGCGCGCGCGCGCGACGACGACCGCACCGATTTCGCCCAGTCCTTCCTCTGGCCGGTGCAGGGTCGCATCAGCGGCCGCTTCGGCAATGCGCGCGTCTACAACGGCCAGCCGGGTTCCGGGCACTCGGGCATGGACATCGCCGCGCCCAACGGCACGCCGGTCAAGGCGCCGGCGGCCGGCGTGGTGACCTTCGCCGGCCCGGATCTGTACCTGACCGGCGGCACCCTGCTCCTGGATCACGGCTACGGCGTCAGCTCCAATTTCCTGCACCTGTCGCGCATCGACGTGAAGGTCGGCGATCGCATCGAACAGGGCCAGGTCATCGGCGCGGTCGGCGCCACCGGACGCGCAACCGGCCCGCACCTGCACTGGGGCATGAACTGGTTCGACGTGCGCATCGATCCGCTGCTGGTGCTGGAACGCGCGCAGCCCGCCGCGGCGAAGTGAACGCGCCTTCGCGACTGACGTCGCTCCCACAAGAATTCCCCCTGTAGGAGCGACCCAAGTCGCGAGCTTTTCGGCCCGATGGCGATGAAGCGATGGCGAGCGAAGCGCCAGGAAGCAGGCAGTTGTCGCTAGTGACCTGTACCGACACGCGCGGTTTACGGTCGCGACTGACGTCGCTCCCACAAGAATTCCCCCTGTAGGAGCGACGTGAGTCGCGAGCTTTTCGGCCCGATGGCGATGAAGCGATGGCGAGCGAAGCGCCGGGAAGCAGGCAGTTGTCGCTAGTGACATGTACCGACACGCGCGGTTTACGGCGCGACTCACGTCGCTCCTACGAAGGGAGCTTTTTTGTGGGAGCGACGTGAGTCGCGAGCTTTTCCGGTCTTGCGCGGGAGGCGGTTCAGCCGTTGCTGCCGCTGACGCGGGCGACCGCGTCGTGCGGGTGCAGGCTTTCGAAATGGGCGACGGTGGCGTCGTAGCGCGCCACGTGCGGATCCTGCGAGAGCGCGGCGGCCACGCGGCGCGCGGCATCCTCGCAGAACATCAGGTTCTCCGCGTTCAGGCGCGCGAAAGCCTGTTCGTCGACCCGCTTGACCGCGGTCTGCACCGGCGTGCCCAGGGCGGCCTCGATCGCGTCGATCAGCGCCACCAGCGGCAGTTCCTCGAACTGCGGACGCAATTCGACGCGCACGCTGGCGCGGCTGCGCTGGGCGTGCGGCGTCGCCGCCAGTCCGCGCTCGGAGGACAGCCAGTCGCGGACCACGCCGACCGACAGCGGGTGCGCGGCGGCGAAGTCCTCGGCGAACCGCTCGGCGTTGGCCTGGCGCGACAGCGCCGCCGAGGCCGGGCAGGTACTGGAATACTCGACCGAGAACGACAGCGCCAGATGCAGGTGGCCGTCGGCCAGGGTGGCGTCGATTTCGACCGGATAGCGCTTCCAGCCCGAATACTCGCTTTCCAGCGCGCGCCGGCGCAGCAATGCGTCGTAGCGCAGGCGGATGCGGGCCTGGTTCGCCAGCCCCTGCTGCGAAGCCACGCCTTCCTGCAGCAGGTGGCGCAGCCCGGCCGGGGTGATGGCTTCGCGCGACAGCCCGTCCTGCAGATGCAGGTACAGGCGCGACATGTGGATGCCGCGGGCGTCCGGGTTGGTCAGGTTGACGAACACATCGATGTTCGCCGGCACCTGCAGCTGCCCGCCCTCGCCATCGCCGATGCGCACCGGTAGGGCGATGCCTTCCATGCCCACCCAGTCCAGCGCGCGTGCCAGCGGCACGCTCTGGTGGGCGACGTCGGGAAGATCGGCGCGTGGCGCCACGGGGGGGACGGAGGCCATGTCGGTACGGGGGGAGAAAACAGGCCGGCATTGTACCCCCAGCCCCGAATCGCCAGATGAAACAGTCCGTTACGGCAAATCCGCGCGCCTATCGCTGCGATGGGCCGCGTCCATCGCGCGTCTTTCCTCAACCGCGCGCGGCGTTCCAGGCGCCCAGCAGCAGGCGCAGGCGGGACGGCAGCGCGGTGGCCTCCCCTGCCTTGGCGAACCGGCGCAAACGGGCATGGGCGAAGGCATCGACGATGCGCCGTTCCCGGCTTGCGCCGGACGTCGCCGGCCAGCGCCGGTCCAGCACGCGCGCCCATTCGCGCAACCGCGCGCGCTCGTCATTGCCTGCGACCGACCGCGGCAGCGCGGCGGTCGCGGTGTCGGCCAGCCGGGTTGCCAGGGTCCGGGCAATCACTGTCCCGGCGTCCGGCGCTCCGCCCAGGACCGCGGCTTCCACCGCGGCCACCGCCGCGCCATAAGCCCGCAGCTGGGCGAAGGCGGCATCGCCATCGACAGCCGCCTCGCGCGCCGCGATCAGCATGGGCAGCGCATCGGCCAGTTCCGCCCACGGCGCCGGCAGCGGTTCCAGTCGCCGGCCCAGCGGATGACGCGAGCGGCGGTCGGCCCAGCTGCGCAGTTCCTCGCCCCACCAGGCCAGCTTGGCATCGGCCGGCAACGGATCGCCGGCGATGTTGAGGATGTCGTCGAACTCCTGCAGCAGCGAGAACCACGCTTCCGCCAGCGCGCGCCGTTCCGGCGCGACGAAGATCTCGGCGACCTGCCATTCCGGCCAGCGCTGGCGCCATTTGTCGAGGAAGCTTTCGAGGGCGGAGGAATCGGACACGGAAACAGGGTGTGCGGGACGTCGGTCGTGAAGATGGGCTCAGGCGCCGACCGCGGTCGGCCACGCGTCGGGTTCGAGCAGTTCGGCCGGCTGGTCGCACATGCGTTCGGCCTGCCAGCTCTCCGGATCGTCGCCGTCGAGCCGGTAGCCCCACAGCGCGGCGATCGACGGCATGCCGGCCGCACGCGCGGCGACGATGTCGCGCTCGTCGTCGCCAACGTAGACGCAGTCGGCGCAACTGACGCCCAGGCGCTCTGCGGCCACCTGCAACGGCAGCGGATGCGGCTTGCGCTCGGCCAGCGTGTCACCGCCGATCAGCACCGCGCAGCGTTCCTGCCACCCTTCGGCCGGCAGCACGTCGCGGGCGAGGTACTCGGGCTTGTTGGTGACGATGCCCCAGCGCGTGCCCGCGGCTTCCAGTGCGGCCAGCATCGCTTCCACGCCTTCGAACGGGTGGCTGTGGCGCCCCAGTTCCTCCTGGTAGATCACCAGGAACTCCGGCACCAGCGCGTCGCGCGCGGCGACGTCCAGATCCGGGAATGCCGCGCCCACCATCGCCCGCGATCCCTTGGATACGTGCGGGCGCAATTGCGCCAGGGTCACCGGCGCGCGCCCGCGTGCAGCGAGCATGCGGTTGGCGGTGGCGACGAAATCCGGCGCGCTGTCCAGCAGCGTGCCGTCGAGATCGAACAGGGCCACCGCCGGGAATCCGGAGCGGGTCTTGGGGTCTTCGCGATCCATCCGGCTCATGCCGCCTTCACCGCGCAAGCCAGGTAGTTGACGTCGGTGCGGCGCGCCAGTCGCGCGCGTTGCCGCCACGGCTCATAGGCCAGGCCGCTGACGTCCTCCAATTGCAGTTCGGACCGGCGCAACCAGGCGGCCAGTTCGGACGGCTTGATGAAGTCCTGGTAGTGATGGGTGCCGGTGGGCAGCAGGCGGGCGACGTATTCGGCGCCCACGATGGCCAGGGCGAACGCGGCCGGGGTGCGGTTGAGGGTGGACAGGAACAGCCGGCCGCCGGGTTTCAGCAGGCGCGCGCAGGCCTCGATGATCGCCGCCGGATCCGGCACGTGCTCCAGCATTTCCATGCAGGTCACGACATCGAAGCTGCCGGGATGCTCTTCGGCCAGCGATTCGACCGAACGCAACTGGTAATCGACCTGCACGCCGGATTCGAGCTTGTGCAGGCGCGCCACCTTGATCAGTTCCGGCGCCAGATCGATCGCGGTGACCTGCGCGCCGGCCTTCGCCAGCGCTTCGCTGAGCAGGCCGCCACCGCAGCCGACGTCCAGCGCCTGCGCGCCGGCCAGCGACACGCGCTGGCGCACGTAATCCAGGCGCACCGGGTTGAGCGCATGCAGCGCCTTCTGCGGGCCCTGCTCGTCCCACCAGCGGTTGGCGAGCGCACCGAACTTGTCCAGTTCGGCTTGATCGAAGTTGTCTGAAGCAGCAGCGGAGGTCATGGGGTCACCTCGGAAGGAAGCCGGAACGCGCGATGCACGGGCCGGCGGAAGAAAGCGGAATCACACGTGCAGCAGGCCGATGCGCTCGCGCCACTGGCGCGCGTTGGCGATCAGCGCGGCGGTGTCCATGTCGACCAGTTCGCGCTGGACCAGCCGCGGCTGGCCGGCGATCCAGACATCGCTGACCTGGTGGCGGCCGGTGGCGTAGATGAGCTGGGAAACGACATGGTGCAGCGGCTGTGCTTCCAGCGCGCCCAGATCCACGCAGATCAGATCGGCCTGCTTGCCCGGTTCGATCGAACCGATGCGATCACCATAGCCCAGCGCGCGCGCGCCACCCAGCGTGGCCGCATGCAGCGCGCTCGCCGCGTCCAGCGCGGTCGCGTCGTTCGCCACCGCCTTGGCCAGCTGCGCCGCCGTGCGGGTCTCGCTGAACATGTCCAGATCGTTGTTGCTGGCGCAACCGTCGGTGCCGATGGCCAGGTTGACGCCCGCGCGTTGCAGCGCGCAGGCCGGGCAGAAACCGGAGGCCAGCTTGAGGTTGGATTCCGGGCAATGCACCACCGACACGCCGCGCTCGGCGCACAGGTGGATCTCGGCCTCGGTCAGCTGGGTCATGTGCACCGCGATCAGGCGATCGTTGACCAGGCCCAGCCGATCCAGGCGTGCCAGCGGACGCTGGCCGTACTGTTTCAGCGAATCGGCGATTTCCTGCGCGGTCTCGTGGGTATGCAGGTGCACCGGCACGTCGAGCTGGTCCGAGAGCATGCGCACGCGCTCGAAGTTGGCGTCGCTGACCGTATAGGGCGCATGCGGCGCGAACGCGGTGTCGACCAGCGCATCGCCGCGCCACTGATCATGGACTTCGCCGGCGCGGTCGAAGTACTCGTCGCTGGTCCTGGCCCAGGCGGTCGGGAAATCGATCACCGGCAGGCCGACCCGTGCGCGGAAGCCGTGGCGCTTGTAAACCGCGGCCTGCACGTCGGGGAAGAAATAGTTTTCGTTGGCGCAGGTGGTGCCGCCGCGCAGCATCTCGGCAATCGCCAGGGTGGTGCCGTCGGCGACGAATTCCGGTCCGATCACCGCCGCTTCCATCGGCCAGATGTGGTTCTGCAACCACTCCATCAGCGGCAGGTCGTCGGCGATGCCGCGCGCCAGCGTCATCGGATTGTGGGTATGGGCGTTGACCAGGCCGGGCAGCAACGCCGCTTCCGGCCGCGACACCACCCGCGCCGGCGCGAAGCGCTGGCGGGCCTCGGCGATCGGCAGGATGGCGAGGATTTCGCTCCCCTTCACCGCCACCGCATGGTCTTCCAGCACCACGCCATGTGGCATCACCGGGATGACGAAACCGGCTTCAATGAGGAGATCGCAAGCTTCGGGGCGGGTGTCGTGGGTCATGCGTCCTCGTATCCGTGGTGCCGCGGGGAACCGGAATCGGACGGGCGATTCCGGCGTCGGTGTTTCCGGTCGGAGGAGGCTCGGCTCGCATCGGTGCAGGCACCTCGCCGCCGCCGGGAATTTCTCTCGTCGTCCCGGCGGAAGCCGGGATCCATCCTGATGTGGCTTGTGCTCCGGGCTTTCAAACGCAAAAGCAAAAGCAAAGGCAACCGCAAAAGCAAAATGGATCCCGGCGCTCGCCGGGATGACGCGACGACAGGGGCGCCCGCGTGCGGGCGCGCCGTTGCGTCACTTCACGCGGCTGACGTAGTCGCCGGTGCGGGTATCGACCTTGATGATTTCTTCCTGTCCGACGAACAGCGGCACGCGGACCACCGCGCCGGTTTCCAGGGTGGCCGGCTTGCCGCCGCCGCCGGAGGTGTCGCCACGCACGCCCGGATCGGTCTCGACGATCTTCAGCTCGACGAAGTTCGGCGGGGTGACCTGGATCGGGGTGCCGTTGAACAGGGTCACCACGCACTCTTCCTCGCCCTTCAGCCACTTCTCGGCGCCGGCCATGCCGGCCTTGTCGGCCTGGACCTGCTCGAAGGTCTCCTGCTGCATGAAGTGCCAGTACTCGCCGTCCGAATACAGGAACTGCATGTCGGTATCCACCACGTCGGCGGCCTCGACCGAGTCCGTGCTCTTCATGGTGACTTCCTGCACACGGCCGGTGCGGATCTGGCGGTACTTCACGCGGGTGAAGGCCTGGCCCTTGCCCGGCTTGACGTATTCGGTGTCGGTGATGATGGAAGGCTCGTTGTTGACCAGGATCTTCATCCCGTTCTTGACGTCGTTCATGCCGTAACTGGCCATGGAGGTACTCCTTGGGGTAAGACAAACCCGCCGCTGGAGGCGGCTGGCCGGATAGAATGGGGAACCCGCCGGAACCGGCGGGCGTTTCGTTTTCAGACCCGCACATGATAACCGCAGCCCCCTCCCCCATGCAGCCCGCCCCCCTGCCCCGCGCCCGCTGGCAGGAAGCCTGGCGCGACGCCGTGCGCGACCCGCGCGAGCTGCTGGCGATGCTGGGGCTGGAGCACCTCGCCGGGCGTCTCTCGGACGCCGCCGCCGCCCAGTTCCCGCTGCGGGTGCCGCGCGGTTTCGTCGCCCGGATGACCCCCGGGGATGCGAACGACCCGCTGCTGCGCCAGGTGCTGCCGCTGGACGAGGAAATGCGTCCGGTGCCCGGTTTCGGCCTGGACGCGGTCGGCGACGCCGCCGCCCGGACCGCCACCGGGGTCCTGCAGAAGTACCGGGGACGCGCCCTGCTGGTCGCCACCGGCAGCTGCGCGGTGCACTGCCGCTACTGCTTCCGCCGGCATTTCCCCTACGCCGAGGAAACCGCCGCCCGCGACGGCTGGCGCGAGGCCGTGGACGCCATCCGCGCCGATGAGGGCATCGAGGAAGTCCTGCTGTCCGGCGGCGATCCGCTGTCGCTGGCGACCTCCAAGCTGGCCGAACTGACCACCGCGCTGGCCGGCATCCCCCATATCCGCCGCCTGCGCATCCACAGCCGCCTGCCGGTGGTGCTGCCGGAACGGGTCGACGACGGCCTGGTCCGCTGGCTGGCCGCATTGCCCTGGCCGGTCGCCTTCGTCATCCACGCCAACCACGCCAACGAGTTCGACGCCGAGGTCGACGCCGCCCTGGGTCGCCTGCGCGGCGCCGGCGCCCAGCTGCTCAACCAGGCCGTGCTGCTGCGCGGGGTCAACGACAGCGTGGACGCGCTGGCCGCATTGGGCGAGCGCAGCTTCGCCGCCGGGGTCCTGCCCTACTACCTGCACCAGTTGGACCGGGTCGCCGGCGTGGCCCATTTCGAGGTCCCGGACGAGCAGGCGCTGGCCCTGCACGCGGAACTGCGCGCCCGCCTTTCCGGCTATCTGGTGCCCCGGCTGGTCCGCGAGATTCCCGGCGACACCGGCAAGCGCCCCCTCTGAACCGGTTGTCCCGGCGCGCCGACCCGGCTTTTTTGCGACGCCCGCATTGGACGCTTCCGGCCCCTTCGTGTATTAAACGCGCTCCCAAGGCGGAACCGCTGCATGCAGATCGGCAAAGACTCCACCCTCCGTTTGATGATCGTCGATGACAGCGGCGAAGACGCCGAGGCGATCGTCAGTACGCTGCGGAATGGAGGCATCGCGGTGCGGCCGCTGCGCCCGCTGGATACCGACGAGCTGGCGCAGATGGTGGCCGCGCAGCCGATGGATCTGGTGCTGGCGGCCCGTTCTGCCCGGGCCATCCCGCTGGCCGGGGTGCTGTCCACGGTCGATGCCAGCGGCAAGGACATCCCGGTCATCGTGCTGGCCGACACCATCAACGAAGCCGACTGGCTGAGCGATCAGGCCGGCGGCGCCCGTGGCCTGGTCCTGCGCGGCCGCTCCGAACACCTGCTGCACGTGCTGCGCAGCGAATGGTCGGATCTGGAAACCCGCCGCGCGGTCCGCCGCCTGGACGTGCAGCTGCGCGAAATCGAGCGCCGCTGCGACGCGCTGATCTCCTCCTCGCGCGACCCGATCGCCTACATCCACGAAGGCATGCACATCCGGGCCAACGAGGCCTACCTGGAAATGCTCGGCTTCGAGTCCTTCGACGAGGTCGAGGGCCTGTCGCTGCTGGACCTGGTGGCGCCGCAGTACGTCAACGACTTCAAGCAACTGCTCAAGCAGCTGAGCAAGGGCGAGCCGCCGCCGCCGCGCTTCGAGCTGGAAGCGCGCAGCCTGGACGGCGACCAGTTCCCGGCCACGCTCGAGTTCGCCACCGCCACCTACGAGGGCGAACCCTGCGTGCAGGTGGTGTTCCGCCGCCGCGAGGAGTTCGACCCGGAACTGGCGCGCGAGGTCGAGGATCTGCGCCAGCGCGACATGGTCACCGGCCTGTTCAACCGCCCGACCTTCCTGCAGGCGCTGGAGGAAGCGGTCAGCCAGGTGGCGCGCGGCGAGCATTATTCGCTGCTGCTGCTGGAGCCGGACCACTACCAGCGCCTGTTGCAGGACATCGGCATCGACTCGGCCGACGCCCTGATCGCGGCGATGGCGCAGCGCCTGGCCGAAAAGCTGGACAGCCGCACCACCGCCGCCCGCTTCGGCGAGCGCACCTTCGCGGTGCTGCTCAAGGGCAACCATGCGCAGACCGCCGCGCTGGCCGAGACCCTGCGCGCCGCGTTCGCCTCGCACGTGTTCAATGCCGGCGATCGCTCCACCGCGGTCACCGCCAGCATCGGCGGCGTCCAGATCGGCGAGAAGATCGCCAGCGTCGGCCTGGTGCTCACCCGCGCCACCGACAGCCTGCAGACCGCGACCAGCCTGGGCGGCAACCGCATCGAGATCTTCGATCCCGGTGCGGTCGACCGGGCCGAGGAAGAACGGGTACAGAACTGGATCGCGCGCCTGCAGGACGCGCTGGCCAACGACCATTTCCTGTTGTACTACCAGCCGGTGGTCAGCCTGCAGGGCGAGGCCGGCGAACTCTACGAAGCGCTGCTGCGCCTGGACTCCAACGGCGAAACGGTGATGCCGCCGGCGTTCATGGGCATCGCCGAGGAACACGGCCTGCTCGATGCGATCGACCGCTGGGTGGTCAACCGCGCCATCGAGGTACTGGGCGAACGCCGCCGCAAGGGCTACCTGACCCGCCTGTTGGTCAAGGTCAGCCCCACCTCGTTCGGCGACGAACGCCTGCTGCAACTCATCGCCAGGCAATTGGCGGCGCATGACGTGCCCGGCGACTGTCTGTGGCTGGAAGCCTCCGAGGCCAAGGTGTTCACCCACCTGCGCCAGGCGCAGGCGTTCCAGGCCGGCGCATCGAAGCTGGGCTGCAAGGTCGGCCTGGAGCATTTCGGCGCCGGCCTGGACTCGTTCCAGCTGCTGGCCCACTTCCAGCCGGCGTTCCTGAAGATCGACCGCGTGTTCAGCGCCGACCTGGCGAAGACCCCGGAACACCAGTTGAAGATCCGCGAGATCGCCGAGCGCGCGCAGTCGCAGGGCATCCTGACCATCGCCGACCATGTCGCCGACGCGGCCACGATGAGCTTCCTGTTCACCTCGATGGTCGATTACGTGGAAGGTGAATTCCTGGCGCCGCCGGGTCCGCAGATGAGTTACGACTTCTCGTGATTCGCGCAAGGGGTGGGCTCCGGTCACCCCCGTCGCGCCCGGTTTTCCCGCCGTAGAGCGGAGCTCGCTCCGCTGCTTTGGCTTTGGCTTTGGCTTTGTTCTTTTTACATTTCCGCCGTGATGTACGGGGGAGCGAAGAGCTCGCGCCGGGACGGCGCTCCTACCCATTTCATCCCTATATCCCCGGCAGGAGCGGCCTCCGGCCGCGAGCTCCTGGCTCGACACGAGCGGCGGCACACAGGACGTGCGCCGTTTTCGGCAGGGACAAGATGCCTCTTCCGGAAATATCCGGACCAATTGCCGACCCGCAGGCTCGCGCCGGGACGGCGCTCCTACCCATTTCATCCATTCCTCCGGCAGGAGCGGCCTCCGGCCGCGAGCTCCTGGCTTGATACGAGCGGCGGCACACAGGACGTGCGCCGCTTTCGGCAGGGACAAGATGCCTCTTCCGGAAATTTCCGGAACGGTTGCGGATCCGAAGCGTGCCATCGTGGAGCATCGACGCCAATCGCGCGCGCCAGCACCGATAACCGGTCGCACTTCAAACGCGAAGCGCAGAGGCAAAGCCAGAGCAGCGGAGCGAGCTCCGCTCTACGGAACGGCAAAAAAGAAACCCGCCTCGCGGCGGGTTTCCCGATGCTCCTGCGATGCCGCCGCCTTCAGGCAAACGTGCCTTGCGCGGCGCGCAGCGCGGCGATGCGATGCTCCAGCGGCGGATGGCTCAGGAACAGCCGCTTCAGGCCCTGGCCGATGCCGCCGGCGATGCCGAACGCTTCCACCTGCGCCGGCAGCGTGCTCTGCGCGTGCTGCGCGTTCAGGCGCTCCAGCGCGGCGATCATCTTGTGGCGGCCGGCCAGATTGGCGCCGCCGGCGTCGGCGCGGAACTCGCGGCGACGCGAGAACCACATCGCGATCATCGTGGCGAACAGGCCGAACACCACTTCCAGCACCATCACGATGATGTAGTAGCCGAAACCGCGGCCCTCGCCCTCGCGATTGCCCGACAGGAAGCTGTCGACGATGCCGCCGACCACGCGCGCCAGCACGATCACGAAGGTGTTCAGCACGCCCTGCAACAGCGCCATCGTCACCATGTCGCCATTGGCGACGTGGCTGACCTCGTGGCCGAGCACGGCTTCGGCCTCGTCGCGGTTCATCGCCCGCAGCAGGCCGGTGGACACCGCCACCAGCGCGTTGTTGCGGTTGGCGCCGGTGGCGAAGGCGTTGATTTCCGGCGCATCGTAGATGGCCACCTGCGGCATGCCGATGCCGGCGCCCTGGGCCTGGCGCTGCACGGTGGCCAGCAGCCATTGCTCGGCCTCGTTGCGCGGCTGTTCGATCACTTGCGCGCCGGTCGCGCGCAGGGCCATGGTCTTGGACAGCAGCAGCGAGATCAGCGAGCCGCCGAAACCGAAGATGGCGGCCATGACCAACAGCCCGGACATCTGGTTCGGATTGACCCCGAGTATCGACATGACGATGCCCGCCAGGACGAGCACGGCCAGGTTGGTGGCGAGGAACAGGGCGATACGGCTGAACACGGGAAGCTCCGCAGGGTTTCAGTATGAAATGTGGGGCGAATCTGCGGTCGTGCGTGGTTGAATTCAAGCACATTCCTGACCGACGATTCAGCTTTGGAACTGCAACCTCCGCATGCCCGCTCGCCCTGATTCCCCTCCCCTCTACCGGGGCCGCTTCGCGCCCTCGCCCACCGGTCCGCTGCACTTCGGCTCGCTGCTCGCGGCATTCGGCAGCTGGCTGCTGGCGCGCCATGCCGGCGGTGAATGGTGGGTGCGGGTGGAGGATCTGGATCCGCCGCGCGAAGTGGCCGGCGCCGCCGACCGGCAACTGGCCACGCTGGCGGCATTCGGCCTGGTTTCCGACGGCCCGGTGGTGCGGCAGAGCGAACGCGGCGGCCTGTACCAGGCCGCGCTGGACGAACTGCTGGAACGCGGCGACGCGTTCTTCTGCCATTGCAGCCGCAGCGAGCTGGCCGCGGCCGGCGGCATCCACCATCGCTGCGTGGCGGCCGAAACGCGCGCGCATCCGGCGGTCCGGCTGCGGATCGGGCCCGGCACCGTGATCGGATTCGAAGACGGCCTGCAGGGCCGCTTCGAACAGGATGTCCACGCCGAGGCCGGCGACGTGGTGCTGCGCCGGGCCGACGGTTACTGGGCCTATCAACTGGCGGTGGTGGTCGACGATGCCGCCCAGGGCTTCACCGACATCGTGCGCGGTGCCGATCTGCTGGACTCCACGCCCCGCCAGATCCATCTGCAACGCGTGCTCGGCCTGCCCACGCCGCGTTACCTGCATCTGCCGCTGGTCGTCGATGAGCACGGCCAGAAACTGTCCAAGTCGATGGCCGCGCTGCCGATCGACGCCGACGATCCCCTGCCCGCGCTGCGCGCCGCCTGGACCACGCTCGGGCAGCCGGCGGCTCGCCTGCCGACCGGCGGCGGGGTGGGCGGACTGTTGCGGACGGCGGTCGATGCGTTCGTCCCCGAACGCCTTCCCCGGCAGGCGCGCATCGCATTCGCTGCGCCGCACAACGCGCCTGGCGCGCACGCTGTCTAGAATCCGGAGCAACCGCCTTTTGCGGGCGGTCCCCACAGGAGAAGCCCCACATGAGTTCTCGCGTCGCGCTGGTCACCGGCGGCACCGGCGGCATCGGAACCGCCATCTGCAAGAAGCTGGCCGGCATGGGCCATCGCGTAGCCACCAATTACCGCAACGAGGAAAAGGCCAAAGCCTGGCAGCAGCAGATGAAGGCCGACGGCTACGACGTCGCCCTGTTCCCCGGCGACGTCACGTCCGCCGAGGAAGCCGAATCCCTCGTGCGCAAGGTCGAGACCGAACTCGGCCCGGTCGAAATCCTGATCAACAACGCCGGCATCACCCGCGACACCACCTTCCACCGCATGAGCGCATCGCAGTGGAACGAAGTCATCAACACCAACCTCAATTCGGTGTTCAACATGACCCGCCCGGTGATCGAGGGCATGCGCGATCGCAAGTGGGGCCGGATCATCCAGATCAGTTCCATCAACGGCCTCAAGGGCCAGTACGGTCAGGCCAACTACGCCGCCGCCAAGGCCGGCATGCACGGCTTCACCATTTCGCTGGCCCGCGAGAACGCCAAGCTCGGCATCACCGTCAATACGGTGTCGCCGGGTTACGTCGCCACCGACATGGTGATGGCGGTGCCGGAGGAAGTGCGCGCCAAGATCGCCGCGGACATCCCGACCGGCCGCCTGGGCAACCCGGACGAAATCGCCTATGCGGTGGCGTTCCTGGTCGCCGACGAGGCCGGCTGGATCACCGGTTCCAACCTGGACATCAACGGCGGCCACCACATGGGCTGGTGACCGGCTCCAGCGCCCGCCACGATCCAAAAATGCTGCGGGTCCGGCCCGCAGCATTTTTTTTGTCCGGCGTTCTTCCTGAACAGGGCACCCCTGACCTGCGGCCTGTTGCAAGGGCTGCTGCGCTGCGTCATGCTGCCCGGCACTGCGTTTTAGAGTGATTGCTTCATGGCTGCGATCCGCATCATCAAGAAGTACCCGAACCGCCGTCTCTACGACACCGAGATTTCCAGTTACATCACCATCGAGGACGTCCGCCAGCTGATCGTCGATGGCGAGGACTTCGAGGTCCGCGACGCCAAGAGCGGTGAGGACCTGACCCGCACCGTCCTGCTGCAGATCATCAGCGAGCAGGAACAGGATGGTGAACCGGTGCTGTCCACCCAGCTGCTGAGCCAGATCATCCGCTTCTACGGCGATTCGCTGCAGGGCTTCATGGGCAACTACCTGGAGCGCAGCATGCAGATCTTCATGGAGCAGCAGCAGCAGTTCCGCAGCCAGATGGGCAACCTGCTGGGGCAGACGCCCTGGACCATGATGAACCAGCTGACCGAGCGCAACCTGGAACTGTGGCAGGAATTCCAGCGCAACCTCAGTGGCGGCGGCCTGGGTCGTCCGGCCACCGCCAAGCCGAAGGAAACCCCGCGCGAGACGCCGAAGACCCGCGCCCGCTGATTCCTGTTTCCGTGAGCAAGCCCGCGCCCCGTGGCGCGGGCTTTTTCATGCCATCCGATTTCCGAGGATTCCCTCAATGAGCAAACGCGTCGCGGTCGTCACCGGCGGCATCGGCGGTCTGGGCACCGCCATCTGCAAACAACTGGCCGGCGCCGGCCATACCGTCATCGCCGCCGACCTGCCCACCGACGATGCGCGCCGGGCGTCGTTCGCCGACGCCACCGCCGGAATGGACATCCACTTCATGCCGCTGGACGTCAGCGACTTTTCCGCCTGCGGCGCGTTCGTGCGCGATGTGCAGGACGCGCACGGCGGGCTGGACATCCTGGTCAACAACGCCGGCATCACCCGCGACTCCACCCTGCGCAAGATGGACGAGTCGCAGTGGGAAGCGGTCATCGAGGTCAACCTGGGCAGCGTGTTCAACCTCTCGCGCCACGCCATCGACGGCATGCAGGCGCGCGGCTTCGGCCGGGTCATCAACATCAGTTCGGTCAGCGGCCAGACCGGCAACTTCGGCCAGACCAACTACGCCGCCGCCAAGGCCGGCCTGCACGGCTTCACCATGTCGCTGGCGCGCGAAGTCGCGGCCAAGGGCATCACCGTCAACAGCGTGTCGCCCGGCTACATCGAAACGCCGATGACCCGCGCGATGCCGCCCGAAGTCCGCGAGCGCACCGTCGCCTCGGTCCCGGTCGGCCGGATCGGCGCGCCGGAGGACATCGCCCGCGCGGTGGCGTTCCTGGCCGACGATGCGTCCGGCTACATCACTGGCGTCAACCTGCCGGTCAACGGCGGCCTCTTCATGAGCTTCTGAGCCGCGGCTATGCTGCGCATTCCTCCGCACGATCGCATAACCAAGGAAACCGGATGAAACTCACCCCTCCCACCTTCGGCGTCTGGCTCATCGCGCTGCTGCTCGGCAGCGGCGGCATCGCCGCGCGGTTCGGCTATATCCCGGTGCTGGCGCCGCATGCGTTCTGGCTGGTGGTGGCGGGATTCGGGTTGCTGGTGGCGGCGACGATTTTCAGCAAGCTCTGACGTAGAGCGGAGCTTGCTCCGCTGCTGTGGCGTTTACGTTTGCCTTTCGCTCCATGCATCACCGGTATCGGGCGCTGTCGCGCGAGTTAGCGCAGCGGCGCCGGACAATCGTCCGCA